>ODAK010001359.1_pt1 | contig 26873 bp, 24 predicted proteins | sample 1539591 | NCBI WGS metagenome assembly ODAK01 (sample SAMEA3539303, study PRJEB22396) | soil metagenome | biome: tundra; feature: field; material: soil | place: USA | collected 2010-05 | depth 0.15 m
CGAATTCGCGGGTGAACCCGTGCTCACCAAGGTCCTCCCCTGTCGCCTGCGGTGCCTCGGGATCGAGGAACGCGGTGACCGGCGGGGTCACCGTCCTGGGCGGATCGAACGGCAGCACCATCGGAACCCCGGTGAGCTCGGTCGACGGCTCTGAGGTCGGGTGCGCGAAGGTCCGTTGCTGCGCGCCCGGCACCGCCCCGGATCGCTCGCGGCGAAGCCCCTCACCCTCGGCGGCGAACCAGCGGCCGAGAGCCCGGATCACGGTTCCCGTGCGCAGGTCCGTGGCCAGGATCACGCCGAGGAAGGCGATGACGATGAGCGCTGCTCCGGCTCCGGCGCCGCCGAGCACGCGGTCGACACCGGATGCGATCCAGCGCCCCAGGGCGCCGGCATCGGCCGGCCCGATCATCCCGATCAATCCGAGGAGCGCGGCCATGGCAACGGCGCTCCCGAGTGCCGCAAGCGTGCCCGCTCGCCACTCGGGGGTCATGCACAGACGCGCGCCGGTGAGCATGAGCCCTGCGACCCCGATCCAGGCTCCGGCGCCGAAGGCGCCGAAGAGCCCGTCATGCACGGGTCCGGCGATTGCCCCTCCACCCGGCAGCACCAGCACCGCCGCCAGGATGACGCCAGCTCCGATCGCTCCGATCCCGGTCAGCTCGCGGCGAAGATCACGATGCAGGAGCGGGGCGCGCGACGATGACGCAGCGCGCGATCGTGGGCGAGCGGCCGGACGCCGCGAAGGCGTGCGCTTGCGCGTTGGACGGGTTGGGGCGGAGCGAGCCATGTCGTGAACTCGATGTGGAACGCGTGGAAGACGGGCTACCGAGGCCCCGGGAACGCGCCCGATGCTATCAGCAAATCGACCTCCGCAAATGCGGCGTCACGGCTGGCGTCAGCGCGTCTCGACGGACAGGATCCTGCGAACATCCGTGCCATACTACATGAATGTGTTGTCGTGGTGACCATCCGTGGGCTGTCGCGGGAACCCCGCGATTGCGTTAGGAGGTCATGACGGTGAGCAGCGACGTCGCCAGCTGCACGGTGGCGGTCAGCGTCGCCGACCGATCGTCCACGAACACCCCGGCCGCGTCGGCGTTGTACCAGGAGCAGACGTTGAAGGGCGGGGTCGGCGGTGGTTGCATCCCGGACGGCATGGCGACCCCCGCGAGGGAGGGATCAGCTGCGGGAGGTGCCGGTGCGGGCATGGCAGCCTGTGGTTCGGGAGTGAGCGGGAGATCGGCTGCGGGGTCGAGATCCGCGTGCCAGGTGCCGTCCGCTTCCTTGTGCATGTGCGCTCGACGGTAGGTGGCCTGCCGCGGGAAATCAGTTGCAGTCGCCGCTTTGTGACCAGGCCTCCCGTACGCCCCCGCCGGTCAGACCTCGGTGACCAGCGGCAGGATCAGCGGCCGCCGCTTGGTCTTCTTGTAGAGGAACCGTGAGAGCCCCTCGTGGATCGCGCCCTGCCATGCCGTGTATCCCGCGTCCGGGGTCAGCCGCGACACGAGCGACAGGACGTGCTCACGGGCCTCCTCGAAGAGCGCATCGGCGTCGTCGGCGACAAACCCCCGCGACACCAGGTCCGGTCCCGCGACGACGGCGCCACTGGAACGCTCGACCGTGAGCACCACGAGGATCACGCCGTCCTGGGCGAGTTGCTGGCGGTCGCGGAAGACCACGTCGCCCGCCTCCTCGATGCTCAGGCCGTCCACGTACACGTAGCCCGTCCGCACTCGCTCGCCGGTGACTCGCACGCCGTGCTCGTCGATGGCGATGACCGTGCCGTTGTCGATGGCGAGGACGCGCTCGGCGGGGATGCCCACGGATCGCGCCAGCGCGGCGTGGAGCGCGAGGTGGCGGTACTCGCCGTGCACCGGGATGAAGTACCGCGGCCGCGTCAGCGTGAGCAGCAGCTTGAGCTCCTCGCGACTCGCGTGCCCGGACGCGTGCACCCCGTGCCGTGAGGAGTTGAAGACGCGCGCGCCGCGCCGGTAGAGGTTGTTGATGGTGCGATGCACCGACTCCTCGTTGCCCGGAATGGGGTTTGCGCTGATGACCACGGTGTCGGCCTCGCGCAGGCTCACCATTCGGTGCTCACCCGCCGCGATGCGCACCAGCGCCGAGAGCGGCTCTCCCTGAGCGCCGGTGCAGAGGATGGCGAGCTCGTTGTCGGGAAGGCGCTCGTGTTCCCTGGGTGAGACGAACGTCCCCGGCGGGACGTGGAGATAGCCGAGCTCCTCGGCGACCTTGATGTTCTTGAGCATCGAACGACCGACGATGAAACACCGCCGTCCGCATGCCTGCGCGGCGTTGATCGCCTGCTGCAGCCGCGAGATGTTCGACGCGAATGTCGCCATGAGAATGCGGCCCTCCGCCGCCGCGAAGATGGGCGCGAGCCCCTCGCCCACCGTCCGCTCGCTCGGCGTCGTCCCCTCCTGCTCGGCGTTGGTGCTGTCGCTGAGCAGGAGGAGCACACCATCGTCGCCGATGCGCGCAAGCCGTGCCAGGTCGGGCGGTTCGCCCTGCACCGGCGTGCTGTCGATCTTGAAGTCCCCGGAGTGCACGATCACTCCCGCGGGTGTGCGCACCACCAGGGCACACGCGTCGGGGATGGAGTGGGTCGCGTGCACCCATTCGACCTCGAAACAACCGAGTGTGCGTGAGTCGCCGGGACGCACGGTGTGCAGCTCAGTGGTCTCGATGAGCCCGTGCTCGCGCAGCTTGTTGCGCAGGAAGCCGAGCGTCAGCGCGGTGCCGTAGACGGGCACGGGCAGGCGGGGCAACACGTACGGCAGCGCGCCGATGTGGTCCTCGTGTCCGTGCGTCAGGACGATCCCGCGAATGTTCTGGACGCGGTCCTGCAGCCAGTGGATATCCGGAATCACCAGGTCGACGCCGAGCATCTCCTGCTCGGGAAACATGAGACCCGTGTCGATGACCACGATATCGTCGCCGCAGCTGAGCGCGAGCATGTTGCGACCGATCTCGCCGAGCCCACCGAGCGGGATCAGGGTGAGCTGCGCCGAGCTGGGCGCCTCGGTCAAAAGAGGTCCATCTGGTCGCCGCCGGCGGCTGCCGCGACCTTGCGCAGCTCTGAAGCGGACGCGCCGCCCGCCCGCCGCGCGCGTGCGGCCTCGGCATCGGCGAGATACCCGCTGACACGCCGCATGTCGGTCTCGAGCGTGTCCTTGAGGCCGCCGTTGTAGAGCGCGGCCGCGGGGTGGTAGAGCGGCACGAAGACCCGATCGTTGTGCCGCAGGCGTTCGCCGTGCAGCCGCGAGATCCCGCCCGCGCCGGGGAGGAGCCGCGCCAGGGCATGGCGGCCCAGGAGCAGGATCACGTCCGGTTGGAGCAGCTCGATCTGCTCATCGAGGAAGTGGCTGCAGGCATCGACCTCGAGCGGTTCGGGATCGCGGTTGCGCGGCGGACGGCACTTGACGATGTTGGTGATGTAGATGTCCCGCCGGTCGAGTCCGGCCGACTCCAGCAGGCTGGTGAGCAGCCGGCCAGCGGCGCCGACGAAGGGCTTGCCTTCGCGATCCTCGTTCTCGCCAGGCGCTTCGCCGACCGCCATCACGCGGGCGGTCACCGGTCCGTACCCGGGCACGGCCTGGGTACGCGTCAGGTGCAGGGGGCACGCGGTGCACTCGCGAACCCGCCCGTGGAGCTCCAGGACCTCCTCGGTCGTCGCCACCATTGGCGGAGTTTAGTGCACCGTGACCGGGGTGCCTGAGCGATCCATGACGGTGTGCGTCAGCCCTCGCCGAGCAGCAGCTCGGCGACCTGCACCGCATTGGTCGCGGCGCCCTTGCGCAGGTTGTCGGCGCTGAAGAACAGCGCGATGCCGTTCTCGCGCCCGGGGTCGCGGCGGATCCGTCCCACCTGGACGTCGTCGCTGCCCGCGACCGCGCGCGGCGTCGGGTACCGCTGCGTCGCGGGGTCGTCGACGACCACGACTCCCGGCGACCCTCGCAGCAGCGAACGCACGCCGTCGGGATCCGCGGCCGCGTCGAGCTCGACCCACACCGCAGCGCTGTGTCCCACCGTCACCGGGACGCGCACCGTGGTGACGCTCATGCGCAGCTCCGGCGTGTCGAGGACCCGCCGCGTCTCGGCGATGACCTTGACCTCCTCCTCGGTGTCCTCGCCCTGCATCGCCCAACCTCCCGGCACCACGTTGCCGTGGAGGACATGCGGGTAGACGCTCGCCGTGGGGACGGCACCGCGGGCGTCATCGCGGGTCTGCGCATCGAGCTCGTTCGCCAGCCCGAGACCGGCTCCGGTTGCGGCCTGGTAGGTCGCCACGGTCACGTGGCGAAGGCCGTATGCCCGGTGCAACGGCGCGAGGACGATGCTCAGCGGGATGGCGACGCAGTTGGGGTTGGCCACGATCCCCCGGTGGCGTCCGAGGGTGTCCGGATTCACCTCCGGAACGACCAGCGGGACAGCCGGGTCCATGCGGTAGGCACTCGATTTGTCCACGGCGACACCACCCGACTCGGCAACGCCGGGTGCGTGGCGCCGCGAGGTCCCGGCGCCCGCCGCGAAGAACACGATGTCGGCGCCGCGCAGCGCATCCCTGGCGAGCTCGCGCACCTCGACATCGCCGAGGTGCGTGCTCACCATGCGGCCCGCGCTGCGGGCGCTCGCGTAGAGGTGGAGCGACGACGCCGGGAACGACCGCTCGCCGAGGATGCGCACGAGCGTGCCGCCGGCGGCGCCGGTCGCACCCACGACGGCGACGGCCGGCCCGTCAGACCGCACCGGGTCGCTCGCTACGCGGGCCCGCCGGCACCGTTGCCGCCGGCTTCCTGCTGCTGCCTGGAGAGGTCGCGGATCGCCTCACGCCTCGACAGGTTGACGCGTCCCCGATCATCGACCTCGATCACCTTGACCATGATCTCGTCGCCGATGTTGACGACATCCTCGACCTTGTCGACATGGTGCTCGGCGAGCTGGCCGATACGGACCAGGCCCTCCTTCTTCGGCATGATCTCGACGAAGGCGCCGAAGCCCATGAGGCGGGACACCTTGCCCTTGTAGATCTTGCCGATCTCGATGTCGTCGGTCAGGTCGTGGATCATCGCCACCGCCTGCTCGCGCGCGGCCGCGTTGGCCGATGCGATGAAGACGCGGCCGTCGTCTTCGACGTCGATCTGAGCGCCGGTCTCCTCGACGATCTTGCGGATCATCTTGCCGCCGGGCCCGATCACGTCGCGGATCTTGTCGGGGTTGATGTTGATCACCTCGATACGCGGTGCCCACGGGCTCAGCTCGGCTCGTGGCGCGGCGAGGGCCTCTGCCATCTTGCCGAGGATGTGCAGGCGGCCGACGCGAGCCTGCTCGAGCGCACGCTCCATCAGGTCCCAGCTCAGACCGCTGATCTTGCAGTCCATCTGCATCGCGGTGATGCCGGTCGCCGAACCGGCCACCTTGAAGTCCATGTCGCCGAGCGCATCCTCCATCCCCTGGATGTCGCTGAGGATGGCGGTGTGCTCGGCGCCCTCGTCGCTGATCAGTCCCATCGCGATGCCGGCGACCGGCGCCACGAGCGGAACGCCGGCGTCCATGAGCGCGAGGCACGAGCCGCACACCGATGCCATCGACGTCGAGCCGTTGCTCGAGAGGATCTCGGTGACGATGCGCACCACGTAGGGGAACTTCTCCTCCTCCGGCATCACGTTGTGCACCGCGCGCTCGGCGAGCGCGCCGTGGCCGATCTCGCGACGGCCGGGTGAGCGCAGCGGCCGCGCCTCACCGACCGAGAACGGCGGGAAGTTGTAGTGGTGCATGAACCGCTTGAAGTTCTCGAGGCCGAGCCCGTCGATCTTCTGCTGATCCTGACCGGAACCGATCGTGACGACGGACAGCGCCTGCGTCTGGCCGCGGGTGAAGAGGGCGGATCCGTGGGTGCGGGGAAGGACGCCGACCTCGCACCAGATGGGACGGATCTCGTCGGTGCGGCGGCCGTCCGGGCGGATGCCCTCGTTGAGGATCGCGGAGCGCACCGCCTTCTTGACCTCGGACTCGTAGGCCTTGCCGATGTCGGAGCGCGCATCCGGGAAACGCTCCTCGAGGGCCGCGACCGTCTCCTGCTGGAGTTGATCGAGGGCGGCCTCGCGCGACGCCTTGTCGGAGTTGCGCGCGGCGTCACCGATTCGCGAGGCGACGTGCTCGTGGACGGCGGCGGTGATCTCCGGGGCCACCTTCTGCGAGGGGTAGCTCATGGTCGGCTTGCCGATCGCGTCGTGCAGGCCGCGCTGAAACTCGACGAGCTTGCGAATCTCGTCGTGCGCCATGCGCAGCGCATCGAGCATGACGTGCTCGGAGATCTGATGCGCACCCGCCTCGACCATGACGATGGCGTCCCATGTGCCCGCGACAATCAGGTCGAGCGCGGACTCATTGATCTGGGTGAGGGTCGGATTGAGCAGCAACTGCCCATCGAGCATGCCCACGCGAACGCATGCGACCGGACCGCCATGAGGAATGCCGCTGATCTGCAAGGCGCACGACGCGCCGGTGACCGCGAGTGTCGCCGGGTCCTGCTCCTGGTCGGTGCTCAGCACCGTCGCGACGATCTGCACGTCGTTGCGGAAGTCCTTGGGGAAGAGCGGCCGCATCGGACGGTCGATCATCCGGCTCGTGATCGTCGCGGCTTCACTCGGCCGGCCCTCGCGTCGCGGGAACGACCCGGGGATGCGTCCCGCGGCGTAGAGCTTCTCCTCGTAGTCGCAGGTCAGTGGGAAGAAATCGATGCCCTCTCGCGGCGCCTTCGATGCGACCGCGGTCACGAGGAGTGCCGTGTCGCCGAGCCGCAGCATCACGGCACCGTTCGCCTGCTCGGCGATGTATCCGGTTTCGACGATTAGTCGCTTGCCGCAGTAGTCCGTTTCAAATGTCTTCTTGAGATTGTCGGGGATGGCCACGCGTGTCTCCTGGTGGTGACTCGCGCCGGAACAGCTCCGCGTCGCCGCGCTCGACAGCGGTGAGGTGTTGGGGACTGGGCGTCAGGGTCTGCGGCTCGCGCTGCAGCTGCGGCACCGCTTCCTGACACACGGACCCCAACGTCTCACCTGTGAGAGCGACGTCGCCGGACAGCACCGGCGCCGGGTCGGTTGATGGTGTGTGTTTCTTGGGTCTGGTGAATGGTCGCGACTGACACTATCGGCGCAGACCGAGGCGCCCGATCAGTGCGCGATAGCGCTCGACGTCAGTCCCCGAGAGGTAGTCGAGCAACCGGCGGCGCTGGCCGACGAGCTTGAGGAGCCCGCGACGCGACGCGTGGTCTTTCGGGTGATCGCGAAGGTGTTCGGTGAGCGAGCTGATGCGTTCAGACAGCACTGCCACCTGGACCTCCGTGGAGCCGGTGTCCGTTTCGTGGCGCCGATGCTCCGCGATTATCTCGGATTTGGATCTGACGATTGGCACGATTGTTCGCCGCAAGTCTAACAGGAGATCATCGATCGGCGGTCTGCCCCGGGACGGGAGCGCACAGGTTGATGGCTCCGGGCAGGCACGTGAGCGTTGCCGGAGTCGTCCCCACCTGCTCTCCCTCGACGTCGAACAGCATCGGGGCGCCGTCACACGACACACGCACCATGGCGGCCCGGTGGACCTCCACCTCTCGCCGCGCGATGTGGCGGCCGCGGTAGAGGGAAGGGATCCCCGTGAGCGCGCGAAACCGTCCCGTCTCGGCGATGATCACCACGTCGAAACGGCCATCGTCGAGCGCCGCATCGGGTGCGACACGCATGCCGCCACCGAAATAGCGGCCATTGGCGACGACGACGCTGCGGACGTCGCGCTCGACCGCACTCCCGTCGATCTCGACCTGTGCGACCCGCGATTGATAGCGCAGCAAGGTCGCGAGCGAGGCGGACAGGAACATCGCGCTGCCGCCGAGGCCGCCGCGCTTGTGCGCGCTGCGGTTGATGCGCGCGACCACCTCTCCACCCATGCCGCAGTCGGCGATGTTGATGAAGAACCGCCGTTCCCCGTCGGCGAAATCCACCCGGCCCGCGTCGATCCGCCGGCTGGTTCCCGATGCGATCAGGCGGGACGCGGCGGCCAGCGACGCGGGGATTCCGGCGGCCCGCCTGAAGTCGCCACCCGTACCGCTCGGCAGGAGGGCGAGCGTCGCCTCGCCGCCGATCGGGCGGCCCTCGGAATCGAAGAACCCGTTCACCACCTCGTTGAGGGTCCCATCGCCGCCGACCACCACGATCGTCCGGTACCCGCGTGCGAGCGCGGCACGCACCGCCTGGGTGGCGTCATCGGCAGCCGTGGTTCGATGGAGGTCGAAGGTCACCCCCGCGGACTCCAGCGCGGTCGCGATCGCCGGCCAGTTTCGATGCGTCCTGCCCCCGGCGCTGGCCGGGTTCATCACCAGGAACGCGGCGGCGGTCACGGGGGCGGCGAGGCTCGGCGAACGATCTCGCGAGTGTGCGCGATGTCGTGGGCCATCGCGGCCATCAGCGCCGCAACCGAGCCGAACGCGCGCTCCAGGCGCAACCGGCGGACCAGGGCGAGCCGGACGTGGCGCTCGTAGAGATCGCCGCTGAAGTCGAGCACGTGAGCCTCGACGGTCACCGATCCGCCCCCGAACGTCGGCCGGGTGCCGATGCCGGTCGCAGCAGGCCGCCAGCCGTCGCCGAAATTGAGCCAGCCCGCGTAGACACCCGGCCCGGGGATGCAGCGGGCAGGGTCGACTCCGAGATTCGCTGTGGGCACGCCCATCCCGGCGCCGCGACCCTCGCCCCGCTCGACCACGCCCTCGATCACGTAGGGGCGTCCGAGCATCGAGATGGCGTCGGAGAAACTGCCCTCGGTGACAGCGTCACGCACCCGCCCCGAGGACACCGGCCGGCCGCCTCGCTTCGCGGGCGCCACGGTGGTCACCGCGAATCCGCGCCGCCGGCCCAGGCGCTCGAGAAACTCGAGATTGCCCTCGCGCCCGCGGCCCAGTGCGAACCCGGGCCCGACGATGAGCCGGCGCATCCCGAGGCTCTCGATGAGGGTTGTCGCAAAACGCTCCGCGCTCCATTCGCTCAACTCGCGGGTGAACGGGATCACCACCACCCGCTCGGCGCCGCCCAGGGCGAGCAGCTCGATGCGGTCGTCGAGGCTGCAGAGCAGCGGAGGGCAGCCCGATGGATCGACGACACAGCGCGGATGCGGGTCGAAGGAGCCGCAGCCGTCCGCACGCGTTGGAGCAGGCGCTGGTGTCCGACGTGGACGCCGTCAAAGGTGCCGATCGTCACCACCGACCCCGGGCCGCCCGCCTCCTCCGCGGGGAACTCATGGAGCAGTTCCATCGCGCTGCTCAGCCGGCCAGCACCTTGGTCGGCCGGAGCAGGCCGCCGTTCAGCTCGCCGATGCCGATCAGCTCGCCGCTCGGATCGTGCATCCGGCACTCGCCGGCGACGTCGGGCAGGATGGATCGAGGCAACCAGACCGACTGGCCTCGCCGGATCTGCTGGACCTGCGCCGGTCCGAGGTTGACGACCGGCAGGTGCGCCACCGCGACGTCGGGCGGCAGCAGCGCCTCCCATGGGTCGTCGAGCTCCGACAGCTGGTCGAGCGTGATCGACGAGCTGAGATTGAGGGTGCCGTAGCTCGTCCGGGAGAGCCAGCCGAGCAGCCCACCGGTCCCGAGGGCGTCGCCGAGATCGGCGGCGAGCACGCGCATGTACGCTCCTTTGCCGCTGACGACGATGATCTCGGCGTCGGCAACCGTGCCCGGGCGGAGATCGACGAGCTCGGCCGAGTAGATGGTCACCCGGCGTGCCTCACGGACCACCTCCTCACCGGCTCGGGCGAGCTCGTAGAGATGCCTGCCCTCGTGCCTGACCGCCGAGTGCATCGGCGGGATCTGGTCGATCTCGCCGGTGAAACGCGCCAGCGCGACCCGGATCTCCTCGGCGGTCAGGGCGCCCGCATCGGCACCGGGGACGACGACGCCCTCGGTGTCGCAGGTGTCGCTGCGCTCGCCGAGGCGGACCACGCAGTGATAGGTCTTGGGCTGGGCGTGAAAGTAGTCGACGAAGCGGGTGGTGCGTCCGACGCAGATCGGCAGCAGTCCGGTCGCGGTGGGATCGAGTGTCCCCGCATGTCCGACACGTCGCTCACCCAGGATGCGCCGGACCTGGCGGACGGCGTCGAACGACGTGATCCCGGCGGGCTTGTTGAGTGGGAGCACGCCTCCTCTGCGCGCGACCGCCGACCCGGGGCGAGGGCCGGCGCCGGGCGCGGCGACGCCCGTCACCCTGGTGTGTCGATCAACCGGCGAGCCACCTCGAGCACCCTCCGCTCCGCGAGGGGCAGCGCGTCGCCGAACTCGGCGCCGGCGGCGCGTTGGTGGCCACCACCTCCGAAGGGCGTGCAGACCTGGGTGGCATCAATGGGCCCACGCGTGCGCACGCTGATCTTGGTGCGGTCAGCCGAATGCTGCTTGAAGAGGATCGCGATCTCCATGCTGGCGATGCTCTGCAGCGCGTCGATGATCGCCTCGGCGTCCTGAAGGTCGGCTCCGGCCTGCTCGAGCATCGCGGTGGTCACCTCGGACCAGAGCAGACGCCCGTCCATCTCGGAGTGGAGCTGCGCGACGGCGAGACCCTCGAGGCGTACCTGCGCCAGGGTGCGCGACTTGTAGCTCTTGAGCGCCACCCAGCCGGGGTCGGCCCCGGCCGCGACCAGAGTCGCCCCGAGGCGCAGGGACGCTTCGCTGGTGTTCTCGTGCCGGAAGCCTCCGGTGTCGGTGAAGAGGGCCGCGTAGAGGTTGGTAGCCACCGCGGGACCGATCGGCGCTCCCAGCTCGCAGAGGAGGCGATAGACCACCTGCCCGGTCGCGCTCGCGGCTGCGTCGACAAGGTTGATCGTGCCGAAAGCGGTGTTGCTGAGGTGGTGGTCGATGTTCACGACGGTGGCGGCACGCTCGACCTCGCCCTTGCGCTCGCCAAACCGCCCCAGCGTCGCGCAGTCGAACGTGAAGACGGTGTCACCCAGCGGTGCCCCACCGGTTTCGACGGTTTCGAACCCGGGCAGGTAGGCGAGCAGCCTCGGCAGCGGCTCCGGAACGACGACCCGAACCCGGAGACCCTGAGCACGCAACGCGAGTGCGAACCCCAGCGCGGAGCCGAGGCTGTCCGCATCAGCGTCCTTGTGCGCGAGGCACGTGATCTGAGCGGTGGACGTCACGATCGTGCGGATCGGGTCGACGACATCCTCGAGACGCGGCCACGCCGTCGGAGCGGCAACAGTCATTCGGGGACCTCCACGGCTGTCTCGACGGGACGCTCGCCGGCGATGTCTCTGAGGAGCGCGCTCACCCTCACGCTGTAGGCGATCGACTCGTCGAGCTCGAAGTGGAGTCGGGGGATACTCCGCAGGTTCTCGAGCCGCCTGCCCAGTTGACCACGCAGGAAGCCCTCGGCGTGTGTGAGCACGTCGACGACCTGCTGGCGCTCCGCATCCTCGCCAAGGGCGCTGACGGCCAGCCAGGCCTCACGAAGATCCGGGCTCACGCGGACACGCGAGATCGACGCGAACCGGACCCTCGGGTCCTTGATCTCGGTGAGCATCATCGCCGAGATCTCTTCACGGAGCTGCTCGCCCACCCGCTCGCGGCGCGGGCTGCGAGCCCCCGAGCGAAGCGTCATGCGTTCTGCTGCTCCATCGTGAAGGCCTCGAGGATGTCGCCCTCATGGAAGTCGGAGAAATCAGCGAGCGTGATGCCGCAGTCGTAGCCGTGGGTCACCTCGCGCACGTCGTCCTTGAAGCGCTTCAGCGCATCGATGCGGCTCTGGGCAATCTCCTTCGAGTCCCGCAGGACACGGCAGGTGGCGTTCCTGGTGATCCTGCCGTCGAGGACGTGCGACCCGGCGATCGCCGGCTTGCCGTCCACCTGGTAGACGCGCCGCACTTCGGCACGTCCCTGCGTGACCTCGATCATGGTCGGCTGGTAGAGGCCCTTGACCGCCTTCTCGATGTCGTCGGTCACCTGGTAGACGACGTCGTAGAAGCGGACGTCGACGCCCTGCTCCTCGGCGGCCGCGCGGGCGTGGTCATCGGGGCGGACGTTGAAGCCGATCACGATCGCATCGGTGACCGCCGCGAGGTTGACGTCGGATTCGCTGACGGCGCCGACACCCTCGCCGACAACCTTGATCTTGACCGTCGGGTCCTCGATCTTGGTCACCTGGCTGCGCAGAGCCTCGAGCGAGCCGTTCGCCTCGGCCTTGAGGACGAGGTTGAGCGACTTCATCTCGCCTTCCGAGATGTTCTGGGCGAGGTCCGCGAGGGTGATGCGGCGCACCGGCTGGGCGAGGCGCTGCTTCTCGGCGAACCCGCGCTGCTCGGCTTTGGCACGGGCGCCCCGCTCGGTCTCGACGACCTCGAAGATCTCACCTGCCATCAGGACCTCGGATAGACCGGTGACCACGACCGGCGTGCTCGGCCCGGCCTCCTTGATGCGCTTGCCGGTGTCGTCGACCAGCGCTCGAACCTTGCCGTACGCCGGGCCGGCGACGAGGTTGTCCCCGACGCGAAGGGTCCCGTTCTGCACGACCAGGGTCGCGATCGCGCCGCGCCCCCGCTCGAGGTGCGAGTCGATCACGGTTCCGACCGCGCGGCCGTTGGGGTCAGCCTTGGGCTCGACGTACACGTCGGCGACGTCGAGCACGCTCTGAAGAAGGTCCTCGATGCCCTCGCCGGTCTTGGCGCTGGTGCGCACCACCGGGACGTCGCCGCCGAACGCCTCGACCACGACCTCGCGGTCGGCGAGTTGCTGCAGGACGCGATCGGGGTTGATCCCGTCCTTGTCGATCTTGTTCATGGCGACGACGATCGGCACGCCCGCCGCGCGGATGTGCTGGATCGCCTCCTCGGTCTGGGGCATCACACCGTCGTCGGCGGCGACCACCAGGATCGCGACGTCGGTGACGTCCGCTCCACGGGCGCGCATCGCGGTGAACGCCTCGTGGCCCGGGGTGTCGATGAACGTGATCAGGCGGCCGTTGTGCTCCACCTGGTGGGCGCGGATCACCTGCGTGATGCCGCCGGCCTCGCCGGAAGCGACCTTGGTCTTACGGATCGCGTCGAGCAGCGACGTCTTGCCGTGGTCCACGTGGCCCAGCACCGCGACGACCGGTGGCCGGGTCAGCAGCGTGCCGGGCGCCGCGCCGGAGAGGTCAAGGAGTGGATGGCGGCGCCGCCCCTTCGCCGGGGCGCCGGGAGCGATCTCGGCGACGGCATCCTCCGACTCGGCTTCGAATCCGAAGTGATCGGCGGCCAGGGCCGCGGTGTCGAAGTCCACCGTCTGGTTGAGCGCGGCCATGACGCCGTTGCTCATCAGGTACTTGATCAGCTGGGGACCCGACACCTCGAGGCGATCGGCGAGCTCAGCGACCGTGAGACCTGCCGGCAGGGTGACTTTCTTGACCGTGGCTATGTCGATTCCTCCGTGACGAGCTCCCGCAGTGCTGCGGCGAGGGTGGGCTCGTCGATTACATCATCCCCGACCCGTAGCGAGCGCGCCAGGGATCGGTGCCGCCGTGACTGGCGCAGACAGGTGATACCCGTTTCCCGACAGAGATATGCGCCCCGGCCTGGACAGCGGCCGGACGGATCAAGGGTAACCCGCCTAGGGCCACGGGTGACCGCCAGCCGGATGAGCTCGCTCTTGGGTCGGACCTTCCGGCATCCGGCGCAGGTGCGCAGCGGCGTCGAGGTGGTCACTGCTCAGCCCTCGGGAGGGCCGTCCTCCTGGCCGTCGCCGGCTCGGATGTCGATGCGCCACCCGGTGAGGCGGGCCGCCAGGCGCGCGTTCTCGCCACCGCGACCGATCGCGAGTGAGAGCTGGTCGCCGGAGACGGCGATGTGAGCGGTTCGGGTCTCGGGATCGAGCTCCACCCCGCGCGCCGTTGCGGGGATGAGCGAGTTCATGACGAATGTCGCCGGGTCGGCGGACCAGGCGACGATCTGCACCTGCTCCTGGCCGAGCTCGGAGGTGACGGCGCGCTGGCGCACCCCGTTCCTGCCGATGCACGCCCCCTGAGGATCCACGTCGCCCTCCGGGGCGTCGACGGCCACCTTGGTGCGGCGCCCCGGGTCGCGGGCGATGGCGCGGATCACGACCTGCCCGGTCTGCAGTTCCGGGATCTCCTGCTCCATGAGGCGCTGGACCAGTTGCGGATGGGATCGCGACACCACGACGACGGCGTCAGGCCCCTTGCGGCGCCCCTCGACGATCACGACCTTGATGTGATCCCGGATCGCGAGCCGTTCGCCGGGGATCTGCTCCTCGGGAGGCAGCATGCCCGGGACTCCCGCCGCGTCGACGTACCAGATCGTCCCCATCCGCCGCTCGACGATGGCGTCACGGAGGACCCCCCGCTGGCTCGAGCCCTCGCCGAGGATCCGGCGCTGCTCCACATTCGCAAGACGCTCGGCGACTGCGGTCCGGGCGGCGGCAGCGGCCTGCCTGGGGAAATCCGGGACGTCCACCTCGAGCGGCTGCTCGATGCCGTCGTCGTCAATGCGATAGACCACGAACGTTCCCGACTCCAGATTCACACGAGCGCGAACGCCGGGGTCATCCTCAACCAGTCGCCGATATGCCGTCGCAACCCCCTGCTCCACGGCACTCGTGATGTCGGCCTCGCTGAGCGGGGTCGCCGCGGCGAGGTCGCGGAGCGCGCTCAGGGTCACGGCCGGCGCAGGCATCAGATGTCGACGACGATCCGGGCCGCCGCCACCGCCGCGATCGAGAAGGGCACGGCCCGGGTGGTCCTGCGATCGCGGACCTCGATCTCGGCCGCATCGCCGGCGACAGAGACCAGCCTGCCTTCGAGCACCAGCTCCGCATCCCCCTCGCGCAGGCGGACGTTGATGCGACGCCCCACCGCGGCGGCCCACTCCTCGGCGCGGCGGATCGGCCGCTCCGCGCCGGGTGAGCTCACCTCCAGCCGGTATGGATGGTCGATCGGATCATTCACGTCGAGCACGGCCGATGCCGTGTTGGATGCGCGCTCGCAGTCGTCGAGGGTCACGCCGCCGTCGGAGCGGTCGATGACCAGTCGCAGCACCGCACCCCGTCCGTGTCCCGACCACTGCACGTCGACGAGCTCGACGCCGAGCTGGGCGAACGACGGGCGCAGGAGGGATGCGATCCCCGAGACGTCGTCGGTGTTCATATGTGGTGCCCTGGCGCCGGACGGTGCCTACGCCGTCCGGGGAGCGACCCGTCTCCTGCCCGCCGGCGGTGCGGTGGCTCGCGAGCCGCGCGCCTTCTCCCACGCGACCAGCAGCGTGCTGGCGTTGAAGATCGAGCTGTAGGTGCCGGTGACGATGCCGATCAGGAGCGCGAGGACGAACCCGCGGATCGAGTCGCCGCCGAAGATGACCAGCGACAGGAGCACGAACACAACCGTGAGCGACGTGTTCAGCGAGCGCGTCATGGTCTGCACCGTCGAGAGGTTGATGACCTGGTCGAAGGTCAGCCGGGGCCCGACGCGCAGGTTCTCGCGCACTCGGTCGAAGACCACGATGGTGTCGTGGATCGAGAACGCCACCGAGGTGAGTATCGCGGTGACGAAGAGCGAGTCGACCTGGCCTAAGTTGGAGAAGTGTCCGAGGATCGCCCAGATCCCCGCCAGGACGAAGACGTCATGCAGGAGCTTGAAGAACGCGCATGCGCTGAATCGCCAGGGAGAGATCGCCCGCTGGCGCCGGAAGGCGAACGCGAGATACACGGCGATCGCTCCCGCGGAGACGAAGATCATGATGATCGCGCCGGTGACGAGACTTGCGGCGATGGTCGGGCCGACCTGCTGGACGCTGATGTCCGGTTGACCGCTCTTCGTTGCGATCGTGAAGTTGCTGTTCAGCGTGTTCTGGATCTGGACGAGCTGCTCACTGTCCGACGGCAGCGTGGAGACGGCGAAACGGCTGGCTTCGTTGCCGGACGTGCTCTCCGCCTGCACCTGCGGGCGGAGGCTCGCGAAGTTCGTGTCCATGACGGAGGCGATCTGCGCCTGGGTGACAGCCTTGGAGAACCCCACATCGACGACGTTGCCACCCTTGAAGTCGATACCGAGGTTGAAGCCCCAGAAGAGGATGGCGAGGATGCCCGGGATGATGACCGCGAGGGATCCGGCGAAAAACCAGTTGCGGTTCTTGACGATGTCGAATCGCCCCCGAGGCGGATGCTCGGCAAACTCCTCGTGGATCTCGGTGTAGAGACGCGGGTCACGACCGATCCTCCAGCTCAGCACCCACGCGAACAGCGAGCGCGTGATCGTGATCGCGGTGAAGAAGGAGACGATGACACCGATGGCGAGCGTGATCGCGAATCCGCGGATGACGTCGGTGCCGAAGAAGGCGAGGATTGCGCAGGTGATCAGCGTCGAGATGTTGCTGTCACGAATGGCAGGAAATGCGCGGCGGAAGCCGGTCTCCACGGCGAGCGGCACAGTTCTCCCGTGGCGTAGCTCGTCACGGGTTCGCTCGAAGATCAGCACGTTGGCGTCCACCGCCATGCCCACGCTCAGGACGAAGCCCGCCAGGCCGGCGAGCGACAGCGTCACCGGGATCAGCTTGAAGAGCGCCAGCACGATCGCGCCGTAGACGAAGAGGGCGACGGTGGCGAGCAGACCGGGGAACCGGTAATACCCGATCATGAAGATCACGACGATCAGCAGTCCGATGCCACCGGCGATGAGCGAGAGGGTGACCGACTGCTGGCCCAGGGTCGCGCTGACCGTGGTGCTGGCCACCGTGGTGATCTCGGCGGGCAGCGCACCCGCGCTGATCAGGCTCGCGAGTTGGGTCGCCGAGTCCGACGTGAACCCGCCGGTGATCTGGGTCTGATTGCTCTGTCCTCCCCCGGTGACCTGCGGTGCGGTCAGGACGTCGTTGTCCAGGAAGATCGCGATCTGCGCCGTTGGGCTGGATGGGTTCGCCGTGTACGCGGCGAAGGCGGCGTTGGTGATCTTCGACCACTCGCTCGCCCCGGCCGAGTTGAAGTTGATGTCCACGGTGATCGCGCCGGTGGTCGAGTCGGTGCCCACCGTGGCTGTGTTGACGTCGGTCGCGTCCAGGTTGTCATCGATCTTCCAGTGAGAACCGGACGGGTACAGCGCGGTGTCCGGGAACTGCGCCGTGTCGTAGTGCCCCTCCTGGTCACTGATGAGGGCTGTGCTCGGCGGGGCGGTCGCGGCGCCGGGCACCGACGTCGCGAAGTACAACCTCGATGTGGTGCCGATCGTGGCCACGGCCTGCTTGAGGCTGACGCCCGGCAGCTGCACCAGGATCTGGTCGTCGCCCTGAGCCTGGACGCTCGCCTCGGAGACACCGAGCGAGTTGACCCGCAGATCCAGGATCGGGATGGTGGCCTGCTGCGCGGCCTGCAGCGTGGCTCCGTGTGGCGGGCCGTTGCGACAGTCCGGGTTGGGGTTGTTGAGCCCGTGGCAGATCTCGATGGTCAGCTCGGTGCCGCCCTGGAGGTCGAGGCCCTTGTGGATAAAGAGCTGGCGCCCCAGGAAGGTGGGCGTGGACGTCAGCGTCTGGCCCAGCGGCTGGTGGACGACCAGGTACCGGTAGATGAGGCTGTAGCCGTCGATGAAGAACGCGCCGACCACCACCAGGAGGACGACAGCCAGACGGAAACGCGTGATCCTGAACACCGGCCGTCCAGTCTACCGGGGCGCCGAGCGCAGCCGACCATCTCGGTCTGCACGGAACGCGTCGAAGGTCCCGCTGCGGATCGCCAGGCGTGTCTGCTCCATGAGACGGGCAAGGTGGGTGACGTTGTGCAGGCTCACCAGCCGGTGGGCCAGGATCTCGCCGGACTGGAAGAGATGGCGGAGGTACGCGCGCGAGAACCCGGTGCACGCGGCGCACGGGCACTCAGGATCGATCGGGCCGAAGTCCTCCTTAGCGGCCGCGTTCCGGAGCGAGAGCCGCCCGTCCGTCGTCATCGCGCTGCCGTTGCGCGCCAGACGGGTCGGGACGACGCAATCGAACATGTCCACGCCGAGTGCGATCGCGGCGAGGAGCTCGGAATCCGTCCCGAGGCCCATGAAGTAGCGAGGGCGGTCGCCGGGCATCTCGGACACGCTCGCCTCGGTCATGGCGAGCATCGTCTCGATCGGCTCCCCCACCGAGAGGCCGCCGATCGCGACGCCGTCGAAGTCGAGCCCGGCGATCGCGCGCGCCGAGGCCCGGCGTGCACCGGCGTCGAACCCCCCTTGCGCGATGCCGAACAGGAGGCGGCCCCCACCCGGATGGACGGCCCGGCATCGCTCGGCCCAGCGGTGGGTGCGATCGGTGGCGTCACGCGCGACCTCTGCGGCCGTCCCGTGCGCGACGGGATGGTCGAGGCACATGAGCACGTCCGCGCCGAGCCGAGCCTGGTTGCGCACCGCCTCCTCGGGAGTCACTCGAAGCCGCGAACCGTCGTAGGGAGAGACGAAGGTGGCGCCGCCGTCGTCGACCGCGGCGACCTCGGCCAGGCTCACCAGTTGATAGCCACCGCTGTCGGTGAGGATCGGGTGGTCCCAACCCATGAACGCGTGCAGCCCGCCGGCCTGCTCGATGAGGTCGATCCCGGGTCGCAGGGCGAGGTGATATGCGTTGCACAACAGGATGTCGACGCCGGTCGCCAGCACCTCGTCGGGGTGCAGCGCCTTCACGGTGGCGTGCGTCCCGACCGGCATGAAGGCCGGCGTGCGCACCGCACCGTGCCCGGTCATCAGCGTCCCGGTGCGCGCGTCGCCGTCGGTGGCGTCGGTCACGAAGACGGCCGTCAAGGTGAGCGCCAGCAGAGCATGCAGTCGCCGAGTGACAGGAACCGGTATCCGGCGTCGAGCGCGTGCACGTAGGCGCTTCGCCAGCGCTCGTCGCCGATGAATGCGGCGAGGAGGACGAGCAGCGACGAGCGTGGTTGATGGAAGTTGGTCAGCAGGCCGTCGACCGCTCGGAAGGGATGTCCGGGATGGATGAAGAGGGTCGTGACACCGTTGCCGGGCCGGATCGTCCCGCCCGCGTCAGCGCAGCTCTCGAGGACGCGAACGACGGTGGTGCCGACCGCGACGATGCGTCCTCCGGCGGCGCGAGTCTGCTCGATCGCCGCGACCGTCGCTTTCGGAAGCGCGTATCGCTCCTCGTGCATCGGGTGGTCCTCAACGTTTTCAGTGCGGATCGGCGCGAAGGTCCCCAGTCCGACATCGAGGCGCAGCGTCGCCCACCCGATGCCCGCCTCGCGCAGCCGCTCGATCGTCGCCGCAGTGAAATGCAGCCCTGCCGTCGGGGCCGCGGCCGACTCCGGGTCGCCGGTGGCGTACGTCGTCTGGTATCGCTCCGGGTCGTGCAACTCGCGGTGGATGTAGGGGGGCAGTGGCGCAGCGCCCAGGCGTTCGATCGCGGCATCGGGATCCTCCGAGTCGAAGGTCACGCTGCGTCCACCCCGATGCGTGGCCGAGATTCCAACGACCGTGGCCCGAAAACCGGGACCGACATGGACGACGGCACCCGGGCCGGCGAGGCGTGCAGGGCGCGCGAGGCACTGATAGACGCCGCCTTCGTCGCGCACGAGCACGAGCAGCTCGACGTCCCGCCCCGCGTCGTCGACACCGTGAAGCCGAGCCCGCCGGACCCTGGTGTCGTTGACCACCAGGAGGTCGCCAGCTTGGAGCAGCCCTGGGAGATCGCGAAACTCGCGGTCCTCGATGCCGCCGTTGAGAGGCACATACAGAAGGCGCGATGCGTCGCGCTCGATGAGGGGCTCCTGCGCGATCCGCTCCGCGGGGAGCGGGTAGTCGAAGTCGGCGGACCTCAACGCTCGAAGAGCGCGGTCTGCGCCTCTGCCGCCCCCGGGGCACCGGCCGGGATGGGCAGCCCGAGATGCTGGTAGGCGGCGGCGGTGGCGAGCCGGCCACGCAGCGTTCGGGCCAGCAACCCGCGGCGGATGAGGAACGGCTCGACGATGTCCTCGATGGTGTCAGGGTCCTCCTGGACGCTCACCGCGATGGTCTGGACGCCGACCGCGTGCCCGCCGAGCGTCCCGCAGAGGACGCCGAGCACGCGCCGGTCGAGCTCGTCGAGCCCGATCGAATCGATGCCGAGGACGTCGAGCGCCGCCGCCGCCACCTCGACGTCGATGCGTCCGGCGGCACGGACCTGCGCGTAGTCACGGGCGCGCCGGAGCAGGCGGTTGACGATCCGCGGCGTGCCCCGCGAGCGCCGGGCGATCATCGCCGCCCCCTCCGCGTCAAGGTCGATGCCGAGCAGACGCGCCGAGCGGTTCGCGATGGCGATCAGGTCGTCCGTGTCGTAGAAATCGAGCCGGAAGGTGACTCCGAATCGATCGCGCAGGGGTGCCCCGAGCGCACCCGCCCTGGTGGTGGCGCCGATGACCGTGAATCGATTGAGCGTCAGCCGGAGCGTCTGCGCACCGGCTCCCTTGCCGGCGACGAAGTCGAAGGCGAGATCCTCCATGGCCGGGTACAGGGCCTCCTCCACCGCCCGGTTCAGGCGGTGCACCTCGTCGATGAAGAACACGTCGCGCTCCTCGAGACTGGTGAGGATCGATGCGAGCATGCCCTGGTGCTCGAGGGCGGGGCCGCTGGTGAGGCGGATGTTCACACCCATCTCGACCGCGATGATCTGCGCGAGCGTCGTCTTGCCGAGCCCGGGCGGCCCGTAGAGGAGCACGTGGTCGAGCGCATCGCCGCGATGACGCGCAGCCTCGACGAGGATCCTGACCTGGTTCTTGATCGCCGCCTGGCCGACGAAGTCGTCGAGGGTGCGCGGCCGCAGTGCGGTGTCGACGACGCGCTCCGCCTCGAGCTCCTCTGGGCTGACGACGCGCTCGTCGGTCACCGGCTCGTCCCCGCGGTGTCGAGGCGGCGGAGCGCAGCGCCCACCAGGTCGGCGACGTCGTGGCCGTCACCGTCGATCGTGATGGCCGCAACTGCGTTGCGTGCTTCGCTCTCCCGGAATCCGAGGCCGACGAGCCCGGCGATCGCAGCCGCCACGGCCTCGTTCTCACCGGTCGCGGCGCGGTGCTGCGTCCCGGGCGGCTCGAGGCTGCCAACCTTGTCGCGCAGCTCGAGGATGACGCGCTCCGCGGTCTTGCGCCCGATGCCCGGCACGGTTGCGACGAGCGCGATGTCGCCCTCGGCAATGGCACGCACCAGGGTCGGGAGCTCTGCCCGGCCGAGGATCCCGAGTGCCGCCTTCGGTCCGATGCGCTCGACGCCGATCAGGAGGCGGAACAGGCGCAACTCGTCGTCGGTGATGAAGCCGTACAGGCGGATTGCGTCTGCGCTGACGCTCGTGTGGATGCGCAGTGTCACCTCGTGGTCGCGTGATGCGTGCAGTGCGGCGATCGTGCGCAGATGACAGAACACCTCGTAGCCGACGCCGCCGGTGTCGACGACCACGTGGTCGTCACCGACCCCTGCGAGCGCGCCACGGACCAGCGCGATCATCGGGCGCTTCGAAGCAGCGCCGCACGGGCGCGGCTCACCGCGACGTCGAGCCCACTCTCGCGCTTGTCTCGCTGCCGGGGGGCCAGTGCACCGAGGCGCCCGCGGTGGTGGTGGCACACCGCGACCGCGCACGCGTCGGCGACGTCGTCGTGTCCCGGAATGGCCGCCACACCAAGCAGATTGGCGACCATGCGCGCGACCTGCGGCTTGCGTGCCGCGCCATAGCCGCACACCGCTTCCTTCACCTGCGTCGGTGTGTACTCCGCGATCACGACTCCCTGCCGTGCGAGCGCGCACAGGACGACGCCGCGCGCTTCGCTGACTCGCATCGCGGTGCGCCGGTTCGTCGAGAAGAACAGCTCCTCCACGGCTGCCACCTCGGGCCGCAGGGAAGTGCACGCGTCGACGACCAGGTCGAAGAGGATGGCGAGACGAGCGGCTTCACTGGTCTGCGGCACCGTCTCGATGCATGCCGCATGAAGCAGCACGAGATGGCCCGGCGAGCCGTCGACGATGGCCACGCCGGTCCGCGCGAGGCCCGGGTCGACCCCGAGCACCCTCATCCGAGTCGCGCGGTGCGGCGGTCAGCCGACGGCGTCAAGAACGTCGTCCGGAATCTCTGCGTTGGCGTACACCTGCTGGACGTCGTCGTGCTCCTCGAGTCCGTCGAGCAGGCGGAGGACCTGGCGAGCCTGCGACGTGTCAAGCGTCACCGACGTGGTCGGGTTCATGGTCACCTCCGCCGAGTCCACCGCATAGCCGCGTTCCTCGAGCGTGCGCCGGACCTCTTCGAAGCGCGACGGCGCAACCGTCACGACGACCTCGTCGCCGTCCACGCTGACGTCACCGTCTTCGCCGACGTCGACGGCGTCGAGCAGCTCGAGGGCGAGCTCCTCGGGATCGCGCTTGGCTGCCGGAACGGTGATGAGGCCCTGCTGGTTGAACATCCACGCGACGCTGTTCGCCTCGCCGAGCGCTCCACCCGAGCGCGTGAAAGCGTTGCGGATCCCCGCAACCGTGCGATTGCGATTGTCGGTGAGCGTGTCGACCATGACCGCGACACCGTGCGGGCCATACCCCTCGTAGCGAACCTCCTCGAGCTGCACACCGTCCTTGCCGCCGGCGCCGCGCTGGATCGCCCGATCGATGTTGTCGGCGGGCATGTTCACCTCGCGGGCCTTCTGGATTGCGAGACGCAGCCGGAAATTGCCCTCGACATCAGGGCCGCCCTCGCGGGCGGCGACGGTCAGCTCGCGCGTGACCTTGGTGAAAACCTGGCCGCGGCGAGCATCGACGATCGCTTTCTTGTGCTTGATTCCAGCCCACTTGCTGTGACCGGACATGGATCCTCCGAGACGAACAGGCGTTCCGATTCTAGCGCAGCCGGGAACCCAGTCTAGGCCAGGTACTCCTTGCCGTCAGCCGCGCGCAGGTCTATGGTTAGAGACAGCATCGGCAATCAGACGGAGGTAGCCACCCCAATGTTGCGAACCGTCTGGCAGCGTTTCCGGCACGGACGAGCGGAGGGTTGAGGCCCGGCTGACGGGCCCCTGATCGCACAACCTTGGCGCCCCCGTCGAGGTCGCCGGGCAATCGGCGTCCCCCGGGATGGCCTGGAAATAGGGCAAGTTGCGCGTTGTGCGGGCTGGGATTCGTACCGGGCGTATCCCGAACCCGGCACCGGTTTCGGTGCCACCAAGAGCCCGGGAATTTCCCCGGGCTGCCGTATCAAAAACGGTGCATTCATCAAGGGGCCGGCTCAGTCCGGCCCCTTCCTTTTGCCATCAGGGTGCTGCCTCGCCCTGATCGCGAGGGACAGGGCGAGAGACGGCAGGATCGCCACGCCAGCTGAAGCGAAGGAGTCGCTCGGCGGCGTGACGCAGACCGACCCGGGTTCCGATGACGATCGGCGGCGCAACCGTGCGCTGGTCGATGTGGATGCGGGAGGCGGGGTCGAGCAGGTCGATGGAGTCGTCGGCTCGCGTGATCGCGAGCCCCATGCCGGGGTTGCCAGGCCCCCGGAGGAGCGCCGCACCGGTCAGGCCGGGACCTCGCCGCATCGCGATGGTGGCGAGGCCCTCCTCCACCGCGGCGGCTCGGAGGAGCACCGCACCGGCAACGCCGTGCGCCTCGGTGACCACGTTGGCGCAGTGGTGCATGCCGTAGGTGAAGTACACGTACAGGTGTGCCGCCGGCCCGAACATGACCCGCGACCGCGGCGTCGGTCCCCGGAACGCGTGCGACGCGGGATCGCCGGTGCCGAGGTACGCCTCGGTCTCGACGATGCGAGCGACCACTGCGCCCGGCGTTCCGGCGTCGACGACGAGGGCGCAGCCCACCAGGTCGCGGGCGACCTCTGCCGTCGGACGCTCGAACCACTCGCGTGGCAGCTCGGCTACCGGCGAATCTCCGCGTCGCACCGCCGCGCCAGCGCCGTCGCGATCGCATCCTGGGCCCGCTGCGCCTCCTCGCCGGTGAGCGTCCGGTCGGCGGCACGGAAGGTCAGCCGGAACGTCCAGCCTTTCCGACCCGGACCGAGGCTTCCTCCGCGGTACTCGTCATACAGGTCGGCGTGCTCGAGCAGCGGCTCTCGAGCCTCGCGGATCGCGTCCATCGCGTCGCCGGCGCGTCGCTCGGCCGCAACGGTGACGGCCAGGTCCTGCACGATCGCGGGAAAGCGCGGCGGCTGGTTGTAGCGGATCGGTCGCGGCGGCGCCGGGATCACAGCGTCGAGATGCAGCTCGCCGACGACCACGCGTCCGCGGATCTCGAAAGCGCCCGCCGTCTCGAATGCGAGCTCCCCGACGACGCCGACGGAACCGTCGCCGAAGCGGAGATCGGCGCTCCTGCCGGGATGCAGCCCCTGCTCCTCCGAGGGCTCGGCCCGCAGGGGGGCGCCGGCGAGGTCCCGGGCGATGCGTTCGAAAACAGACTGCACCGACCGGATGGCGGCAGCCGAGTCGTCGGCCTCGCCGCTGGACACGTGCAGCGCAACGCTCAGCAGCAGCGGCTCCAGGGGCAGCGGCGGGAGCTCGAGGTCGCTCCCGTCCGGCGTCGATCCCGGGGCGAGCCCCAGTCGTTCGCCCTCCCAGAACGCCCGCCCGACCTCGAAGAGCATCGCGTCGCCGCTGCCGCGGTTGACGTTGGCCGCGAGCGCCGCGCACAGCCGCGGAAGCTGGGAGATCCGCATGACGCTCCACTCGTCGCTGAGCGGATTGCGCAGTGGGATGGGTCTCCGGGCGCGACCGAGCCCGGGCAGCACCGTCGCGTCGAGCGGACCGACGAACGAGAACGTGATGGCCTCGTCGAATCCGGCGCCGGCGCAGATGTCGCGGATCGCGTCCTCGAGCGGTGGCGGCGCGGCCGTCCTGGTGATCTCGACACGCCGTCCCGGCAGCGTGCTCGGCACCCGCGCGTAGCCGATCATCCGGCCCACCTCCTCGACGAGGTCCTCCGGCAGGGACACGTCGCGGCGGAAGTACGGGGGTACGACCGTGAGCGTGGCGCCGTCCTGCTCGACCGCGAATCCGAGCTGCGCGAGCGTGGTCGCGATCTCGGTCGCGTCGATCGGGATGCCGAGCAGGTCGCCGGCGAATCGCGCCGTCAGCGCGATCGGGCCGAGCTCGGGAAGCGGGCGCGGCCACTGGTCGATCACGCCGCCGAGGACGTGACCCCCGGAGAGCTCTGCGATCAGAGCTGCCGCGCGATCGAGCGCGACCGGTGGAAGCCGGTCGCTCAAGCCTTTCTCGAAGAGCGTGGAGGCATCGGTTCGGAGCCCGAGCCGCTTGGACGTCGCTCTGATGGTCGGTCCGTCCCAGGTTGCGGCCTCCAGCAGCACCGTCCTGGTCGAGTCGCTCACCGCTGTCGAGATCCCTCCGATGAGCCCCGCGATGCTCGCCGGGGTTCCCCCGGCGCAGACCACCAGGTCGTCGGCGGAGAGCTCGCGATCGGTGCCGAGGAGATCGACGATGTGCTCGCCGGGCGCCGCTCGCCGGACGACCACATCCGCGATCTTGGCGTCGCTCGCTTCGACGAACCGGTCGAGATCGAACGCGTGGAGCGGCTGCCCGAGCTCGTGGAGCACGAAGTTGGTGACGTCGACCACGTTGTTGATGGGCCGGAGCCCCACGGCGCGGAGGCGCTGACGCAGCCACCCCGGAGAGGGACCGACGACAATGCCCTCGATCACCCGGGCTGCGAAACGCGGGCAGCCTTCCGGGTCATCGATCCGGACCTGGGCACGAAGCTCGGCCGAGGTCGCCGACAGGAACTCCTCGGGCACCCCCGCCGGAGGCTCGTTGAGCCCCTCGCCCATCGCGGCCGCAAGTTCACGGGCGATGCCGACGTGGCACAGGCAGTCGGGCCGGTTGGTGGTCACATCGAGGTCGAGGACGGTGTCGAGGGACAGGACCTCGCTGAGCGGCTGTCCCGGCGAGCCCTCATCGAGGGTGAGAATGCCGTCGGCGTCCTCCCCCACGCCAAGCTCGATCGCGGAGCAGAGCATCCCCGGAGACTTGTGGCCGCGGATCGTTTTCACTCCGAGGCGCTCGTCCATGGCCGGTGGTCGGGTCCCGGGCGGCGCGTAGGGCACCAGATCGCCGGCCTTGACGTTCGGCGCGCCCGTCAAGACCCGGACCGTCCCGGGCACCGCGGAGAACGCGGCGAGCAGTGGCGGCACCTCCTTGCCGAGGTCGAGATCGGCGAACTGGAGGTGCGAGGACCCCGTCACCGGCTCGACCGACGTGATCCGCGCCACCACGAGCCCTTGGCCGCCGAGATCGACCGCGCCGACCTCGGTGCCGGTGTCGACGAGGGCCTTGACGATCGTCGCGACGGGTGCGTCGAGTGTCGCGTAATCGCGCAACCAGCGAAGCGAGAACTTCACGGAGCCGGCCGCTCCGCGACGCCGTCGGTCGCCACCTCGGGGACGAGGAAGCGGACGTCGTTGTCATAGAGCAGGCGCATATCGGGGATGCCCCAGGCGAGCATCGCGGCTCGCTCGATCCCCATGCCGAACGCGAAGCCCGAGTAGCGTTCGGGATCGACGCCGCCGTTGCGCAGCACCTGCGGATGCACCATGCCGCTGCCCAGGAGCTCCAGCCACCCGCTGTACTTGCAGACGCTGCAGCCGGAGCCGCGGCAGACGACGCAGGCCAGCTCCAGCTCGAGGGACGGCTCGGTGAACGGGAAGTGGTGCGGGCGCCACTGCAGCGCCGAACCCGCGCCGAAGAACGACCGGGCGAAGTACTCGAGAGTCCCCTTCAGGTCACTCACCGCGATCCCCTCGTCGATGCAGAGCGCCTCGACCTGATGAAACATCGGCATGTGGGTCGCATCGTGGTCGCGCCGGTAGGTCTTGCCCGGAACGATCACCCGCTGGGG
>ODAK010001362.1_pt1 | contig 26826 bp, 19 predicted proteins | sample 1539591 | NCBI WGS metagenome assembly ODAK01 (sample SAMEA3539303, study PRJEB22396) | soil metagenome | biome: tundra; feature: field; material: soil | place: USA | collected 2010-05 | depth 0.15 m
CGATCTCCAGCCCGGGGATGGATGGGCGACTGATAGGCAGAAACATCCTCTGTACCCCCGCGGCTAGTTCAACCTCTTGCAGAAGCTGATCGCGCTGCTGGCGCACCTCCCTGTCTAGCTGTTCCCTCTGTTTCACGTATCTCTGGATGACAAAGACGACGAAGGCAAACGCGACCAGTGCAGTGAGGTTGTGTGTTATTCGGGCCTCCGGGTTCGGGTAAGGAGGGCCGAAAAGATCGTGGAGAAAAACACAAACCGCAATCAGGCCATAGCTGATCTGGCTGCGCAAGAACATGGCACTGATCCCAAGGGGCAAAATGTAGAGATACCCCAACGAGATACCCGTGACGATAAAGTCGGCGTAGGCAACTGCACCAATCGACCCGAAGATCAGAACTACTGGTGGCCAGTGAGGGCCACCTACCGCCACATCACCTCGCAAGAGCGATCGCGAGAAGAACGGAGTCAGAGTTCGAGGTGGTGTCCCGGCCATCACTTGCATCAGTTGTTCCTTGCCACTTTCTGCCGACGCCTTGTGGCATCTGCATTTTGCGCTCCGGGTCAACTCGTCATCGAGACGGAGTGAATATCTGCGATCCCGGCAACTTCTTCCATTCGCCGCAGGACAGCGGAGAAGTCATCTTTATCGTGATGCGCCAGTTCCTCCGAATTGACGCGAAACGCCGCTTCAGTCGCAGGCATGGGGATATGCGCCTCTGCCGCCGCTTTTAGAATCAACTGGAAATCCTTGTTCATCAGGCGAAGTGGAAATTGCGGAGTGTAATCGTTGATTGCAACCCTAGCGAGCTTTCCCACATGAGCCGGCGCGATCACAGCTGTCTTTGATAAGACCTCTAGCAAACGTTCGCGATTTAGGCCAACCCTCTCCCCAAGGACCACAGCCTCAGCGATCGCCTGCATGCCGACCCCCAACAACGTGTTGACGACCAATTTCATCGCTGTTCCCGAGCCTGAACCTCCCAGAAGAAAGTATTGCTTTGCGACCGCCTGGAATATTGGCTCAGCTGCGCGGAAGACGTCTTGGTCGCCGCCTACCAACAGCGTCAGCAGGCCTTGCTCGGCCGCCGGAGTGCTGCCCGAGATGGCGACATCCAGCACCTCGATTCCTTTTTGGGCGCCCAGCCTGTGCAGTTCCTGTGAGCCGTTTGGAGAAATCGTGCTCATCTCAAGCACGACGGTTCCTGGCTGTACCCCGGCAAGAACTCCCGCAGGCCCGGTATAGACGCTCAGAACTGCTTCATCATTCGTCAAGCACGACAGAATCACGTCGGCACCGCGTGCCAATTCCAGAATGCTCTCCGCGACAATGCCGCCGTGTTCAGCGATAGCTCGCGTCTTAGCCGGATCTAAATCGTATACTTCCAGTCGGTATCCGTGATCAAGCAGGCGTTGTGCGATCCGGCTTCCCATATTTCCCAGGCCAATGAACCCGAGTTTTACTTGATCTGCTGTAACACGATTCATAGAGTCTCCATTTCTTTGTTAAAGGCTGCACATCTTATTACTGAGAGTTTTGAGTTCCCCCGCTCATAACAAGGGTTTCGCATTCGGCAACATTATTTCCCTGCAATCCCATTTGCTCGGGGACGCTCGCAAGCTCTTCGTATTCTTCTTCAGTTAAGCGGAGTGAAGCCGCCGCAATGTTTTGCTCCAGATGCTCTATCGAGGACGTTCCCGGAATCGGCAGCATGAGCGGGGATCGTTGCAAAAGCCACGCTAGCGCTATCTGGGTGGGGCTCGCGCCGTGCGCTTTCGCCATGCGAGTAAGTACTTCCCCAGCGACCGTGCCTGCTGCCAGAGGGTACCAGGGGATGAAAACAATCCCATTGTGCTGACAATAACTGACTACGTAGTCCCATTCACGGTCGGCAAAGCTATAGCGGTTCTGCACAGAGACGATCGGAACGATCCTGCGCGCTCGCTCGATGTGCTCTTCGGTTACGTTGGACAACGCAACCAGGCGAATCTTCCCTTCGTTTCGCAGCTGCGCCAAAGTTTCTACCGATACGTCGAAGGATACGGCTGGGTCCGGGGCGTGCAGTTGGTATACATCGATACGGTCGAGACGCAGTCTTTTGAGGCTGCCTTCGATCGCCTTGCGAAGATGCGCGGGAGAGGCGTCGTGCGTCCACTGATCGGGACCAGGGCGATTCCATCCGCCTTTGGTCGCGATGACAAGATCCTTCGGATAGGGGAATAGCGCTTCCGCGATCAACTCCTCGCTAACATACGGCCCATAGGAATCGGCCGTATCTATGAAGTTGACGCCGAGTTCGACGGCGCGCCGAAGAACCGCTAGCGCACGCTTTCGATCTTTTGGCGGACCCCAGATACCGTCTCCCGTCAGGCGCATGGCTCCGAAACCGAGACGGTGAACAGAAACCTGGCCGCCCAGTGAAACATCCCCGGCCAGCCGTGCAGAGACTTCTTTATTACTCATTTGTTTACTGCCCATGATGACCTCCAACATTAATTCGAACTCCTTATTACTTATACTCATGTGATAGCCCTCAACTGCGAGCGCGTTGGTCCCGTTGACCTCGAGCACTGCACCATCCACCACAATCCCTGGAACACCGGGCGGCCGTATGCCCGTTTTTCCAAAGCAGGCATACAGCCCAATTGACCTTTGAAACTCGATCCTCTCAGTTGGTGGTGCTCGCTTCCACCACTTCCGAAAGAAACCACGTGCGGCGCTCAGTTTGATCAATCCATACCTCGATCAGACTGGCGGTCGCCACGTCGTTGTATTTCTCGCAGAGTTCATGAGCAGTGCGGAAATAGCGGGTGAGCGCCTGATTATCAGCGTTGAGCTCTGCCAGCATCCCCTGCGGGGTAACACCTTCGTCGTCATTGTCGGTTAAGCGCTGATGACGGGAAATATCGCCGATCGACCGCAATGTGGTTCCGCCAATTTTGCGCGCACGTTCGGCAATGTCGTCGGTCATGGCAAAAATCTGTTCAGCTTGTTCGTCAAGTAGAAGGTGATAATCGCGGAAGTGCCGTCCCGTCATGTGCCAATGGAAAGTTTTGGTCTTCAAGTACAGCGCGAATGTGTCGGCCAGCAGTCGGCGCAGCTCGGCCGTGATCTCGGCGACGCCTTCGCGGTTCAGGTCAGTTGGTGTTTCGTGTATTGCCTGCCATTTTTCCTTCGTTTGAGTTGTAGCTTCCTTTAGCATTTTGCTTCTCTCCTTTATGTCTATTTAGTTCTAGCTCTACAGCTTTGTCAGATCCGCAGAGTTATCGCGGACCCGAAACCTTATCGACGCCTGTGTAGCTGATACGCCAGATCGAGTTCGAGCCGTCGTCACTTACGAGCAACGATCCGTCGTGAGCCTCAGTAATGCCGACCGGCCTTCCCCACACGTGTCCGTTGTCGACTACAAATCCGGTCACAAAGTCTTCATACTCGCCGCTGGCCCGGCTCGTCTGGTGTAGGGGTACACGAATCACTTCATATCCGGTACGCACCGATCGGTTCCATGAACCGTGTTCGGATGCGAAAATGTCTCCCTCATATTCAGTCGGAAATTGAATGCCCTCGTAGAACGTCATCTCGAGTGAAGCGTTGTGAGGCTGGAGCAGAACGTCGGGAACGATGGCCTTATCTCTCAATTCCGGATGTGTACCCTCATGGCGGGGATCCTGATGGTTGCCGATGTACCACCACGGCCAGCCGTAGAAACCACCTTCTTCGACATGCGTGATGTAGTCGGGAACGAGATTGTCTCCGAGCCCATCGCGCTCATTGACTGAGCACCATAACTCGCCGGTCTTGGGCTGGATTGCCAGCCCACCTCCGGCGTTGCGAATCCCGTACGCGTACACGCGCATCTCGGAGCCATCGGGGTTGAACTCGAGGATGTCGGCCCGATTTGTTTCAGCCGGCGTGCTGTCGGGATCGTCGACGTTCGATGCCGAGCCGACAGCGACGAACATCTTCTTGCCATCGGCCGTGAATTGCACGTCGCGAGTCCAGTGTCCGCGGCCGTGAGGCAGGTCCACAATGTGCTGCGCCGGTCCGCCGGCCTTCAAGTCCCCGTTTTGATAGGGAAATCGGACTACCGAGTCGGTGTCTCCTACATAGACCCATTGAGGATTACCTCCCGGAGGATAGAAGGCGATGCCGTAAGGCTGAGTGAGTCCTTCGGCAAAAGTTTCAGTTTGTTCGGGCTTACCATCGCTGGTAATTCCGTGGAATACTTTGATCTTCCCGTTGCTGCCTTCGGCCAGGAAAATGTCACCGTTGGGGGCAGTCCGGAGCAACCTAGGATTATCAAGTCCCGTGGCGTATTGCTGAACGCTGAATCCGGCCGGAGCTTTCGGCCATGCAGCCTGCGGACGGGCAACCAATTGAGGTCCGTTGGCCGCAGACTCGGTGACGTAGGGCGCTGGAAGATCCTGCGGCGTGATCTTGCGGACTTTGCCCGGTTGCTCAAAGCGGAAATCTGTAAAGGGTGCTTGGGGCGGAGGCGCATTTGTCTTGACCGGCGTTACCTCAGGAAGTACGGAAGCGCTTTGTTGAGCGCTCGTGGAAGTCTTGAGCGATTTCAGATAGGTGACAATCTGCCAGCGTTTCTGCTCTGGTAGGCTGGCCCATGCAGGCATTCCGTTATCGACGGACCCGGTGGTAATAAACCAAAAAACCTCTCCGTCAGGTGCAGACTGCGTGGGCCCTTGTGACAGGGCCGGGATGTTGCCGGTTCCGCGCGCCCTGATTCCGTGGCACGAGCCACAATTCGCCGTATAAAGTCTGGACCCTGCCGCGACCGCTGCCGACTGCCCGGCGTAAGGATTCTTTAGCTGAGCAGTGGTTGCCGGCGCATTATGAAAATGCGCGTCCTGCGCCGCCATCGGCGACACCGGGAAGATAAATGCAAGGGTACAGGCCACTACGCCGAGGACGTAAGAATGAAAGCCAATTTTCAAGACTACCCCCAACGATCATTCACCGATCGTTTGAATAACCCTACTGGAGAAAAGCAAGTTCTTTGCCATTCGTGAAAAGGCGCACCGCTCTCGAGTTGGCGCTGGCTATGTGCTTTGATCCCCGCCACCTACCTTGGCGCTCCTCTAACGGGCCGTCGCGACAGTTAATGCAGAAGACTCCTCACTGGTCGACCTTTTGGTCAATCACTCGACGCCGCTGTCAGCGGGCGGACACTCGGAAATGAGCGATTCCTTCCCATACGGCTTAGACTAAAAAACGCGCTTTGTTTTGCCCGGCAATGACTTTGCGACAAGTTGGTACCTGGAATGCTTAACTGATTTGGAAAAAGGGGGATCCAGGCGATGAACGCTTCGAATCAATCCTGCTCTAAGCTGCCAGGCAAAATGCCCGTGGAATCAGATTCCGGTGTGAGCAGGAGACAGTTTCTCGGCATGACGGCGGCATCCCTTTTAATGGCCGCGAAGGGAAGCCAAGCCGCAAAGCCGGATAGCAAGAACGGAATGCCGTATCGAGCTCTGGGCCGCACTGGTGAGACGGTCTCGCTAGTCGGGCTTGGCGGCTACCACCTTGCCAGGCAGAGCGACGTCGCCGAGAGCATCCGCATTATCCGGACCGGAATTGACGAAGGCATCAATTTTCTCGACAACTGCTGGGACTACAACGGCGGAGAGAGCGAAATTCGCATGGGCAAGGCGCTGCGCGATGGTTATCGGCAGAAGGCCTTTTTAATGACCAAGATCGATGGCCGAACCAAAACGGCCGCCGTAACGCAGCTCAATGAATCGTTGCGGAGGTTGCAAACGGATCGAATTGACCTGCTCCAGTTCCATGAAGTTATTCGCGATTCCGATCCCGATCGCGTTTTTGCTGAAGGCGGAGCCATGGAGGCCGTGCTCGAAGCCAAAAAGGCAGGCAAGGTTCGTTTTATCGGCTTTACCGGTCACAAGAGTCCAGAAATTCATTTGAAGATGCTGGCGACTGCCTCAAAGCACGGCTTCAGGTTCGATGCCGTTCAGATGCCTCTTAACGTGATGGACGCTCACTTCGCCAGCTTTGAAAAGAAGGTCGTGCCGGTTCTGACCAAGGACGGGGTGGGAGTGCTTGGCATGAAGTCGATGGGAGACCACTTCATTCTCGGGAGCAACACGGTCACGGCGATCAAATGCCTGCACTACGCGATGAATCTTCCCACCAGCGTCGTCATCACTGGCTGCGATTCGCTCCCAATCCTCCAGCAGGCTCTCCAGGCCGCCCGCAGCTTTCAACCCATGGATTCTTCCCAAGTCACAGCTCTTCTCGCAAGGACGGCAAAGGCTGCGGAAGCAGGCCGCTTCGAGCTTTACAAAACCACTCACCAATTTGACGGCACCTTCGCCAACTCACAGTGGCTTGGTTAGGAGCTAAGGATCGGAGCCAGTCCCTGCGGTGATGACTCCATTGCAGCGGAGCCGTTGGGGGAAACAGGCCGTGAAATTCCGAGCTTCTGCATTCTGTGAATCAACGTCGTGCGTCTCAAGCCGAGTTTCTCGGCCGCACCCTTCGGGCCGCCGATGACCCAACCCACTCCCTCGAGCGTGCTCAGGATCAGGGCATATTCGGAGTCCCTAAGAGTTGTAGCAACCGAGGTGGCCGAGACTGCAGTAGCCGGAGCGACGACGGTAACACGGCGAGCCCCCGCGGCCGGCAAGGGATTCGGAAGCACGCCATCATTGGAAAGGATTACGGCACGTTCGATCAGGTTCTGCAGTTCGCGGATATTTCCCGGCCATGAGTACGAACTCAACGCAGACATGGTTTCGGAAGGAATGTGTTCAATTTCTCGACTCATCCGCCGTCCAAACCTTTCGACAAAATGCGCCACTAAGGCAGGAATATCTTCGCGGCGCTCACGCAACGGTGGCAGCAGGACGGGGAAGACATTCAGACGATAGTAGAGGTCGCTGCGAAATTCACCCCGACTCATCATCTCCGTCAAATCCCGGTTCGTTGCAGCCACCAGCCGCACGTCCACCTGGTGAGTCCGACCGCTGCCCAGTCGCTCGAATTCCTGTTCCTGCAGGACGCGCAGCAGCTTGGGCTGCAGTGCCGATGGAATATCCCCCACCTCGTCGAGGAAGAGCGTGCCTTTGTCGGCCAACTCGAAACGGCCAATCTTTTGCGCTATGGCTCCGGTGAACGCGCCCTTCTCATGGCCAAAGAGCTCGCTTTCCAGCAAATCCAGCGGAATGGCAGCGCAATTCAATCTTATGAAAGGCCGCCCGCACCTTGAGCTGATGTTGTGGATCGCTTGTGCGATGAGTTCCTTGCCGGTGCCTGTTTCTCCCTGGATCAACACGGTGGAACCCGTCGGCGCGACCCGTTCGACTAGTTCGAGTACCGCTTCCAGCGCAGGACTGTTGCCTATGACCTGCTGGAATCTGCGGTCGTAAGAATCTTGATCACCCGTTCGCCATGTCCCGATAGCTGCCACAGAGAACCCCCTTGTGCTGCGTGCACACTTCTTGTTGGGCTCAACGCTCCAGAGCTGCTCGAACACTCTCGAGCAGGGCTTCATCGTCGAATGGTTTTGCCATGAACTCCACTGCGCCTGCTCTTAAGGCCTGCATCCGCATTTTCTCGTCCCCATGTGCCGTGATGAAGATGGTCGGAATCCTGCACTGATCAGCGTTGAGCTTGGCCTGCAATTCCAGACCGGACATTCCCGGCATGCGGATGTCCGCGACCAGACATCCAACCTCGTGCTGTTGGCCAGACTTCAAGAATTCCTCCGCTGACGCAAACGCTTGCGCCCGCAGGCCGACCGATTTCAGCAGGCCCTGCAATGCACTGCGCATCAAATCATCGTCATCAACAATTGCCACCATGTTCCCCTTCTTTCCAATCACCATGATGCGACCTTAGCGCGCGTTCAACGATGGCGCAATCATACTTTGGTATAAGGCCCGAATATCTCGACAATCTCGCCGCCGCAGCGCAACTTAAAATACAATATCTTCCGGTGTCCTCGAACACCGAGCAGCGGACAGCTAAACCATGACGTTTCCCATCCTTCGACAAGTAGTTTGGCGCTACGGGCTCGCTGTCGGTTCCGTCGGGGTTGCACTGGCTGCCGCTCTGCTTCTTGGAAGAGGCTTCGATGTTCGCGGCGCACTCTTCCTTACTGCTGTTGCTCTAACAGCCTGGTTTGGTGGGATGGTCCCGGGCCTCACTGCTTTACTCCTTTCACTTCTCAGCCTCGGTTATTTTTTCCAGCCGCTGGTTCCTTACGTCGAGCTCGCGGGGATTCGTGTGCCCTATCGTGTCCTCTCCTTGACACTATTTGCATCATTGGCGGTGATCGTGTGCTGGCTCAGTGCCTCGCGACGGAGGGCGGAGGAGGCGCTGCGGGAGAGCGAACAACGCTGGCGAAGCCTTACCGAAGCGCTGCCCCAGTTGGTGTGGGGCGCTCGTCCAGATGGCGCGTGCGACTACTTCAGCGCACAGTGGACCAACTATACCGGAGTCAAAGAGAGCGACTTACTCGGCTGGCGCTGGATGGAGGCACTGCATCCGGATGATCGCGAGCCTACCCGGCAATTCTGGATGGAATCGGTAGCGGGACGACACCCCTACGACGTGGAATACCGTGTTCGCCGGAGCGACGGGACGTACAGCTGGTTTAAGACGCGCGGAACGCCCATTCGGGAGAGCGACGGCAGGATCGTGAAATGGTTCGGAACGTGCACTGACATCACCGACCGGAAGCGGGCGGAGCAGGCCCTTAAGGACCAGGAACTGGAACTGCGCCAGGCCCGTGACCTACTCGAGATCAAGGTCATGGAACGGACGAAAGAATTGCGGCGCAACGAAGCTTACTTAGCGGAAGCGCAGAAGCTAAGCAAGACGGGCAGTTTCGGCTGGAATGTTTTCGGCGGTGAAATCTACTGGTCGGAAGAAACATTTCGTATTTTTGAATACAGTCGTGAAGCAAAACCTGGTCTTGAGCTGGTGCTGGAACGAACCCATCCCGAGGACAGAACCCGCGTTCAACAGGAAATCGATCGCGCGTCTCAAAGCGACAAGGATTTTGATATAGAACACCGGTTGCTTATGCCTGATGGATCGGTCAAGCACGTCCATGTAGTGGGGCATCTTCTGGAGACAGGTCAACCGGGCAAAACCGAATTGGTCGGAGCGATCACCGACATTACCGAACGCAAACGCGCGGAAACCGCTCTGCGGCAGACCGAGGCATATTTAGAGGAAGCGCAAAGGCTAAGCCACACAGGCAGCTGGGCTTGGAACGTAGCGCGCAGAGAGAACATCCACTGGTCGCAAGAACAGTATCGGTTGTTTGGGCTCGATCCAAAACACGATTCTCGCTCGTTCGAAACAGCGTTTCAGCGTATTCATCCCGAGGACCGGGCTACATTCAATAACGTGGTCGAACGAGCGATTCGTGAGAGATCGGATTTCGAAGTTGACTTCCGCATTGTTCTGCCGGACGGCTCGACCAAGTACAGCCGCTCGGTCGGTCATCCTGTGTTCAGTGCTTCCGGCGAATTGGTCGAATTCGTGGGTACGGGCATAGACATAACCGAACGAAGGCGGGCAGAGAAAGAGCGCGAAAGACTACGTCAGGTACAGGCCGATCTAGCGCACATAACCCGGGCGACCACGATGGGGGAATTGACTGCATCGCTGGCTCATGAGATCAACCAGCCGATTACGGCCGCGGCGACCGATGCCAGAACTTGCTTGCGGTGGCTGGCGCGCGAGCAGCCGGATATAGGAGAGGCTCGTGAATCCGCGGCACGGATGGTCAACGCGGTGACGCGGGCGGCTGATATCATCAGCCGGCTTCGACAGTTATTCAAGAAGGGCGCGCCGCAAACCAATTTGGTGGATGTGAGCGAGGTCATCCAGGAGATGGTTGTCCTGTTGCGCAGCGAAGCATCCAGACATTCCGTTTCGATTCTTACCGAATTGTCGGAGGACTTACCGCGGGTCATGGCTGACCGAGTGCAATTGCAGCAAGTTCTCATGAATCTCATGCTCAACGGTATCGAAGCGATGCAGGACACAGAGAGCGAGGGCCGACTTACGATCAGATCCCTGATGGCCGAACGTGGTCAGCTGCTGATTTCGGTCAGCGACACAGGCGTGGGACTTCCTCGCGAGCAAGCCGACCAGATCTTTAATGCGTTCTTCAGCACCAAGACTCAAGGAACCGGCATGGGGCTCTCGATCAGTCGGTCAATCATTGAGTCCCACGGCGGCCGATTGTGGGCCACATCCAACTCTGGACGCGGCGCCACTTTTAACTTCACACTTCCCAGTGCAGGGGCGCAGGAATAACACCAACCGTCCTTCGCTGCGCGCGCCGCAGGAAATTGCAGCCAGGTAACAAGCTTGAATCTTGGTGAGGACGTTCACTCGCGACTGCCCGTCGGTTCAAGTTTCGCCGCCATTCGGACCAATTCCGCCAGCGATTCAGCCTGCATCTTCCGCATTACGTGTCCGCGCTGGATCTTCACCGTGATTTCGCGGGTTCCGAGATCAAAAGCTATTTGCTTGTTGAGCATGCCCGAAACCACCAGGGCCATAACTTCGCGCTCGCGCGCGGTCAGCGATTCATATCGCTTTCGTAATTCACTGAGCTCGCTCTGTTGTTGGCGCATCACGCGGTCGCGAGCTAAAGCCTGATGGATCGCATCGAGCAAGTCCTGGTCTCGGAACGGCTTGGTCAGGAACTCCACCGCGCCGGATTTCATGGCCTTCACTGTCATGGGAATATCGCCATGACCCGTAATAAAGATAATGGGAATGTGAATACCCGCGTTCGACAACTCGCGCTGAAAATCGAGGCCGTTGATTCCAGGGAGTCTCACATCCAGAATAAGGCAACTTGGCACGTCCGGCCGCTTGCTGCGTAAGAACTCTTGCGGCGTTCCGAAGGTCTCGGAACGCAAGCCAACCGACTTCAGCATGCCTTGGATAGAGGCACGCACCAAGTCATCGTCATCCACGACAAACACCATGGGGGCGTCTGCGTGCGTCATTCATGCTCCTCGACTTTGGAGGCCGACCAAAAAAAGCTGCCAGGAAGCGACAGCAATCCGATGAGAGTCAGGTATAGACACGTAGTCGTTGCGAAATTTAGTCGGAGACGGAGGCAGGTCAGCGTGAGCAATGCGAGGGCAATCCTGCCAAGCAATGAATGAATGCGCGCCATCTCTGCAGGGCCAAGGCCCGCCTCGTCGCCCTCGTCCAATCAATATTAGACACATGCGGAACTGGAAACATGATAGCGCAGCGGCCCGCAAGGGGGGGCCTCCTCACCGGGGGCTGAAACAACGTGAGGCAGTTGGCTCCAACGGGTTTAGAATGCACCACCTGCCTTTGTTCACTATCGCTGCTCTTCACGTTGTTAATCGGAGCATGGGCATTCGCTCACATTGACGACATTCTTATGGCGTCGGGCGAGCGAATGCCAGCCCATATCATCAGTTGCCAACCGCACTAGTGTCTGAGTTGGTTTTTGTTTGTTGGTGGACCATGATGGCCTGCACCTTGTCTTGCGCTACTTCCTTCTCTTTCTGCTTGGAATACAGGAACTCATTTCCGATCAAGCTCCCCGGATAAAACCACTTCAGGAGGGCGTCCGGCCCACCGGAGCCTTCGGCCAACTTAATGACGGTTTTGTCGGTCGGCTCCGGACGCTCCGCTGACACGGTCTGAAGGTTTGCATACAGGACGGTCCCGTCGGCATTGAAGACCTGCACGAGATTTCGGCCGGTATCCGGATTGGCTATCTTGATTGAGTACTCTCGCGGGGGCAGTATCCGCCCCGGAATCTGGATCGACTCACTGAATGTTAGTTTAGTCGCCTGATCCCGGTCGTCCGCGTGAGCGGCGATTTCGAAAAACAGGATAAAAGCAATGAGCAAACCTGCGATGATGTAACCTTTGTTGATTTTCATTTGTGTTCCATCTCCTTTAAGACAACCTTCTTCGGCGCTTCCCGGTTAGCAGCGGTTCGTCCAACTCCTCTGCCACAGACTTCTTTTTCTGCGGCAAGGGAGATCCCGCACCGGGGCCGCTGCTCTCCCGACTATTCAAAATTCACTCCATCTCGAATGCCAGGTATTGCAGTTTCCCACTGCGTTCGACCTGAAGGACGACCGGATCACCTGACCTGAGATCGCGGACCACGGCCTGCAACTGAGAGATCGACTCCACCGGAATGCGATCGACGGCACGGATGATGTCGCCCGTCTCGAGCCTGGTATGCAGAGAACCTGGCCCGGTGGTTTGGGCCAATACTACGATCCCAGAATCGCTGCGGGCGTCATGGAGCCAAGGCTTTACACTCCCGTCCAGGTCAGTGACGAAAATGTTCAACCTACCAACCAGGACCTTCTGCAAGTCAGGAATGTCACTCAGTTGTTCAACCGTATCGTGATACACCGTTACAGGAATGTTGAAGGACATCCTGTTCGTACCTCGAAGCACATCGACCTTAATGACCTGGTCAGCAGGATGGAGGTAGAGCGCAGTCATGAACTCGGGAAGACTTAGGATTCGGCGATCATCAATGGCAAGCACGATGTCTCCGATCTTGAGGCCTGCTGCTTCTGCCAGTCCACCAGGTGCAACGTCGGAAATGATTGCTCCCCAACTCCTCGCCAGACCGAGGCCTGCCGCCATCGTGGGCGTGATGTTCTGTGCCCTCGCGCTGATTGCGACGCGCTGCACATGGCCGGTCTTACGAAGGTTCCGATAATCGAAACTGACGATGGCGGCGGGGATGGCAAACCCGAGCCCCTCGCTGCCGCCCCCTGTACTCAATATCAGAGTGTTGAGACCAATAAGGTTGCCGTCTATATCTACCAGTGGCCCGCCACTATTGCCAGGATTCATCGCGGCGTCAGTCTGGATATACACCATCGGATCATCGGGATCAGGCTGGCGGGAAACCGAGCTGACCACGCCAATCGTTACTGAATCCTGCAATCCTTCGGGACTCCCAACTGCAAAGACCAGTTCGCCTTGTCGCACTTGTGCCTTGTCGCTCAGAGGCAGAGCAGGCAGATGTGCTGCCTGAATCTTGAGGAGGGCCAAATCGGAGTCTTTGTGCGTCCCCACCACCGTGGCGTCGAAGATTTGGCCGGCATGGATAGGCTGGAGTTCGAGCGGGGACTCTGTCGGTGGAGGCGGGAGTATAACACGGATACGCTGCGCTCCGTTCACCACGTGAGCGTTCGTAATGATATATCCCTCCGGGTCGACGATGACTCCCGATCCAACGGCATGCTCCCGGGATAGGACTGTCCTATCGGTGTGTCCATGTTCTTCCACTGGGCCGTAGCCGGTGACCATGATCTGGACCACTGCAGGTGAAACTTTTGCAACGAGTGTTTCAAGAGAGTCGTTTAATTCTCGAAGCAGGTTCGCTGACCTGGGTGCTTTCGGACTGTCCGTAGCAGCATCACTAGATGGGTTACTTCCCGGCGCCTGCGCCTGAGCGATGGTGGCTATCAACAGACAAGCAATGCCGTATTTGAGGCGGTGAAATCTCATCGTGACTACCTATATTTGCTCTCTCCTAACGCTTAGTGCACGCCACTCTGCATTTAGGATCGGGCTCCTATGCACCCAGAAGTGCAAGTCCTGGGCCAGTCAAGGAGGAATTTCCGAAGAACCAACAGGCCAATGAATTCGCTAACTTACAGGCGTGCCACGACGGCTCGGCGTTTATGTGGCGAGTTGAGCCGTCCAAATGCGGACGCTGCCATCGGCCTGTCGACACATCTGGACAGTCAATTGATTTAGTGATGGCGACTACAGCCAGGGAAAGCCAGTGGCAATGACAAGGTTGATGTTTGGAAACTTGCATGCATTAGCGGAGAGTCGCAGCATCTTAGCGATCAAAAAAAGGTGGCTGGAGTTCAAAGAGTAATGAAAGGAAATCAAATGGCGAGTCAAATGACGAGAAAGTGTGTGCACATACCGTGCCTTTGCGATGTACGAGCTGGACAAGAATATTGCAGCGATTCTTGTCGTGATGCCGGAGCAGAAGACGTGGAAATCGCGTGCCAGTGCGACCACGTGTCTTGTCCTCTAACAGTCCGGTGGTCTGGGCCTGGCAGTCCCGCTCGCATCGCCTAATCGTAGCAGGGCGACTCCGAGATGGAGCAGAAACGATTGCGTTTGGGCACGCACCCTGCAGCTGTCAAAGACGAAGGGAGTGCAGCAGGGTGAGCTGGACTAGGCATGTCATGACAAGGATCCTATTCAGTTCGCAGCTTCGGCCAGGCTGTTTCGTTGTCGGAGCCTCCGCAAGTGCAAGCGAAGGATCACGTCGTATCCCTTACGCTGCATGCGGTGAATGAAAATAGCCGGGATGCTTTCGCATTCAACGGTGCGACGATAGACCAGCGTTGATCCAGAGGGCTTCGATTAGTGCGTACTGTAATTGCGAACAATCAAACAATTCACTCATAACCATCCCCTTGCTCTCGCACGTACTTCAGGCCGTGGTCTCCTCGAAGGCTTCGATCTCGTGCAAGTCCTCATCGGTGAGGCGCAGGTCGCCAGCGCGCATCACTTCTTCTGCCTGCTGAGCATTGCGGGCACCGACGATCGCTCCAGTCACGGCGGACTGGCGCAACGTCCAAGCAATTGCAACTTCACCGACAGAACGGTTATAGCGTTTGGCTATCTCTCGCAGATGTTCGACCAGCGCCAGATTGCGGGAGAGATTTGGTTCCGTAAAGTCTGGGTGCGCGCTGCGCCAGTCAGTCTTCGGCAGCTTAGCCGCACGCTCGCGTGTCATGGCGCCGGTGAGAAGACCAGAGGCCATTGGGGAATAGACGATGACTCCAATTCCTTGGGCTAGGGCGAAGGGTAGAATCTCATCTTCGATCTCCCGATGAAGCAGAGAATACGGAGGCTGCAGGGAAGTCACTGGAGCAATGGCTTGAGCCCGGCGCAGTTGCTGGACATTGAAGTTCGAAACCCCAATCCAGCGAACCTTGCCTTCGCGCTTCAAGTTGGCGAGCGTGCCCCATCCCTCTTCCAGCGCGGGCGAATCGGGATCCGGGGGCCAGTGGATCTGGTAGAGATCGATCGCATCGATCGAAAGGCGGCGGAGGCTGTCCTCCACTTCGCCGCGGATCGAGGCGGCGCTCAGCACTTTCTGCACTTCACCTTTTGCATTCCAGCGCAAACCGCACTTGGTAAATATGTAGGGGCTGGGACCGCGCCAGCCTTTCAGCGCTCGCCCCACAACTTCCTCGGAGTGTCCCAGACCGTAGACAGCGGCTGTGTCGATCCAGTTGACGCCGAGTTCGAGCGCCCGGTGGATGGCGGCGATAGAGTCGTTATCGTTTTGCGATCCCCAAGCGAACTGCCAGCCCGAGCCGCCGATGGCCCAGGCTCCATAGCCGACGGGCGTTATGTTCAAGTCGGAATTACCAAGCGTGCGAGTTTGCATTTCTATCTCCTTATAAGAGTCTTGTTCGGACGAGTGCTCGCCGAGCTCGAGCTTTCAACGCATTTTCGGCTTCGGCGGGAACTCCTGGAACATCTTGGCTACACCCTTGTCCAGGCCTTTTCATTTTTCTCGGCTTTGTCCGATAGAGTATCTTCAGCACTGCCGCGCCAGATCAATTGCTTCGAGTTTGTGTCGTAGATGTCAACGACGAGGGTTCCTTCTTTGTAATCTTGCTCCGTAGTGGTGGCTTCGCCCATCCCTCCGAATCCTCGCCATCGCCATTCCCCGCCCATACCGTCATAGAACGTCTGAAGTGTCCTTTCGGTCTGAGTCGTCTTAATGGCCACGATGGAAACATCGCCGCCGTTTTCCACCTGACTCCAGCCCTTGGCTGCGAGTTGGGCATCGACTGGACTCTTAATTCGGGCGTCCCACAGGGAATTCGCGGGTTTGATTTCTTGCCATGAATAGGTCTTGTACTGAGAGAAGTTGGCATTGTGATCAAAGTCGGTTGTGACGTGCTGGGCCAACGCTGCTCCCACCAAGAAAACTACACAACAAAATGCGTTACGAAATACGGACTTCATAGGAATCTCCTTTTCGAGTCCTGGGAATGCATTTGCGATTCCAAACAGAATTCGTGCCGACAATTCCGTGCGGTCGTTCTGGTTCACACGTTTGGCGGTGCTTCACGCAGAGAGTCTCCGTGTCATGCAGAGAGAGCGGCGTCAACATTCCGACGGCGCGTCCCTCGATGGACTCTTCGAGAAGTTCATTCTGACTCCGCTGCTACACCGGCAAAGAACTTAGCGTGTGCGGTCATGGCAACGAGATTGCTTCACCCGTATTCGATTGCGCGCTCCGGTTTGGGTGGTGGGGAAAGTATCCCAAAGAGATCGCGCCAGGAGGAATTAATGGTGACATTTCAAAAACAGAGTCTGGCATTCTTACTGGTCGTTTCACTTGCGTTTGTTACGACACCGGTTGGATTCGCCGATCAGACAAACCCGACTTCGACACCGGCGCCGGTCCAAAGTGCCCAGCCAACTCCCGAACAATTGCAGCAACTGGTAGCGCCCATCGCTCTCTACCCGGATGAGTTGGTTGCACAGATTCTTGCGGCGTCCACATATCCGACTGAAGTGGTGGAAGCAGATCGTTGGATTCAGGCGCATCCCGATCTAAAAGGAAAACAACTGGGGGACGAGGCAGACAAGCAATCTTGGGATCCCAGCGTCAAAGCGCTCGTCCAGTTTCCTTCCGTGCTTGCAAACATGGACAAGAATCTGTCGTGGACATCGTCGCTCGGCGATGCGTATGTGAATCAACAGCAGCAAGTAATGGATGCGGTGCAGGTGCTTCGTCAGCGGGCGCAGCAGGCGGGAAATCTAAAGAGTACTCCGCAGCAGACTGTGACAACGCAGGGACAAACCATCGTTGTCGAACCCGCCGATCCAGAGGTGGTCTATGTGCCCGCATACGATCCGTGGTTGATGTACGGAGACCCGATATTTGCATGGCCGGGGTGGTACCCGTACCCAGGAATTTGGTTTGACGGTCCATACCTGTCGTTCGGCGTGGGCTTTGGAATCGGTTTCTTCGGCGGCTTCGGTTGGGGCTGGCCTCATTGGGGATTTGACTGGCACAACCGATCGATCATGTACAACCACAACACCTACGTCTCGCACAGCAGAACCTTTGTGAATCGCAGCAACTTCGCTCACGGGACTGAGGCCCGAGGTGGCGAGGGCTTTCACGGTGGCGCTCCTGACCGAGGTTTTGGCGGGGCCTCACATGGATTTGCGGCGCCACATAGCTTCGGCGGCATGCATTCCGGAGCGTTCAGTGGTTTCGATCATGGAGGTATCGCCAGGGGAAACTCCTTCGGCGGGCGGTCGAGCTTCGGAGGTGGCTTCCACGGTGGCGGCGGATTTCACGGGGGTGGTGGCAGAAGATAGTACGCGTTCACCAGGATCACATCAGATTCCAAATTCATAAGGAGAAGAACCTCATGCAGCACCGTATGGCTAACAAGTTCACCGCATCTCAGCGGCCCCGGCTCACGACAACAATTGCTCTTGTCGGAATGGTTCTAGTGGTTGTGAGCCTCGCGCCTTTGTCTTTCGCCCAGAAGTCAGCGCAAAAAACGTTTGCCTCTGCTGAGGAAGCAAGTCAAGCGCTCTTCCTGGCGGTTCAAAGTAACGATCAGACAGCTCTTGTGCTGATCCTCGGAGGCGGAAAAGAACTCGTCTCCTCGAACGATGAACTTCAAGACAAATTCGAGCGTGAGCAATTCGCGGAAAAGTATCAGCAGATGCACCGTCTGGTGCGCGAACCGGATGGCGGCACGATGCTATACGTCGGCGCCGAGAATTGGCCTTTCCCTGTTCCTCTGCAGTTCAAAGATAGGGCGTGGTATTTCGATTCGGACTCCGGCACGCAGGAAATCCTATTCCGCCGAGTCGGAGAAAACGAAGCGACAGCAATTGCAACCTGTCACGCCCTGACTCAAGCGAAAGCACAAGCCGCGATCGCCACGACGAACCCCACAACGAGCCCCAAAACGAGCGATGACCAGGTTTCTCAATATGCTCAGACGCTTGTCAGTGCGCGCGAAACAAGTGCCGGGAAGAAAGAAGCGTCAGGTGCTTTCCATGGCTACTACATTCGAATCCTGACTGAACCGCCTAAGAAGAACGCTGGCGCGAAGGGCAACAACTCTAATGCTGGTGCCACGCCCGTCGTCGTGGCGTACCCCGCAGAGTACCGCTCGTCGGGCGTCATGACGTTCGTTGTTACCGAGAACGGCGTTGTGTACGAGAAAGACCTTGGACCGAACACCGCAACGCTTGCCCGGAAAATGACCGCCGGCGTTCTCTCTTCGAGTTGGCACGGGGTGGAGTAAGGACAGTTTGCGACTTCTCAGGCTATCAGGTGCAGCAATTGGAAGAAGATAGCTTATTTCTGGTTCGAAGCGACTTTCGATTGCGATGGCGCGCGGCTCCGGCCGCGTGCCATCGTCATTTTCCCAAGGTCGCGGTCTGTGGACCTCATTTGAAAGTCTGAAGCCTGTCGAAATACGGACGTTGTGTCAATCGCGGGACTCGCTCTCCGAGTGTCCAGTGACCAGTCCAGCCGTTCGGTTGACTCATCCCAATGAAAACACGCAGCCAAGTTACCTTGCGGTCGATTGGAGAGCTGCTTGCTTTTTAAGGGTGACAAGACGCTCTGACTGTAGCCACGGTCGTGAGCGCCTGTCGGTGAAGAACGGAAAAGAGTTTTATGTGGGTTGTTAGACTCGCATTACGGCGGCCCTACACATTCGTGGTGATGTCGATCCTCATCCTGATCATGGGCGGACTTGCGATCGTTCGCACCCCAACCGACATTTTCCCGACCATCGACATTCCCGTCGTTAGCATCATCTGGTCCTATAACGGACTGATCCCCGAGGACATGGCCGACCGGATCGTCAGCGTCACCGAGCGGTCGCTTACCACCACCGTCGACAACATCGAACATGTCGAGTCGCAGTCGCTCAATGGAATTGCAGTCGTGAAAGTGTTCCTACAGCCGACCGCGAACATTCAACGAGGTATCGCACAAATTACGGCGGTTTCTCAGACTCAACTCCGGCAATTGCCGGCCGGATCAACGCCGCCTCTCATTCTGGCCTATAGCGCTTCAAGTGTGCCGGTTCTTCAATTGGCCCTCTCGGGGCAGAATTTGTCGGAGCAAGAACTCAACGACTACGGCTTGAATTTCATTCGCACCCAGCTCATCACCGTACCCGGCGCCTCGGTGCCCTATCCCTATGGCGGTAAACAACGTCAGGTGCAGGTCGATCTGAATACGACGGCGCTCCAGTCGAAGGGCCTATCCGCGCTGGATGTAGTCAATGCGATCAGTCTACAAAACCTGATCCTGCCAACGGGAACGTCCAAGATCGGCTCCCGGGAATACGATGTTTCCATTCCGAACGCCGCTCCGCAGACAATTTCGGACCTGAACCGGATCCCGATCAAGACAATTGGGGGAACGACGATCTACGTCAAAGATGTGGCATGGGTACGCGATGGCTTTCCGCCTCAGACCAATATCGTGCGCGTCAATGGGCAACGCTCAGTACTGCTAACGATCCAAAAGGCGGGGGATGCATCAACGCTCGACGTGATTTTAGGAATCAAGTCTCTTCTGCCTCTGATTAAGACGCAGGTTCCGGCCGCGCTACAGATAACCCCCTTGGCGGATCAATCGATTTTTGTCCGTGGCGCTATCAGCGGTGTTGTCAGGGAAACGTTGATCGCCGCCTGTCTGACTGCTTTCATGATTCTTACCTTTCTCGGCAGTTGGCGAAGCACGGTCATCATCGCGACCTCGATCCCGTTGGCGATCCTGACCTCCATCATTGTGCTCAGCGCGATCGGACAGACGATCAACATCATGACGCTCGGTGGGCTCGCTCTGGCAGTCGGCATCCTGGTGGATGACGCCACGGTCGAAGTCGAGAATATCAATCGTAACCGGGAGGCAGAACCAGATAAGGACATGGACGGAGTTGTCCTCGACAGTGCGTCGCAAATTGCGACCCCTGCTTTCGTATCCACGCTTTCCATCTGCATCGTGTTTGCTCCAATGTTCTTGCTCTCCGGTGTCGCGCGATATCTGTTCGTGCCACTCGCCGAATCGGTTGTCTTCGCCATGTTGGCGTCGTATTTCCTCTCGCGGACCATTGTTCCAACCATGGCGAAGTATTTGTTGCGTGGAGAGAAAAAGGAAGCAGTAGATGCCAGCACCCGCAATCCGCTGGTGCGATTCCAGAGGCGGTTTGAGCAGGCCTTTGACCGATTTCGCGACAGCTATCGCAGCGTGCTGGAAAGTTGCCTCCATCACCGGCGTGCTTTCCTGATCGCATTCTTTGCCAGTTGTCTCGGCTCTCTGGTAATTCTCATTCCCTGGTTGGGACGCGATTTCTTCCCCAGCGTTGACAGCGGCACGTTCAAATTGCATATGCGCGCTCCGACTGGAATGCGCATTGAAGAAACCGCCAATCTTTGCGATCTGGTCGAGCAGTCGATTCGAAAACAAATCCCGGCGGGCGAAGTTCAGAGCGTCATTGACAATATCGGCTTGCCCTACAGCGGCATCAACCTCTCCTACAGTAATTCGGCGCCGGTTGGAACATCGGACGCGGACATTCTGGTGACCCTTTCCGCCAAGCACCATTCCACAGACGACTATGTCCACCTGCTTCGTCGGACACTTCCGAAGCAATTCCCCGGTGTTACGTTCGCATTCCTGCCCGCCGACATGGTTAGCCAAATTTTGAATTTTGGCTTACCGGCTCCGATCGATGTTCAGGTTGTAGGAAACGACGTGGAAGGAAACCGGCTGTATGCGGACAAACTGCTCGAGAAAATGAGATACGTTTCAGGAACGTCGGATCTGCGAATTCAGCAGCCCTTCGATGAGCCCTATTTGCGCCTCAGGGTCGAACGCACCAAAGCAGAACAACTTGGTTTCACCGCCCACGACATCGCGCAAAATCTCCTCGTATCACTGAGTGGCAGCTTCCAAACCTCGCCCACCTTTTGGGTAGACCCAAAGAACCGTGTCAGTTATCAAATCGCGACCCAGACGCCACAGTACCGGGAAGACACATTGCAGAGTCTAGAAAACATTCCGATCACGGGTACCGATCCGAATGCCCCTCCATCGCTCATGGCCAGTCTTGTTGCCGTTCAACGGGGCGCTGGAATGGCGGTGGTTTCGCATTACAACGTAGCGCCCGTAATTGACATCTTTGGCGCTGCCACGGGACGCGATCTCGGTGGCGTGGCGGGTGACATCACCAGGATCATTGACGCCACGCGCAGCCAATTGCCGCGCGGTTCGCGAGTGGTCGTCCGAGGGCAGGTTCAAACCATGCGGGATTCCTACATCGGCCTTCTAAGCGGACTGGCGTTTTCGATCGTGCTCATCTACCTGCTGATCGTAGTCAACTTTCAGTCCTGGCTGGATCCTTTCATCATGATTTCCGCTCTGCCCGCCGCGCTCGCCGGGATTGCCTGGTTCTTGTTCATAACGCACACGACCTTGAGCGTACCGGCGCTGATGGGAGCCATCATGTGCATGGGCGTTGCGACCTCAAACAGCATCCTAGTGGTGAGTTTTGCCACCGAAAAAATGACGGAAGGAATGGATTCCGTCAGTGCCGCGCTGGAAGCAGGCTTCACGCGTTTTCGACCCGTATTGATGACTGCGCTAGCCATGATCATCGGCATGGTGCCCATGGCTCTCGGACTGGGAGACGGCGGTGAACAAAATGCCCCTCTGGGTCGGGCGGTTATAGGCGGGCTGATTTTTGCGACCGTTTCGACGCTCTTGTTTGTCCCGGCATTTTTCAGCGTATTGCAGGGTAAACGCCGTCATCCAGCTCAAACAGGGAACTAGACACTACTCGTATGGAGTCAACCATGTCGCCTCAAACCGAAGATATAAGACAGGTGGGCGGGCAACCGCTCCTATTGAAACATGATGCGGGAGTTAACAAGCGCGCACCAAAACACTGGCTGGGCCTCGCGATTGCGGTGATCGTGGTTGCTGCCCTCCTGATATCGGGTATCTGGTCACGCGTCAAGGCCCGCACTACGCTAAACGCGGAGACGGCACAATTGGCTCTGCCGGCAGTGTCGGTCGTTTCGCCCAAACAAACTGCGCCGGCGGACGAGATCATCCTTCCGGGCAATGTCCAACCATACATCACCTCGCCCATTTACGCCCGTACAAATGGTTATTTAAAAAAGTGGTATTTCGATATTGGGGCGCACGTCAAGCAGGGACAACTTCTCGCGGTGATCGAGACGCCTGAGGTCGATCAGCAACTTCAGCAGGCCCGTAGCAACCTGTTAACCGCGCAGGCCAATCTCGAGCTCGCGTCCATTACGAAGACTCGGTACCAGGGACTTTTGAAAAGCAACGCGGTCGCTCAGCAGGACGTCGACAACGCGGTGGGTACCTTCAATGCAAATCGATCAATCGTCGAAGCAGACAAGGCAGCCGTGGAGCAGTTCTCGGCATTGGTCTCTTTTGAAAGAGTCTACGCACCATTCGATGGCGTGATTACGGCGCGCAACACCGATATCGGCGACCTTATCAATTCAGGAAGTGGCGGCGGGGTGAAAACCGATCTCTTTCACATCGCGCAACCCAAAACGTTGCGCGTGTACGTAAACGTGCCAGAGGAATATTCGCAGGGAATCAAGACGGGCATGACAGCGGACCTCAGTCTTGCAGAGTTTCCCGGTCGTAAGTTTCAGGGAAAGCTGGTGCGCACCGCCGATGCTATTAACGCGACTACTCGCACTTTGTTGATCGAAATCGAAGTTGCCAATCCGGCGGGCACGCTGCTCACGGGTTCCTACGCTGAGGTTCACCTGGCGGTCCCAACCCAGGCCTCGACCTTCTTACTTCCCGTGAATACTCTCCTCTTCCGATCGGAAGGTTTGCGTGTCGGCATCGTGAAGGATGGGAAAGTTGCACTAACTGCCGTGACGCCCGGGCACGACTTCGGGAATGAAATCGAGATTGTGGCTGGTCTCAGGCCGAACGATCAGGTCATCGTCAATCCGCCTGACTCCATCGTTTCCGGACAACAGGTCCAAATTGTTCAGGCAACGTTGCCGGGGGACGTCAAGTGAAGCTATCTCGAAAAGTGATGTTGTTCAAAAATCCGCGGCAAACTCCGCGCCTGGTTGTGCTCGCGTTAGCCGTACTCCAGTTAACTGGATGCGCGGTTGGACCTAAGTACCACACTCCCACCGTGGAGGCCCCGCCGTCCTATAAAGAGGTGGGGGACTGGAAGCCCGCCCAACCCAACGATCAAAGTCTGGGCGGCGAGTGGTGGACGATTTTTCAAGACCCGCAACTCGATGCGCTCGAACTTCAGGTTAATGTATCGAATCAGAATCTGAAGGCGGCCGATGCACAGTTCCAGCAAGCCCGGGCAGTCTTGCGCTACTATCGGGCCGATTATTACCCGACGGTCACGGCCGGACCATCGGCGACTCGAACACGCATCTCCGCCAACAGTCCTACCAGTTCGACATTGCGCGGTGCTACCTACAACGACTTTGTGGTGCCCTTCAACTTTTCGTACCAAGCCGACGTCTGGGGCCGAGTTCGAAAAACCGTGGAATCGTATCGGGAGCAAGCGGAGGCCAGTGCGGCAGACCTGGCTACGGTGAATCTGAGCATGCATGCGGACCTGGCCATCGATTACCTCCAGGCCCGCAGCCTGGATGCCGAGGAACAGCTCCTGAACTCTACTGTTAAGGATTATGAGCAGGCCCTGGAATTGAACGAAAACCGCTTCCACGGAGGGATTGCTTCGGAAGTGGAGGTCGAGCAGGCGAAGACTCAACTGCAAACCACTCGGGCTGCGGCGATTGACGTGGGCGTGCTGCGAGCGCAGTATGAACACGCGGTTGCAATTCTGATCGGCAAACCTCCTGCGGAGTTCAGCCTTCCCCCGTTGCCCCTCACCACACCGCCTCCACACATTCCTATCTCAGTGCCGTCAGAACTGCTGGAAAGACGCCCCGACATCGCAGCCGCAGAGCGACGTGTGGCGTCGGCGAACGCACAGATCGGAGTCGCAAAGACTGCGTACTACCCACTGATCAACTTGGGCGCCTCCGGGGGGTTTGAAAGCTCCGCCATCACTACCCTGGCCCAAGGGCCAAGCGGCCTCTGGTCGATTGGACTGTCTACTCTGGGGACTGTGTTCGACGGTGGAAGACGGCGTTCTCTCAACGATCAGGCGCGTGCCGCCTATGACTATCAAGTCGCTGCCTATCGCGAAAGCGTGCTCACCGGATTTCAGCAGGTCGAAGACAATCTCGCGGCGGTGAGAATCCTTGAAAACGAAGCTAAGGTCCAGGATGAAGCCGTCTCGGCGGCGCAGCGATCGCTCGATCTTTCGGTCATTCGCTACAGGGGTGGAGTCACAAGTTATCTCGAGGTAATTACTGCGCAAAGCGCGGCGCTTGCGGATGAAGTGACTGCCGTCAATATTCTGGGCCGTCGTATGGCGAACACCGTGTTGCTGGTCCAGGCCCTTGGGGGCGGGTGGGACCGATCAAGTTTGCCGGAGCGACCGGAAAGTCGCGGCAATCTCGCGAGCAAAACCAAGTAAGATGGCCGAAACTTGGAGGCTCGGGCGCGAAGTTAACGACTCACCTGAGCCACGCATCGGAAACCCGAAGCTGCCTGGGTGTCATGATAGCAAATTGCGCCGCGTATTAACGGTTCTGCCGCACACCTGGGAAACACAACTCAGTCTGATCTCGGATCGCGAAATTCAGCTGGGGTCGTCGAGCAGACCGATCCTCTTGTTCTTCGGTACAACGTCGGTACAACTGAGCGAGAGAAAAAACGGCGCACTGCTCCCTAAGCGACACCAGATGAAGCACTTGGAGTTTGTAGTTTCATAGTTCGGGACCAGGGGGTCGGAGGTTTAAATCCTCTCTCCCTGACCATCTTTTCTCTCGCTCTTTCAATTGTTTAAGCTGCCTTTTCTGCTTCAGCTTTTTCGGCGATTTTCGGTACATTCGGTACAATTGGGGCAACTCGAAGCAAAACCACACTGTTTCGCCCACTTCCGGCTGAATGATCGCGTCCATCTTCACAAACTCAGTCGCATCCGGATAGCCTTCGCCCGGGCGAATCTCGGCAATCGCCACCGCAAACTTCCCAGAAGCCGACTTCTGGATCGTAAAAAGGTAGCCGGTCGGGGTTTTGAACGAACGGAGCAAAATCTCTTGAATGTCTTGAAGGAGCCAGCTCTGGTGACCTGAGCACTTGCCGGACAGGGGATCTTCCTCAACCCTTGGTCTTGTCGTCCAGTCTGTGCTCTGCGCGCCAGCTCGCTTACGGACTCATGCCCGGCGCAGAATTCCGCTGGACTCTCGGCGGGATTGACGGACCCTGGACAACGTCACCCGTCAGCCCCACGTCATCCTCTGCCAGTGGCGCGACTTGCGTTTCGTTCTTGTCGAGATCCAGCGCGGCGTTGAGTTGCGCCTGGCGCGCGAGTAATTCCTTCATGCGCGATTCGTGATCGAAGGGCTTGTTGGCTTGCGCCTGATAATCGGCCAGCGCCTTCTCCAGGCGGGCACTGCGCTCCTGTTCCTGATCCGCGAGCTTGTCGAGTGCACGGAGCGTATGTTCGATGCTCTGCATCGTGCCGAGCGGATTTTCGGCGTTCAGATTCGCGGAGTAGAGACACTCCCTCAGTATATGGCCGGATCGCGGAAGAGGTCAGTCATACGTGGCTCGACGAAATCAAGGTTCGGATCGGCGATAATTAGCCTGTCGCGAGATGACGATTCCTGAACGCGATCACGGAGGCCGATGCAGCCGAGCCCGATGAGCCCACCCGGTCCGATCGGAGTTCCCTCCTCGCAACCCGCGCTGGCCGCTTCCAGCAAGCGTCTGGTGCCGTGGCTGATCGCGGTCGCGTTTTTTATGGAGTCGCTGGACACCACGATTCTCAATACTGCGGTGCCGACGATCGCGGCCGCACTCCACGTTGCTCCGCTCAGCATGAAGTCGGTGCTCGCCAGCTACACTCTGAGCCTTGCAGTGTTCATTCCGATCAGCGGCTGGATGGCGGACCGGTTTGGAACGCGCCGCGTGTTCGCGTCCGCGATCGGCATCTTCACGCTGGGGTCATTTCTCTGCGGCATTTCGAGCAACCTCCATGTGCTGGTCGCCTGCCGCATCCTACAGGGCTGCGGCGGATCCATGATGGTGCCCGTCGGCCGGCTCACCGTGGTGCGGACGTTCGCCAAGTCCGAACTGGTCCGCGCCATGAGCTTCGTCGCCATCCCCGGTTTGATTGGTCCCATGCTCGGACCGATCGCCGGTGGCCTGATCGTCGGATACTTTCACTGGAGACTTATTTTCTTCGTGAATGTTCCGATTGGCCTCGCCGGTTTGTGCATGGTTTACCTGCACTTGCCGGACTACCGCGAACACACCCACCCTCTTGATGTCGCCGGGCTGATACTTTTCGGATCCGGTGTTGCCCTGCTTTCATACGTGCTGGAAGTGTTTGGCGAGCACACGCTGAGCATACGGGAAATTCTGGGTCTTCTGGCGGTTTCCATTCTCTTGCTTGCGGGCTACGCATTTCACGCGACGAAAACCGCCTATCCGATGCTGAATCTTATCCTCTTTCGGCTTCGCACGTTTCGCGCGGCAGTGAGCGGCAGCTTCCTGACTCGCCTTGGCATTGGTGGCATCCCATTTCTTTTTCCGCTCTTGTATCAGGTTGGCCTCGGGTTCACACCGATTCAATCTGGCCTGCTCATGA
>ODAK010001363.1_pt1 | contig 26824 bp, 41 predicted proteins | sample 1539591 | NCBI WGS metagenome assembly ODAK01 (sample SAMEA3539303, study PRJEB22396) | soil metagenome | biome: tundra; feature: field; material: soil | place: USA | collected 2010-05 | depth 0.15 m
TCGACGTCTCGACGTTCGGCACGCTCTCGAAGTTGCACTTGGCGGGACTCTCGGACAACAAGTTCACCATCTCCTTTTTGCAGGACTTCGCGAACGGGTCGGTGGACCAGACCATCTTCCCGCTGGTCGGTGGCACCACCTCGGTCTCGGTGAAGCCAACCACCAACGCCACGAGCTCGACCAACCCGGCCTACACCTTCACGGTCGTCGTGCTCGACTGGAAGCCGATTGACGCGACCGTGGGCGCGGTGTCCAAGTCATCGGCGACGTGGCCGATCACGGGGAACGTCACGCGGGCGACCTCGTAGCGTGGCGCTGGTCTGCCGGGATTGCGGATCCCACAAGGTTGAGTCCGAAGCGAAGCAAAGGTTGGTCGTCAAGATCACCTACGCGGATGGCCTGGAAGTCACCTACCCAATCACGCCGAAGATCCAGATCGACTTCGAGAAGTTCTATCACAAGTCCGTCTTGGTGATCGACGAGGCCGGGATCACCGGGACGTATGAGTTGGCCTTTGAGACCCAGAAGGTCCACCGCGAAGACCTCCCCGGCGGCGTGATGCCGACCTTCGACAACTGGGCTGCGTCCCTCGATCTGGTGTCGACGGAGGCGGAGGAGATCGTCCCTTTCGGCCAGACGGCCTCGAATCCTTCATCCTCGATCTCAGTCTTGCCAGCGGAATCCCATACCGCAGCCTCCTAGAGGAGGACGACACCGTGCTGGTATCCATGCACGAGGCTCTGGCGAAGGCGGCGCAACGTGCCTAACACCGACCTCCATGAAGGCATCGGCATCGACATGACGGCCTTCGGCAAGTTCGCCAAGGGGCTGAAGAAATATGCCCCGGATATTCAGAAGCACCTTCAACTTCGGCTTCGCGCGCTCGGGCAGAACGTCGCGGACGAATACCGGAGCAACATCTCCTCGTATTCCACGACGGTCCCGGATTCGATCAAGGTACGCGTCAGCGGGCTGACCGTCTCGGTCGTGGCCGGTGGTCCTGGCGTTCCGATGGCGGGACTGCTGGAACTCGGCAACGCCCAGGCGCGGAGCGGGCAGACCTTCAGCCATCCCGTGTTCGGGAGCACGGCGAGTTGGGTGAATCAGCCGATGCACCCGGCGCTTGGCCCCGCGGTCCAGAAGAAGTACGCCCTGGTCGAGGCAGCGATGGCCGACGCCATTGATATCGCCTTCACCGAATTGATCGCGGAGGGCTAGTCATCGCAGACCGTACAATCCGCGCAGTTCTGACCGGCTCCTCGAGCGGCGCAGTCAAAGCCTTCAAGGAAGTCGAGAACGCCGCAAACAAAGCAGGCGGCAACTCCTCGAAGTCGATCTCCGATGCTGGCGGGAAGATCACAGGCGTCTTCAAGTCCATGCTCGGCGCTGGGATGGCGTTGGGAGCGGTCTACGTCGGTTTCTCGGGCATCAAGAATCTGATCAGTGGTTCCGTCAAGGCATTCGGCGACCAGCAGACGGCGACGACGTTGCTGAATCTGGCCATGAAGGATACGAGCCAGACCTGGACGCCAGCACTTCAAGACCAGCTCAGCAAAACAAACGATTCGATGCTCGCCTTCGGCGATACGAACGCCACCGTCGACAACTCACTCCAGCAACTCGTCCTTCGTGGCGTGCCGGCGGGTGCAGCCATGAGCGACCTGGGCGTCATCGCCAATATCGCCGCGGCAAAGCATCTCTCCCTTGCCGATGCGACCGAAATGGTCACCAAAGCCACAGCGGGACGTCTGAGCCCAGCCCTCAAGGAACTCGGCGCGACGACTCTCCCCAAAGGCGTCACGGGGGTGGCCGCCCTCAACCGGATTCTCGGTCAGGTCGCGCCAGCCGTGTCAGGAGCGGCCGGCGCCGTGTCCAAGACGATGCCGGGCGCGCTCGCTGCCCTCGGCGCCACGGTCACCGACAAGGTGATGGTCCCGATCGGGAACTTCGTCAACAAGGGACTGATCGCGATCTCGAATTGGGTCACCGCCCACCAGGCGGACATCCGTAGCGTGCTGGCTGGCGCCATGACCGCGCTGGGCATTGCCGTCAACATCGTGGGCGGTTTCATGAGCACGCTGGTCGGGATCCTGACGACCCTCTCGAACAACCACCTGCTGGTGCCGATGATCCAGACGATCGTGGCCTCCTTCGTCATCTGGAAGGGCATCGCGGTTGCCGGGGCGATTCAGGGCATGATGGCCACCATCGCCGGCCCGGGCGTCGCTGTGGGCCTCTACTCTGTGGCCGGGGGTATCTGGGCGATCGCATGGCCGATCCTCGCCATCGCCGCGGTTGCCGCGTCCATCGTCGCTTTGTTCGCTGTGATCACCAAGGGCGGCCCGGGCGTCGCCAGAGCAGAGCAGAACATTCGCAACGCCGCGGGTTCAGATCCAGGGCACCCGACACCCACAGGACCTGGCGGGGGCATGACGCATCTCATTCCCCGAGCCCTCGGCGGGGACGTCTACGCCGGCCAGGGCTATTGGGTCGGTGAGAACGGCCCGGAACCCTTCTATCCGAACACGTCGGGCACGATCGCGCCGACCTCTGGCGGCGGCTCACCTGTTGGCGGCACGAACGTCGTCATCAACGTCACCAGCAATGACGGCCAGGCGGTCGTGAACGTGCTCAAGCGCTACATGCAGACCAACGGCACCATCCCGATCACGGTTAGGCGGGCGAGCACGGTTGGAGCATGAAGCCACCTATCGGCGGTTGCCTCGAGCGTAAGGGAATCCCGGGCGGTACGGACGCGCCGCTCCGTCCTGGGATGGGTGGCATCGTCATCTCTGGCGCGGTCGGCGGTCAGGGATATGTGACCTGGGCGGAGCTCCAACCGACCCAGGCGATGAACGCGGCCGGGACGCTGACCGCGAACAACAAGATCGACCAAGCGTTGGCCGACCTCGCGCTCTGGAACGCGAACGCGGGTAAGTATGCGGGCTCGAATCCGGGGCTCGTTCAGGAGAGCGCGAAGCTGCGGATGATGTTCGGGATCCAGTCCCCGTCATGGGCGCTGAGCCTTGGGGGAGCGTCGTGGCTCGCGAGCGACGTCGGCACCGGGCAGAGTGGTCAATGCGGCCGGTTCTGGACTCCCGCGTTTCGCGCTGCGGCGGCACTGTACCTCCAGGCGCTCGCCGCGAAGTACGACAACGCCCCGCTGCTCACCGAGGTCGTCCCCGCGGCGGGCGTCTCGATCTTCGACGAGCCGATGCTCCGGCAGACGCGGACGCCGGGACAGCCCGCGCTCATGCTCTCACTCGGGTACTATGCCGAGCCGAAGGGAGCGCAGCGGCAAGTACGTGACGGCGTCCTCAACGGGACGACCACGCTGGTCTCTGCCACCGCGGCTTTTGTGGCTGGTGCACCACCAACTGGCGATGTGGGGTGCATCGTCATCGGTCCGGGCATTCCGCAGGGCACGACCATCGTGAGCCGCACCAATGCGACCACCGTGATCATGTCCCACGCGGCGACCAAGAGCGCGACCGGCCAGACCGTGACCATCATGGGTACCGGGACGGTCAGCGACCAGTCGCAGCAGCTGGACGATATCTCGGCGCTTGGCGTGTATTTCACGAACACGCGGGTGAGTTATACGTTCAATCCGTATCAGGTCGTCGACGGCTCCGGGAATCCGCAGGACGTCGCTTTCACGATCATCGCGATCCGCCACGGGTTCGCCTGTTGGGGGTCTCAGTTCTCCGCCGCGAATAACTCGCTCGCCAACGAGTACCTACCTCCCTCGACTGGCGACTATCAGACGATGTACGTCGTCATGGGCCAGGAGGCGCAGAAGGCCGGAAGCGTCAACAGCATCCAGACCGGCGTCATCGGCAAGACGACCAACCTCGCCGCGGTCATCCAGTACGCCGGGACTGGCGTCTGGGCGGGGAATGTCGAGCTGCCGTCGGGGTTCACTGCGCAGATTTCGGCGTCTTCTGCGCTCGCGGCGCTCGGGAACGCGCTCCCGACGATCAGCGGCGGCACGACGCCGGGATCCGTGGCGCCGGTCGGCTCTGAGTGGTTCAACGTCGGCGTCGGAACCGGAGCGACGACGCTCGTCCTCCCCGGGCACTCGGTCACCGCGCTGAACGACGTCTTGGTCGCGACGATCTCATCATCCCCGAGTGCGTCAACCTCGAACACTGTCACCGACAGCAACGGCAATACCTGGACGCGGATCGCCTACGACACGAGCACCGCGGGATTCTCGAATGTTGAACTCTGGCGATCGACGATTGCGACTGGCAAGGACGGGTCCATCGTCATCACCGTCCGGCCTACGACGAACGGCGGGATCATCGCGATCGCTCGGGAGTTCAACGGACTCGACGCGACGACGAATTACAACGTCTGGACGCCGTCGACCTTTGGCACGCTCGGGCCGAACCATGCGCAGACGCCAGGAGCCGCGTCTGCGGGGGCGCTCGTGTTCGGCGTCATCGGCTACCACCACGGCACCGTCTCAATCACGTCTGGGCCGACCCTGTCGCCGGCCTATTCGCCAGTCTCGAGCGCGTTCCAGCAGATCACCGGGGTCAACTCCGCTGCGCTCCAGACCATCTTTGACGTCGACGCCACCGCTGAGCAGCAGGAGATCCTTGCGACACTCAGCAGTGCGGCTGCTGGCGTTCTGCTCATCGTCAGCTTCAATGCTTCGGGCACCGTCACCCTAACGGCTCCGGGGCAGCCGACCGCCGTGGTCGGGACTCCCGGAAACACCCAGGCGACGGTGACATTCACCGCCCCATACAACGGCGGCTCGGCGATCACCTCCACGCTCATCAAGACCTACCTCGCTGGCGTCTACCAGGCTGGGCTTGACCAGACCATCAGCGGGACGGGGACGAGCAAGGTCGTCACGGGGCTCAGCAACGGCACGGCATACACGTCCTCAGCGACCTGCACGAACGCCATCAACACCGGCCCGGAGAGCCTCCAGTCGCCCGCATATACTCCCGCGGCGTCGACCTCGGCCCCGTCCACACCAGCGGCCCCGACGATCACGCTGGTCACCAGCACCGAGGTCGATCTGTCGATCGTCGCGCCGAGCAACGGCGGGTCACAGATCACCTCATACACGCTGACCCCTCAAGTGGTCGGCGGTGCCGCGCTGACTCCCATCGTGATCAATGACGGACCGCCCCCGAGCACCTCGGGGGTTTTGTGGAATGTGCTCGGGCTGGCCAGTGGAACCTATACGTTCAGTTTCACCGCCACCAATGTAACCGGGACTTCGTCGCCGTCGCCGGATTCGGCTCCCGCTGTGGTCCCGTTCACTTCCTCGACTGATCCGGCCCACCTCTACTGGGCATCGACTCTCGCTGCGCTGACGCCGAAGGTGATGATTGGCTTCCAGTCGAACCCCTCCTATGCGGGGATCTTTGTGCTCGGGTCCAGCGTCCTCGGGGGCACGGACACGCTCGAGAGCTTCGCGATGACTGACGTCTCCCAATACGTGACCCAGACGCTGACCAGCGCACGGGGTCGATCGCGGGAGACGGACCAGTACACGGCAGGACAGATGACCCTGATCCTCCGCAATGAGAACCGCTACTTCGACCCAACCAACACAGCGTCGCCCTACTCCCCCGGCATCGTGCCGCGAGCTCCCGTCCAGGTCTCCATCGCGGGGCAGGTGATCTTCACAGGGTATGCCGATGACTTCAAGGTCGACTACGTCAACCCTTCGGCTTCGACGGTGACGGTGCCCTGCACGGATGGCTTCGGCCTGCTCGCCATGGCAACCGTCAACAACTACACCGCCATTGAGGAGACCAGCGGGCAGCGGATCGCCGACGTGCTCGCCCGTGGTGAGGTCGGCTATCCGGCCGCCACCAACCTCGCTACTGGACAGAACACCCTCCAGGCGAGTACGCAGACGCAGGTCGCCGCACTGGACCTCTGTCAGGTCGCGGCGCAATCGGAAGGAGGGATGCTCTTCTGTGATCGTTTCGACGTCCTCCAGTTCAAGGATCAGACCTACGTCGCCGCGATCCCCGCGATCTGGCCGAACGGCGTCGTGCAATTCTCAGACAACGCCTCCGATCTGGCGAGCGGCGCAGTCGGGTATGCGGACATCCAGATGCTCAGCGCGTCCACCCTGCTCTTCAACCAAGTCCAAGGAACGCGGACAGGGGGTCTCGTCCAGCAGGTGGATCAACTTTCGAGCGAGTTTCAGTATCTGATCCGCTGTCTCACGCTGCCGAGCCTGGAATGCGTGGACGACCCGACGGTCCTGACGCTCTGTAACCTCTATCTGCTGCGCTACGCCTTCCCAGAGGTGCGCTTCGACACGATCACCATCGAGTTGGTGGGCCTCTCGCCAGCGTTGCAGGCTGCCGTCGCCTCCCTCGATATCGGCAACGCCGTGCAGGTGACCCGCACGCCCCCCGGCGGGGGCAGTCCGATCGTGCAGCTTGCCATGATCGAGGCGGTCAACTGGAGTTGCGACGCTTCGCAGCCGAGTTACCGGGTCACCTTCGGGCTGATGAACATCAGCAGCCAGATCTACTTCATCCTCGGCAGCGCCTCGCAGGGCGTGCTCGGCGCCAACAAGATATTCTAAGGAGCGAATATGGGACAGCAGACATTTGTGGATGGCCAGGTGCTCACGGGCGCCGAGATGATGGATATGCCCCAGGGGCTGCTCGGGGCCGCCCAGAACAGCAGCGCCCAGGTGATCAGCACGACCACGATACCGGGCACGGCGATCACGGGCATGTCGATTGCCGTGACCCTGGCGAGCAACCGCAACATCCGTCTTCGGGCCGTCATGAATGGACAGTTCAGCAGCGCGTCCGGCATCGGCGCTGTGGCGATCTACGAGGGGGCGACCAAACTCGGACAGGCCAACTTCGGGGCAGGTTCGGTCAATGGCGAAGATGTCGGCGTGCTCGAAGTCATCCTCGCCACCAGCTTCCTCGGCACATCTCCCGGGGCGGGCACGCATACCTACACCGTCAACTGCTGGTGCACGGTCGGCACGATGACCCTGATCTCGGGCGTCTATAGCACCTTCACCTGTGAGGACGTCTAGGCCTAGAATGGGCTTCACGGTGACAGTCATCCGACGATCTCGGAGCCCGGGCTAGCTCTATGGCGTCGCCTGTCACTCGTCCCGACAACACAGTCGAGAGCGGAAGCACGCCATGAGCACCCCAGTCACGATCACCGGCAAGCTCACGGACAGCACCGGGACGAGCGGCACGGTCACGCCGCTTCAGGGATCATTCACCGTCGAGGACGTTACCTAGTCATAATGGGCAACACATGAACGTCAGCGTCGGGCAGCGTTTCAAACTGCTCCAACACATCGGGTACAAGCCCGAGACGGATCCCAACGACGAGTTCACCAGTTTCAAGAACGACCACCACCCCCTCTTTGCGGGGCAGGTCGGCGAAGTGGTGGCGACCGGCGTGCGCTATGGCGATCAGATCGAAGATCACGCTGTGCTCGAATACGAGCATCGCGAACTCGTCAACCATGCGGTCGGCAAGGAAGTCCCTGAGCACGTTGCGGGTGGCTACAAGCGGATGCACGCCGCCACCGACGCCCAGCTTGCTGATCGGACGCTCTACGAGCCGGCCGAAGACGCCGAGAATCCCCGCGATCTCGGCCCACCCGTAGCAGGAGCCTGATATGGCTGGCAGCGGCGACCTCTCCCGTATCGGCTGGGAACACGCGCTCAACGCCTCAGTTGGATCTCCGATCACAGGAGCCGCAGGCATTAGCCCCGGAGGCGATCTGGTTGGGACGCTTTCGAGCGCCGCCTCCGCTGGCGTCGTGACCACGCTGACCTGTTCGGCAGGTATCACCAAGGCGCTGCCGATCAACTCACTCCTGGTTATTCAGGATGCCGCAGGGACGCTGACCACGATGGAGATGGTCATGCTCACGTCGGCCTATGCGTCGGGCACAACGACGGCCATGAACATCACCTCCCAGACGCTCAAATACACCCATGCGATCGGAGCGTTCCTTTACCTGGTCGGCTTTGCGCCCTTCGTCTCACTGAACACGACCGCCCCGACGTCGCACGCGCTGGGCACCGAATACGGTGGGACGAGCTACGCACGCCAGCCGCTGACCTCGACCGGCACGACCGTTGCAGATCCGCCCGTCCAGGCAAACAACGCCACGATCACCTTCGGGCCGATCACGGGTGGCACGGGTGCCTCGATCACCAACGGCGCGATCATGGACGCCCTCTCCGGCGGGACGGCGGACAACATGAACGCCTACTACACCTGGGGCACTCCGAAGACGCCTGGCGTCGGCGACTCCGTCCAGATCGCTGCTGCGGCACTCTCGACAGCCGGAAGCTGATGCGGATCGTCATCGAAGTCGACGATGACGCCGACAGAGATCAGGTGGCGAGCGCGATCGAAGCCGTCCAGAGCGGACGCTTCATCGCGATTCGCCGTCCTGACGGGCTGTCGAACGAGCAGGTCGGGTCGTTCTGCGTCCAGGCAAAACTCGTGCTTGACGGCATGGTCGCCGAGAACGCGGTGCTGGTGAACTGAGGTGTGTCTCAGCTAATCGTCGGTAAGCGCTGATGGCCTTCGTCAGCGCAGGCACGCTCACCACCGGCAGTACAACCGTCCAGCCAGCCGCGCCTGCTTCGATGGTTGCTGGCAACATCCTCATCGCCGTCCTCGGCGGCAACCAGGGTTCAGCCCTCGGCAACTTCACGCAGAGTGGCGGCTCGACCACCTGGACAGCCGTCGACGAGGAAGTCAGCCTCACCCCGTTCGCTCGCTGCGAAATCTGGTACACGATCTGCGCGAGTTCGTCGGACACGATGCCGACTTGGGCGAACAACTCAACCCTGTTCGCGGGGATCATCGCTCAGTTCTCCGGGACGGTAACCCTTGATCAGAAAGGGGTCGCGCAGGGGACGACATCCCCGCATACGGTCACCGCCTCAGGAACAGACGGTGGAACTGGTCGTCTGATCATCTATGCGCGCTTTGTCCGCGCCACGACGGCAGCGGTCAATACGACCTCGACGGACAACATCAACGGCGCCGGCGTCGGAACGGGCGTCAACGTCCTGGCGGATCAGAGTACCTCAGCGGTTGGCCATCTCCACGCCGGCTATACGACGGGTTCCACGACAGGCTCGACTGCTGATAGCGACGTAGCAACCTGGACGATGACCACGACGGCGGCTGCATTGGCGATTGCATCGTTCTCCAGCGTGACGACCTGGGCAGTGGCCGCTTCGGCAACGCTGGCAGTCGTCGGGTCGGCTGCGACCACCCTTGCGCGGCCGGTCGCTGCAGCGGCGACGCTGGCAGTCGTCGGGTCGGCTGCGACCACCCTTGCGCGGCCGGTCGCTGCAGCGGCGACGCTGGCAGTCGTCGGGTCGGCTGCGACCACCCTTGCGCGGCCGGTCGCTGCAGCGGCGACGCTGGCCGTCTCTTGTCTGGCGGGCAGCGGAACCGCGACACGGGTCCAAGCGTTTGCCAACTTCGGCACGACCTCGGCGGTCGCCACGTCCGGTTCCCCCGTGACCTCCGGCAACATCCTGTTCGTCTTCTCCGGAAGCTACACAGGTTCGTCGGCGATCAGCGACAGCCTCAGCCTTTCGTGGACACGTCTGTCGCCGACGGGCGGCGTCGACTCAAGCTATGGCGTGTGGTGGGCGCCGATCACGTCCACCAGCACAATCGTGGTCACCGCGACCGGCACGACCCATACGGTCGTTTCGTGTCTGGAGGTCACTGGCCAGGGCGCGACGCCGATCGACTACTTTGTTCGCGCCTATGGCTCCGGCACCGCCGCCAGTTCAGGCGCGAGCGGAACACCGGCTGCCGCGAACGACCTGGTGGTCGGTTTCTTGTCCACCACCAGCACTTCGGGTGACTCCACCGCCAGCGCCCTGGCATTCAGTCCAGCGCTCTCGTCGCAGACCAACGAACCCGCTGCGGTTACCGGTGGCGCTTACTTGAACTCCTGGATTAGCGATGGGTCTGCTGCTAGCGCGTCAGCAGAGACCTTCAGCGCCACCGTTGGCGGCACTAGTCCGTCCTGGATCGCCGCCACCGTGCTGGTCAAAGGTACCCCAGCCAGTGTCGGACCGCCGACACTCCTCCAACCAGTCGCAGCTTCCGCCACGCTCGCCGTCAGCGGCAGTGCGGCGATCATTACGACCGCTCAGTTGGCCGCAAGTGCAACGCTTGCTGTCTCTGGATCGGCTGCGATTACCGACATCTCGGGATCGACCACCTGGCAGATCACTGCCTCCGCAACGCTCGCGGTCGTCGGGGCGGCCTCGATAGCGCTGCGTTTACCGGAAGTGGCAGGCGCAGTTCTCACTGTCCTTGTCGTTGCGACGACCGTCCTGCTGATGCCTCTAGCCGCTGCTGCCGTTCTCGCCGTGACGGTGGCCGCCGTTGCCGCGCTGTTCAGGCCCGTGACCGCCGCCGCAACTCTTGCTGTGGTCTGCGCGGCAGTGCTGATCGCGACGCTGACTCTCACCGCGGGCTCCGCTCTCGCAGTAGTTGCAACCGCAACCGCGACGCTGCTGATGCCGCTCACGGCCACTGCGATACTCGCTGTGATCGGCGCCGGGGCGATCACCACGGCGAAGGTACTCGGAGCCAACGCCACGCTCGCAGTCGTCGGGACGGGCGCCGTGACGCTCTTGATGCCTCTGGCTGCAGCCGCCGTCCTTGCCGTGGTGGGCTCGGCGGCACTGATCGCCAACGACGTGCTCACCGCGGCAGCCGTGATCGCTGTCGTGGGATCGGGTTCCGCTGCGCTGCTGATGCCCGTCACCGCTGCAGCCATCCTGACGATCGTCGGGAATGGCGCGATCACGACCGCCAAGACGCTCACGGTTGCAGCCACGCTGGCCGTCGCTGGAGCCGGCGCGATCGTACTGCTGATGCCGCTCGCAGCCAGTGCGGTGCTCGCGGTGGCCGTCTCGGCAGCGGTCGTGGCTACTTGGCGGTTGACGGCCAATGCGATCCTCGCGGCGGTCTGTGCTGCCACCTTCGGGCTGTTGAACGCGGTGACGGCCAGCGCGACGCTCGCGGTCACAGTGGCCGCCACGCTACTCCTGCGACTACAGCTGACCGCGGCTGCCGTACTCTCCGTGGTTGGGCAAGGTGCCGTGACGATGATCCAGAAGATCCTGGCTGCCGCCATTCTCACCGTCGTCGGCTCAGCCGTGATCACTGCCAGCGGCGCGGTCGCAGTGGCTGGGAAGGTGTGCGCCGCTGTGGCGCTCGTGACGCTCGTGGCAGCCACCGCGGGCGTCTATCCCGGCACGGTGGCTGCGGCGGCGCTGAGCGCTGTCGTGGTCGCTGCTGTGGCGCTCAATAGCGTCGTGAACGCGGCGAATGGGGATAATACGGTAGTGACCGTGAACGTCCAGGCGCAACTCTGTGGCTGACGGTATTGTCGGCAATGGGTACCTCGTGGCCGGCGGCTTTGGTCCCGGCGTCACCGTCTCGATTGTCAACGGCGTCGCGTCGCTGTCGGGTGGAACGCCGACTGATCCGGCCGGCACGATCACCATCGTTGTCACCGATCCCAGTCCGACGCCCGTGGTGACGACCTATACCTACCCGGCCAGCATGACGAAGGTGAGCGTCGGCCTTTACACCGTTCTGGTGCCCTGTACCGTTGCTGGAACGTGGGAAGCGGTCGTGGCAGCTTCGCCACCGTCTACAGGCTACGGTGCGGCGAAGACTGAGTGGACGGTGGCGCCGGCGTGAAATACGTCCACACGCCGCACGGCCTCAACCGCCATCGGCCGAGAACGACCGAACAGCATCACGGATCTGGCTTCAACGCCACGCTCGCGGTCTTCATCACGAAGAACGTCGGCACCATGTATGCGGCTTACCTCTTCGCGGTGATCGGGATCTGCGGCATCGTCGGGGCGCTAAGCAGCAACACCGAACTCGTCCTCCTGGTCGGAGCGGTCTCCGGGTACTTCCTCCAACTCGTCCTCCTGCCCATAATCATTGTCGGGCAGAACGTCCAGGCTCAGGCTTCGGACGCTCGGGCAGAATCCACGTACAAGGACGCTGAGGCGATTTTGGGAGAAGCCCTTGAGCTACAGAAGCACTTGGCTAGTCAGGACCTGATTCTCGACGAGTTGATCGCCAGGATGACCGTTCCCCCGATGCGCCCGATCGCGTCAAAATAGACGGATGGCTGACTGGCAAAGGAAGTTTGAGAACGAGCGCGACCGCCGCTACAGCGATCTCCGCGCGGCTGACCAGCGGGCGCTCCAGATCAAGGAAACGGCCGACGCTACGGCCCTTGTCCTCGCCGCCCAACTCCAGGCGGAGAAGGATGAGCGTAAGAACGACGTCCTCGCGCGCTGGGATGTGGACCGCAACACCTTCCTCACCCGCGCTGAATACGCGAATGCCCATCAGAATCTGGTCGACCGGATGGACACGGCCGCAGGCAACACCATGGGCAAGGTGGAGCAGCTCGAGAGGGCCCTCAACCTGTCTCAAGGTGCCTCAGGCGGCATCCAGCGCTTCAGGCAGAACCAGACCGCCATCATCACGCTAGTGATCGCTGTCGCTGCGATCATCGTGACCTTCGTCGTCTTCCATCACTGAGTGTCACAATGCCTGTATTCGATTATGTGGAGGAACCTGACAATGAACGTCCCCGGCTGGGTTTGGGCCGTCGTCTTCGTCATCTGCGTCCTAGTGCTCTTTCTTCTGCTAGGACATCCCGTCAAGATCGGCTAATGCTGCTCCGACTCCTCTACGTGATCGTGGTCGTTCTGATCGTTCTTTTCCTCCTTCGCCTTGCTGGGGTACTCGCATGACGATTCCCGCCGTGACCGTGACCTGGACGACCAACTCTGACGCCACCGTCCAAGCCTCGTGGACCACCGAGACCCCCTTCGATGAATACTCGGTCACCATCGACGGAGCGACCACGCTGGTCAAGGGCACCTCGACCGGCAAACTCCCGGGCAACGTGACCCACACGATCACGGTGACGCCGAGTGCGGCTGACGCGACAGGCGCAAGTGCAACCTTCACACCCTCGGGCGGTGGCGGGACGCTCAAGCCGGTCATCCAAGGGCTGATCGACCGTCAGGGCACTCCCAAGCTGGCGACCGTCAAGGCGATGGTCGTCGATTGCGACTGGGCCGTGCTCCAGCCGGTGGCAGGCGGACCCCTCGCCACGGGAACGGTGCTCGACAAGGCACTCCAGGGCGGGCTGTCGGTCAAGCTCCGGGCCTCCCGCGCCGGCGGTGCACCATCGAACGCCAAGACGCTCGGCGGTGGCCCGTGGACGATCACCAACCCCGCCTCCGGGCAGTCGGCCACCATCGGCGCCTACTGGTCGGCGCCCTATCTGGCGTTCTACGCCGACTACCAGAACAAGATGGCCGCCAAGTACGATGGGGCCCTGGAGCTCGCTCAGAACGTCATGGCCGAACCCGCGTCGGTCTTCGATGAGCCGTTCATCGAGCCGGGGGTCTCGGGACTGCCAACCTGGACGCTGGCTGCGGACGAGGCGGCGTTCACCAGCATGCTCCAGGCTCACAAGGTCTGGGCGACCACCCACCAGGATCTCGCCTTCAACCCGTTCACCGCCGGCCCGACCTCGTTTACCGACCAGGTCATGAACGCGGCGCGCGCTCTCTTCGGCAAGCAAGTGGTCCTCGGCAACAACAGCCTCCGTGACGGCGATCTCGGCGCGGCCTACGACGCCATGTACGCGGCCATGAAGACGCTCGGCGGCCCGATCTACTTCCAGACTGCGCAGATGTCCAAGGGCATCACCGGAACGACGTACACCAAGGCGATCGGCTACGGCGCAAACTCGGTCGAGCTGCCGGGCGGATATGCGACCGCCTACACCCCCGCAGAGATGGCCGCGTGGGACGCGGGGTTGCACGCCAACCCCGTATGACCATCATCATCGTGGCAATCGTGATCGTGGCCGTGCTCGTGGGCGGCGTCTGGCTGATCAACCACTACAACCGTGATTGACCACTTGCTGGCGCTCTGGGTTGATCGGGACACCTGCAAGCCCTACACCGGGGCAGGACGGGTCGGCCATGTGGTGCGCGTCTCGGACAGCCCGAACATGACCATCATCAACGAGTTCGCGGACGGGGGGCGCTTCGAGCACGCCGACTGTGCCCCGGCGAGCCTGCAAAGTTGGCTCATTGACAGGTCGGGCGTCAAGACCTCCATCCAGGAGATCGAGCGAATCGCGGGCACGAATCTGAACGGCACCGGGTGGAAGGGAGTTGAGGCAGCCGGCGTGCACTTCGGCCTGCAATTCACCTTCACCCCCAACAATCCGCCGGCGGGCTGGATCATGAACCCTGGCGGTGGGTTTATCGAGCAGCCTTCGGCCTTCCCCGCCTACCTCGCCGCCACGCAGGGCGGCTGCCTCGTGCTGCCGGATCTCACTGTGAAGCCGCCGGTCAAGCCAACCCCGCAACCCATACTGGAGGACGACGTGACCATTCTCGCCATGCGCTCGCCCGGCTCTGTCGATCCACATGGCGCCGGAGCCGTCTACCTCGTCAAGGACGCCATCTACGGTCCGAAGCGTTGGGTCACGGCGATGGCGTTCCCAACCTACGAGGCCGCGCTTGGAGCACCCAAAATCATCAACGCCTTCATCCTCGATCGGATGGAAGAAGGCCCACACATCGACGCCGTTGCGTCGCCACCTGAAGCCTAAGGAGATGACTGTGACCCTACCGAGCCTGACCACATTGCGTGAATGGTGCCATGCGTTCATGGCTGTCCTGGGCGTCGTCAGCATCGTCTACGGCGGCGTGGTCGAGACGTTGAAGACCGCCGGCTGGACACTCCCGACCCAGTACGCCGCCCAAGTCGCCGGGTTTGGCGTGCTCCTGCTTGCCGCCTCGAAGGCGATCGACTCGCTGAACAACGCCCTGACCAATCTCGGCAGCGGGGCGCAGCCCATTCCACTGCCGGCGGCGCCTGCAACACCAGTAGCGACGCCCTAGGACGCGCCCCTAGTGTTCTGAAATGAACGACTCGCTCGATCTGAGCGAGTTTGAGGCCGCGATGGTCAAGAAGGGGCCAACCTGCTCGTTTGCAACCTTCCCCTTCACCCCTGAACAGCGGGCCAAGCTGGAATACGTGTGCTTCAGCCGCCCGGACATCAGCCACGTCGCCGTCGCCAAGGTGATGGCAGCATGGAACTTCAAGACCAGCGATACCACGGTGGCGCGGCATCGTCACCGGCAGTGCCTGTGCCCGGAGAGTAAGACAGGTAACCCGTGACCGATGTCACGGAGTTCGAGGCACTCCAGTCGGACGAGAAGGCGGAGGCGTCAGCCCGCCATCTGCTCCGCATCGTCACCGCCCAGCGCGACGAACTCCAGCGACGCCTTGAGGTCACCGGCAGACTGGCATCCCACGAGATCAAGCCGCCAGCATGGATGGCGACCAAGGCCAAGCGCTCAATCCACCACGCCACGCCGACCCTGCTCCTGACCGACAACCACTTCGACGAGATCGTGCTGCCCGAGCAGATCGACTGGCTGAACGCCTACAACCGGGACATCGCAGAGAAGCGGCTGCGCCTCTGCATCGAATCGACCATCCAGATAGCTCGCGAGTACTTCGCTGGCCTCAAGTACGACGGGTTCCTGCTGATGCTCGGCGGCGACCTCCTCTCAGGGATCATCCATCAGGAGTTGCGGGAGACCAACGAGGGACCGATCCTGCGCTCGATCGACCACTGGGAAGGCCAGATGGCAGCTGCCATCGAGCGCCTCGCGACGGAGTTCGGCAAGCTCCACATCGCCTGCACCTACGGCAACCACGGCCGTCAGTCGAAGAAGCCCGTCGCGAAGAATCGGGCCTGGGACAACTTCGAGTGGCTGATGTACTGCCATCTCGCCAAGCACTTCAAGGCCTCGAAGAACATCACGTTCCAGATCCCCGACGCGGCTGACTGCCACGTCACGAGCTATGGCGTCCGGTACAACCTCACCCACGGCGACCAGTTCCGAGGTGGGTCAGGGATCGCCGGAGCACTCTCGCCCCTGATGCTCGGACAAGTACGCAAGAGCAGGCGCGGCGTCGCAGCGGGAATGACTTACGACGTCCTGGTGATGGGGCACTGGCATAACCACATCTGGCTGCCATCGAAGGGGATCATCGCGGGGGGCTGTATGAAGGGGTATGACGAGTACGCCTACGTCTCCAATTTCGACTACGAGCCGGCCAACCAGGCGCTCTGGCTCACCACTCCGGAGCACGGCATCACCTTCCCGGTGCAGGTCTTCTGCCAGGACAGGGAATCCGAAGGCTGGTAGGGGCTAGACTAAATTGGTGAGATGCTCGACGCCTGGCGACGCTGGTTCCACGAGGCGGAAGACGCTTGCCGCCGTGAGACTGACCGTCTGGCCGGGATGTGGATCTCGGAGCACGTGATGAGTGAGGGCGTCCGGGAGCAGATCGAACGAACACGGCAAGCACATCAGCGCTGGGAGGAGAGATTGACAGCCCTCAACGCCTACATGGACGCCCGATGAACGACAGCCTCCGCCGCACCCTCGCCGTGGCCCTGTCCTGCACTGCCGACTTCCTAAACCACGTCGCCTTCGAGGTGATGCCCCAGAAGCCCAAGCGGGTAAGAACGGTCAAACCCGGCTGGGTCCGGGAGATGGAGCAGGTCCACCGCCGTAAGGACGACGAACCCGTCTAGAGGGGCTTGCTCGTGGACAGCAGGGCGTCGATAGCCTTGATCCGAAAGTCGTCGAGCGTCAGCAGGCCAAGAAGATCGTTTCGCGTCTCTCGGAGTGCTGCTTCGAGGGCAGCGATCCGGGCGTCGGTCCCAGCCTGCGCGACGTTGACGCCGTTGCACATCATGCGGTGCGTCTCTTGGAGATCAGCAAGGTCGGAGCCTCGGGTGCGCCACTGGTCGGCCAGAATCTCCGCGATCTCCTCCAACGACACGCGAGAGTAGCGGAGCGCAGCCTTGACGGTGATCCCTTGCGCGATATCGTGAAGCGTCGCGCCCGGCTCTCGCTCCTTGGGGTCTAGGGGGGAGGAATCAGTCACCGGCCAGCACCCAGTCGATCATCGCCATTGCAGCGACCATTCGTCGCGAGGGGTTGGGGTTGTCCTCATACATCGCGATGCGACACTCCAGCAGGAGGGCGCGCAGCCCGTCGCGCTCAGTCAAGGCAGCGCCGATGGCATGCCGGCCCGGATCACCCCACCTTGCCAGAGCCGTCCGCGCATCAGCAAGGGATGGGGCCAGTTTGGGGTCTAGAGGGGTCACGACAGCACCGGGTCCTTCAGGTTGGCGAGGATCTTCCCGCTGCGCCAATCAGCCGGACGCCACACCATCTGCTCGTTGTCGCAATGGAGATAGAGCGCGGCGAGCCACGCATCCTGCTCGGGTGTCGGCTTACCCTTGTCGCCCTTCAACTCCACGACGAGGACATGATCGCCCCGCACCATGAACAGGTCGGGCCATCCCTTGCCATCGCCGCTCACCGCTGTTCGGTAGCCCTTGGCGGTCATGGCCGGTCGAGCGTGGAAACTGCGCCAGCCCATCACTTTGGCGAGATCGAGGACGCAGCGGAGCAGGTCGTCTTCGCTCATGGGCTTACCCTCCATGCGCGTCATACCGCTTGTTGGCATCCTCATAGCGCCGATTCCACGGGGAAGCACTCGTAGTCCCAACATTAGGAACCTCAGCGCCAATGGCTTGCCGGAGCAACGATCGGGCAAGGACGGATACGCTCGTCCCCCGCTGCTCCGCCAGACGAGCCAACCGCTCCTGATCCGCTTGCGACAGCCGAAACGCAATCGTTGCTCCCAAACCTCGGCTCATGGGCTTACCCTTGGAAATCGGGGTCATGGGATTTCGCCCCATGAGGTTTTGGCCCGACGCGCTGTGTTCTGGCGCTCCTGCTGAGCAGCCACGGCTGCTGGATGGCGCAGCCTCCAAGCACGGACTCGGCGTACGACGCAGGAGATGCACGGCTGGCCAACCCGCGCCTCGTGACCGAATCGGCACATCCTCACTTTCGGGCTCCTCTGGATCGGGGCGGGGGACGGGGGGGTCATGGGTTTAGCGCCTCAGGATGGAACTCAATCTGGAAATGCGATCCCTTTGCATCCTCAAACACGACGACGGTATCGCTCGGGTCATGCGCCTTCGCGGTTCCAACCCAGCCTTTGACGTACACCACTTCGCCCGGCCGCATCTCCTCGCCCGAGGAATCCACTCCGCGATGCTCGGCGTTGCCCGTCCGTTGAGCAATCCGTTGAGCATCACGGACGGCGTCCCAATTCACGTTCATTCCGGGCTCCTCTGGATCGGGGCGGGGGACGGGGGACGGGTAGGCAGTTTCAACTCATGCCCAGGAGCGGCGCAACTACGCCCCTCTTTCCAGGCGGGTGGACTAGTCCCCGCCATTGTTAGTGCCTTGTTGCTTCTTTTACCCGCGTCCGGGTTAGGGGCAAAGGTGGTCACGACGGCGCCGACTTCAGCAAGCCGAGGAGTGTCGCTGGGACAGGATGCGTGTGTACCCAGTCATGTCCGCGGCGACAGAGACAGACAAGATTGTCGGGGTCCAAGCGCAACTTGGAATCTCGAGCGACGGGCACGATATGGTGCGGGTCTATCGGGCCCCAGCACGGGTGATACTCGAGCAGTTTTGACCGCTCAAGCCGCACCGCGAGCTGGCACGTCCAGTTGTCGCGTTCCATGACGAACGCCCGGATCTCGGGCCAGTCGCGGTTCTGCTTCTGGCGCTTGAGGCTCACGGCTCTCACGCCTTCACCTGGAGTTTGGCCTTCTCGGTCTTGAGCGCCTTCAACTGCTCAGCGACAGGTCCGCCAGCCCGGATCATGCCCGTCAGGGCTGGCTTGTCGATCGTGTGCTTGACGGTAAACGCAAGTTCGGGCTGCTGCTCATTCACCAGTGAGAGGGTGCGCTCGATCTCAGGCCGTGTACCCTCGAACATAACCGAGGCGTGCGAAACCAAGGCCGGCACCAACTCCGCGACGCCCTCGACGTCCCAATCCACGCCATCGGCGAACAGGCCGACGCGGCGACCGTCTGGCAGCGTGACTGGTCCGTTCTCTTTGCACCAGTCGCGCAGCCTGTAGAGGACCTTCCAGTATTCAGAGCCATCCTCGGCAAACCAGCGTGCGTCCCGTTGAATGCCGGCGGGAACGGAGAGATCGACGCTCACTCGGATTCCCCGATCCTGATGTTGTAGCCAACAGCGAAGCCTAGGTCAAACAGGCCGATCATCACCACGATGAGCAGAACGTAACCCCAGTTCACCGCTTCTTCCTGGTGATCGGAGTTCTTAGCCGACGGTGGGCAGCGAGCAAACGCTCAGCGCCGATCTTCTCGAGCTTGAGGTTGCGCACCTTGTCCTTCGCCCGCTGAAGTGCACTCAGGGCGTCGGGCAACTCCTGGTTGATCTTGGTGAGGAGCAGCGTCATCTCGATCTCGTGCTGTCGAACGGCTGAAGGCGAACCGTCCGCCTCTGGAGCCAACTGCACCGCTGGTTCCTCGGGCGGACGGCCGATGGAAGGGGGCTGAGTTTCGGAAATAGGGCGCCCGTAGCCATCGACGGCTGGGGCGACGGGCGTATCCCACACCTGACTCTCGAGCTGCTGAGCCAGGGTATCGAGATAGGCTTGGTGTGCCGCGTCGCTGTCCGTGATGGCGTCGACGTTCGTCATGCGACGTCCTCCCGGTACTTGCAGGCACCGTCTGCGTCCTTCCAGTTGACGCAGCAGACCTTCTTCTGGTGGTTGCTCCAGGTGACCAACTCAAGGTCGCCACCGTCCTCGGGGCAGAGCCGCCCGGTGACCTCACGGCTGACCACTGTCACCTTGCCAGCAGCGGGCGGCTTTCCTGACGCTGGCGGCTTCTTCCCCGCCGCGTGCTCCTCAGTGTCGGCAATATGGAACGTCGCCTTCATGTACGACTTGCGAGCGAAGGAATAGGCAGCAGCTGGCGTCGATCCACAGTCGGCCCAGTCGTCCAGCACGTCCTCGCCAGGGAGGTCTGTGGCGCCCACGACGGCCGTGACCTCCGTGACCCACTCTCGGTCCACCTTGGTCAACTGGCGGCCCCTGAAGCGGATCAGGACGCCGTGCTTGATGAGCAGTGGCCGGAGCGCGTCCTCGATGTCACCGATGGACTGAGCAGGCTCACCGCTGAACGGAGACTTCCCTGTCGCCTTCACTGGCCCGACTTCGGCAGTGATCGCCAGCAGCCGCTCAGCGAGCGTCTTGATCGGAGTTTCGGCGGTCATGAGTTCACAGCTGCCAGCACAGCCACGAAGAGAACGCAGGCCACTAGGAACGCCCAGTCGAAGGCGGTCATCTCAGACGGACGCTCTGGCGGGGCGTCATAGGAAGGCAGCCAGAGTGGTTCATCGCCCCAGAGTGCCATCTCAATCCTCCTCGCCAGGACGCGCTTTGGCGGTTTCTACTAGACGCATATCCATCGGACGGACCTGGAACTGCCGCTCGACGTTCCCGTCGTTCATCTCGACGTAGACGTACTTCTCGTCACTGACGACGTCACTGACGATGGTGGCGAAGATCGCGACTCGATCACCCCGCTTCATCACTCTGGCCTCCATGGCCGCTCACTGAGGACCGACCAGGTATCAGTTGGTTGGGTGGCATCAAACGCCCAGCGAGGGGTCGTCTCGGTTCTGCCGTACCTGTCGCAGACGAAGGCGGATGCCCGCTGCCAGTTCTCGAGGCCATACGCCGTGCCGATGGGCTCGCCACGCATCCTCAGCAGATAGGCGGATGTGCGGATCATGCCAGCCCCGCCCTAGAGAGCATGTGCCACTGAGCGTGATGTGGCCGTGGATCGTGATCGTCATCTGGGATGTCAGACAGGATCAGCACGGCGTTGCAGCGATCGCATCTGAAGAACGCGGCTTCGCCCAACAGCATCGTGAAGCCGTCGACGGGATGCTCTCGAGCAAACTTCACGATGCCGAACTCGATGTCTTCCTTCTTCATGATGGCGGCATCCAGGTGACCGTGAGCTTGCCGCGTCCCTTCTTCAAGGCCAGCGCGAACGGGCCGGCAAGGGCGAACCGGGTGAGCGTGAATCGTCCGCTGTCGGTGGAGTTCACATCAGCCGTCCAGCCTTTGGCGAACCACCTCGGAGCGTCCCTCTGGTAGTCCTTGGCGTTCTTGTAGATCACGACCTTGGGGAGCATGGCCTGAGCCTGCGCCTTGGCCCGTTGCCGCGCCCAGAATCCTTCGGGTTCGCTGGCGAGTGGTTCGTTCATGGGCAGACCATAGCACAAATGCGCGGCAGATGTGCGTATACTTCGGGCATGACGATCAAGGAGCTCCGCAAGGCGCGAGGCTGGAGCCAGGACGAGCTCGCTGCTCGGTCGGGGATCAGCCGGCGAACTATCACCTACTGGGAAACGGGCGACCGGCGCCCTTCGTCGATCTATCTTGAGGCGCTCGCCCGCGTCTTCGGCATCGCCGCCGAGGAGATGGCGTGAGCCCCTCTCGGTGAGTTGGGTTCGGCTCGACGATGCCTTCTTCGACAATCCAAAGCTAGCTGAGCACGGGATGTTCGCGCCCCTGTGCGGCTGGCAACTCGTCTGTATCCTCGGATACTGCAACCGCTATCTCACCGATGGGCTTATCCCGAAGGCGAAAGCGCACTCGCTTGTTGCTTGGGAGCACGTCGGCGTAATGACTGGCGGCGAGCCGGGACTGTACGGGGTCGGCCATGACGTGGAGGGCAAGGAGCTTTGCGAACTACTCGCCGACTGTGGGCATCTGGAGGAGCCTGACGAGTGGACATATCTCGTCCACGATTACCTCGATTACCAGCCTTCACGCGCGCAGGTACTGACGGAGCGAAGCGCTACTGCCAAAAGGCAGGCTGAGTGGCGAGAGCGTAGGCGTAACGGCGCGAGTAACGTAGTTAGTAACGGTGTGAGTAACGCTGCACCCGTACCCGTACCCGTACCCGTACCCCGAGTTAAGTCACCTAAAGGTGAGTCGTCATCTCGGCGAACTGCCGAGAATGACCACACAGCGGAGTTGGCGGCTTTCACCGAGGCGTGGAACACCTCGTGTGATCCACTGCCACGTCTGAGGAAACCACCAGCAGGGGCGATGAAGGTGGCCTTGGTGCACCAAGCGATGGCCTACTTCGACGGCGACCTCACCCTGTTGGCCGCAGCCGTAGGACGTGCGGCTGCCGACGCGCACTACCGCGAGAGCGGCTACGGCTTCGAGGCGTTCTGCCGGCACGTCGAGCGGTGGGGTAATGCACCCGTGGCGTCCAGCGTGAGCCGCTCCGACAAGTACGCCGATGCTCCACGCTTCGGACCATCGCCACTTGCCGCCGCCTATATCGCACTCGACAACGCTCACACCCCCGAAGCCAAGGAACTCGCCAAAGCCGCCATTCGTGAGGCATCCAAGTGACCCATCCCGAAACCATTACGCGTCGCCTCGCCGACTTCGAGGAATCGGCCCGCGTGGATCGTCTCGAGCGGCACGCTGAGTTGGCGATGTTCGCTCGGAAGAACTACGTTCCCGATCTCCAGGAAAGGCACGCCAAGATCGAGGCGATCGGTCCGTGGGAGGCGAAGGCATTCGAGATGCTGTCTCGGGGCGTCGATCCTGGCAAGGCTGCCATTGCCTTCGTGGAGCAGTTCGTCGCCAACGCTCACGGCGAAGTCGAGCGAGGGTTGAAGCCGTGACCCCGTTTCGCAAGAAGCCCGTTGTGATTGAGGCGATTCAGTACGCGAACAATGACTACGCGGACAATCCGCTGGAGTTCCACAGCGATCCTCCCCAATGGCTACGGAACGCCATTGATGACGGCACGGTGCGTCCCGAGTTTCGCAGCGAAGACTACTGGTACCTCGTGATCCACACGCTGGAAGGCAACATGGATGTCACGCCCGGGGACTGGATCATCCAAGGCATCAAGGGCGAACTTTATCCCTGCAAGCCCGACATCTTCGACGCAACGTACGAACCAGTATCCGGCACCCCCGAGCAGACATGAGTGAGGAAATGATGAGCATTCACCCGACGTGGCGAGCCGACGATATTGTGATGCCGCTCGAAGCAGACGGCGATCCGCCCGACATGATCGAGGAGATTCACTGGCTGAGGCAGGAGGTCGCCACGTCGCGCAACCTGCTGGACACCGAGAAGGAGGTCAGCGAGATGCGCGGCCGTCAATCGAACCAGTGGCACGACAAGTGGGAGCGGCTCCGGCCGCTACTCACTGAGGCCAAGGCGTGGCGCCACTACTGTTCGGGCGACCCGATGAACAACAAACTGATCGACCTTATCGACGAATGGACGGAAGCCGAGGGGCGGGGGTTGCGGTGAACATGCGCGCCATTCCCATCCACTCGGAGATCTCCTGATGCCACAACATCCCAGCCAGATCACCCTCACCCGACGTCCATCAACAGCCAGTTTCACTCCAAGCTATCGCCAGCGGAAGCCGGAAGCGTGGCAGTGTGTTCGTTGTGAGAACGTGACGCCGGATCCTGGGCTGTTCTGTTTCGCGTGCCGCTCTGAGGTCAGACTGAGGCCATGAGTGAAGACGCGACACGGCGCATACTTCGGGATATGGGATTCGGTCATGATCGCGAGCAGGACGAGTTCGATCGTCGCGCCCTCGAGCTCCTGAAACGCATCGCCGAAGCCCTTGAAGCACTTGCCCCAAATCAGCCACCAATCCTCACAGGAGTCAATCTCATGGCACTTCCCACCGGCCCAGTAGCACCTGGCGCAACCGGCGACTTCACCGCAACCGCAGTCGGCCCCGATCTCACGACCGTCGATGCCAACGCCACCGTGGACGTGGTTTCGAGCGATGTGACCATCTTCACGGTCGCTGGATCGTCCGCAGCCGGCGTGTTCACCGGAACGTACACAGCCGTCGCTGACGGCGCTTACACTGTCACCGCAACCGGCACTGATGGCGCGATCGTCGTGGCCACAGGCACCAGCAACCCGGATTCGGGCTCTGTCGCAACTCCGCTCGCAGCCGTCAACTTCGCGTAAACCGTGAAGGAAGAGGACGTTCGCATCAGATTCGCTCCGAATTGGGCGCACCCAGCCGGAACGCGGGTCTGGATCGGCGATCGGGAGCTACGAGGTGTCAAAACCGTTCAGATCGAGCACACGGCTGGCGATGTGCGACTTCTGACGATCTCGCTCTACGCCAACCTCGAAATAACGACGGACGTACTCCCTGATGACATCCAGTGGCCGATCAGCGATTCTGTGAAGACGGCAGCCCAGGAAAGCGACCATTACATGCACAAGCCGCCAACCCACGAGCCTCACCCATTGTCGTCATCCCGCGCGCAGTCGTAAACTTCGCGTAATCACCCCAAAATCGGAGGATCATCCGTGGCTCTTAGTCTCAGACCCGGCGAAACCGAGACGTTCAAGATCGCCGAGTAGCGATGCATCTGACGATCACCTGCGAAATCTGCGAATGGCGTCAGCGAACTGAGCGGACCTTCTTCTGGCCGCAGCGAGTGTTCATCGTCTGCCACCAGTGCGAAGCGCCATTGTTCGTCCAGGTGACGACGGATGCGCTCGCCCGTGGGATTTGCCGCCAGATCTATGCCGCCTGATGGACCGTCTCATAACGACCGGCTATCGAGAGGCGATCACCGTCGCCCAGCGTCGGATGCCGACGAACATCTGGCGCCGGGTGCGCCATGCCGGGATCGTCTGCGGGCTGGACCCGGCAACCGCATCCGCCTAGATGCCGCTTCTAGCCTTAGACGGCGACGATCGGCTCGTCAAGACGACGCACTTCGACGATGAAATGCGTCAATTGGCAGATCGGCACTATTCGAGAGCGCCATCCTCGATCGGTAAGCGCCAGTTCACCCGAAACGGCTCGAAATTGATCTTACGGAACGCGTCAGGCTCGATCCTGTTCGCCTGGACTGTTGATGGCGTTCCGCGCTGGGATGGTCAGGAAGGCATGAATAATGCGATCTTCAGGAACGAGAGCGATCGCCCGAGCTCTGAGATCATCCTTGAAGCTGAGGAGCATGCCAAGCGTAAATGGCCAGAGCTGCGTCGCTTTTATACCTACATCGATCCCTCAAAGGTCGCTAGTCCGAATCCAGGATTCTGCTTCAAGAAAGCCGGATGGCGGTTCGTGAAATTGAGTGACAACGGCAAGCATTTGCTCGAGAAGTGGGTTGGCTAGATCACCATATGCCCATGGATCATGGCCCAAAATCAGACTGGCAATCTTGGAACGGGACGGGTATCAATGCCAGATTCGAGGTAAGCGTTGTACGGGGCGGGCGACCCACTGTGATCACATCGTGCCCTGGTTGGCTGGTGGAAGCTGGTTCGATCCAAGCAACCTCCGCGCCGCCTGCAGAACGTGCAATCTCGGCAGGGTCGGTGAATCAGGATCACGACGCTGGCAGTCAGCGATCACCTACATCACCGCAGTCATAGGTCAACCACTGCTCACCAGCCAGTACGTCAAGACCAACGCCATGCCATCAGACTTGGTGATCGACGCCATACAGATTGAACGTATGACGGGGGATGCCAGGCAAGCCAATACGATCAGACAACGCATGATCAACGACTTGAGGCAAGGCACGGCACGGAACCCACGAGCATGGATCACTGCCAGTCCAGACGAAGCAGCATCACTACCACACCATCGCGTCCTCACTGTGGGGGGGCAATCACTGGGGGGGCCATCCGGGGCCCGTACCACCCCCCCGAATGGAGTGGATGCAGAGAGCGGCGCACTCGTTGCTTCGAGAGTCTGGTGACGGTGTGATCCCAGCGAGCCAAGTCATAGGTGGGGGGGTAGGGTCAACACGGGTCAGGCAAGGCCGCCACGACGCGCAACCATCAAATTTCGCATCGAGACGTTGGCAAGCACGGCTATGGACGACGCGCGCACACTTATCCCATGCGAGCCAAAGAACGGGTCTGGCGTAAGTGCACGGTCTGCCACAAGGCGTTCCAGGCATGGCGCAAGGACGCGACGACCTGCTCGGCCACATGCCGGAGCGCGCTGCGTCGAAATACTCCCTCCGCGCCCAAGGAACGGGCTCCACGAGCTCCGAGAGAGGTCGCCGGGCCGAATCTGAGGGCCGCGATGGCCACCATCCGCGCTTTGCGGAGCGACGGGAGGCTGAAAGCGACCGACGTGGCGCTGGTCTCGCTGCTCACGACCCTCGCCGGCGCGGTGGACGAGGCGCCAGGCAACGCGCAGCTCGTCCGGCAGTACCGGGAAACCCTAATCGCGCTCCTGGATCGGGCGGATGATGACAGCGATGCACTCGCCGGCCTCCTTGGCAACATGCGCGCCGAGATGGGCGACGCCGCGTCGCGACCGACCGTCGTTGGGTCACGAGTTGGCGGTGATCGCGATGAAACTGGGGCTGCCGTTTATGCCATGGCAGCGCCTGGTCGCGGACGTCGGGCTGGAACTCCTGCCTAACGGCCTTCCCGCCTATCGGACGGTGATCTTTACGGTTCCTCGGCAGTCCGGCAAGACGACGCTCCTGCTCGCGCTGGTGATCCACCGGGCGATCTTCTGGCCCGGGAAGCGGCAGCGGATCTACTATTCGGCCCAGACAGGCCAGGACGGGCGGCAGAAGATCATCGACGACTGGGTGCCCGTTCTTCAGGACTCGCCGTTTATGGCGGCGATCCGCCAGATCAGGAAGGGCACCGACCAGGTGTCGATCATCTTCAAGAACGGCAGCCGCATCGACGTGATGGCATCGGGGGAGGCATCGGGGCATGGCAAGAACGTCCCATT
>ODAK010001364.1_pt1 | contig 26824 bp, 24 predicted proteins | sample 1539591 | NCBI WGS metagenome assembly ODAK01 (sample SAMEA3539303, study PRJEB22396) | soil metagenome | biome: tundra; feature: field; material: soil | place: USA | collected 2010-05 | depth 0.15 m
ACCTCGTTGCAAAATACTCGCGCACTCGAAAGGGGAGGGTTGTTATGAATCGGATTGCCAACCCCGTCGGAGTGCACAACGGTGCGAAGGACGTGCAGTACTTTTTCTTCAAATCGGCTTTGTTTGACTTGATTGACCAAGAAGTATTGGTGGCTTCGCACCACGCGGTCGTTCAAAACCTCGCGGCGATCGGGTCGGCTTCGTAGCCCTCGGTCTCCCACTTTTTCAGGACCCAGGCGGTTCCTCCCTTCCGCCTGGGTCCTGAAGCAACAACTCCCAATTTTTGCCGTTATGAACTTTTCGACGGTTCATTTCGGGCTAAATTGCCCCCAAAGAGGGATTCGGCAGTGGTCGGACGCTCCAGGGGAAAGCAGGACAAGATGTCATCAAAGTTCGATCGTCGGTCATTCATAACGCACTCGGCGGCGACAATCGGTGGTGTAGCGATGGCCGGTACGGTCGTCGACGGCTTAATGGCCAACGTGGCGGGGGCCACCGTAGGCGTGAGCACCAAGAAGCCCAAGGCCCGTGGCACGCTCACCGTGGGGCTCATATCGGACGTACTTTCTTTTTCGGACTTCAACGGTCAGCAGGCCTCGTGGGACCAGTCCGCCTTCTGCAAAGGCAACGCCCTGTTTGATCCACTTTTCGTGACGTCCGCCAACGGCAGCGAGATATTGCCCATGCTGGCCCTTACGGCGACGCCCAATGCCGCCTACACCGAGTGGACCATTCAACTTCGTCGCGGGGTGAAGTTCTCCAACGGCGAGTCCTTCAACGCGGCGGCCGTCGTGGCCAACTACGCCGCCACCCAGGTCACCACTAGCCCGGTCGGCCCGGCGATTTTGCCCATTATCTCCAGCGTGGTCTCGACCGGGCCGTACACCGTGGTCTACAAGCTGGTCATTCCCTTCTCTACTTTCAATATCCAGCTTTCGGAGCAGCAGATTGCCTATATGGCGGCCCCGAGCACCCTGGGTGCGAGTTACAAGGGTCACCCCGTCGGCACCGGACCCTTTGAGTTTGTGAGCTGGAACCTGGGCTCGACGACCGTGGTGAAGAAGAACAAGAAGTACTGGCGCAAGGACGCCAAGGGTCGCCAGTTGCCCTACCTCGATGGAATTGTCTTTAAGACCATCCCCGACGACTCTACCCGCAACGCCGCGCTGGCCTCGGGCGAAATTGACATGTTGCTGACCACCAACGCCGGCAGCATCGTGACGCTTCGTAAGATGAAGGGGGTCACCTACCGCGACGACATCCACGACCCTCGCGACCCGGCCATCAACTTCATCATGATGAACAACTCGGGCACCCAGAACCAGTTCGGTGCCTGGGACACGCTCGCATTGCCGTACATTGAGAAGGGCCAGGCCGTACCTACTGGAGTGCAGAACATCATCGCGGGAACGGCCCCGGGCATCAAAGGTGCGGTCAACCCCTCGAGCTTGCAGTGGGACCTTTCGCTGACGCCGGTGGTGAACAGTCAACAGATTCGCCAAGCCTGCGCCATGGCGATCAACCGCGAAACGTTTTTAAAGGTCATCGCTCTTGGGGTCGGGACCGTCTCGGACGGCATCTACCGCAAGTCGTCGCCGTATTACTCGAACCCCAACTATCCGGCCTACAGCCCCTCGGGTGCATCGGCGTTGGTCAGTACCTACAAGAAAACTAACAATCTAAGTTCGGTGGGTTTCGTGATCGACATTGTCTCGGGCAACGCAGAACAGACCGAGCAGTTTGCCTTCATCCAACAGCAGTTGGCGGCCGTGGGCATCACGGTGACGCCGAGGGCCATTGAGCAAGCTTCATTGATCCAGAACGTGGAGCAAGGCTCGTTCGACGCGTCCTTCTACAATGAGTTTGGAGGCATCGACCAAGGACTCAACTACGTGTGGTGGGACTCCGTGCCGGCGGCGCCGGCCTATCCCAACGGTCTGGGCCTCACCTCGTTATCAGCAACTACGTTCATTCCGGGAGCAGTGAACTTTGCTCACCAGGCCGATCCGACCGTCGAAATTGCCATGTTGTCGGCCCTGGCGAGCCCCAAGGGTTCGGCGGCCTACGCGGGCGCCTGGGGCAAAGTGAACGATATCTTCGCCCAAGACTGCACGTACCTGTTCCTCACCCAGTTGGTGACCGCCTTTGCGGCCCGTAACCGTGTGCAGAACTGGGCCTACAGCGCCGGATTCGATGGCAAGCGTTTGCTTAATCCCGACGGCGGGTCAACGCGTTGGGACTACGTCTGGATCACGTAGTCGATGGAACTAAATGACGTCTAGAGAGCGGGGCTGCGCTCCGCTCTCTCGGGCTCTACGGATTCATCGGGTGGGTGATGTTGCCGGTGACGTTGCGCCACCACCACAAAGTGGACAGGGCCAGTAGGACCGAGATGATGGCGATCAGGGTAAACGGCAACGCCGAATTGATGGTGAAGAGCACGCCCGACACGCTGGCGCTGATGGCCAGCGCCGCGGTATTGGACGTGGCGTAGAGGCCCTGACGGCGACTGAGCTCTCGACTGGCGGCCCCTTGCGTCAACAGCGAGGCAATGGATGGCACCGACAGGGCCGCGCCGATCGACTCGAAGGATCCCAAGAACAAGATGGCGATGTTGTTGTGGATGTGCGGGTAGATGGAGAGAAAGACCGCGCCGTTCATCAGACCGGCCAGGGCAATGAAACGGCGATTTTGGTGGTCGGCCAGCCAGCCGCCGAGACGGCTCAAGGCCACCCAGGGCAGACTGAACATGGTCCAACTGAGTCGGATCTCCAGGGTGCTGGCGTGATGGGCGTGCATGAGAAGGCTCCAGCACGTCTCATACACGCCAATCAGCAGACCGGTCGCCGCGGCGGCGATCAAGGCGCCCGTCAGTTGGGGGGTCCACCGCAGTCGCGGCAGCGGCGTGGGGTCGTAGGCCTCGTCGCCCACGTTGGTGCGCAGGGTCTGGGCGGCCGCCAGAAGACTGACGATGCCGGTGACAAAAAAGGCCCAGCCGAGGTCGCTCACTGAAGCGAGTACGCCGGCCACCGGACCTATGGCAATGCCGAGCAATTGGGCGGCCAGGATTTGAGAGACGGCCCGTCCCCGTTCGGCCTCGGAGAAGAGGGCCGCGACGGCCGAGAGCGAGGCGACTTCGATGGCTCCTGCGGAGGCTCCTTGAACTATTCGAGACAGCGCGAACCACGGGGCCGCCACGGGCAATAGGAAGGTCATGCTGGCCAGCCCGTAGGCGATGAGGCTGCTCACCAGAATGGGGCGGCGGCCGAACTTGTCGGCGAGACGGCCCAGAAAGAACTGCGTGGCCACGCCGGCGATGAAGAAGGAGGCCATGATGAAGCCAATATCACTGGGCGTGCCGCCGCGGTGCTCGAGGAAGAGTGGCAGCAGGGGCAGACCGAGGGTCGCGCCCATCCACTGGATCGCCACAATGATCGTCAGACGGCGCAGCGTCTGTTGGGGAGTCGAATTGGGCACTTCGCAACGCTAGCCGTCTGGTCATCGAGCAAAGATGTCGCTCAGCGAAAGGTTCCGCATTCCACCAGGATCAACACGCCCAGTCCGAGGTAGATCCAAGGGATGAAATCCTTGGCGTGCTCGGTGCCCCAGGTGACCACTCGCGGATGCTTCACCAACGCCTGGGCCGAGAGAATGAAGAGGATTTCCCAGGCGGCGAAGATGAAGATGGTGATCAGCGCGTGGAAGGCGCCGTTGGCCCGTAGCAGTGGTATCCACACCGCGAGGTTGTCACCGCCCAAGGCAATCGTGATGGCGAAAGTAGTAACGGCGCCGCGTCGAAACTGTTGACGATCGGGTTGGTCACGGTGACGCCAGGCGTGGGCCGCCAACGCCCACGGCACCACGGCCAACAGTCCAATCCATCGAGTGGGAATTGAAGTGAGCAGCGAATTGACGCCCGCGGCAATCACCAACAGCGTGGCGATGCCCAATGCTTGGGCCCAACTTACCCTGCGGTAACGAGCGCGCTCAGTGACGAGAAGTTGTGCGGCAAACGCGAAGTAGTTGTCGCACATCGTGCCGAGAAAAGCCAACGAAGCCACGATGATCACGGCGAGGATGGAGTGCACGAGCTGACAATACTTGGCGGTATAAGGGTGCGAAAAGTGAGCCGAGTAAGGTGACGGCGGAGGTTTCGATGATTCGCCACGTTTCTGCACCTACGTCCGAGCAACTAGAGGCTGCTCGACGCGTGGTGGCCGACCATCTCGTACCTACGCCGACCGTGACCCTCTCGCTTCGGGGCCGTGTTGTGCTGGCCAAACTCGAGTGTCTCCAGCCCACCGGTTCCTTCAAGGTTCGTGGCGCCTTGAGCGCCGTGGACGCCTCGCGACGCGACGATCCCCGCGGCGCCGTGATCACCTCGTCGGCCGGCAATCACGGACTCGGTATTGCCCACGCCTGCTCGCTTTTGGGCGTGCCGGCCACGGTAGTGGTACCCAAAAACGCCTCCATGGTCAAGGTGATGAAGCTGCGCCAGTACGACATTGAACTCATTCAATTCGGCTCCTCTTACGATGAGGCCCAGGCGCACGCGCTCGAACTGGCCGATCTTCGCTCGATTCGCTATATCTCGCCCTTCAATGACACCAACGTGATCGCCGGCCAGTCGACGGTGCTGGACGAAATGTTGCTGCAGGCCCCCGAACTCGAGCACTTGGTAGTGCCGGTCGGCGGTGGAGGGCTGCTCTCGGGGATCCTGTTAGCCCGCGAAGAGAGTGGACGCGGTGACCTCCGAATTACTGGGGTCCAGCCGACCGAGAGTGCGGCGCTGTACCACGTGTTGCGCGGCGCCACCATGGATCAAATTGTCCACCGTCCGACCATCGCCGACGGGCTCGCGGGCGGCGGCGATGATGGCGCCATCACCAATGAGCTGATCGCCAAGAGTGGCGTGCCGTTGCGGCTGGTGCCCGAGATGGAGATTCGCCGGGCCGTGCGCGAAGTCGCCGAGAACAATGGCCTGGTCTTCGAAGGCTCGGCCGCCGCTGCCTACGCCGCCATCACCAACAATCTGGTGGACGACGTCACCTCAAGGATTGGTTTCATCGCTAGCGGGCGCAATATCTCCCACGAACTCTTCGTAGAACTCTTGAACGAATCAACGCGTTAAGGCCAACCTGAACGCTCGGGGTGAAACAGTGCTCACCGATCAGTGGCTCAGAGATAGCATCACTCAAATAAATGAAACTACCCAACCCCATTAGGGTGGTGGCGTGGCCGTATCCAAGCGTTTAGCGCCCCTAACCCTCGCCGCGGTCGCGCTGGCGCTCACCCTGACCGGGGTCATCTACGCCGCCACGGACTCCAACCCCTCGGCCATTCCTAAGGACCCACTGGTCCTTAATGGTTATCCGCCCAAGTCAGCCGACTTCCAGATCAAGGTCTCCGCGGGCCAGGCCTACAGCCTCAGCGCCAACGTCGACGTGAACTTCAGAAAGAACACGGTGCAGGCGCAACTGCTCATCCCCGTACTCTTTTCGGCCGCGGCCGTGGATCTGCGCTTGGTGCACGGCAACCTCTACGTGGGTTCGCCCAATCTCTCTTCGATCTTCGGTGCGAGTTGGGTCAGCACGCCGGTAAAATCGCCGTCGCTCTTCGGTCTCTCGCTCGAACTGACCAAACCCGATATCTCTCTCATCAGTGGCTTCAACCACCAAGCGGTCACCAAGAGTGGTTACTTAACCACCTATCGCTACCAGCGCGACAACGTCATCCTCGGCACGACCAGCAAGTCGCCCATCAAGATGCCGGCGATCGCCACCGTCGACATCAGTATCACGGTCGGCAGCCAGGGCGAGTTGTCGGCGGCGACGGTGAGTGAGAGCTCCAAGAGTTCCACTTTGACGCTTGACTTGAACGTACTTTCCTACAACCAACCGGTGCACGTCGCCGCGCCCGCGGCCAATGAGGTGAAGCCGGTCAAAAGTTCCTCGTTGCTAAAACTGCTGAACGAAACACCGCTTAAGTCCCTACTATCGACCAAGAACTTGCGGAATCTCGGAAAGATTCAACTCAACTAAGTTGAGCGCCGTGGTAGCACCGCATCCCGAACCAAGGTGGCCGGCGTCGTTGGCCCTTACTGCCTGCGTGATTCTTTACGCTGTGCTGCCTAGTCGACTGGTCGTGGGTCCGCGATGGCTCCTGCCGGTTTTGGTGGCGTTGCCCTTGCTGCCGCTCTCGGCACGACGGCACCGTCACCCCGATGAGGCGCCGTGGATTCGCCGGGTGGTGCTGGTATTGGTCGCCATAGTCACCGCCGCCAACATCACGTCGGTGGCGTTGTTGGTCGACCGCCTCCTCAGTTCGAACGTGTCCCAGGGCACGCAACTCATCTACTCGGCCGTGGCCATCTGGCTGACCAACGTCATTATCTACGGGGTTTGGTTCTGGGAGATCGATCGTGGCGGACCCCACCGCCGAGCTGGTTCCGAAGTCCTCTGGCCTGATATTCAATTCCCTCAAATGGAAAACCCGGAAATGGCGCCAAAGGACTGGCGGCCGCACTTCTATGATTATCTCTTCACGTCCTACGCTAACGGCACCAGTTTCGCTCCGGCGGACGCGATGCCGCTAACGCTGCGACTGAAGGTACTGTTCGCCTCGGAGTCCGCGGTCTCCTTGGTGGCCATCGTGGTGGTGGGGGCCCGGGCCATCAACATTTTGCGTTGAGACGCACTGACGTCGGTGACCTCGCCGCTAAAGTATCGGACCCCCTCTAGTGGCCGTCGGGCGGCCCCGTTTCTACATCGTGCGCGCCGACGTTGGCCAGTCGGTCGAACCATTTGCTCGCTCGACCCTCCACCCCGCGACGTTGCTCGGTGCGATCGGCCCAGGTGGCCAGTGCGATGGCCGCGTTGATGCCGAGCCAGCGCAGGGGCTCCGGCTCCCAGCGCCGGGAATGGTGCTGCACGAACGGTAGCCGGGTGAAGGCGGTTTCGGTATCGGGCGACGTCAACAGGTCGGCCATGGCCGATGACGCGACGTGACTCAGCACCACGCCATCGCCGGTGTAGCCGCCGGCGCTCGCCATTCCGGTCTCGTAGTCCACCAGCACCGAAGGCATTTGATCGCGCGGCATGGCCAGCGGTCCCCCCCACCGGTGAGTGATGGCCCCGCCCATGGTGGGGAAGAGCTCACGAAGAATAGTTTCGAGTTTCGTAAAGACTCGGGCGCTACCATCAAATCGGTCTTCCACGGTGGAGCCGAAGTGGTACGAGGCGCCCCGTCCGCCAAAGGCGAAACGGTTGTCGTTGGTTCGCTGGCCGTAGATGATGAGCCGGCGATCGTCGGCGAAGGTCTCGTAGCGCGCGAAGCCGACCTCTTGCCAGAACGAGTCGGCCAGCGGTTCGCTGGCGATCATCAGCGAGTAGAAGGGCGCGACGGTGCGCCGCTCACCGGGCAGGGTCGGGGTGAATCCCTCCGTGGCCCGCACGACGTAGTCGGCGTGGACCGATCCGCCTACCGTAATCACCTCGGGTTGGCGCCCCCGTTTGCCCGGCACGACGCGGGTGACCGTCGTGTTCTCGTAGATCTCGACGCCTAAGGACCCGTTGACGTCGCTCAGTCCGCGCACCAGACGGGCGGGATGGACGCGGGCACAGTGTGGCGTGTAGGTCGCGCCAAAGCAATTGGTGGGCGAAGCGTAATGGCGCGTTTCGCTCTGATCGAGCCAGACGAGGTCACTTTCGCTGATCCCGTGTTGGCGCGACGCCTCGACGCTGGTGCGTAGTCGATGGGCCTGCACCTCGCTGCGGGCGAAGATCAACGTACCGCCCTGGATAAAGTGGGCGTCAATGCCGTCCGACGTGGCGCTTCGGCCGAGTTCCACCACGGCCTCTTCTAAGACCTGACGTTGATGAGTAAAACTCTCCAGCCCGTAGCGGGCCACCAGTGCGTCGTCGCTCACGGGAAAGAGCGCCGAGGCCCATCCGCCGTTTCGTCCGGAGGCGCCGAATCCGCAGACGGATTTTTCCAGCACACAGATGCGCAGGCTCGAATCGCGTCGTTTGAGTTCACGCGCCGTCCAAAGACCGGTGAAGCCACCTCCCACGATCGCCACGTCGACGTCGAGGTGGCGATCAAGGGTGGGGCGGGCTACAACCGGTTGGTCGAGCGTCGACCACCACAGTGATGGTGGCGCCGACACTAGTTAGTTTGCGTGCTTGACGGCCCCGGAGAAGACCTCGCGCAAGGTGTCCACCATGAAGTCGATGTCGTCGCGGGTGGAAATCAATGGAGGGGCCAACTGCACCACCGGGTCACCCCGGTCATCCGAACGACAGATGAGTCCGCGACGGAATATCTCGGGTGACACGTAGCCGCGCAGCAGGCGCTCCGCGTCTTGGCCGGCACACGTTTCCTTGGTCGTTTGGTTCTTCACCAGTTCGATTCCCCAGAAGTAGCCGGTTCCGCGGATGTCGCCGACGATGGGGATATCTTTCAGGGCGTTCAGGCTGTCGCGGAAGTAGTCCTGATTGGCCAGGACGTTTTCGAGTACGTGCTCATTCTCGATGATCTCGATGCTCTTAAGGGCAATGGCGCACGAGACGGGGTGGCCGGACCAGGTGAAACCGTGAATGAAGGAGGTATCGTCGTGCTGGAAGGGCTCGGCGATGCGGTCCGAGACGATCATGGCACCGATTGGTGCGTAGCCCGAACTGAGGCCCTTGGCACAACAGATGATGTCCGGCACGTAGTCGTACTTTTCGGCGCCGAACCAGGTACCCAGTCGACCGAAGGCGCAGATGACTTCGTCCGAGACGAGGATAACGCCGTAGCGGTCGCAGATTTCTCGCACCGATTGCCAATAGCCGGGCGGCGGGGTGAAGCAGCCTCCGGCGTTCTGGACCGGCTCGAGAAAGACCGCGGCGATGGTTTCGGCACCCTCGCGCAAAATGGCCTCTTCGATCTGATGGGCCGACCAAAGTCCGAAGGCTTCGAAGTCATCGGCGTGCTGTTCGGCCCGATAGAAGTTCACGGCCGGCACTTTGATGGCGCCGGGCACCAGAGGTTCGAAGGGTTGACGGTAGGGATCGAGCGAGGTGATGGTGAGTGCACCCAGGGTCGTGCCGTGATAGGCAATGTCGCGGCTGATGACCTTATAGCGATCGGTGTCGCCGCGCATCTTGTGGTACTGACGGGCCAGCTTCCAAGCGCTTTCAACGGCCTCGCCGCCGCCGGTGGTGAAGAAGACCCGATTGAGGTCACCGGGAGCGAGACTGGCGATCTTCTCAGCGAGCTCGATGGCCCGGGGGTGGGCGTAGGTCCATAGCGGAAAGAATCCCAATTGACTGATCTGTTCGGCGGCCACGGCGCCGATGTCGCTTCGACCGTGACCGAGCATGTTGGTAAACAGTCCCGAGAGACCGTCGAAGTACTCGGTGCCGTTGGCGTCATAGATCCGCGTACCTTCGCCGCGCACCATGATGGGCACTTCGTTGGTCTGCGAATAGGCGCCCATTCGCGACATCTGGAGCCACAGGTGGCGCCGGGCCCGTTCGGAGAAGTTCTGGCTCTGATGATCCGGTCCGGCGATGACGATGCCGTCCGAGATCAGTTCACTGGTTGTCATTTGGTCCCCCATGCATAGGTTTGCTTCGCTAACTTCAAATACAGAAATGTTTCAACTTCAGTTACTCCGGGAATGCTGCGAATCGAATCATTAAGAAGGTGCACCAGCGCGGCGTCGTCCACCGCGATTACCTCGGCGATGATGTCGAAGCTCCCGGCGGTCATGACGACGTAATTGGCCTCATCGATGGCGGCCACCTGATCGGCGACCGTGCGAACGTCGCCGTGCACGCGAATACCGACCAGCGCTTCACGGCCGTAACCGAGCAGCTGTGGATCGGTGATGGCCACGATCTGCATCACGCCCGAGTCCTTCAATCGTTGGACGCGCCGGCGCACCGCCGCTTCGGAGAGACCGACCTCTTCGGCAATGGCACCGTAGGCGCGTCGACCATCGAGCTGCAGCAATCCAATGATCTGACGATCAATCATGTCCAGACCGTTCGGCGTGGGAATGAGCTCGAGGTTCGAACGTTCGACCCTTTTGGAACTTTTTCGTTTTGGTGAGGTGGCTGGCATTGTCGGTTCCTCGGCGAGTGGTCCAAAGGACCCGTGGCTGCGGATAATGACAGTATAGCGCATAATGACGACGGAATGAGTCGTCATACGTCCCTAGGGGGACTAATACGGTCTCAAAGCCGTTTGCGCCGACCGGCGCAATCTGGCAGAGTGGCTACGGGCACTGCTATTTCGCCAGCCCGTCGGGAAGGGGATCTATGCGTCGATTGACCAATTTCGTCGGAGGCGAATCCGTGGCTCCGAGGAGTGCGAAGTACGTCGAACTCATTAATCCGTCGACCGGACAACCCTTCGCCGAGACGCCGGTCTCCAATGAGTCTGACGTCGACGCCGCCTTGCAGGTCGCCGCCAAGGCCTTTCAATCGTGGAAGCGCACGACCCCTTCGGAACGCAGTCTCGCGCTACTCAAGATCGCCGACGTCCTCGAGGCGCACGCCGAAGAACTCGTGGCCGTGGAAGCGGAGAACTGCGGCAAGATCATTTCGGTTACCTTGGAATTCGAAATTCCGCCCATGTTGGATCAGATTCGCTTCTTCGCCGGCGCCGCGCGCATGCTCGAAGGCCGCGGTGCGACGGAGTACATGGAAGGCATGACCAGTTACGTCCGTCGCGAGCCCGTGGGAGTCTGCGGGGCGGTGACACCCTGGAACTATCCGATGATGATGGCCGTGTGGAAGTGGGCCCCGGCCCTGGCCGCCGGCAACACGATGGTGCTCAAGCCCAGTGACACGACGCCCGTTTCGACGTTGCTGATGGCCCAGTTGATGGCCGAGGTACTTCCCGCTGGCGTGTTCAACGTCGTCTGCGGCGACCGTGATACCGGTCGCGCGCTGGTGGAGCACGCCATACCGGCCATGGTCTCGATTACCGGATCGGTGGGTGCCGGCATGGAAGTCGCGGCCACCGCGTCCAAGACCCTCAAGCGGGTGCACTTGGAACTTGGCGGCAAGGCCCCGGTGGTCATCTTTGACGACGCCGATATCGCCGCCGCCTCCGTCGCCATCGCCGAAGCCGGTTACTTCAATGCCGGTCAGGACTGCACCGCCGCGACCCGCGTGCTGGTGGGCCCCCAGTTCTACGGTGACTTCGTTGACGCCATCACCGAGCAGGCGAAGAACACGGTGGTGGGTATGCCCGACAACGTTGACGCGCTCTTCGGTCCGGTCAACAACGCCAATCAGTTGCAGCGCGTGACCGGATTCCTCGGTCGCGCCCCGGGACACGCCTCCATCGCGACGGGCGGTACGCAGGTGGGCGACAGTGGCTACTTCATTGCCCCTACGGTGGTGGCCGATCTTCACCAGGATGACGAAATGATCCAAAATGAGATTTTCGGACCGGTTATTACCGTCCAGAAGTTCAGCGACGACGCGCAGGCGCTCGAATGGGCCAACGGCGTGAACTACGGCTTGGCCTCGTCGGTGTGGACCAGCGATCACGGTCGAGCCATGCGATTCACCCGTGATCTGGACTTCGGCTGCGTCTGGGTCAACACGCATATTCCAATGGTCGCCGAGATGCCCCACGGTGGATTCAAGAACTCCGGTTACGGCAAGGACCTTTCGGTCTACGGCTTCGAGGACTACACGCGCATCAAGCACGTAATGCACAACATCGAGGGCTAGGAAGTTTCGATCACGACGTCCCAGGCCCTTTCGTCCGCGTCTGCCCCAAGGATTGCGATGAGCATTACGGCGACGTTCAACTGGGTAACGCGTTGTTCGAGCGTCGTTTCGCCGTACTTGGAATCCTGTGTCACAATCGAAGTGACCCGAACATAACAGAAAGGATGATCAACGATGATCATCGGCGTACCGAAGGAAATCAAGAAGGACGAGAACCGGGTGGCGCTCACGCCGGCGGGAGTGCGCGAACTCACCAGCGCTGGCCATCAGGTCCTGATCGAACGCAGCGCCGGGGTGGGCTCGTCGATCAGTGATGCCGACTTTGAAGCGACGGGCGCGAGCATCGTCGGAAATGTCGACGACGTGTGGGCCGACAGCGAGATGATTTTGAAGGTCAAAGAACCGATCGCCGACGAATATCCCCAACTGGCCGCTCGAACGAATCAAGTGCTCTTCACCTACCTGCATCTGGCGGCCGGTAAGGCCTGCACCGACGCCCTCGTCGCCGCCAACAACGTCGCCATTGCCTACGAAACCGTCCGCCTTCAGGACAATTCGTTACCGTTGTTGACGCCCATGAGCGAGGTGGCCGGTCGCATGGCCCCCCTGGTGGGTGCGTATCACCTCATGCGTCCCGGTGGGGGCCGCGGCGCGCTGATCGGTGGCGTGCCGGGAGTCGCGGCCGCCAACGTGGTGGTCATCGGCGCCGGCGTTTCGGGACTGGCCGCCGCCACCATGGCCGTGGGACTGCACGCCAACGTAAAGATTCTCGACCGCAATCTGGACCGGTTGCGACAGGTCGACCATCACTTTGACGGGCGCTTAGAAACGATTGCCTCTTCCACGCACGCGGTGGAAGTCGCCTGTCTCGAAGCGGACATCGTCATTGGCGCGGTGTTGGTGGTGGGGGCGAGGGCCCCCAAGCTGGTCAGCAATGAGCTGGTCGCCCGGATGCGTCACGGCTCGGTGTTGGTGGACATCTCGGTCGACCAGGGCGGTTGCTTTGAAGCGACCCGTCCGACCACCCACTCGGACCCGGTCTTTGAATTCAACGGATCGATTTTCTACTGCGTCGCGAATATGCCCGGCGCCGTACCCAACACGTCGACCTACGCGTTGGTCAACGCCACGCTTCCGTACACGCTGGAACTGGCCAACCAAGGTTGGCGCGCCGCGGTGGTCGCCGACGAGGCGCTGGCCGAAGGAGTGAACGTGGTGAACGGGGCCATCACCTACGGACCAGTGGCCGAAGCCCTGGAAATGACCCACACGCCCTTAGGTTCGCTGTTGTAGATTTAGTTCTCGACGTAGGGGCAGTGGCGGCAGCCGCTGCCGCAGCACGTGGCACGTTCCAGGTGCGTCGCCACGGTCAGGACGATCAGATTGGTAGAGGGATCTCGGTAACTCGGCTCGCCCAGTGTCACCGCCTCTTCGTGGGCCTTGATGATGGCTTGGTAGTCACTTCGGGTGGGCGAACATCGAGAGGGATGAGGTCGTTCAATCGGCGCGGGGCCCTTCACGACACTCCTCGGCGACTCATTGGTCGACGCGCAGGATGACTTTGCCGAACTTGCCCGGTTGAGCAAAGAACTCGTAGGCCCGGGCGGCATCGTCAAGTGCGAATGACCTCGCGAGTGGCACTTGAAGATCGCCGCTGGTCCACAGAGGCAACAGCGTCTCGTTGACACGCTTGATGACGTCGGCCTTTTCTTCACGCGATCGTGATCGCAGTGTCGAGCCGGTCAAGGTGGCCCGTTTGCTCATTATCACGTGAAGGTCCACTTCCATGCGAGCGCCGCCGCTGCTGACGCCAATAGTCACGACGCGGGCGAAGGGGGCCAACACGCCCATGGCCAGACTCAAGTCCTTGGCGCCTACGAGTTCTAAGACGAGGTCGACGGGCTCGATGCCGGCGACGTTGTCGAGGACAATGGTTTGATCGGCACCGAGCGACCTGAGTGCCTGGTGATGCTCGTCGGTTCTTGTCACCGCCGTGACGTGCGCACCCAGCACGTGCGCAATCTGAATAGCGGCCGTCCCAACGCCACCGGACGCGCCCGAGATCAGTACCCGCTTGCCGGCGCGCAGCTCGCCCTGGGTAACCAGAGCGTCGTGGGCCGTGATGAAGGCCTCGGCGAATCCGCCCGCCTCGTTCCAACTGACGTTTTCCGGCACCGAGATGAGATGCTCGGCGGGGATTACGCAGTGGGTCGCCTGCGCACCGCCGCCGACGATACCGCAGACCCGCCGACCGAGCAACGCTTCGTGCACTTGATCGCCGGCACTGCTCACGACACCGGCCATCTCGAGGCCCGGTATTTTTTCGGGCCAGCCGGGCGGCGCGGGATAATAGCCTTGGAGCTGCAAGAGGTCGGCGCCATTGATGCCCGCGGCCTGTACGGTGACGACGACGTCTCGAGGTCCGGGACGGGGGAGTTCGCGATCGACAATTTCAAGAGTTCCTTCGTGAATTTCGACGGCGCGCATCGCCTCAGCCTACGGCTGGCGCGGGCCAAGAAATCGCCGATAGGGTCGGGGCATGAGTCTCTACGACATCCCCGTGCACACGCTTTCGGACGAGCCGAGTTCGCTCGCCGCCTTTGAGGGAAAAACCGTGCTCATTGTAAATGTGGCCTCCAAATGCGGGCTCACGCCGCAGTACGAAGGTCTCGAAGCATTGCAGAAGCGCTACGAAAGCCGTAATTTCAGCGTGGTCGGCTTTCCGTGCAATCAGTTCATGGGCCAAGAGCCCGGTACGGCCGAAGAGATTCAAACGTTCGGTTCGACGACCTATGGGGTGAGCTTTCCGCTCTACGAAAAGATTGACGTCAATGGCGAGCATCAACATCCCATCTACGCCGAGTTGACCAAGTCAACCGACGCCGAAGGACACACCGGCGATATTCGCTGGAACTTCGAGAAGTTTCTGGTCGGCCCCCACGGCACGGTGCAGCGTTTTGCTCCTCAGGTTGAGCCCGAGGACCCCGCCATCACCGGGGCCATTGAAGCGTTGATTGGTTAATAGGGACCGATCGTGCGATGAAGTCGCACGTAGGTCGTTTCAAATCCATGGGTGGCCCAGTAGCGCGAAGCCAGCCGGTTGGTTATCCTCCAGTTCGTTTCCACGTAGACAAACCCCCGTTCGCGCGCATCGTCGAGGGCCGCGTCGACCATGGCCCCGGCGACGCCGCGACCTCGGTGGGCCGGCGTCACCACGACCGCGCTGAGATGGATGGTGTTGTTGAAGGAACTGCGCTGATCCGGTAAAGGGAAGGTGACGCACTGGGCGATGCCCGTATTTTCGAAGTCAATAATGAAGTGTCGGGTATCGGGGTCACTCAGTGTCTCGGTCCACTCGTCGCGTTGCGACGCTTTGGAAAGTCCACGAGCAAAGCTCGGCCCTTCGCTTTGGGACCGTTCAAGTTCGTCGTCGAGTTCGATCGCGAGATCGAGATCATCGAAGGTTCCGTGGCGAAGTGTGAAGTTCTCGTCCAAGTCGTGGTGTCCTTCACGAAGTTCCATCACGCCTCGGGTATGCATTTTCGAAAACCCCAAGTCGAACCAGGCCGACGTCGTCGACGGGTCGTCGAGGGTCCAGACGAAATGCTCGTTGGCTCCCGCCTCGGTCCATTCTTCGCCGGCCACCGCGTAGAGTGACGAGAGAATATCACCATCGTCGAAGCTGACGCCGTCGGGCCCGATCCAGATGCTTCGTCCGTAGGTGGCGTTTTCCAAGAGCGCGCCAAAGAGGTGTCCGACTATTCGCTCTTCGCGACGGGCGATCCAGGTTGACGCGGTGGCCCCCGCCAGGGCTTGGCGCAGATGATCGAAGGAAATCACCGGATTAACCAGTGTCTTGATGGTGGCGTCGTCGATGAGTCGTTGCGCGATGCGCGCCACGACTTCGTCAATATCGTCAGCAAGAAGTTTTCGTACGGCGATCACGGGCCCACCATAGTGAGTGTGGTGTGTCAGAGTTGCGGGGTGACTTTACGCGCGACACTCTTTGACATGGACGGGCTTCTGATTGACTCGGAGGTTCTGTGGCACAAGGCTGAGCTGGAGATCCTTGGCCGCTTGGGAGTTCTCCTCCCCGAAACTGGAGACCGATCGACCAAGGGAATGTACGTGTCCGACGTCGTTGACTACTGGTTCGAACGCTTTCCCTGGAGTGGGCCCGACCGCGACGACGTGGTGAACCTGCTTTTGGAAAGGGTAGGCGATTTGGTCGATGAGGAGGGACAGTTGATGCCCGGCGTGCTACAGGCGCTGGATCGCACGAGCGCCCGCGGTCCTATCGCGCTCGCCAGCTCGACGCCGCTGTCGTTGATTTATCGCTGCCTCGATCGCTTCGATCTGCGCTCGAGATTTCAGTCGGTGCACTCCGCGGAGCTCGAGCCCTACGGCAAACCGCATCCCGGGGTTTTCCTTAGTGCCGCCTCATCGCTAGGCGTCGCGCCGGCGGACTGTCTGGTGGTTGAAGACTCGGCGGCCGGTGTACTGGCGGCCAAGGCCGGTTCCATGACCGTGGTCGCAGTACCCACCAAAGAGGACCGTTGGCAACCGGCCTTTGCTTTGGCTGATCTGGTACTCAACTCACTCGAAGAACTCTCGTCCGAGTGGCTTGACCTTCAATTCGCCTAAAGCACCTTGGTAAATCGAAAGGCTTGAGGATGGCTGAAGGCACCCGGGGGAAAGTCGTCAACCTGGATCCAACTCAGTTTGGGATAAAGGGTCCGAGCCTCTGGTTGGGCCTCGCCGGTTTCGAGATAGAGCTGCAGATAACCGGCCGTGCGGGCGCGCTCTTCGATCTCGTCCATGAGTGCCGCGGCCACCCCGCTGCGACGCAAATCGGGCCGGACCCAGAGACGTTTCACCTCGCCCAGGTGCAGCTTGGTACGGCTGATCGATCGCACCCCGACGCAACCGGCCGGATGGGTGTCGACCCGGGCAACGAGAAAGATGCCGAGGGGCGACGTGAACTCGTCGAGGTCCAATTGCCAGGTCTCGTCACTGGCGCCGTAACGGCGAGTGAGTTCGTCGATGGCCGATTGATACACGCTTTGCGCGCCGCTGGACGCAATCGGTTCGTCATTGATCGAGAGCAAGAGCACCTCTCCAGAGTAGGCGGCGGTCATCGCCGGTCTTTGCTTTCTGTACGATTAGAAGATTCATTGAAGGAGATCATGTTTCGCCCCGTCAGCGCCGATATTGATTTTGTGGCCATCGAAGAAGCCGAGCTCGTCCGCTGGAAGGCGAATGACGTCTTCGCTCGGTCCGTGAAGCACCGTGAGGGCGCACCACCATGGGTCTTCTACGAAGGGCCACCGACCGCGAACGGAATGCCCGGTCTGCACCACGTGTGGGCCCGCGTGTACAAGGATCTCTTCTGTCGCTACCAAACCATGCAAGGTCGTTTTGTTGCTCGCCGGGCCGGCTGGGACACCCACGGGCTGCCCGTCGAAGTGCAGGTGGAAAAGCAGCTGGGCATCTCGGGTAAGAAAGCCATCGTCGAGGAGATCGGCATCGGCGAATTCACCAGGCTCTGTCGTGAATCCGTGCTCACCTACGTCGGCGAGTTCGAAAGGCTGACCGAGCGCATTGGTTATTGGACCGATATCGAGCACGCGTACTACACGTTTCACCCGTCCTACGTCGAATCGGTCTGGTGGCAGTTGCAGCAACTCTTCGACCGCGGACTTCTCTATAAGGATCTAAAGGTGGTGCCGTACTGCCCTCGATGCGGCACGGCGCTGTCGAGCCACGAACTTGGTCAGCCCGGTGTGCACACGGATGAACTCGACGAAAGCGCCTACGTGGAACTGGCCATCACCGACGCCGACGCCCACCCAGGTCTGCAGGGCGCCACCCATCTGGCGGTGTGGACGACGACGCCGTGGACGTTGCTGTCCAACGTGGCCATCGCCGTCAATCCCGAGGTGACCTACGCCGTGGTGGACGGCACCATCGTGGCCGAGGCCCTCATCGAATCCGTATTCGGTGAAGGAGCGACGGCCAGCGCGCTCATGCCCGGCACGGCCCTTCGCGGCGTGCACTACGAGCGACCATTCACCGACGTGACCTTGCCCGAGGGTTTTGACGCCTGCTACATCGTCGAAGCCGACTACGTGACGATCGACGACGGCACCGGACTGGTGCATCAGGCGCCGGCCTTCGGTGAGATCGACCGTCAGATCGCCCGCGATCACGGTCTGCCGACCGTCAATCCCGTCGGGCCCGACGGGACCTTTACTTCAGAGATTCCCTGGCTCGAGGGCAACGGCGTGCGCAGCGCGAACGCGGAGATCAATGACGAACTCGAGCGGCGAGGGTTACTGCTTCGCCGCCATGACTACAGTCACTCGCTGCCGCACTGTTGGCGCTGCAGCACGGTATTGATCTACTGGGGCAAGCCCAGTTGGTACGTCGCTACCAGCCGTTTTAAGGCCGAGATGTTGACCGAAAACGCCACCGTCGATTGGCACCCGGCCCACATTCGCGATGGTCGCTTCGGCGAGTGGTTGGAAAACAACGTCGACTGGGCTTTGTCGCGCGATCGATTCTGGGGAACGCCGCTACCCATCTGGCGCTGCCCCGACGATCACTTCACCTGCGTGGGATCGCGCGCGGAATTGTCCGAACTGTCCGGTCGTGACCTCAGTGAACTCGACCCCCATCGTCCGGCCATTGACGAGGTGGTGCTGCCCTGTCGCACCTGCGGTCTCGAGGCGCGACGCGAAGAACCGGTAATCGACGCGTGGTTCGACTCGGGGGCCATGCCCGCCGCCCAGGTCGGTTTCCCCCACGTACCGGGAAGCAAAGAGGCCATGGAGTTCCCCGCGCAGTTGGTCGCCGAGGCGATTGATCAGACGCGGGGTTGGTTCTATTCGTTGCTGGCCATCAATACCTTGGTCTTTGGCGCCACGCCCTACGAACACGTACTCTGTCTCGGTCACATCGTCGACGAGAATGGGCGCAAGATGTCCAAGTCCGTTGGCAACGTCATCGATCCTTGGGAGATACTGAACACCCGAGGTGCCGACGCGCTGCGGTGGTGGATGTTTTCCCAGGGCTCGCCGTGGACGTCAACCAGGGCCGGACTGGGCGCGATCGACGCCTCGCTGCGTCAGACCCTGGCGACCCTATGGAATACCTTCAGTTTCTTCACCACCTACGCCGCGCTCAATGAATTTGATCCGGACGATCCCGAGATTCCCGCGGCGCACGATCGTTCGGCGATGGACCGGTGGATCCTGTCGCGCCTGGAAAGCGTGACGGCGACGGTCACCACGGCGCTTGACGGCTACGAGCCGCTCGGCGGGACTGACGCGTTGGTCCAGTTGGTCGACGATTTGTCGAACTGGTACGTCCGGTGCAATCGCCGCCGTTTCTGGCGCACCGACCCGACGGCTCCGCCCTCTGATTCGCTGGCGGCGCAGGCAACATTGCTCGAAGTTCTGCGGCGCCTCACGCTGCTGATGGCGCCGTTCTGTCCCTTTCTCTGCGAACGTCTCTATTCCGAGCTTTTCGATGAGGGAGAAATGGCCTCGGTCCATTTGGCCGATTGGCCCGCCACCGACCCGTCGCGTCGCGACGAGTCGCTCGAATCGTCGATGGACGTGGCTCGAAGCCTGACCTCGCTCGGACGAGGCGCCCGGGCCGAAGCCGGCGTCAAGGTGCGTCAGCCCTTGGCGCGCGCCCTGGTCTTTCTGTCCTCCGGTGCCCCGATGCCCCCTGCGGGCGTGGTCGAAGAAGAACTGAACGTGGACGTGCTGGAATACGGCACGGACCTTTCCGCCGTGCTTAGTTTTGAACTGGTGCCCAATTTCCGTACCGTGGGCCCGCTTCTGGGCGAAGCCGTGAAGGAACTCAAACCGGCCCTCAGGGCCCTGGACTCGGTGTCGGCCGCGCAAATACTCGAAGCGGGAGGCAGCATTTCCATCAGGTTGTCGACCGGCGTGTTCGAGCTGAGCGGCGAGGACATTGAACTACGGGTGAAGGGCGAAGAGGGATTTGCCGTATCGCGCGATGGCGGGCAAGTGATTGCCCTGGACCTCACGCTCGACGATGGTCTGCGCCGGCGAGGATATCTACGCGACGTCATCCGCCAAGTCCAGGACCTGCGAAAGAATTCCGGCTTTGACGTGAGCGATCGCATCGTGCTGCACGTGACGGGGATTGATGATCTCGCGGACGGTTTCGAACTCCTGGCCAGCGAAGTACTGGCCAGTGAGATCATCGTGGGCCCGGGACTCGGTGAGGGGACAGCCCTCGAGCTGGACGATGGTCGGCAGGCCCGGGCCTGGGTGACGCGTCTCTAGCGCGCGGCGTTTAATTTGGTGAGCAACTTGGTGAGGGTGACTCGTTCGGTGCTGCTTAATCGGGCGGTGAGGTTCTCTTCGAGGTACTCCAGGTGCACGTCGAAGGCGCTGTCTAGCTTGGCGTTGCCCCGCTCGGTGATCGCCACGTGAATAGACCGGCGGTCACTGGGACAGAGTTGACGTTCGACCAGTCCGGCCTCTTCTAATCGGTCGATGAGTCGCGTCGTACCGCCCGTTGAATGCACGATGGCGTCGGCGATCACATTCATTTTGAGTCGACCCTCGGGCGCCTGGCGCAGTTGCAGCAGCACCTCGAACCAGGCGAGGGGCAGACCACAGGCCCCTTCGAGTTGGGCTCCGAGGCTGCGCGAAAGACGGGCGTTGGTCTCGATCAGCAGCGCGAAAAGTTTGACTTTTTCGTCCCCCGAGGGGCATGAAGTGGGTTGTACTGACATGAGCAAATTTTACCACATTCTTAGTTTTGCAATTGTTGCTTGACAAATAGTTGTATGTGCAACTATAATTGGAGCGGCACAGAAAGTGTCAGAAAACTAGGAGAATTTCTTATGAGCAATCTTCCCGCTCCTGGCGTCTATGACGTCGATGCTGTCCACTCAAGTGTGAGCTTTATTGCTCGTCACCTCGTCGCCTCCAAGGTCCGCGGTAATTTCGGTGAGTTTTCCGGGATCATCACGGTCGGCGACACCGCCGAAACCGCCCAGGTGGAAGCGACCGTATGGGCCAAGAGCATCACTACCAACAACGAGATGCGCGACAACCACCTCAAGAGCGCTGACTTCCTCGAAGAGGGGCAGTACCCGACGCTCGACTTGAAGTCAACCAAGATCACCTCCAAGGGTGGCAATGATTTCGAGATGGTGACCGACGTGACCGTCAAGGGCGTCACCAAGTCCATTGTCTTTGACCTGGAGTTCTTGGGCGAAGGCCCGAGCATGGCTCCGGGCGTCACGGTCGCCGGTTTCGAGGCCCGGGCCGAGGTTGACCGCCGCGAGTTCGGCATCAATTTCGAAGGTTCGCTGGAAAACGGCAGCCTGATCGTCGGCAATAAGATCGTCATCGAGATTGCCGTCGAGGCTTCGAAGCGCGTCTGAGTAATTTCCAATGCTGTTGAAACGCCGGGGGCTTTGGCCCCCGGCGTTTCGCTCATTACGATGGGTCCATGGCGGAAAACTCCAAAGGTAAGGGCGTCAAATCGTCGCTTGGTCTGCTGGGCGCGTTGGCGACCATCATTTCAGTGTGGTGGTTTGCCCTGCGACCACGTTCCAAGCAGCGTGATCAGTAATCATCGCTGCCGCGACGCCGACGCCGGTGGTCGAGGGCAACGGCTAGTAACCACGATGGCGGGGGAACGCCCATGATCCCCATTTTAAATAGTGTCCAGATGCGTGAAGCCGACGCTCGGGCGGTGATGAAACGCGGCGTCGACGCGTTGGTGAACGCCGCCGGTACCGCGGTCGCCCTGGAAGCGAAAGAAATGTTGCCGTCCTGTTACGGCGCGCGGGTGGCGGTAGTCGTGGGACCGGGCCTCAACGGCGCCGACGGGCGCGTCGCCGCGCGATGGTTGACGTCACGGGGCGCCCGGGTTGACGTCATCGACGTTGCCAGCCAGCCGACCTTGCTCGACGGCTACGGCCTGGTGATCGACGCGGCCTTCGGGCTCGGTTGTTCGCGTCCCTACGTCGCGCCAGAAGTCGCCGAAGGCACGCCGGTGCTGGCGGTGGACCTGCCCTCGGGCGTGGATAGCGATAGCGGAGAGATCCTCGGTGCCCCACTCGTCGCCGACGTCACGCTCGCTCTCGGCGCCTTGAAGCCGGCCCACATCACCGGTACTTCCGCCGCTCTCGTGGGCGAGTTGCGCTTCGCCGGACTGGGCATCGTCGAAGAGTTTGAGGACGGCCTGATTGAAGACAGCGACCTCACGACGTTGATTGCGATTCATGATGATGACCACAAGTGGGTGCACGCGGTGGAAGCGTTCGCTGGTTCGCCGCTCATGCCCGGTGCTGCAGAATTGGTGGTACGCGGCGCCCTGGCCGGCGGTGCCTCCATGATTCGTTTGGCCAGTCGAGGCGACATTTCAAGTTTCGTTCGGTTGCCGCCCGAAGTGGTGCACGGCATCGAACTTTCGGCCGATCGACGTTGCCGTGCGGTGGTGGCTGGTCCCGGTCTCGGTTTTGACGCGGTGTCGTGGTTGCGCGAGCGATTGGCGGACGTTGACGTGCCGGTGGTGCTAGACGCCGATGGACTCGATCGGGGGTTACTGCCCACCAGCACCTCGGGCGAGGGCCAGTGGATTCTCACTCCCCACGAGGGCGAGTTTGCCCGATTGACGGGACGCGCGGTGCCAGCTAATCGGATTGAGGCGGTGCAGGCTCTGGCCCGAGAAACGGGTTGCGTCGTTTTGCTTAAAGGTCCTACCACGATACTGGCCAGTCCCTCCGGCACCGTGCGCGTGGTGATGTCGGGAACAGCGGCCCTGGCGACGGCCGGCACCGGCGACGTCTTGGCCGGCCTCATCGCGGCGACCATTGCCCGGGGTCACGACCCGCTCACCGCCGGCGCTCTGGCCGCTCACCTGCACGGTCGCGCGGGCGCTCGAATGGCGGTGTACGCTCCGGCCTCGGACCTTGCCGGCGAGGTGCGGGGGATCCTCGCGCAGTTACCTGGCGATCGTTAAGGGACTCTCGCGTAAACGGGTGACCGACCGGCAAAGGACACGGTCGGTCTAGAAAAATTGAATTACTGGCAGACTGGCTCCATGTCATTTGTAGCCATTAACCCCGCGACCGAAGAGGAAATTGCGCGCTACGAGGCGCACTCATTCGACCAGATCGACGCCGCGCTGGACGGCGCCAGCGCGGCCTTTTCGACATGGAGCCAGGTACCCATCGCCGAACGGGTCCACTTTATGGAGCGTTGCGCCGAACTCTTGGAAGGCGAAGTTCCGGTAATTGCCCAACTCATGACCAGCGAGATGGGCAAGACCTTCGCTTCGGCCAAGGGAGAGGTCGCCAAGTGCGCCTCGATCATGCGTTACTACGCCCAGCACGCACCGGCCTTGCTGGCGACCGAGACCATCGCCACCAACGGGTCGCGCAGCGGTGTGCGCTACGAGCCGTTGGGCGTCATCTTCGCGATCATGCCGTGGAACTTTCCGCTGTGGCAGATTTTTCGGTTCGTGGCACCCAATTTGATGGCCGGCAATGCCGTCCTCGTCAAGCCCGCGCCGAACGTTCCCGGCTGTGCCGAGTACATCGAAAGTCTCTTCCTTCGCTCGGGTTTTCCCCGGGGAGTGGTGACCAACCTCTTCGCCGAGGTCGACGCGGTCGCGGGAATCATCGGCGATCACCGCGTCGTCGGGGTGACGCTCACCGGATCCGAAAGGGCCGGTCGGGCCGTGGGCGGATTGGCCGGAAGGAATCTCAAGAAGTGCGTGCTTGAGCTTGGGGGATCCGACGCCTTCATCGTCGCCGCTTCCGCCGATCTTGATCTCACGGTGCCGATGGCGGTCACCGCGCGGGTGCAGAACAATGGTCAGGCCTGCATCGCGGCCAATCGTTACATCGTCGTGCGCACACGGGCCGACGAATTCATTGAGCGCTTCACAAAGGCCATGGCCGCGGTGCCGATGGGAGACCCCATGGACCCCGAAACGGTACTGGGGCCGCTGGCCTCCAAGGCCCAGCTGGCGTTGCTGAGCGACCAGGTGTCGTCGTCGACTCGCGCCGGCGCGGTCGTGCGCACGGGGGGCAGCGCGCGCGAGGGTACCGGCTTTTATTATCCGGCGACCGTGCTGACCGACGTGCCCGACGATTCGCGGGCCGGTTGCGAAGAGCTCTTCGGTCCGGTCGCCGTCGTGCAGGTGGTCGACGATCTCGAGGCCGCCATTGAGTTGGCCAACGCGACACCCTGGGGACTCGGCGCGTCGATATGGGCCGAAGATCAGAGTGAAATCGACGCCGCCATTGCCGGCATCGATGCGGGCATGGTCTTCGCCAACGCCATCGTGGTCTCCATGGCTGAGCTTCCCTTTGGCGGCACCAAGAATTCCGGAATTGGCCGGGAACTCGCCCAGTACGGCGTGCGCGAGTTTACGAACGTCAAGTCGTTTTTCGAAGCATGACGAACCAGTACTACTTCGATCACGCGGCGTCGGCGCCGCGCCGCGACGAGGTGGCCGACGCCATGGCGCCCTGGCAGCACGGCGTGGTGGGCAATCCATCGGGATCGCACCGCGCCGCCCGCGAGGCCCGCCGAGCGGTAGAAGAGGCCCGCGACGAGATCGCTCACTTCGTCGGGGCCAAGCCCGGCGGGGTCATCTTTACCGCGGGCGGCACCGAGTCGTGTCACCTGGCGGTGACGGGGGTTGCCAACCACTATCGACGTCACCACGAGACTACGTCCATCGTGCTCTCGAGGGTCGAGCACACCGCCATCATCGACGCGGTCGAGATGATGGTCCGCGACTATCCGAGCGTCTCCGCACGCTACGTGGAGGTGGATGGCGACGGCGTATTGGACCTCGAGTCATTGAAGTCGGCCCTCGAATCGGACACGGCCGTGGTGAGCGTGATGACCGCCAATAACGAAACCGGCGTCCTGCAGCCCCTCGACGGCGTGAGCTCTTTGGTTAGGGATTCAGAGTCCGCCGGGACGCTCACGCACACCGACGCGGTGGCCGCGGCCCCCTGGCTGGACTTGGCCGAAGCGACGGCCTCCATCGACATGATTTCCATCTGCGCGCACAAGATCGGTGGCCCCGTCAGTTCCGGTGCGCTCATTCTTCGCGGTGACGTGCTGCTCGACGCGGTGGTTCCCGGTGGAGGACAGGAGCGCGGACGGCGCGGCGGCACGGTCGACGTCGCGGCCGCGGTCGGTTTGGCCACGGCGGTGCGTTTGACCGCGGCGGAGCGCCGAGAGGTCAGTGCTCGCGTCACTACCTATCAACACAAGCTCTTGAGCGCGTTCGGGCGGCTACCGGGATGCGCAATCACGGCACCGGGGGCCAGCCGTCTACCGGGCACGGTGCACGTGACGTTCGAGGGTCTGGCCAGTGATGAACTGCTGTTCTTATTGGACCAAGCGGGCGTTTGCGCCGCCGCCGCGTCGAGTTGATCCAGTGGGGCCGCGGTGGCGAGCCACGTGTTGGCGGCCATGGACATGGCGCCCCCACGGGCGCGGGGCGCGCTGCGCTTCTCCATGGGAGCCGAAACCACTGACGGGGACGTGGACGCGCTGATCGTGATTCTCTCTTCGGTGGTCGAACGCCTGCGCAGTGGGTCCTAGGCCCGAGGCTGGCAGACTAGGACCATGAAAGTTCTCGTAGCGATGAGTGGCGGCGTTGATTCGTCGGTGGCGGCCGGGCTGCTGATCGAGGATGGTCACGACGTCGTCGGGGCCACGCTTAAACTTTGGGGCGGCGCGTCCGACTCGGGCTGTTGCTCGGTGGCGGACGTGGACGATGCCCGGCGGGTCGCCCAGATGCTCGGCATCGATCACCACGTCTTTAATTACACCGAAGAGTTTGAACGTCACGTGGTGGCGCCCTTCGTGGCTGGCCATGCCGCCGGTAAGTCGCCTAATCCCTGCATCGAATGCAACCGTCACATCAAGTTCGATCTACTTTTTGAGCGCGCCGCCCGCCTAGGTTTTGACGCGGTCGCGACCGGTCACCACGCCCAGGTAGTGGCCCGTGGCGGCCAGCACTTCTTGGTGCGCGGCGCCGACGACCAAAAGGACCAGAGTTACGTGCTCGGCTACCTCAACGAGGAGCAGCTGGCCGTCTTGTCACTTCCCATTGGGGCCATGCAAAAGAGCGAGGTCCGTCTCCACGCCGAGCGACTGGGGCTACGCACCTGGGACAAGCCCGACAGTCAGGACGTCTGTTTCATTGAGGCGTCCAAGGGCCGCGAGGTATTTCTGCGAAGTCGCATCGACGTCACGACCGCGAAGATCGTTGATCGCCTCACTGGTGAAGTGCTGGGTGAGACCCAAGCGGCCGAACTCATGACCATCGGACAACGCCGAGGCGTGCTGCCCGGTCGTGACGGTGAGAAGCGCTACGTCGCCAAGGTTGATCTCGCCGTCGCGCGGGTGGAGGTCGGTCGACTCGATGAGATACTCATAACGACGATTCATCTCGATGAGCCGTCGCTGAGCTTCTCGCACGACGTGGTCGCCGACGCCACCGTCGTACTGGCCCAGTGGAGTGCGCACGGACGTCCCCAGCTCGCTACGCTGCACCACGACCCCGAGAGTCGCCGCCGTTGGTGGCTCCAGCTGCACGCGCCGGCCCGGCCCGTCGCCCCGGGCCAGTCGGTGGTGCTCTATCGTGCGAGCGAACCGGAAATCGTTGAAGGTGCGGCGATCGTAACTAGCTCGTGAAGCCCGCCGAGCGTGTTAAGTGGTTACGTGAAGAGCTAACGCGTCACAACGACGCCTACTTCGTCAATGATGCGCCGTTGATCCCCGACGGCGATTACGACGCGCTCGCCAGAGAGTTACGGGCTCTCGAGGCGGAGCATCCTGAATTGGCCGATGAGAAGTCGGTGAGCAAAAAGGTGGGAGCTCCGACGTCCACGGTCTTCAGCGAGGTGATCCACGCCGAACCGATGCTCAGTCTGGACAACGTTTTTGACGTCGATGAACTACGGGCTTGGGCGGGGCGTTGCGCGAAGAGCCTCGGTGAAGACGCGGCGAGCCTCTCGTTCGCCGTCGAACCAAAAATCGACGGGCTGGCGCTGTCGA
>ODAK010001366.1_pt1 | contig 26820 bp, 19 predicted proteins | sample 1539591 | NCBI WGS metagenome assembly ODAK01 (sample SAMEA3539303, study PRJEB22396) | soil metagenome | biome: tundra; feature: field; material: soil | place: USA | collected 2010-05 | depth 0.15 m
GGTCACGGTCGGTATCGGGCGGGCCTTCGGGCTTGGCGGCAGCACCGAGAACCTGGGATCGTTACGCGGCGGCACCACCACAATGCCGACCACGTTCAGGGCCGTGAAGTCGGCATAAGGCCGTACCAGCGCGATGGCAGTGAGCGAGCCTGCCCTGTTCTCCACCTTGCTGATCACGCCCACCGGCACCCCGGGAACGTACGGCTGGTCATGAACGGACGCGGAGGTCACCAGCTGCTGCCCGGGGCTGAGCACCGCGGTCGCGTTCAGTACCTGCAGCCGCAGCAGCGCACCGGTGGCCCGCGACGTGCCCTGCCCGCTCACCCAGCCGATCTGGCCGCTGCCGGCCAGCCGGACCCCGACGACAGATGTGGCGTCGGTGGCCAGCAGTACCGTGCAGGTCTGCGGGTTGACGGCAGTCACTGTCCCGACCAGTCCCGCGCCGTCCAGCACCGTCTCCTGCGGTCGCACGCCGTCCCTGCTGCCCGCATCAAGCGTCACTGTCTGCCCGTATCCCTGCCCGATGGCGATCACGCTTGCCACGACGATCCGGTAGCCGCCCCGCCCCGATAGCTGCAGGAGCTGGGTGAGCTGCTGGTAGTCAGCCTTGCTCAGCTGCTCCTGGCTCAGCTCGGCGCGGAGCCTGATGACCTGGCTCTGCAGTGCCGCGACCTGCGCGCTCGTGCGGCCCGATCCGGTGGCCGAACGCCAGAGCCCGGCGACCGGGCCGGTCACATCGCTGACGGCGCGCTCGGCGCCACCGAACACCGAGCCACCGAACCCGCGCAGGCCGCGCAACGGCGCGGCCGAGCCGTCCCGGTAGTCGACCGTGATCAGCACGAGGGCCGCGACAAGGAGCACGCCCAGGACCCAGCGAGTCCTGCGGGTGTCGTGCACAAGATCACCTCGTCCGCTCCGGTGCGGCAGGTGCCGCTCCGGGCTGGTCAGTTGCTCCGGCCAGTTAGCGCCTGGACTCCGGCACCAGCACCTGGCGGAGCGTGTCGAAGTCCTCGACGCACTTGCCGGTTCCCAGGGCCACCGAGTCGAGCGGGTTGTCCGCCATGTGGACCGGCATGCCGGTCTCCTCGCGGATGCGCTCGTCGAGCCCGCGCAGCAATGCGCCACCGCCGGTCAGCACGATGCCGCGGTCCATGACGTCGCCAGCCAGCTCCGGCGGGCATTTGTCCAGGGTGCTCTTGACCGCATCCACGATCACGCTGAGCGGCTCCTCGATCGCGCGCCTGATCTCCTCCGCGGAGATCACGACCGTCTTCGGCAGGCCACTGACCAGGTCCCGGCCGCGAATCTCTGCGTTCGGCTCGTCCACGGAGGGGAACGCCGAGCCGAGCGCCATCTTGATCTCTTCAGCGGTCCGCTCGCCCAGCATGAGCGAGTACTCCTTCTTGCCGAAGGTGATGATGGCCTGATCGAGTTCGTCGCCGCCGACGCGGATCGACTGCGAGGTCACGATGCCGCCGAGTGAGATCACCGCCACCTCGGTCGTGCCGCCGCCGATGTCCACGACCATGTTGCCGGTCGGCTCATTGACCGGCAGGCCAGCGCCGATCGCCGCGGCCATCGGCTCCTCGATGATGTACACGCGGCGTGCGCCTGCCTGGTGGCCCGCCTCCTTGACCGCGCTCTGCTCGACGCCGGTGATGCCGCTCGGCACCGCGACGACGATCCTCGGCTTGGCGAGATGAGTCCGCTTGTGCACCTTCTGGATGAAGTACCTGAGCATCCGCTCGGTGACGTCGAAGTCCGCGATGACGCCATCCTTGAGCGGCCGGACCGCCACTATGTTGCCGGGAGTCCGGCCGATCATCCGTTTGGCCTCGACCCCGACGGCGACGATCTGCCCGGTATTCGTGTTGAGCGCCACCACCGACGGCTCATTGAGCACGATCCCGCGGCCCCTGACGTACACCAGGGTGTTCGCCGTACCGAGGTCGACCGCCATGTCGCGGCCCAAAAACGCCAGCGCGTTACTCATGTGGAACGAGAACCTTCCGGAAACGTCTGTCAGATGATCTTGTTGCTCTGCATGGCCGGCATCAGGCCCCCAAGGCCAGCCCCGTATCATTCATCGGCCAAGGCGCGGCATCCTAAACAAGGTCAGGAAACAAGATCTTGATCTCGTTCTCGGCCAGGTCCGGTGCGCCCGATTCGTATGTTGTATTCCAGCACTTCTAACGCACGAGATTTGCTGATGGTGCCAGCACCGCCGACATTGGGCCGTCCGCCGCCGCGGCAGGATCTGGCTGGGCGCGCGGCAGCGCGACCGGGACGAAGGAGTCGATCCTCGAATCTGAGGATCGGCTGGCCGGCCCGGCGGTAATGCCGGGCGGCATTGCAGAGGTGCAGGTCAGCGGCATAGACCCGGCTCAGATTGGTGGCAGGCAACGGACGATCTCCTTACCAGCAGCGACGATCCGCTAGCTCGCGGTTACGGGCTTCGCTGAAGCTGGTCCCCTGTGGTTAAGTCTACCGGTCCCGGCGCCAGCCGGGCCGCGATGGCGCGCCGTTAGCGCCAGGGCCTGCGCCCGGACTGGCGCCGCGCTAGCGGGTCCAGGCCTGCTCAGCCCGGTATCCGAGCATTATTCCGATGACCCACAATGCCGCGAAAATGGCACCGAGAAAGTACATGACGACCACGACGGCGCCGGTGGCGATCACCAGGACCTGCAGCGCGCTGCCTCCGATCAGCGTCCAGCGAAGCCGCCACCTGGCCAGCACGCCCAGCACGACGGCGGCGACCGCGAGCGACGCTCCGGCGATGGCTGCCGGGCGCGCCGGGGCATGCTGCACGGTCAGCGCGACCGGGATAGCGAGCCCGATCACGACCGCCTCCATGATCAGCACGGTCGCGCAGAGCCGCTTCACAACGACCCCGGCGCCGCCGCGTGCGGCGTGATCGTCACGGGCTGACCTCGCGGGCCTGGCCCGGCGCCGGATCGGCCGCGGCATTCGGGGCGAGCAGCTGCCTGGCGTCCCCGGCGGTGATCACCGACCCGGTCACCAGGACCGCCGCACTGCCGGGCAAGCCCGCGCCGCGCGCCTGGCCCGCGTCCCACTCATCGGCGAGCTGGACGGCAATCTCGATCGCCTCATCCAGCCTGGCCGCCGTGATGACCCGCTCCGGGCCAAAGATGCTGCCCGCCAGCTCGGCGAGCTTCCCCGGGTCCATCGACCTGACTGACGAGTTGCCTGTCACGATCAGCTGGGCCGCCAGCGGCTCCAGCTCATCGAGGATCCCCTGCACATCCTTGTCCTCGCTGACGGCGATGACGGCGATAAGCCCGCTGAACGTGAACGCTTCCGTCAGCGCCGCCACCGTGGCAGCCATCCCGGCTGGATTATGGGCCGCATCCGCGATCACCATCGGGCTGCGGCGGACCACCTCCAGCCTGCCCGGCGACGACATTGTGGCGAATGCCTGCCGCACGATCTCATCGGCGATGGGGCCGTGCTCTGCGTCAGGGCTGTCGGTATCAGCATCAGTAGCCGCACCGGCGAACGCCTCGACCGCCGCCAGCGCGCAGGCTGCGTTCCCAGCCTGATACGCGCCGAACAACGGCAGGAACAGCTCGTCGTAGCCGCCCAGCAGGCCACGGATCGACAGCAGCTGGCCGCCGACGGCCAGCTCGCGGCTGGTGACGCCGAACTCCAGGCCTTCCCTGGCCACGGTGGCGCCCACCTGCGCGGTCCGCCGCAGCAGCACCTCCGCGGCCTCCAGCGGCTGCTGGGCCAGCACAGCCACCGAGCCTGGCTTGATGATGCCCGCCTTGTCCCCGGCGATCGACGGCAGCGTTGAGCCCAGGTAGCGGACATGGTCGATGGAGATCGGGGTCACCACCGCGACGGCGCCATCGGCGACGTTGGTGCAGTCCCAGGTGCCGCCGACACCGACCTCAATCACTGCTACGTCGGCCGGCGCGTCGGCGAACACCGCGAACGCCATGGCGGTGAGCACTTCGAAGAAGGACAGCCGGGCCGGCTGATTCGCGTCCACCAGGTCGATATAGGGCACCAGCTCGTCGTAGGCATCGGCGAACCGCTCCGCGCTGAGCATCTCGCCGTCCACGCAGATCCGCTCCCGCATGGAGGTCAGGTGCGGGCTGGTGAACAAGCCGGTCCGCAGCCCTCTGGCGCGTAGCAGCGTCTCGATCATCCGGGCGGTTGAGGTCTTGCCGTTCGTCCCGGTGATGTGGATCACCGGGTATGCCTGCTGCGGATCTCCGAGCAGCTCGGTCAGGGCCTTGATCCGGTCCAGGGACGGCTCGATGGAGTGCTCAGGCCGCCGCGCGAGGATCTCCTCTTCTGTGGCAGCCATCCTGGCCTGCGGGTCGGCGGTCATCGCATCGCTGAGGTGGTCACGGTCATCCAGGCAGCCTACTGTCCGCAGCCCGGCGGGCCTGCGTCAGGCGGGCGGCGGCAAGGCGGCGAGCCGCCCCTCCAGCCGGGCTATCTCCGCCCGGGCGGCAGCAAGCCGATCCCGGTTCTTGGCCACCACCGGGGCCGGAGCGCGCTCGACGAATGACGGGCTGCCTAGCTTGCGTTCTGCTGCCTCGACATCAGCCCGCGCGGCGGAAAGGTCCTTCTCCAGCCGCCGCCGCTCAGCGCCCACGTCAATGCCCGCGGCAGTGTCCAGCCGCACGGTCACGCCTTCGGCCTGCACCGTCGCGGTCGGGGTGAAATCCCCGGGGACCGGGGCGGTCAGCCGCAACAGCGACCTGATCCGCGCCTCATGGCCGGCCAGCGGCGTCGCCTCGTAACCGCTCAGCTCGGCGGGGACCGGCGCGGACGGACGCAGGCCCTGATCGGAGCGGAACCTGCGGACCTGCGTGACCAGCCGCATCAGCGCCGCGATCTCGGCCTCGGCGGCCGGATCGGAAAAGCGCGCCGGATCGAAGACGCCCTCCAGATCGGCGTAGGCCGCCGCACCGGCCGCGCCCGCCGCGCCCGCCGCGCCGACGGCAGCCGCCGTCACGCGCTGGCCGGGCCATGGCGCGGACATCACGCACGCGCCGCCGGTCAGCGCGGTCCACAGCTCGTCGGTGACGAACGGGATGACCGGGTGCAGCAGCCGCAGCAGTGTGTCCAGGACGGTACCGAGCACCCTGCGCGTCGCGTTGGCCGCAGCCGCCTCGGCTCCGGTCAGCGGCGCCTTGGCCAGTTCCAGGTACCAGTCGCAGAACTCGTCCCAGGCGAAGTGGTACAGCGCGTCGCAGGCCTTGCCGAACTCGAACCGCTCGAACAGTTCGTCCACCTCGGCGGTCACGGCGCTGAGACGGGACAGGATCCACCGGTCGGGCGCCGACAGAGCTTCGGGCGACGGCAGGCCCTGATCCGCGACCGCGCCGTTGAGCAGCGCGAACCTTGTCGCGTTCCAGAGCTTGTTGCAGAAGTTCCGCGCGCCGGCCGCCCACTCCTCGCTGACCGCCACGTCGCTGCCCGGGCTCGCCCCGCGCGCCAGGGTGAACCTGGTGGCGTCGGCGCCGAACCTGTCGATCCAGTCCAGCGGGTCCACGGTGTTGCCGCGTGACTTGGACATCTTCTTCCCGTGGCCGTCCCTGACCAGGCCGTGCAGTGCCACCGAGCGGAACGGCACCGCGCCGGCGGGCCCCCGGTCAGCCATCGCGTACAGGCCGAACATCATCATCCTGGCGACCCAGAAGAACAGGATGTCGTAGCCAGTGACCAGGACGCTCGTCGGGTAGAACGTGCGCAGGTCAGCGGTCTCGTCCGGCCAGCCGAGGGTCGAGAACGGCCACAGCGCCGAGGAGAACCAGGTATCGAGGACGTCCGGGTCCTGGCGCCAGCCCTCCCCCTGCGGCGGCTCATCGTCGGGGCCGACGCAGGCAACCTCGCCGTCAGGCCCGTACCAGACCGGGATCCGGTGTCCCCACCAGAGCTGGCGGCTGATGCACCAGTCGTGCATGTCGTCCACCCAGTCGAAGTAGCGCGCCGCCAGCTGCGCCGGGTGGATCCGGACCCGGCCGTCCCTGACGGCGTCCCCGGCGGCCTTGGCCAGCGGGTCCACCTTCACGAACCACTGCAGTGACAGCCGGGGCTCCACCGTGGTGCCGCACCGGCCGCAGTGGCCGACGGCGTGCAGGTACGGCCGCCGCTCGCCGACCACCCGGCCGTCCTCGCGGAGTGCGGCCAGGACGGCCGGCCGGGCCTCGAACCTGTCCAGCCCGAGGAACGGCCCGTGCGCGGTGATCACGCCGCGCTCATCCATGATCGTCAGGCTGGGCAGCGCATGCCGGCGGCCGATCTCGAAGTCGTCGGGGTCGTGTGCGGGCGTCACCTTGACCGCCCCGGTGCCGAACGCGGGATCGACGTGCGGGTCGGCCACCACCGGGATGCTCCGGCCGCTCAGCGGCAGCGAAACCGCCCTGCCCACCAGCCCGGCATACCGCGGGTCGTCCGGGTGCACGGCCACGGCGGTGTCCCCTAGCATGGTCTCCACCCGGGTGGTCGCCACCACCACCGAGTCCGCGCCGTCCCCGTACCTGACGCTGACCAGCTCGCCCTCGTCTTCGACGTGATCCACCTCGATATCGGACAGCGCGGTCAGGCAGCGCGGGCACCAGTTGATGATCCGCTCGGCCCGGTAGATCAGCCCGTCGCCGAAGAGCCGCTTGAAGATCGTCTGGACTGCCCTGGACAGGCCCGCGTCCATGGTGAACCGCTCGCGGGACCAGTCGACGCTGTCCCCGAGCCGCCGCATCTGGCCGAGGATTCGCCCGCCCGAGGTCGCCTTCCACTCCCAGACCCGCTCGACGAAGGCCTCCCGGCCCAGGTCGTGGCGGCTCAGGCCCTGGGTGGCGAGGTCCCGCTCGACAACGTTCTGCGTCGCTATCCCGGCATGGTCCATGCCGGGCAGCCACAGCGCGTTATAGCCCTGCATCCGGCGCCTGCGGACCAGGGCGTCCATCAGGGTGTGATCCAGCGCATGACCGATGTGCAGCGAGCCCGTGACGTTGGGCGGCGGTATCACGATCGAGAAGGCGGGAGCGCTGGACGCGGCGTCGGCGGCGAACAGGCCGGCCTTCTCCCAGCCCTGGTAGCGGCGCGCCTCCACCTCGCCGGGCGCGTACTGAGGCGGCAGCGGCGCGTCCTGAGGCTGGCGGGGCGCGTCCTGAGGCGGAAGCTGATTTAGGTCTACGTCGGTCACGTCAGGTGAGTCTAGGAGACCCGCGCACCGCAGCGCTCGCGGTCAGCCGCTCCGCCGCCGAACCAGGTCAGCCAGACTAGGTCAGCCGGTCAGCCGCCGGGCCGGTCAGGCGGACTTCTCGCGCGGCGTCCGGCGGGCCACGTCGCGCGGCACCAGGGTGGGGTTCACGTGCTCGATCACCGACTCGGCGGTGATCACGACCCGCTCGACGTCCTTGCGGCTCGGCACCTCGTACATCACCGACAGCAGGACCTCTTCCAGGATCGCGCGCAGCCCGCGCGCCCCGGTGCCGCGCAGGATCGCCTGATCGGCGACGGCCTCCAGCGCGTCGTCGGTGAACTCAAGGTCCACGCCGTCCAGCTCGAAGAGCCGGCGGTACTGGCGGACCAGCGCGTTACGCGGCTCGGTGAGAATCCTGATCAGGGCTTCACGGTCCAGGTTGTGCACGCTGGTGATGACCGGCAGCCTGCCGACGAACTCCGGGATCATGCCGAACTTGAGCAGGTCTTCCGGCATGACCGCGGCGAACTGGTCGGACGTCGACCGGTCGGTCTTGACCCTGAGCACCGCGCCGAAGCCCATCCCGCTGCGGCCGACCCGGTGCTCGATGATCTTCTCAAGGCCCGCGAACGCCCCACCGCAGATGAACAGCACGTTGGTGGTGTCGATCTGGATGAACTCCTGGTGCGGGTGCTTACGGCCGCCCTGCGGCGGCACCGACGCCGTGGTGCCCTCGATGATCTTCAGCAGGGCCTGCTGGACGCCCTCGCCGGAGACGTCCCTGGTGATCGACGGGTTCTCGCTCTTGCGGGCGATCTTGTCGATCTCATCGATGTAGATGATGCCCGTCTCGGCCTTCTTGACGTCGTAATCCGCGGCCTGGATCAGCTTGAGCAGGATGTTCTCGACGTCCTCGCCGACGTACCCGGCCTCGGTCAGCGCGGTCGCATCGGCTATCGCGAACGGGACATTCAGCAGCCGGGCGAGGGTCTGCGCGAGCAGCGTCTTGCCGGAGCCGGTCGGCCCGAGCAGCAGGATGTTCGACTTCGCGAGCTCGACGCCGTCCTCGCCGGACCGCTCGCCGCCGGACTGGACCCGCTTGTAGTGGTTGTAGACCGCTACCGAGAGCCCTTTCTTCGCTTTATCCTGGCCGATCACGTAGGAGTCGAGGAACTCGTAGATCTCGCGCGGCTTCGGGAGGCTGTCCCACTTCAGTTCGGGCGGCTCGGCGAGTTCTTCCTCGATGATCTCGTTGCACAGGTCGATGCATTCATCGCAGATGTACACTCCTGGGCCCGCGATAAGCTTCTTGACCTGCTTCTGGCTCTTGCCACAGAACGAGCACTTCAGCAGGTCACCACCGTCGCCCATGCGTGCCACCCAGCTACTCCTTTGCCTGGGGCCGCCGGTGGCGGCCGCCCTTACTGCTTCCGGCGAGCGTCTCCTATCGACCATCCTTGGCTTGAACCTAGACGGTACCGCCCCGGCGGCTCAAGTTGTGGCGCGAGAAACCTGCTGCCGGCGCGCCGCTGCGCGGCCGGGCCCTGTTAAGAAGACCCTACCTCGGTCCTGCGCTTCAGGGTCGTCAGAACCTCATCCACCAGGCCGTAATCCTTGGCCTCCTCGGCCGTGAAGAACTTGTCCCGCTCCACGTCCCGGCGGACCTGGTCTTCGTCCTTGCCGGTGTGATGGGCGATGACCCGCTCCATCGCGGCGCGCATCCGCAGGATCTCGCGTGCCTGGATCTCCAGGTCGCTCGACTGGCCGTAGCCGCTCTCGACGGCCGGCTGATGGATCAGGATCCGCGAGTTGGGCAGCGCCATCCGCTTGCCCTTCGTGCCCGCGGCCAGCAGCACCGCGGCCGCCGACGCGGCCTGGCCCAGGCAGAACGTCTGGATCTCCGGCTGGATGTACTGCATGGTGTCGTAGATCGCCATCATCGAGGTCATCGACCCGCCGGGCGAGTTGATGTAGATCAGGATGTCGCGGTCCGGATCGATGGACTCCAGGGTGATCAGCTGGGCCATCACGTCGTTAGCCGAGGCATCGTCGATCTGCACGCCCAGGAAGATGATCCGCTCCTCGAAGAGCTTGTTGTACGGGTTCATCTCCTTGATCCCGTACGAGGTCCGCTCGACGAAGGACGGCAGGACATACCTGCCGGCCGGCCCGCTTGCAGTGCGCACTTTCAATTCCTCCGCTCCCGGTAGCGTCGTCACGAGACCGGGCCTTCCGATGGCACCTCAGTGGCGCTGCGCACCACCCGATCGACGAATCCGTAGTCCTTGGCCTCGTCGGCGGTGAACCAGCGGTCCCGGTCAGAGTCCGTCTCGATCTGCTCCACGGTCTGGCCCGTGTGCAGCGCGGTCCGCTCGGCGAGGGTGCGCTTGAGGTAGAGAATCTGCTCCGCCTGGATCCTGATGTCGGACGCGGTGCCGCCGATGCCGCCGTGCGGCTGGTGCATCAGGATCTGCGCGTGCGGCAGGGCGTAGCGCTTGCCCGCGGTGCCCGCGCAGAGCAGGAACTGGCCCATGGATGCCGCCATGCCCATCGCGTAGGTCGCGATGTCATTCGGCACGTACTGCATGACGTCATAGATCGCCAGGCCGGCGCTGACCGAGCCGCCCGGCGAGTTGATGTACACGCTGATGTCGCGCCTGGAGTCCTCAGCCGCGAGCAGCACGAGCTCGGCGCAGATCCGGTTGGCCAGGTCGTCATCGACCTGCTGGCCCAGCAAGATGATCCGGTGCCGGAGCAGGCGCTGGAAGAGCGGGTCGCCGAGCGGCAGCGGGGGCGCTTCAGTAATCCGCGCCAGAACGCTCGGCAGCTCCTGGTCATCGGCGGGCGTCGTCACGGTGGCCCTCCTCATTCTCGTCTGGCCGCCTCTTGTGTCGTTGACAGTGACCATAACCCGCGGCCAGGGCCGCGCAGTCCGCGGCCGCGTTGTGTTCGCTGTGGGCGCAGGCTGAGGAGGCGGGCAAGCTTGCCGTCCCGGCGCGGCGCAATGGGCGGGATCGGGCGTCCGTAGTCAGGCCCCCGGCCGTTTTCAGCGGATGCCGAATGACGCGAAACGGTTGCCGCGCCCTGACCGGTCAGCTCACGGCCCGGTCGCGGGGTCAGTACCGGCGTCGCTGACCTGGCCGGCGTCGCTGACCTGGCCGGCATCGCTGACCTGGCCGGCGTCGCTGACCTGGCCGGCATCGCCTTCCGCGCTGTCGTCGCCGGCCGTGCTCTCGTCACTGGCCGCACTGACCTCACTGGCCGCACTGACCTCGGTCGCCTCGTTGAGCTCGGCTTCGACAGCCTTGAGATCGACCTCGCGGCCCGTCTCGTCGGTCACCTTGGCCCGGTCCGCGAGCAGCGCGAGCGCCTTCCCCCGCAGGACGTCCGCCGCGACCGAACCTAGCTGGTTATGGTCGGCCAGCTCTCTGGCGAGCCGGTCCGGCGGGACCCCGAGCTGGTAGGCCTGCTGCGTCACGTACGCGCTGAGCTCGGCCGGCTCGATCCCGAGATCGGCCTCGGCGGCCAGCTTGTCGAGAATGAAGCCGGCCTTCACGGCGCGGCGGGCATCCTCGGCGAACTGCTGCCCGAGTTCGTCCGGTGTCTGGCCGGTCGCCTCCAGGTAGGCCTCCAGCGTGGCATTGGAGCGTTCCAGCCGGTCCTCGAGCGAGCGGCGGCGGTTCTCGATCTCGAACTCGACCAGCTCATCGGGGAGCGGGATGTCGACCCTGGCCAGCACCGCGTCCAGGGCCCGCTCCCGTGCCTGGCCGACCTGGCTGGCCCGCCCCATCCGCTCGAGCTGCCCGCGGGTGGACGCCCGGAACTCGCCCAGGGTGTCGAACTCGCTCGCCGCCTGGGCGAACTCGTCGTCGAGCTCGGGCAGTTCCTTGACCTTGACGCTCTGCACGGTCACGGTCACCTCGGCGGTGCTGCCGGCCAGCTCGCCGCCGGCCAGTTCCGTGCTGAAGTTGCTGGTCTCGCCCGCGGCCATCCCGGCCAGCGCCTCGTCAAGGCCGTCCAGCATGGACCCGGTGCCGACCTCGTACGATATGCCGCTGGCCTGCGCATCCTCGACCGGCTCGCCGTCGACGGCGGCCGACAGGTCGATCGAGACGAAGTCGCCGTCGGCGACCGGGCGGTCGACGCCCTTGAGTGAGGCGAATCGCTCCCGCAGCGAGCCGAGGTACTCCTCCACCTGGTCGGGACCGACCTCGAGGTCGTCAACCGTCACCGGCAGGCCGTCGAGTTCCGGCAGGTCGAACTTTGGCCGGACGTCCACCTCGGCGGTGAAGGCAAGCTCCTTGCCGTCATCGAGCTTGGTGATCTCCACGCTGGGCTGCCCCAGCGCGAAGACATCGTTCTCGGCCAGTGCCTTGCCGTAGAGCTGCGGGACCGCCTCATTGACCGCCTGCTTAAGCACCTCGCCCCGGCCGACCCGCTGGTCGATCACCCGGGGCGGCACCCGCCCCGGCCGGAAGCCAGGAATCCTGACCTGCCGGGCGACATCGCGGTACGCCTGATCGAGGTTGGGCTTGAGCTCGGAAAACGGAACCTCGATGGTGAGCCGGACGCGGGTCGGGCTCAGCTCTTCGACATCGGTCTTCACGGCGGGGTCTCTCCTGAACTCCGCGCCCGGGCAGCCCTGCTCCGCGGCCCGGGCATGGGTGGTTACTCGCGGCTACGGCCGCCAAGTCTAGGGCAGGTGAGGGCCGGATCACCCGGTGCGGGTGGTGATCGCCATCGCCGCCGGCTCCCACTATGGCCGCAAGCGCAACGGCCGCCCACCGGCGGCCGGCCGCGCTCGCCCGAGACCGGGTTCATCAGCCGACACCGGGTCCAGTCAAGGGAGGCCCAGATGACCGCATCGCGCGAAGGCCCGTCCGGCCAGCCGGGAGCAGGCCAGGCGAGCCCGCCGGCACCCGAGGTACCAAGCCAGCTCGGCGCCGCGGCGGCGAGCCCGCAGGCTCCGGAGGTACCAGGCCAGCACGGCGCGGGGACACCGGGCCAGCCGGGCGCCGCTGCGTCAAGCCAGCCGCGCGCCGGAGCCGAGCACGCAGCTCCGGACGGCCAGGCGGCCGGTTACGGCGGCCTCATGATGCCAGGCGCGCACGCATGGCCGGTCATGCTGGTCGCCGCCGGGGCGTTCTTCGTGGTCGGCCTGATACTCCTGGTGTGGCCCAAGGCCACCCTCACGATCGTGGCCGTCCTGATCGGCATCGCGCTGGTGGTGACCGGCCTGGTGCGGCTCTTCGATGGCTTCACGGCCCGGGAGGAGAGCGGCGGCCGGCGCATCGCCGACGTGCTGATCGGCGTGCTTGCCATCATCGTCGGCCTGTACTGCCTGCGGCACCACGACCTCAGCATCGCGCTGGTCGCGTTCGTCGTCGGCGCGTTCTGGCTGCTGCACGGCATCGCTGACCTCGCCGTGGCGGCCACCGCCCACGGGATGCCGGGGCGCGGGCTGCTGGCGATCGCCGGCGTGTTCAGCGTGATCGCCGGCCTGCTCGTGCTGTTCTGGCCGGCCATCACCGTGGTCCTGCTGGTCATGATCCTCGGCATCTGGCTGATCATCTATGCGGCGGTCCTCGCGGTGCTGGCGGTCCGGCTGCGGCCCGGCAAGCACGCCGCGGCCCACCAGGTCACGGCCTGAGCGCAGGCAGCGGGCCGGCGTCTGCCGGATCAGACCAGTTCCAGGCGCCGGCCCCGGGCGATGGCCTCGCGCCGCGAGGCGACACCGAGCTTGCGGTAGACCGAACGCAGGTGGGTCTTGACGGTGTTGATCGACAGGAACAGCGCCTCGGCGATCTCCTGGTTGGTCATGTGCGACGGCAGGAACCTGAGCACAGCAAGCTCGCTATCGGTCAGCGGCACCTCGGCATGCGCCTGCGGCCCCTCGCAGCGGGGCAGCTGCGTATCGAACCGTTCCAGGATCCGGCCGGCGAACGCGGCGCTGCGGCTGGTGGGCGGGATCAGCACGGTGATCGCGGACCGGACGGGCTGGCCCGCGTCGAGGAAGGCCCGGCAGGCATCGTCGGGCTCGGCCAGCGCCAGCGCCTGGTCAAGGAATTCGGCGGCGCTGTCGGTCAGCCCGAGCCGCCGGTGCGCCACCGTGCTGATCAGCAAGCCGCCGATCTTGTCCCGCAGCGTCACCGCGTCGGCGGTGCCATCAAGGCACGGCGCCACGGCTTCGAGCGCGCCCTTGAAGTCACCGTCGGACAGCAATAGCCTGCCCTGCGCGAGCCGGCCGTCCGCGCGGTCGAAATACTGGCCGTCGTCGGTCAGCGCCAGCAGGATCCTGGCCCGCCCGGTGTCCCCGGCGCGCAACGCGATCTCGCTATCCAGCACGGTCAGCACGCCATCAAGCGGCAGATCGCCGGGCGCGTCCAGTTCGCGCAGCCTGATCACCAGCCCCCTGGCGCCAGCGGTGTCCCCGTGCGCGAGCAGGATCCGCGCCCGGATCAGGACGTCGATCACCTGCAGCCGAGGCTCCCCGGGCAGCTGGCCGGCGGCGCGGTGATCCGAGCGGTCCAGCAGCTGGCGGGCGGCCGACAGGTCGTCACGCGCCAGGCTCACCTGGGCCGACGCGAGAGCAGCCAGGCAGCGGGCACCGGCGTCCGCGTTATCGCTGTCCTGGACGCCGCCCGCGGTCCGCTCGGCTCGCCCCAGGTCGCCGAACCACGCATCGGCGAGGGCCTGCCAGCCGGCTGCCCTGGCCTGCAGCACCGCCAGGCCGCCGGCCGCCAGCTGGCGGCCGGCATGCTCGAGCGCGTACCGGGCATCCCTGATCTCCCAGCGGCGCAGCCGGGCCGCGCCGAGCGCGAACCAGAGCAGGCCCAGTGCCCGGTGCTCGGCCAGCGTTCCTGCGGTGAGCTGGGTCTGCTCAGCCAGGGCCCAGCCCTGCGCGAGCAGCCCGGGGTCGGCAGCCGCCCGGCTGGCCGCTTCCATCACCCGCAGCGCCGCCAGCCAGGGCTCGATCACCCGGCGCGCGGCCTCCGCGCAGCGGTCAAGGCCACGCCGGGCCGCATCCAGGTGATGGGCAGCGCCATCCGGGTCGCCGTTCCACAGCCTGACCGTGGCCAGCGCGGCCGCTACTGCCGCGTCATCAGCCCAGCGGTCGGCAGGGAACAGTGCGAGCACCTTCTCCAGCTCGCCAGCGCCACATTGCAGCACCGCGGCGATCCCGGCCTCGGCGAGCACGTGCGCCGCGTAATCCCAGTCCCCGGCCTGCGCCGCGCACCGCACGGCTTCGACCGGCTGGCCGTGCCCGGCGTGCCAGCGCGCTGCGCGGCGCAGCAGGATCGGTATCTCGTGCGGTAGCTGGCGGTGCAGCTGGGCACAGAGCACATCGCGCAGCAGCGGGTGGTACCGGTATTCAGCCGGGTCATGGCCTAGTCCCTCGACGAAGCCGTTCTCCCTGCTCAGCCTGTCCAGGGTCATCGCACCGCCGGCCTCGCCGGTCAGCTCGTCGGCAAGGCCCCCGGTTACCCGCTCGGTGACGCTGGTCCTGAGCAGGAACAGCCGGGTCTGCGCGGACTGCCTGCCCAGCACCTCATCCCAGAGATAGTCGGTGACGATCGGCTCGTCACCCGCGATGTCGGCGATCCCGCCACCGCCGCGGGCCGGTGCCCATGCCCGCATCGCGGCCAGCCGCAGCCCCGCCATCCAGCCCTCGGTCCTGCGGAGCAGCTCGTCCCGCTCGGCGGGGTCGACTTCCAGGCCGAGCATCGCGAAGTAAGCGTCGGCCTCGCCGGCGCTGCAGGCCAGGTCGGCCGCATTGATGTCAGCAAGCTCGCCGCACACCCGCAGCCTGGCCAGGTGCAGGCCGGGCGGGCAGCGCCCGGACAGGATCAGCCGCAACGCGGCGGGCGCGTGCCTGATCAGCACGTCAAGGCCCTGCAGCGCGGCACCGTCCGCGAGCTCGTGCACGTCGTCGAGTATCAGCACCACCGGCTCGGTGAGCAGCTGGGCCGCTTCCACCAGCCGCAGCGGGACTGCTTCGGGCGGCACATCAGCAACCGGCCGCAGGGCGTCAGCCGGCACCGCGCGCACCCGGGCCAGGGCTGCCTGCACGTAGGCCCAGAACCTGGCCGGCTCGGTGTCGCCGGCGTCAAGCGTCAGCCACGCCACCCGGCGCGAGGCCGGCGTGGCCGCCGCCCACGCTGCACAGGCGATTGTCTTGCCCGCGCCCGCCGGACCCGATACCAGGGTCACCCGGTGCCGGGTCGCCTGCTCGATCTGGTCGGTCAGGCGACGGCGGCGCAGCAAAGCCAGGCTCGGCTGCGGTATCTGCAGCTTGTCGTCGAGCAGCCGTGGCTGACCGGCCCCCGGCCTGGTCCGCTCAGCAGCGGCCGGCCTTGTCGTGCTTGTCATAAATTCCCCCGAGGGGCGCTGGCAGCTTGCGAGCGAACTGTCGGTCCCTCACCCTGCCGGGTGATATGTGCAGCTCAGCGCCCCTCACCCTTGTACCCAGGGGCGGCCAGGCCAATCGCCGCCCACTGGCCGCCGGCCTTCCCGCCCGCTGTCACCGCCCTGAACTGTGCGACGCCACTCGCGCTGTATCACCCGAGCCGGATGATGCCGCTGCGGCATCGGCGTCCGTAGCGTCGCAAGTGCAGGAAACCGGTTACGCGTGGGATACGAACGCTCACAACTAGCTAACTCGCTGGCCGCCGGGAAACACGGAGTCGCGCCTGCGGCGCGAGCCACGAGCACCATCGTCGTGGCCGGCCTGGAGAAAGGGGGCTGCTTTCATGAGCAGTGCACAGGAGCGAGCAACCGGGTATCAGCAGACCACGCAGGGCGCAGCCGAGCCTGGCGCACCGGGCCGGACGGCTGAGTATGACCGCGCTGCGGCGCAGCAACAGCAGGAGTACGACGACTACGGCGGCAGCAGCGGCGCTGCCCTCGGGGGCATGGTCCTGGCCGGAACCCTGATGGTCCTCGCGGGCCTGTGGGGCTTCTTCGTCGGCCTCACCGGCGTCCTCAAGGGCGGCTTCTATGTCGCGGTGCCGAACTACACCTTCAACTACAGCATCCACGCATGGGGCTGGACGCACCTCATCATCGGGGCGCTCGTCTTCGCCGTCGGCGTCTGCCTGCTACTCGGGCAGGCCTGGGCGCGGTACGTGGGTGTCTTCTTCGCCGTGGTCGACGCCATAGCGAACTTCCTGTTCCTTCCGCACTATCCGCTCTGGTCGATCATCGTGATCGCCATCGACGTGTTCATCATCTGGGCACTTCTGGCCGTCGGCCGACGTCAGCCCGCCTGACCTGGGGTTGATGCACGAGGCGGCAGGCGAGGCAAGGAGCCCTGTCCCCAGCCGGGGGCAGGGCTCTCCTGCGCCCGGCGATAGCAGCTAGACGACGCCGGCCAGCCCGAGAACCCCGTTCAGGGTGAGAAGTGCGCCTGCCACCAGGAGCGCGGCGGCCAGCAGCAGCTGGCCCTTGGCCCGCAGCCAGGCATTGAACACCTTGAGCCGGCGCGCGGTCGCCTCGGGCGCGAACAGGTAGCAGACATAAGGCAGCCACACGAACAGGACGTTGATGACCACGATCAGCGCCAGTGCGGCGATGTCGAGTCCGACGCTGGAGGGTGCCGTGGCGACCACCTGGACCGCCGCGATGAAGGTCACTGACGGGGCGAATATGACGATTCCGGCTGCGAACGCGCTCAGCGGCGCGGGGCTTGCCACCATCCGGGAGATGAACCCCTGCTGCGGCTTGTCCGGATCGGGCGGCTTGGGCCGCCGGCGCCGGATCAGCAGGCCGGCCGCCAGGATCAGGATGCCCAGCACGAGCCGCAGCTCGTAGCGGACCGCATGGTGGCTGGGCAGCTTGAAATCGCCCGCCTGCAGCACCAGCCACGCTGCGGTCGCCATGACCGCGCTCATCAGGACCGCGCCTGCGAGGTAGAGCAGCGCGGTCAGCCGCGGGTTATCCGAGCCGAGGTACACCGCGGCCACCAGCAGCGCCGTCGGCGAGATGGCCGCCAGCAGCGCGAACCCGCCGGCCTGGACAAGCACGGCCCGGCCTAGCGCTGGTGGTCGCGCGGCGCAGCCCAGGTGACGGCGGTACCCGTCACGAGGTGCCCGCCGCGCGCGGCTTGGCCGGCGGCCTGCCGATGAGCTCGATCAGGCCGAGGAGCACGAGCAGCACGATGGCAAGCATCAGCACCACCAGGCCGGTCGGCTGGCTCCAGAACACGAAGATGAGCACCATCAGCACCACCGCGCTGATCCGCAGCGCCTTACGGTGACCGAATGTCCATGCGCCGGCCGGGCCAGCGGTGACGCCCGCCTGCTCGCCGCGCGTCCGGAGCCGCCCTATCCCGGTGGCCAGGGCGCGGCGGGTACGGGCGGCGGTGACCGACGGCCCGGCGAAGAACCCGCCGGTCGCCACCAGCAGCCCCAGGACCAGCAGCGCCCGGAGCCCGTCCTTGATGAATCGGATGAAGGTATCGAAGAGCATGGCTGCGGCGTCCGGCGGCAGGGTGGCGGCCGGCACCTTGCTCAGGTAGATGCTCCGGCCGATCGCCAGCCCGATGGCAAGGACGAGCATGGACCCGGCCACCCCGAGGCCGGCCCCGATCAGGGCCCGGCGGTGGCCTTTGGCGACGTAGATGCCCAGGGCGAGCAGGATCAGCGTGAGGATGGGCAGCACGATCCTCAGCGCGTTGATGAGCCGATAGGCCGACTGGGCCTTCACCAGGTATGCCGACGAGAAGAGCGTGAACGACTTATTGACCGGCGGGATCTTGTTCACCACGGTCAGCCCGCGTGCACTCAGGTCCTGCTTGGCCACCTCGATGAACGGCGCGAGGTTGAAGGTGACGTTGCCGTTCGTGGTGGCGATCGCGCCGTTGCCGTTCCCGGACAGCGCCTTGACGACTGCGGCATGCGCCGTCCGGTTCGCCTGCACCCAGATCTTGGCGGCCTGCGGGCTGGCCACGATCTTGGCGACCGTGCTGTGCACGAAGCCGTTCACCCCGCTGGCGATCGAACCGGAGAAGCTGTGGAGCAGCGTGCCGACCTTGGGCAGGCCGCGGGCGGTCAGCTGGGTAGCCACCTGGTTGGCGAGCGCCTGCACGTCCAGCTTGTCGGTGAGCTGGGTGGTGACCTTGTCGGTCAGGGCGCCCTGGATCGCGGGCTCGTGGATCAGCGGGGCCACGTTCGCGACGTAGGTGTTGGTGTCGGAGACCTGATTCGCGCTCCAGACTGCCAGCACCGATACCGGAGCGAGGACGCAGCCGATCACGATGAGGACCGCCGAGACCGGGGCCCGCCAGCTGAGCCGCCGCCTGCGCGCGGCCGGGCCCTGACCGCCGCCCGCGCCGGCGCCTGCGTCGCGCCCCTGCGCCTGGGCCTGGTTCAGTTCCGCGGTCAGCCGCCCGACCTCGGACCTGAGCCGTTCCAGCTCGGCCCGTTCGCCCGGCGACGGGCCGCCCGGATCCGCAGGCTGCTGCCCGCCAGTCGAACTCGCCAACGTAAGACCTCCAGCGTCATGCTTGGCGGCGTCCCGTTCGCGCCGTTGGTGACGGTCCCGGATCCGCGGACTGCCTGGTGCTTACGGTGTCCAAGCGGCCAGGCCGCCGCCTCGCCCGGCGCGGGTGAATCTCGCGACGCTCGCGCCCGGCCACGCGGGCCGGCCGTCAGCGCGCCTCCGGCCACGCCAGGCCGCCTCGGCCACTGGGCCCGGACGGCTCGTTCATCGCGTCCAGCATGCCTGCGGTCGTGGCGGCCGCGACGTGGCTGGCCGTCAGCGGGAAGTTGCCCGCGGCCCGCCTGCGCAGCGGGTCGTAGTCCTCCGGCAGCAGCCCCACGTCATTGCCCAGCGCGAGCAGGCCGGCGAAGACCCGGCGGGCGTCCCGCCCGCGGCCCGCCACGGCGTAGCACTGCGCAAGCCAGAACGTGCCAGGCAGGTAACCGGCGCCGCCCGGCGGCAGCCCGTCGAGGCTGTCCCCGGGATCCTCCTGATAGCGCAGCAGGACGCCGCCGCAGTCCAGTTCGCGCTCGACTGCGGCCACCGTGCCGGCGATCCGCGGGTCGCCCGGCGGCAGGAAGCCGAGTTGCGCGAGCCGCAGCAGGCTGACATCGACGCCGGCTCCCGAATAATGCTGAACGAAGGTCTCACCGCTGGTGTCGTAGCCCTGGTCGAGCACGTCGGCCCGGACTTCGGCCCGCAGCTTGCGCCACCGGCCAGCCGGCCCCGCATCGCCGAACCGCTCGATCATCTTCACCGCGGCATCGGCCGCGGCCCAGACCATGACCTTGGAGTACACGAAGTGACGCGGCGGCCCGCGCACCTCCCAGATCCCCGGATCCGGCTCCCGCCAGCCTGACTCGAGGAAGCCAAGCACCTCTTCCTGTTCCCACGGGTCCGCCGATCCGGGCATCCCGGCCATCCGGGCGCCCAGCCGGGCGGTCAGCACCGCACCGAAGGCGGCGATCTGGCGCTGCGCCGCGGCGGCATTCCCGGTCCGGACCGGCTGCGCGCCCTCATAGCCGGGCAGCCAGTCCAGCTCGACCTCCGGCAGCCACCGCCGGCCGTCCAGTCCGTACAGGCCCTGGACCTGCGCGGGCAGTCCGGCGACCGCATTGGTGAGGAAGCGCAGCAGCGCACTCGCCTCGCTGAGCGCCCCGCTGCGCAACAGGACCGGCAGCGCGGCGGCCGCATCCCGCAGCCAGCAGTACCGGTAGTCCCAGTTCCGCGAGCCGGAGGCCTGCTGGGGCAGTGCGGCGGTCGGCGCCGCGATCACGCCGCCGTTCGGAGCGAATGTCAGGGCCTTGATGGTGATCAGGGAGCGGATCACTGCCTCGCGCCACTCGCCGTCGTAGTCAAGGCCGGCGACCCAGCCGGTCCACCAGCGCGTGGCGTTCCCGATAAGCGCGGGAACGTGCGGCGGATCGGGCGGGCTCCCCCGGGCTGGCCGCCAGACGGCGGCCAGCGGCACCCGGTCCCCCTGGCGCAGCGAGAACTCGGCCACGGCGGCTCCGTGGCGGCTCCGCAGGTGCACCGGGCCGAACAGCCACAGCGTCTCGGCGCCCGCCAGCAGGCAGTGCGCCCCGTCCACCCGCTGAATTCTCGGCTGCGCCGATCCGTACTCGAACCGGGCGGCGAAAGTCATCCGCACCTCGACGCTGCCGCGGACGCCTTCCACCATGCGCACCAGGACCGGGTCGCCGCTGCGCGGCGGCATGCAGTCGGTCAGCCTGATGGTCCCGCGCCCGGTCGCGAACTCGGTCTCGAGGACCAGCGTGTCCGGCAGGTACCGGCGGCTGACCCGGCTGCCGCCCTCGGCGGGGGCGATTCGCCAGTGCCCGTGCCTGTCCTGCCCCAGCAGCCCGGCGAGGCAGGCATTCGAATCGAATCTCGGCAGGCAGAGCCAGTCGATCGAGCCGTCCCTGGCCACCAGCGCAGCGGTGTGAAGGTCGCCGATGAGCGCGTAATCCTCGATTCTGCGGGACATTCGCGAGCCTCCCCCGGGACTGGCGGTCGCCGTCACCGGGGGCTGGCGGTCTCGCCGCGGAGCAGGAGCCCGCCCGGTCAGCGGTGACCGGGCGGATCCTCGCTGCTGCCCGAAGTCTGTGCCGGGGCGCCTGCGGCCGTCGTCATCCCTGGCAGGTGAGGTAGTGCCGCTGCGCTGGGCGGCCGGTCAGCTGTCCAGGCTGAAGACCTGGCGCAGCCTGGCTTCCTGCCCGGCGGACAGGCTGGTGCTGATGAGCTCGGCATCGGCGGCGCTGAACGCGGCGGCCACCGGGCCTGTCACCGCCTCCGAGGTGAGCGCGAACAGCGCGGACGTGCCCGGCGTCACCTTGGCGCGGACCTGGGCGATGAACGAGCTGCTGATGCCGACCTCTGACATCGATCCGAGAATCGCGTCGCTGGCCGCGCCGATCGCCAGCCCGAGCAGCGGCACAAAGAAGACGATCCCGAACAGCAGTCCCCAGAACCCGCCGCCCGGCGCCCCTGCGGCCTTGAGGCTGCGCAGCTCATGCGCGCCCGGTTTCCCCGAACCAGCTGGCCAGCTCACCAGGGCGGCGTCCTGCACTTTGATGAGGCGCTGGTCCTGCAGCTTGACGAGCGTCTGCAGCGCCTCGTCCGCGCCTGCGGGCGAGCCGAACTTCCACACCGTCAGGGCAGTTGCCATCACTTCTCCGCATCATCCGCCCAGGGTGACCCGGTTAGCTCCCGTGCGACAGCGCCCGCTCCACCGAGCCCGCGCCGTGATCGAGCTGGTAGTCGAGATTGATCGCGGCGTTGATCAGCGAGAGGTGGCTGAACGCCTGCGGGAAGTTGCCGAGCTGCTCGCCGGTCTGCCCGATCTCCTCAGAGAACAGCCCGAGGTGGTTGGCGTAGGTGTGCATCTTCTCGAAGGTCAGCGCCGCCTCCTGGAGCCGTCCCGCCCTGGCGAGCGCGTCGACATACCAGAACGTGCAGAGCGAGAAGGTGCCCTCGCTGCCGCGGAGCCCGTCCGGCGAGGCGCCCGGGTTGTACCGGTAGACCAGGCTGTCGGAGACCAGCTCACGATTCATCGCATCGAGCGTGGACAGCCAGAGCGGATCCTTCGGCGCGACGAAGCCCATCAGCGGCATCAGCAGCAGCGAGGAGTCCAGGACTTCGGTCTGGTAATGCTGGGTGAACGCGCCGACCTTCGAGTTCCAGCCGCGCTTCATGATCTGCTCGTAGATCAGGTCCCGCTCGGTGGTCCACCGGGAGACGTCGGCAGGCCGGCCATGCCGTCCGGCCAGCCGGATCGCCCGGTCCAGGGCCACCCAGCACTGGAACCGGCCGTAAGTGAAGTCCCGGCGGCCGCCGCGGGTCTCCCAGATGCCCTCATCAGGCTGGTCCCAGTGCTCGCAGAGCCACTCGATCATGTCGGCGATGGCCAGCCAGCCCTTGTGAGCCATCTCCAGGCCATTGCTGTCGGCGAGGAACATGGCGTCAAGCGCCTCGCCGTAGATGTCGAGCTGCAGCTGATCGGCCGCGCCGTTGCCCAGCCGGACCGGCCGGGAGCCGCGCCATCCCTCCAGGTGGCCGAGGATCTCCTCGGTCAGGTCGGACGACCCGTCCACCCGGTACATGATCTTCAGCGGGCCCGAGCCGTTGCCTGCCTGCTCGGTGGCCCGCTCCCGCATCCAGAAGCCGAACGCGGCGGCTTCCTCCATGTAGCCAAGGCCGAGCAGGGCGTAGATGGAGAACGAGGCGTCCCTGATCCAGGTGTACCGGTAGTCCCAGTTACGCTCGCCGCCCACCTGCTCCGGCAGCCCCATGGTGGCCGCGGCGACCGGCGCCCCGGTGGGCGCGTAGGTCAGCAGCTTGAGCGTCATGGCCGACCTGGCCACCATCTCCCGCCACCGCCCGGTATACGTCGACCGCTTCACCCAGCTGCGCCACGCATCGGCCGTGTCGTCGGACAGCCTGGCCAGCTCGGCCGGCGGCAGCCGCTTGGGCTGGCCGCCCATCGTCTCGATCACCACGCCGGTGCTCTCGCCCTCCTGCAGCGTCCAGCTCGCCCGCACGCCCTTGCCGTGGCGCTTCAGCTTGGTCACCTCCTGCTTTCCGGCGCCCCGCTTGCCGACCGTGTGCAGGGTGAGCTCCTGGCCGCCGTCGCCGTGGAACACCGCGCCGTTCTCGGTGACGTCCACGGTGTGCTGGGCCCGGCCGTAGTCGAACCGCGGCTGCAGGTCCATGGCGAACCGCATCGTTCCCCTGGGCACCCGCAGCTGCCGGACCAGCCGGTGCCGGTCGGTCGGCCGGCCGTAGGCGATCGGCATGAAGTCGAGCACCTCGCCGACGCCATCCGGGGTCATGAACCTGGTGATCAGCACTGCGGTCTCGGGCAGGTAGAGCTGCTTGGTGACATAGTCGTCCCGGTCCGGCGCGATCTTGAAATGGCCGCCCTTATCCGCGTCGAGCAGCGCGGCGAAGATACTGGGCGAGTCGAACCGCGGGCTGCAGAACCAGTTGACAGTACCGTCGTCGGTGACCAGCGCGGCGGTCTGCAAGTCACCGATCAGGCCGTGGTCGCTGATGTTCGGATAGCGGGCCATGCTTCCTCCTCTTGCTGCCCTCAGGCAGTTCATTGGTCAGACAGGTCAGGGGTCCCGGCGGGCTCAGGCCATCCGGCTCAGCAGGTGGTCGCCCACCCGCATCGCGTTGGCCATCACGGTCAGCGCCGGGTTCACCGCGCCGATACTCGGGAAGAAGCTCGAGTCGACGACGTAGAGGTTGTCGAGATCGTGGGCCTTGCAGTGGGTGTCGAGCACTGAGACGGCCGGGTCGGCGCCGAACCGGCAGGTGCCGGCCTGGTGGGCCACGCCGGCGATCGGGATGCTCATCTTCATGTAGAAGTTCTTGTCCAGCACGTGGTGGGCGGCCAGCCCGACATGGTTGAGGATCGTCCGCAGCTCGCGGTAGAGATCATCGGCCTGCGCGTTGTTGCTGAACGTGTAGGCCAGGTGGATCTTGCCGCCGGCGTCGACGGTCACCCGGTTGCCCGGCCTGGGCAGGTCCTCGGTGGTGAGCCAGAAGTCGACGGCGTGCCTGGCCACCTCCTCCAGGCTGAACCGCGGCGCGATCTTCGTGAGCTTCGGCTCTTCCCCCTTCATCGCCATGGCGTTCGACTTGCCCAGCAGCTGGATGTTGCCGAGCGGCCAGGACCGGCCATCGCCGGGCAGGTAGAAATCGTTCAGCCCGAGGGTCTTCTGGAACACCGTCTCGTTGGGCTCTTTATCCAGCGCGACGACGGCCTTGCTGTTGTGGAACATGTAGTTGCGCCCGACCTGCCCGCTGGAATTGGCCAGGCCGCCGGGGTGGGCATCGCAGGCCGATCGCAGCAGGATCCTGGCGCTATTGGCTGCGCCTGCGGCGACGACGACGATGTCACCGGCGTAGGTCTCCGTTTTTCCGTGACGGGATACCTCCACGCCGGTCACGCTGCCGCCCCCCTGGCCGGTCCGCAGGGCGGTGACTTCGGCGCCTACCAGCAATGTCACGTTCGGCTGGCTCAGCAGCGGGCGGACCGCGATGGTCTCCGCGTCGGACTTGGCGTGCACCAGGCACGGGTAACCGTCACACCACGAGCACCGGATGCAGTGGCTCGCGGGCCGGTCCGCCTCGTCCAGCAGGATGCCGCACGGCGCGTGGAACGGACGGTAGCCCCGGTCGGCCAGGACATCGGAGATGCGCTGGATCCGCGGCTCGTGCGAGACCGCCGGCCACGGGTAGTCCCTCGAGCAGTGGCCCTCGGTGGGGTCCTCCCCGTGCGCACCGTGAACCTGGTAGAGCCATTCCGCCTTGGTGTACCACGGCTCGAACTCGTCGTAGCCGGCCGGCCAGGCTGGCGAGACGCCGTCGGGGTAGCGGATCTCGCCGAAGTCGGCCGGCCGCAGCCGGTACAGCGCGGCGCCATACATCTTGGTCGCGCCGCCGACGTAGTAATGCGCCTGGGGCTGGAACGGCTTGCCGTCCGCGTCGTACCAGGTGTCCGGCGATATGTAGGCGCCGTCGACGAACACCTTGCCCGCGTCCCAGTTGGCCATCTCCCTGGGCAGGAAGTCACCGCGCTCCAGCAGCAGGATCCGCTTGCCCGAAGGCGCCAGCACATGAGCGAGCGTTCCGCCGCCGGCCCCGGTGCCGATGATGACGACGTCAAAGTGTTCGGTCACGTCACGACCATCTCCGGAGCGCCTGCCCGGCGCACCATTCCCGCCGGGTGAACAGGGCCGCAGACCTGCCCGCGCCAGCCGGCGGCGACTCGCGCGGGCCATGCCATGCAGTGCCAGGGCCCCGGCAAGGCGGACCCGGCCAATCACCCCGTGCGGATGATGCCCGGTCCCCCCGCCGGGGCGACAGTGACCAGCACCAACGAGATCAAGGAAGGTGACATGAGTAGCACACAGTCATCCGGCACGCAGTTCCAGCTGAACTCGGGATCGCTGATCCTCGGGGCTGCGCTTATCGGGGCGTCCTGCGTTCTCGGCCTGACCGGGATAACGATCTGCGGCTCGACGGTGATCGCCGCGACTCGCCGGTGGGTCAAGCAGATGGACGTGCCGCCGAGCGAGCTGGCCAGGCTGAAGTGGGCACAGGCCAAGGCCGCGACCGCCGCGGGCACCAGCGCCTGGCAGGACGGGGTCACGACCGGCGCCCGCTCCTAGGCGCCAGCGTTTCCCGCGGACATCTAGTCATGCTGATGACGGCGAGGCGCTAGCGGATGCAACTTGACCTGGCCCGATGGCAGTTCGCCTTCATCTCGGTCAATCATTTCTTCTTCGTCCCTGTCACCATCGGCCTGGCGTTCCTCACCGCACTGCTGCAGACCGCCTGGCAGGCCGGAGGCCGGCCGGAGTACCTGCGGCTGACCAGGTTCTTCGGCACGCTCCTGGTCATCAATGTGGCGATCGGCGTGGTGACCGGCCTGGTGCAGGAGTTCCAGTTCGGCATGAACTGGTCGGCCTATTCCCGGCTCGTCGGCGACATCTTCGGCGCGCCGCTCGCGATGGAGGGCCTGCTCGCCTTCTTCCTGGAGTCCACATTCCTGGGCCTGTGGCTGTTCGGCTGGGACAAGCTCTCCCGGCGGGTGCACCTGCTGACGATCTGGGCGGTGGCCCTCGGGACGGTGCTGTCCGCGGCGTTCATCATGGCCGCCAACTCCTGGATGCAGCACCCGGTCGGCTACGCGATCAACTCCCGGACCGGCAAGCCGCAGCTGACCAGCATCTGGGCGGTGCTGACCAACCCGGTGTTCCTCTGGAGCTACGCCCACGTGCTGCTCGCTTCGCTGGTGACCGGCGGCGCCGTGATGCTCGCCGTGTCCGCCTGGCAGCTGCGCCGCGGCGGCGACCAGGATGCCTTCACCAAATCGGCGCGGCTGGCGCTGATCGTAGTGGTGCCCGCCGCCATCTTCGCCATGCTGATCGGCAGCGAGCTGGGCGTGATCGAGGCGAGATACCAGCCGATGAAGATCGCGGCGGCGGAGGCGCAATGGACCACCTGCCAGCCGTGCTCGTTCTCGCTGTTCCAGATCGGCGGCGGCGGCCAGGATCAGTCCCCCACCCAGATCATCTCGATCCCGCACCTGCTCTCGCTGCTGGCCACCAACTCATGGAACGGCAAGGTAGTGGGGCTCAGCCCGCTGCAGGCCCAGTACCAGGCCAGATACGGACCGGGCAACTACGTGCCCAACGTCTTCATCCAGTACTGGTCCATGCGGGTGATGGCCTATACCGCCGGGCTGCTGTTCCTGGTGTCGCTGTGGGGGCTGTGGCTGACCAGGCGCAAGAAGCTGGCCGCGTCGCGGTGGTTCCTGCTGGCCGGGACGTGGGCAGTGGTACTGCCGTTCCTCATGAATACAGCGGGCTGGCTGCTGACCGAGAGCGGCCGCCAGCCCTGGATCGTGCAGGGCATCATGCTGACTCGCAACGGCATCTCGCCATCGGTGAGCACCACCGCGCTCGCGATCAGCCTGACCGTGTTCGTGCTGCTCTACGCCACCCTCGCTGTGGTCGACCTGATGCTGATGCTGCGTTATGGCCGAAAGCAGCTCCCGTCCGAGCCGGCCCAGGGCGGCGAGCAGCTGCCCGTTCCCGCCGTCCAGTACTGAGGTCCCGATGACACTGAGGTCCCGATGACACTGA
>ODAK010001369.1_pt1 | contig 26791 bp, 23 predicted proteins | sample 1539591 | NCBI WGS metagenome assembly ODAK01 (sample SAMEA3539303, study PRJEB22396) | soil metagenome | biome: tundra; feature: field; material: soil | place: USA | collected 2010-05 | depth 0.15 m
ATAAGGCGGGCGTCGAGACGAGTCGTCTCGACGCGGCACGCACGAGTGCGTGCCGCTACGCATCTCTATTCGGCGGGCCAGATGCGGCGCTGCGGATCATCGTAGCCAGGCAGAGGACGGCCGGGCAGGATGAAGTGCTCGTCGCATCGGGGCTCGTAGGTTTCGTCGCCACCGACGTGGATCTGCGGGCTGTCGTAGTGCGCGGGCAAGCCGTTGATCAGCCGTTGCGGGAAAGCCGCGCGCGTGCCGCATTTCGTGCAGTACGACGTCATCCACATGCAACGATCTTCCGCGAGCAAGGCGAGGTCCGGGGTCGCGCCGAAGGGCTCCCCGCGGAAGTCGAAAGCGAGGCCCGACGCCAGAATGTCATAGCCTTCGTCGAGGAGATCACGCACGAGGCGGAAGAAGCCGGAGTCCCGGCCGAAGAACTGGACTTCATCGAAAGCGATGATGTCGAAGCGGCAACCGAGCGCGGACTCTTCGCCACGCAGAATGGGCCAGAGTTCTTTCGGATTGGTGGATGAAACTTCCTCGGCTGCGTCTTCGTCACCTTTGCGGCTCTTGATGAAGTTGAACCCGCTCCGTGTATCGGTGGTGGGTTTGAAGACGGCAATCTTCTTATTGCCGTACTTGCGGAGAGTGTCGATTTCGGTGAGTAGATGGCGGGTCTTGCCAGACGCCATGTTGCCGATGAAGAGTCTGAGAAACTTGCCGCGATTCAGTGCCGTGTCCCCTGATGTGTGTGATTGCGCACAACGGATTCGAGATTAACATGCCCGCAATAATGCGCCTGTTCGAGTGCGGTACGGCCCGCGTCATTGGGGATTTTAGGATCGGCGCCGGCTTTCAGAAGCGCTTTCAGTGAAGCGGTGTCGCCGAAGTCGATAGTGGCGGCGTACATGAGCGGGGTGTAGTCGTGCTCGTCCTGCGCGTCGATCGGAACACCGGCGGCAATCAGGGCGGGGATGATGGCGGGACGGTTCGCGATCACGGCCCAATGGAGCAAATTGATCCCCGAGCTTTCGGTGAGCCTGGCGGGGGCCCCGGCGGCAATGAGGACACTAACGACATCGGAGTAGCCGAACGTGACCGCCTCGGCCAGCCCCGTGGACGTGTTCGCGCCGTGAGCGAGAAGCAGTTTGACGTTGTCGAGGTCGCCCGTCATGGAAGCCAGCAGCAGCGGCGAGTTCTTCGAGCGGACACCCTCCGGGACATTCGCCTCAGCACCGGCGGTCAGGAGTTCCTGGATTGCCGGGGCAGTATTACGCGAGGCGGCTGCGATGGTGACCGCGTCGACGCCGGAGGCTGCGCGGGATTTCGGATCGGCACCGTGCGAGACAAGTATGCGGACTTTTTCGGCGTCCGTCGCCGCCATCATCAGCAGCGTGGTTCCCTTCTCTGTCTTGCTGTTGGGGTCGAGACCGGAATCGAGAAGCGCCGTTAGCTGTTTCGCGGTACCGAACAGCGCCGTACGTTGCCACGTTTGCGGGAGCGCAGATTCGTTTTTGTCAACCTGATGAGTGGCTGGAAGCGTTGTAAGCAGGGCCATGGTTGCCCAGGCGCTTCCGGCATAGGAGAGGAATTCGTCCTTGCCATACGGGAAGCCGGTAGCGAAATATTCGGGGCTGACGCTGGCGGGCGAGAGCATACGTGTGGGCACTCGCCAGGTTCCATCGCCTGCTTGTGTCGAGAGAAGGAATTTCTCGCCAGCGCGCCATAAGGCGTCAGCCGAAGGCATTCCGGCTTCGCGCAGCGCGAAAAGCGATTCGCCGGTTGAGTACCCGTCGGGCTGGTAACCGGGCAGTTCCGGCCATCCGCCCGAAGGTTTACGCAGGGCGAGCAGATCGCGAGTGGCAGCCGCGACTTCGGTGCTGGAACCTGCCGCCCAGACCAGGCCCATGAGGCGGAAGGCCGCATCTTCGGTGGAGGCCGGCTTCTCATGAGACAGCCAACTGCGTGCCCGAAGATTGCAGGCGTCGCGTTCAGCGCGCAATTCCGGCGGCATGTAGAAGTTGATGGCGCGGACGGCGGTGGCCGTGGCTGTGAAATTACTGCTGGAGTGAGGCGGGCGGAAGTCGGACGTAACCCAATGCCCTTCGCGCTGCAGTTGGGCGAGACGGCGCGCGTAGACGGCTGTAGTTAAGTCAGGCGGCACCCCGGCGGCGTGGGCAGCCATAAGCAGGTAGCTGTCATCCGGTGTCGGATCGTTGAAAGTCACGGCCTGGACAGCATCGTCGAAAGCGTTCGGACTTTGAAGAGACCGGAAGGTCTTCGATTCAACGGCGGCGAGGACCGCCGAATCGATCGCAACACCCCGTTCCCGCGCGGAGTGCAGCAGGAGGACCGGCAGAATGTTGTGGTGGCAGGAGACACAGGCACGTTTCGATACAAATCCCGCAGCCGATTGCTGCAAAGGGTGCAGGGCCAGCTCGATCGAGCGGCGGACTTCGGACGTCGACTGGGCGGACAGAATTGGTGCGAGAAGCGCGAATAGGAGTACGCTACGCATGCGGCATCTTACATAGTATTGTTCCGCAAACGCTGCTGTAACGTGAGACAGGATTGATCCGCCTGAACCGGTGTGATATCAATGGTGAAACAGCTGGTCGATTCCTGTTTGTTCTGAAAAATCCCTGGAATTCAGAGTTTTTGTCAGTGTATGCGTTTCGCCAGCGCAGAAAGGAACCCTTGTGGAGTCCGGCAACCGGAAACTGATCCGCCCTTCATTCAACGAGTTCAAAGAGAAAAGCGACGCCCCTCGCAAGACCAGCGCCGCAGCAGCCCAGAAGCGCCAGATTCCGCCGGATCAGACGAACGCGGAGAATTTTTACTACGTCAAGCAGATGCAGTCGAAGACCCCGATGGCAATCACGCTGAAAGATGGCGAGGTGCTGAAGGGCGTGATCGAGTGGTACGACCGTTCGTGCCTCAAACTGAACCGCGAGGGTGAACCGAATCTGCTGCTCTACAAGAGCAACATTAAATACATGTATAAGGACGAGGAAGCTTAATTAATAAGACCGAACGCGACTGAAGTCGCGTGTACCGCTAGCGGCGGCGTTGCGAGAGACGGTATTCGCGGCGCGCGCCGGCTGCTTCGAAACGGCGTTTTTCATCCTCCGTTTCCGGAATGACGGGCGGAATCGGCACGCCTCTACCCGTGGCATCGATGGCTACGAAGGTCAGGAAGGCGGAAGAGACGTGCTGCTGCACGCCTGTAAGCAGGTCTTCCACCCAGACTTTGACGCCGACTTCCATGGACGTCCGGAAGGCGCGATTCACGCTCGAACGAAGCCGCACCAACTGGCCAAGCTTGACGGGATGGATGAAATCCATGTGATCGACAGACGCGGTCACGACGACATTCCGGCAATGCTTCATAGCGGCGATGGCGCCCGCCAGATCGACCAGATGCATGATTTTCCCACCGAGCAGGTTGCCCAACCCGTTGGCATCGTTAGGCAGAGCGAGTTCGGAGTATTCAGATGTGGATTCGCTGACGCGGCGGCCGTCCATGTGATCGAGTCCTTTAATTGTTGACGCCGATCTGACGGAGATAAGCGGCAGCGAACGTGTGTGCCTGTTTTTCGAGAGGGGTCGTTGCGGCAGTGTGCGCATTGACCGGCAGATTGCCGACCGCGACGGGATGGTGGTCGCGCTCGCTGGACCAGGCGACGTCGATTACGCCGCCGCGGTGCGACTTGATGAAGAAACGGAAGGCGTCCGAGTCCGATGTGGCGGCGTTCGCACACACCTTGCGGGCATAGCCGTTGTTGCAGCAGGGGCCCAGCAGCTCGGCCGGGATGGGCGAGCCGCCTGCCAGCGCGCATTCGCCATTGTAAGAATCGCTGAAGCCGGTGAGGGGCGAAGCGGGAAGGAAGAACGGGCAGGCCATAGGGTAACGGGTGCTTCGACGCTATAGTAGCAAGTGCAAATGGGAACAAATCGTCTCGAGATCCTGCTTTCGATGGTGGAACGAAATCCAGTGGATGGTTTCAGCCGCTACGGCCTGGCGATGGAGTACGTGAAATCAGGCGACCTGATCACTGCCGTGGATCAGTTCATGCAGTTACTGCAGCACAATCCGAATTATCCGGCGGCTTATTTCCACGGTGGGCAAACGCTGGAAAAGCTGGGCCGGATCGATGAGGCGAAGGGGCTTTACAGGCGCGGCATCGAAGTAACCGGAGCGATGGGCGACGAGCACACACAGAACGAATTACAGGCTGCGCTCAGCATGCTGGGCTGAAGACAGATACCCCACTCCTTTACGGTCGGGGCTGTGAGCACCGAGTTCGAGGTAGGATTCCAGCGCTTGTTCGGCAATGGCATGCCAGCCGAATCTGCGTTCGGCAGTCAGCCGGGCTTCGGAAGCGATTCTGTGCCGCAGGTTTTCATCCCGAAGCAGAGTAACGATCCCGGCGGCGAAAGTCGCATCCAGTTCCGCAACAATGAGTTCGACGCCACAGGTAAGGTCGAGGCCTCGACAGCCTGAAGCGGTGCTCACGATGGCGCGGCCGCAAGCCATGGCCTCCAGGAGCTTGATATTCGTGCCCGCGGAGAGCGGCAGAGACACGGCCACCACATTCGCCGCCCGATAAGCGGGACGGACATCGGCCACAAAACCCTCGATCACAACGTTTGGATGGGCGGCGAGCAACGCCGTCTTCCCTGCCAGTTCAGCGGCTTTCTCGTGCTGCGGGCCGGCAATCACGTGGAGCACGGCGTCGGGATATTCGCGCCAGACTTCGGGCATGATAAACATGCGCAGGGCTTCGAATGCCAGCAGATTGGGCAGATGCCGGAACGAGCCAACGAAAAGCACGACTGGCGGCCCCCCCGTTTCCGGCTCCGGCTTAAATCTGCGGATATCGACGCCGTTCGGGATAACGCGGGTTCTGGCCCGTGTCGCGCCATGTTCCAGCGCGACCGAGCGCTCGTCCTCGGACATGGTCCAGACGAGGTTCGAACACTGCAGCGCAGCACGTTCGAACCCCCGCCAGCGTTGAAACTCCCGGCGAGTTTCCGCATGCCCGTTGAAATCGGCGAGTTGGCTGTAAAGCGTGAACGTGATGTCGTGCTCGACCAGGATGATGGGCACCGCACCGGTGGAATCCCGGTATTCCGCCATCTGCGTGTATTCGAGCTGGACCATATCCACTCTGCGCTCGACGACACAGAGGTTGCGAATCAGGTCAGACATGGCAGCGTTGCGGTATTCGACCACCTGCTTTGGAACTTCAGAATCTTCAGCATTCGGCGGCTGCTTCTCATCGACATCAACGACGTAAACTTCGCGGAAAACTTCGTGAAGCTCGTCGTAGCAGATCTTCTCGCCGGCCTCGTGAAAACAGGCCAAAATGAAATCGACACGGCCCGCGAGGGACCGGCAGAGATTGTAGATCCGGACAGCGCCGCCATGAGAAAGCGGGAAGGGCAGATAAGGAGAAACAACGAGAACGCACGGCTTGCCGCGAAAATCGCGCGAATGCGAAGGGGACCACGCCACGTTGCCGCGATATCGAGCCGGCCTTGCTGGACGAAGACCTGCAAGTTGCGATGAAGTTATCACGCGGAGCGCCAGTTCGGCGTCTTCCAGTGCCATGGCGGGCTCATCCGTTACGACGCCTTCATTGCCCAACACCAGACTGCGCAAACCCGCCGCGGAGGCCTTCCAGAATATGATCATCAACGCGCCGCCGCAGGTGAGAGCGCGAGGCACCCCTATGCGGAGCAGTGTTGCCCTGCGAATTACCAGCAGCGACGAGAAAGGCGCGAAGACTTCAGACACTTCGCCCGGCTGCAAACGCCTGAACGGGTGTTTGTTGACGGCTATCTTCCGCCAGGCGGAGTAAGCCGACTGTTTTGCCACTGCGAATGCCTGTGTCTCGCGGGCGAGCGCGATCAGTTGAGTTGGGTTGCCATGCTCTCCCTGCCTTCGAAACACGAGGAATTCGGCGTCGGACTGCATCGCGGCAGCGAGAACTGCGGTGCGCGGCCAACCACGGACGGGCATCGCGACCTCGGTCCAACTATTCCCGGCGTATTTCTCCAGCCGGAGCGTCGTCGAGCCTTTTTGCCTGCGCGCCAGCCGGATCGCGCCCCGAGAGAGCGCAGCGGTCGGTCTGGCCACAAATGCCAGCAGCGCAAAGAGCGCCTGGATCACCCAGTGCATCAGCGACCAAAGCTGGAGGATGGTGCTGCGGATACGCCGCGAGGCCCACAGGCCGGCATGCACGAGACGCCAGAAGGCCCATTGTGCCGCATCCACGATTCGCAAACCGCAATTCACGATTGCCCAGAACGCATACTGGACACCGTCCCAGATCCGGGAACCGAGCCAGCGCACGGCCCCTGAGCTCCACTCGGAAAGCAGTTGCGATTTCGCAGCTATGGCATCGCGGACACGCCGCTTGATGTGACCCGCAACCAGCACCGGGCCGGGAGCAAAAAAACCGCCGGCTTCGTTAAAAACCACGACGCGGAACGGCGGATACGTTACCGGCAGCAGCTTCAGGGAAACAGGCCCCGGTTTACCGGTCCACGCAACGATAGATAATGCCGGCCAAACCTTGCGCAGTTCACGTGCGAATCCGGTGGCGGCTTTTCCGGAGATAAGAATCTCGCATCCTTGCGGGGCGGCGTCCTCGCCAAGCTCTTCCGCACACCAGGCCCATACGGGGAGGCCGGTTTCGCTCGTCAGCGCATGACGGACGCCCAACTCCACGTCCTGTCGGGTGCTGCCAAAAACGGCAATGACTTTAGGCCGGTTTGCGCCCAGCAGACGGGCCAGCAATGCCTTCACCGCTCGAATTCCATTCCAACTGCCTGGCCTGCAATCGCTTTCGGGTCATCCTGCTTTGGCGCTTTCGATGCGGGTTTCCAGGAAACGACCACGCGGCGCGGTTTCTGGGGCCCGCAGGTCAGACTCTCTCCGCTCTTGATTTCGAATTGCTGAGTGTCCGGCACAAGCAGATTCATGGTCCTGCCCTCATCGTTCTTTACGCTCAGACGAAGCTGTTTCCCCATACAATCCACCCGCATCAAAGTGCCGGTGAGTTTATCAGAGCCGGAATCGTCGAACCAGTCGACCGTTTTGGCGGCCTCCTGCGCCGAAAGAGGGCGAGTGTTAGCGCGCGCCTCCAACTCCGCCAGCTCTTTGCGCGCTTCGGACTTGAGCCTGTCTATTTCAGCCGCTTTCGCAAGCGCGTCTTTGCGCCTTTCGAGGTCTTCGGCCTCAAGACGCTGCGTTTCGATCTGGCCTCGGGCAGAGAGGTACTTTTCGCGATGCTGCGTATCCGGAGCGGCCTGGGCGGCAGCGACCCAGGCACGTCCGGCTTCGGCATACTGTTTCTGATCCACGCAGAGCTGCGCATACTGCGCCCACCACTCGTAGTTGCGAGGCGCGAGATTGACGGCCTGTTTCCATTCGGCCATGCGACGGGCGGGATCGAACAACTGACTCCCGAGTTCCCAGTGCGCCGGCGCATACTTTGGATCGATTGTCAGCGCTTCCTTCAGAATAGTTTCGGCGTTGACGGAGTCTGTATCGAGCGAAGCGTACGCCGTGAGCGCCACGAAATTCTTAGTACCTGCTTTGCGCGCGGCTTCGATATAGCTGCGTGCTTTCGCCGTATCATGATCGCGCATGGCCAGCACGGCGAGACCTTCGTTATCTTCAGCGATATGCTTGCCCGATTGCAGCAGGGTCTGATAGATCGCGGCGGACCGCGGAGTCAGCAGGTCGGCGCGCATCAGGTCGCCTTCTTCCGAGGTAAGAAAAGTCGTGTTGAGGTCGCGGTCGGGATTGATCGGGCGGTTGGGGGCGACTGAAGTATTGAAAACTCCAGCGGCATAGTATTGATCGGTTTCCGCATCGAACTTCGGACCTTCTTCCGCGAACGCATTTCGGCTGGCCGCGGCCTTGTCCATGCCGGTCGCGAGGTTGTGCAGATAGATTTTGGCTTTGCCGGAGAAATCCGGTTGCGTGATGATGCGATGGAGCATCGCCCATTCCCTGGTGCGTTCCGCGGGCGGCGGCGGTGCGCCCCACGTTACATGAACCGCGGTGGATTGCACTGTGCTGAAGAAGGTCTCGAGCGCTGCTTCGATCGGCGCAGGCATATTCGAAAAATTGTTCTGAAGAAGGGTTTGCGTTAACTCGCGAAGCAAACCGGCTGGTAGCTGGCCTTCGGAAGCCGCGCAGGCCATCAGGCGGTCGCGCCCCATGACCATCGGAACAGGGCAATCGTCCTGCATCTCCCGGGCTGTCTTGAAAACGATGATGCGAAGCGGCGGGTCGAGACGCAGATCCGGCTGGCCCATGACGGTGCCGAGAGCAAAACTGAATTGCGCGAATTGGCTGAGCGCCTGCGTGGCGGATTTCCGGCCATCATCGCTGATCGCTTCGAATGGACCGTAGCGCGCTTTGATCCAGCGCGGTTCGGCAGCAATTCCGGCGATTGAGAAAACAAACAAAAACACCCCGCACCACGGGGTGCGAAACCCGTACGACATTGTGTATATCCTACGCCATCACCTATCTCAAGGCATAAGATTTATGCCCGTAAAGTTAAGTATGGACCGGATACCGTTTGCGGATCATGTCGCTTGATTCCGACTGGTACCAGCCGATCCATAAGTTCTTTATACTAAACATGTAGTATTTAAAGGTTGACTTCCGCTGACACTGTTTTTGAGGGGGCAACGCTGTACGAACCCCTGGCGTCTCTGTTGTGACAGTACAATAACTCAATCGGCGAAACGCCGCGCGACGGTAGTAGATAATCAAGTTGAGTTCGCAGCCTGATCAAATGATCGAGGATCTGATACGCCGGGCACGGCGACGGTTTGTTCTGAACGCCACGCTGGCGCAATTCGCGTTTGCGGCGGCAGTTTTCGTCGTGGGCTTCGTGCTGATGCTGATCTTCGGCACTCGCTTTCTCGAATGGTGGACACTCGGGATCTTCGCAGCCGCTGGTCTTGCAGTTGGCGCGTATCGCGTTTACCAGCAAACGCCCGACACGTATACGACGGCAGTACGCGTGGACGAGAGCGCGAAGCTGCACGATACCCTTTCAACGGCGCTCTATTTTAAGGACAATGCCACCGCATCGGTTGCGTTCCGCGATTCGCAAAGGGCGCAGGCGGAAGTCGTCGCCGTCGGAGTGCAACTGAAACACGCCGTACCGTTCGTAGTGCCGCGAACCTTATATGCGATGGCCGCGTTGTGCGTTCTGGCTTCGGCACTCGTCGCACTCCGCTACGGAATGGGTCACGGACTGAATCTGCGGGCGCCGCTGACGCAGGTGTTGTTCGAAGACGAAGCTATCCGCGACGCGAAGAAAGCACAGTCGCTCTATCCGAAGTCGCAGAAGCAGTGGATGCAGGAAGCGCAATCGCTGCTGTCGAAGCTCGGCATGCAGCCCGATCCGAAAGAGCCGGTGCCCGGCGATGAGGATGCTCTCGACAAAGCCATCGAACAGGCGATGCAGAATCCCGGCGATACAAGCGCACAGAGCAAGCAGGGTGGCGCTACCGGCAAGACCGGCCAGACAAAAGCCGGCGAGTCGTCAAAAGACGGCCAGTCCGGCGATCCGATCGACAACGGCGACCAGCAGACTGCGCAGGATCAGAAGGGTTCGGAAGGCGCGAACCCAAAATCAGGCGATCCGAACTCGAAGTCTTCTGCAGGGAAGAATGGCGCTCCGAGTAACAGCGAAAGTCTTCTCTCGCGTTTGAAAGACGCCGTGCAGAATATGCTTTCAAAGTCTGATAAGCAAAGCGACGCGTCGGCGCAGAAGAATCAGCAGGCTTCGAAGAACGATCAGCCGAACGGAGCCAAGGGTCAGGCAGGCAAGGGCGCGCAGGAGAAAGGCGAAAGTCAGGCCGACGCGCAGGATGGACAGCCGGATTCCGATTCTCAGAACGCGCAGCAGGCCCAGGGCAGGCTGAACTCGCCGGCGAATCAGACGCCTTCGCAGGGCGGCAGCGGCATTGGCAGCCAGGATGGCTCGAAGGAACTGAAAGAAGCCGCGCAGTTGAAAGCGATGGGCAAGATCAGTGAAATTATTGGCCAGCGCGCGGCGACGGTTTCGGGGGAGACTTCGGTAGAAGTCCAGTCCGGGAGCCAGAAGCTGCACACGGACTATTCAACGACTTCAGCCGCGCACGTTGAAACAGACGGTGACGTGACGCGCGATGAAATCCCGCTCGCACTGCAGGCCTATGTACAGCAGTATTTCAACGAAGTCCGGAAAGCCGGGCCGGCGGCGAAACAAAAGCCCGCAGTGAAGCAATAACGGCCCGGCGCTTCCTCGTCCTACGCCTTTGCTTTCCAGAGTCCGAGCACAGCGCCCTCCGGATCCTGGATGATGCTCAGCCAACCCATGCCGGGTACTTCAGTCACATCTTTGATAATCGTTGCCCCGAGCGACTTCGCTTTCGCGGTGGAAGCCTTTAAGTCATCCACCAGGACGTAAGAACACCAGAACGTCGGCGCGCCCGGCATCGGGTGTTTCATAATGCCGCCGCCGGTGCCACCGCCTACGTCAATCATGGTGTAGGGTTCATCGCCCATGGGGACATCTTCCAGCTTCCAGTCGAACAGCTTGCCGTAAAAGTCCTTCGATTTCTCTGGTTCCTGTGAATTTAATTCAACGTGTACAAAAGGGTTTGCCATCAGTTCTCCTCGCTCTTCAATATGACGGAGGAGTGGGTCTGAAATCGACAGCCGCGCGATAAAATTTGATTAAAATTGTGCGGTTACGCAGGAGACGGCCAGGGTTTATCTCTGCCAGGGTTTAGCGTGGTCGCCGCGATCGCGGCCTTCCACGCGGTCGTAAACGTAAACGTTCGAAACTGTACCGAGCGACTCGTTGTACAGACTCGTGAGGTTCATCGCTTCGCGCAGATCTTCCTGGAAGTTCTGGATCTCTTTGAGTTCGTGCGCCTGGGCCGGTTTCCTCTTACCAGGGGGCGTGGTGAAAAACTTTTGAAAGCCCTCGTCGGTCAGGGTGCCAATTTCCTTCCCCATCACGACACCGGCGCGTTCGGTGAATTTCACCGCGCCACCGGGTCCCGCAGCTTCCACGATCGCCGCAATGCCGTTGCGTTCGATGCGGGTCCTGGCACCGGCAACAGACTCGGTGCGGAAACCAGCGGCGCGGGCTGCGTTCATCTGGTCTTCGAATGTCAGTTGCTTCGTAACGTGGCGGCGAAAGAACATAGGCTCCACTCATTATAATTGCGGGCATGCCTTCTTCCGGCCAACAGGCCCGTGTGCTGGCGATCGACGAGGGCACCACCAGCGCGCGCGCCGCACTCTACAACGAACGCGGCGAACGCATTGCGCTGCATTCGGTCCCTTTTGAATCGCGCTATCCCCAACCCGGCTGGGTGGAGCAGGATGGCAACGAAATATGGCGGGCTCAGATGATCGCTGTGGAGGCAGTGCTCAAAGCGACGGGCGCTGAAGCAGGCGACATTGAAGCATGCGGGATCACCAATCAGCGCGAGACTACGCTGGTCTGGGATCGAAAGACCGGCGAACCGATCGCGCCGGCCATCGTCTGGCAATGCCGGCGGACTGCCGATATGTGTGCGGAACTGGCGCGCTCAGCCGATGCGGCGTGGGTAGAACGAAAGACTGGACTGATCATCGACGCCTACTTTTCCGCCGGCAAGATCCGCTGGATTCTGAAGCATGTTCCGGATGCGCGCGCTCGTGCGGAAAACGGTGAACTGCTGTTCGGAACAGTCGACACGTGGATCATCTGGAACCTGACTCATGGCAGCACGCACGTGACGGATTTCACCAACGCCTCACGCACGATGCTGATGGATCTGGCGACCGGTGAATGGGATTCCGAACTGCTTCGCCTGTTCGAAGTTCCTCGTGCGATGCTGCCGGAAATTGTGCCGTCGTGCGGCCGCGTCGGCGTTATCAAGTCCGGCCTGCCCGGTGCAGGCATTCGCATTAGCGGCGTAGCCGGGGATCAGCAGGCCGCCTTGGCCGGCCAGGCGTGCTTTCGCCCGGGGCTTTCGAAAAATACCTACGGCACCGGCTGCTTTGCGCTGACCCACGCAGGTGGGAAGGAACCCCATTCGACGCATCGCCTGCTCGGGACACGCGCGGCCGGACTGAACGGCGAACCGCAATTCGCCGTCGAGGGAAGCGTATTCGTTGCCGGGGCTGCGATCCAGTGGCTGCGTGACGAACTGGGGCTAATTCGAACGTCCCGGGAGTCTGAATCGCTGGCTGAAAGCGTTCCGGATTCCGGCGGCGTTTATGTGGTTCCGGCGTTCGTCGGCCTGGGCGCTCCGCACTGGGATTCGGGTGCGCGCGGTGTCATCAGCGGACTTACGCGCGGCAGCGGCAAAGCGCATATCGTGCGCGCAACTCTTGAGAGCATTGCATTTCAAAGCAAAGAGCTTATCGATGCCATGGAGGCGGATTCAGGTGAACCGGTTACCGAACTCAGAGTTGACGGAGGCGCCACTGTTAACAATTTTCTGATGCAATTTCAGGCGGATATTCTGGGGAAGCGCGTGGTCAGACCAGCTGATATCGAGACTACTGCGCTCGGTGCTGCGTACCTTGCGGGAATTGCGGAAGGCGTCTGGTCAGGAGCCCAGGAAGTAGAGAGTTTCTGGCGGATTGAGCGACGTTTCGAACCAAACATGGCGGCCCGCAAGCGCGAAGAGTTGCTGGACGGGTGGCGAAAAGCCGTGAGCCGTGCCAGGTCTGACTTACAATAGGACTTGGCAAAGCGAACGTTGTTTCTGAATCCGCCTTCTTTTGAGGGCTTCGACGGAGGGGCGAGTTCCCGCTGGCCTGCATCTCGGGAGATCGAATCGTACTGGTATCCGGTGTGGCTTTGTTACCCGGCGGGCATGCTGCCGAACAGCAAAGTTGTAGATGCGCCTCCACATAAAATTTCCATCGAGCAGACGGTGGAAATGGCGCGGGATTTCGAACTGCTGGTTCTTTTTACCTCCACCCCTGGCTTCGAAGTAGATTGCAAAATCGCGGAGATGATGAAGCGCTCCAACCCCGGGCTGGAAGTGTGCTTTGTCGGACCGCCGGTTACCGTGGAGCCGGAAAAAACTCTCAACGCCAGCGACGCCATCGATTTCATTATTCGCCGCGAGTTCGATTACCAGATTGTCGATTACGCGAATGGTAAGCCACTGGAAGAAATTCCGGGCGCAAGTTTCCGCAAAGACGGCGTTGTTATCAACAATCCTGAAGCTCCATCCATCGAAAATCTCGACGCGCTTCCGTGGGTTACCAGGACCTACAAGCGGGACCTCGATATCACGAATTACAACGTTCCTTTCCTGCTGAATCCGTTTATCTCGATGTACACTTCGCGCGGTTGCCCCGCGATGTGCACTTTCTGTCTATGGCCGCAGACGCACTCCGGACATCGCTGGAGACTGCGTTCGAGCGACGACATCCGCGACGAAGTAAAGTACGCACTCGAAGCATTTCCTCGTGTAAAGGAAATATTCTTCGACGACGATACGTTCAATTACCGGAAAGAACGTACGATCGAGCTCTGCGGGAAGCTGAAACCGCTGAACTTCACATGGTCCTGCACGTCGCGGGTCACAACCGATTACGACACTCTGAAGGCCATGAAAGATGCCGGTTGCCGCCTGCTGATCGTTGGCTACGAATCGGGCGATCCGCAGATTCTCAAAAACATTAAGAAAGGCGCGACCGTGGATATGGCGGAGCGGTTCACGGCGAACTGTAAGAAACTCGGCCTCGTGATTCACGGCGATTTCATTGTGGGTCTGCCGGGTGAGACCAAAGAGAGCATTCGCAAAACCATCGACTTCGCCAAGAAACTGGACAACGAGACGATTCAGGTGTCGATCGCTCATCCTTACCCCGGCACTGAGTTTTACGATTACGCGCAGAAAAACAACCTCATCTCGATCGGCAACATTGTCGACGAACGCGGCAATCAGCTTCCCAAGGTGGTTTACGAGAACCTCAACGAAGCGGAACTGATGGATTGGGTGGAGCGTTTCTACAGCGAATATTATTTCCGCGCGCGCGTGATCTGGCGCATGGTCAGCAAAGTCATGTTTAATTCGCAGGATCGCAGGCGCCTGGCTAAGGAAGCACGCGAATACATGGCGCTGCGTGGCCGCCGCCGGAAGTTTATCTCGGAGCAAAGGCAGCAGACGACCGTTTCCGCGAATGCCGGGGACTAGTAACCAGCCTGCCGACCTGCAGGCAAAAACCCGGCTGTTTGCCGTCCTTACGATCCTGAGCAACGTAGCGGGTAATTCGTTCCTCACCAAAGGCATGCAGCAACTGGGCGGCATCGGCAATACACCAGCGGCACTGATCGGCGCGCTGTTTCATCCGCTGGTTGCGATAGGCGTGGCGCTGCTGATCGTCTGGACCCTCACACACATGGCTCTTCTGAGCTGGGCCGATCTCAGTTACGTGATGCCGGTGACCGCGATGGGCTATGTTGTGACCGCTTTTGCGGCGCGGGTCTTTCTGGGTGAGATGGTGTCCCCCGCACGTTGGACCGGCATCATTCTCGTTACCGCCGGCGTGACACTTGTCGGCCGCACTGCCGCGGCGACAGCAGGCAGGCAGCAATGAAGTGGGTGCTTGTGTTGATGGTCATCTGCGCGACCACGGTCGGTGATGTCCTCCGCTCGCTCGGCATGCGGCAGCACGGCGAAATCCACGATTTCCGGCCAGGCGCCATTGGCAGCGCGATGGGGATGATCGCGCGCAACGGTTACGTAATCATTTCCACCTGCTCGATGGCCGTTTCTTTCTTCTCCTTTATGAAGCTGGTCTCGATCGCCCCGATGAGTTTTGCGGTTCCGATGTCGGCGGCTACATTTATCCCCGAGACTCTTCTGGCCCGAGTACTGCTGAAAGAACAGGTGGACTGGCGACGCTGGGCAGGCGTATTGCTGATCCTGGTTGGCGTGGTTTTCATCTCGCAGTGAGCTGGCTGGGAAAAGCTGCCGCGGTTCTGGTTGGTTGCGGCGCGGCCTACAACGTTCTCGCAACCGCAGGAGCTTTCCGGTTCCGGCGAAAGAACAAGCTGCCCGATTTCACGCCACCCGTTTCTATTCTGAAGCCGGTCCGCGGCCGTGATCCGCATTTCTACGAAGCCATCCGTTCGCACGCGCTGCAGCGGTATCCCGAGTTCGAACTGATTTTCGGCACCGCCAATCCGGAGGATGCCGCCGTTACCGATATCGAACGTCTGCGCGCCGAATTTCCCCGTTTGCCTGTTCGCATCGTTTACACCGCGAATGACGCTGCTAACGGCAAGGTCGGGTCGCTCGAAATTCTGGCCAGAGACGCCCGGCACAGCGTGTTGCTGGTGAACGATAGTGACATTCTGGTCGCACCCGACTACCTCCTCCGGGTCATCGGCATGCTGGCTGACTCAGGTACCGGCCTCGTCACATGCCTCTATCGCGGACGCGGGTCTTCGCTCGCGTCGAAAGCGGAGGCGCTCGGTATTGCGACGGAATTCGCTCCCAGCGTGCTGGTTGCCCGGTTGCTCTCTGCCGGAGGCTTCGCGCTCGGATCCACCATGGCCTTCCGTGCTGCCGATCTCGAAGCCATCGGTGGCTTCGCCGCGATCCGTGAATATCTCGCCGACGATTACCAACTCGGCGCGCGCATTGCGGCGCTGGGAAAACAGGTCGCCCTGGCGGATACAGTGGTCGAAACAAACCTGGGCGACGGTTCCTGGCGCGATGTCTGGATGCACCAGGTGCGCTGGTCGCGCACGATCCGCATCTCACGCCCCTCCGGGTACTTCGGCTACCTCGTCACGCAGGCAACTTTCTGGTGCGTCGTCGCGGCCTTAAACGGCTACCCCCGTGTCGCGCTCGCCGGCATTGTGGTCCGGCTGGTAGCCGCCGCGGCTTCCATGCGGGCCCTGGACTACCCGCTGAACGCCCTCTTACTGGTACCTGTGCGGGATCTCTTCGGCCTCGCCGTATGGGCAGCCGGGATGGTGGGCAACACGGTCGAATGGCGCGGGATCCGCTTCCGGCTGCTGTCCGACGGGCGCATCCGTCCTCTGTAAATCAGACCGGCGTCAACGCCGGCAGTCCCAAATGCAGCCGCGCCGCATTCGTTGCCGTGTGATCCAGTTGCAGAATCGTATGGGTCCGAATCACTGCCAGATTTCGGAAATAGCGCCCCAGCGCGGATGTCTTCGTGGTCGACGAACTCCCCGCGGTCCGGAACATTAGATCGACCGCCTCCCACGCCATCTGGACACAACGCTGCTCGATCACCACGAGACGCCGCACTTTCTCCTCTGTGTACGGGACGCCTTCCTCCCGCTCCAGGCGCGCATTCTCGACGTAATCTTCCGCCATCTTCAGCAGCGCCGCTTCGGCGGTGTCGATCAACCCCTGTGACTCCCCGAATTGCCTCTGCAAGCCTTCCAGTTCGACCCGTGGCTCGAAAGGCGGATATGCAGACTTCCTGGTCCGCAATATGTCTTCGTAAACATCGAGTGCGCCCTTCGCCGCGCCCACAGCGACCGCGGCCAGTTCCCCAACGTACAACGGCAGATGCGGGCAGTGGTATAGCGGATTCCGGTGCAGATCCCGCCCCGGCTGGTGTATTACCGGCTGCATGTTTTCGTCGGCAAGTTCGAGGACGCGATGCGAAGGCACGAACATCTCGTGAGTCACGACTCGCCGCGATCCCGTGCCCTGCATGCCGATCACGTTCCAGTTATCCACAATCCTGAAGTCCGCCCGATCGAGCAGGACGAAAATCGTTCCCCGCGGCACGTTCGAATGTGGCTCCTGCACGATCATCGTGCCGAAGAAATGCGTACTCACATCGCAGCCGGACGCGTAATCCCATCCGCCTTTGATGCGGTAACCGCCCACTGTGTGGATGGCAACCCCACCCGGAGGGGCTACGCCCGGTGCACGCATATCCCCGGTCAGGCCAAATACTTCGCGCTGCCCCTTTTCTGGAAAAGCGGCCACTACCGCCGCGTGGGCCGAGACAAGCGCCAGCACCCACCCACTCTCAGGGCAGCCCCGCGAAACCTCAACCATGACCCGGACAAAAGTCTGGAAGCTGAACTCATACCCGCCGAAGCAGCGCGGCTGCAGGATCCGGTAGAATCCAGCGCTCATGAATTCGTCGTGCGTTACTTCGGGAATTCGTCCCAGCGCCTCGCACGTGGCCTGACGCTGACGAAGCGTTTCCCTCATCGCGCGCGCCCGACCAAGCATATCGGCCGGAGTCAGTTTTGGCTCAGGAGGCGGGATTACCGGCGCCACGGCGGGCTGGGAAGACATAAGTGCCGATCACGATACCACATGCGCCAGATGCGCCTGATGGGTTACGTGGCGCAGGACTATTGCGCTAATTAGCGCGGAGTATCTCCGCCACGGCAACAAAGCAGGAGTCTGTGCACAGTACTACTGGACCTCGGATTGCCTTTTACCAAGTCATCCCTTGGTAATTGAAAGGAGCAGTGTATGGCACAAGTAGCTGTTCAGAAAATTAACGAAAGCCGAGTTGAATCCTCATGTTTCGCTGAAAAGCTGGAAGCGCTGGCGGAACGGATTCGACAGCGGGCCTATGAAATCTTCGAAAACCGAAAGAGTGACAGCGAAGCCGTAGATGACTGGCTTCAGGCGGAGCGCGATCTGATCGTCGCTCCCGAATCGGAACTAATTGAAAAAGATGGTAGATACGAGATCCGTGTGGCAGCTCCCGGTTTTACCGCCGGCGAGACAAAGGTAACCGTTTTCCCGGATGCCATCAGCATCTCCGCGGAATCCAGCCATCAGCACGAGGAGAAGGACGGCGACGTGCATTTCTGCGAATTTGGCCGAAAAGAACTCTATCGGAGAATCAATCTTCCGAAACCCATCAATGAAGATAAAGTGACGGCAAAGCTCGAGGACGGGATCCTCCGGATAACGGCCCAGAAGGCTGAGCATCTGGCGCTGGTGAAGAACGTTCACGCTTCTGCCGCGTAAAGAGTGGAGCCGGGTGACCGCTTTTCCGGGAAGCCCGGCTCGTCGTAACGCGGCGACGCGCCTCGGACGCGAAGCCCAGACTTTTCCGCACTTCGCTTTCTTTCAGAGGCAGCCATACGGCGTGGAAAGCACCGGCAGCGCAGAGCGAAGGCCAATCGACAGGCTCGGAAAAACCGTGACTGACGATCGATGGAATCTCCGGAAACGTATTTCTCACCTGGCGAACCGCATCAAGCCAGGTGCAATCGATCCCAAATGCGCTTCTGTGAAAGAAAACGGCGACCGTCTCAGAGGTCAAATTCTGTGTTGCCTCCGACATGTAATGAACGGGTTTCACGGTCCACCCGAACTCCTGCGCCACACCCCGCAGGGTCTCAAGATCAATGCGCACTGATCCGGACATCACGATTATGTTGTCGTTCATAGTCACGGCGTTTTGCACGTCACGTGCCACAGATATTTCGAGGAGTAAACGTCCCATGACTCACCTGCCTTTCGCCGATCGTATCGAAGCGGGCCGTATTCTGGCCGCCGAGCTTACGGAGCGCGGGATTGCTCCCGGTACTATCGTGCTGGCGCTCGCCCGGGGCGGCGTGCCAGTGGGGTTCTCGGTTGCCGAAAGGCTCCGTCTGCCGCTCGATGTTGTTATCGCGCGCAAACTCGGGGTTCCCTGGCAGCCTGAGGTAGCCTTCGGCGCCGTTACGACGGATACTCAGGTTCTCGATGCGCCTCTGATCCGCCTGTTGGGAATTCCCGAAGAAGACATAGAGGAAATTACGTCCCGCGAGCAGGCAGAGATCGCGCGCCGGGAAATGGTTTATCGAATGGGCGAGGCACCGGCCGATCTGCACGATCGCACTGTGGTGCTGGTGGATGATGGCATTGCCACGGGAAACACCACCCTCGCGGCGCTCCGCCATGTGCGCCGAAGGCGGCCCGCAAAGATTATTCTGGCCGTTCCCGTAGCCTCCCGAAACGGAATTCACCTGATTCGGCCCGAAACCGACGACGTAGTCTGCGTCGCGATTCCGGAACGCTTCTTCTCGGTGGGCGAATGGTACCGCGAGTTCCCACAACTCGACGATGAGGAAGTACGTCACCTGCTGCAGGAAAGTCACAGGCAGTTCCAAAGATCGCACGGAGCCGTCTCAGCGTAAAACGGCGCTACTTATCCATGGCAACGGCAGCGAATTCCTGTTCGCCGCGAAGAAGCTGAACAGCCGGCTCAACTGCAGCTTCGGCGTTTTCGAGTGGGCTCCCGATCCACAAACGGCCTGCGGGCAGAGTTTCCCCTTTCATCAGGAGCGAGAGCGAACCCAGTCGGGCGCCCGGCTTTATTTCGGTGTCGTACAGAACAATCGACTGCGTCCCAATCTCGCAAGCTGCTCCTACCCGCACGAAGGAACTTTTGAGAATGCGGTCTTCAAAAAGGTGTGTTTGCAGAATGCAGTCGGCATTCAGGATGGCGCTGTCGCCTACCTCGACGAGGTCGAACTCGAGGAAACCCGTGGAATCGATATAGGCACGCTGCCCAATCCGGCAACCCAACAGGCGCAGATACCAGGAGAGTAAGGGCGTCCCGCGCAGCGTTTCCAGCCCGATTGGCACCGCCAGAAACTCGAACAGCGCGTTCACCAGTTCCAACCGCCAAACATAAGCGCTCCAGAAAGGTTGCTCGAAAGGGCGATAACGGCCTGCTACGATCCACTTCACCGGCACAACCGCGAGCATCAAGCCAGCGCAGCACCCGGCGAAAAGGGCCGGAAGCAATAACAGCGTGGCCGGCGCTCCCCACTGGACCCAGGACTTCAGTGCCAGATCCAGCGCCGCCACCGTTGCCGTAACAAACCCAGCTCCAGGCAGCGTGACACGAAAGATCTCCCAACATCCCCGGGCCCATTGGCGTCTTAGCGACGGCCGGAAGGTGGTTCGTTCCGGGAACCCCCCGCTCGATTGCCGCCGGGCGAGAAAGATCGGCGGCGAACCCAGCCAGCATGCTCCCGTGCGCGCTGCCTGTTCCGCCTCCGGGGGCACAATCGTCAACACTCCGACCAGCGATTCTGTGCCGAGCGTTGTGCCCGCGGGAATTACCGCGCCGTTGCCCACAAAAGCACGCCGGCCCAGTTTCGTCGCGGCCAGTGTCAGCCAGCCACGTTCGACGCGCGCGGCGCCAAGCGATACCTCGTCCGCGATGGTGCAGTCTTCTCCGATGTCGAGCAAATCGGGCGTAGTGGTGTTCGCTGTCGACAACTCCGCAAACCGTCCGAGCTTCGCCCCGAGCGCGCGATACCACGGCTTCAGGAAGATTGTCGCGTGCAGCGGACCTGCAACTTCCAGGCTGAACGCAAGTAATTGCTCCACAATCCAGTTCCGCACGTAAAACCAACCGTGCACCGGATATTTGCCTGCGCTCGCCCGCCCAATCAACACCCACTTGAGAACGACGACTTCCGCGGAGACGCACAGGATGAACGATGCTCCGGCAATCGGGGCAGCGAGATAGAACGCAATCTGCGCCGGATTGAAGTGCGTGAGCATGAGAACGCCGGGCAGGAAAGCGAGGAGTTCGATCAGCGGAAACGCCATGATCAACGCGGCGTATGTGAGCACGAGGGTCGATGCGTGAATCCGGCCTCGCCGTCGGGGTGGGTTGGATGGTTCGGCGTTTGCCGGGCGATCGCGCCGTTGCGCGGGAGATCCAGACCACGTCTCCCCGGCGGGGATTCGCGAATTATCCGGTAGCAGTGACAGGTCTTCCAGCCGCGCGCCATCTTCCATCAAAGTGCCCGGGCACAACACGGCTCGTGTCCCCACGAGGCACGCCCGGCCAACTGTAACAGGCCCGATCACCAGCTCCCCGCCTTCCACTGAATAGCCGTAGAGCGATGCGCCTTCGTCGACGGAGGACCCATCCCCGATCGAAATGACATCGAAGGCCGCGAGCATATCCGACGCAATGTGGATGTCTTCCCCCACATGGGCCCCGAACATTCGATAAACAAACGGCAGCAGGGGCGTGCCACCGAGCCTCGTCAGCGGCGCGCTGCGAACGAGCGTCTGCACGAACCACCAGCGCACGTAGTAGCCGCCCCACAGGGGATATCGACCGGTTCTCACTCGCCCGAGCAGAACCCACTTGGCGCAGACGGCAAGGAGAATCACGACCGGTAACACCGCCACGGCACTCGCCAGTGCCCACAACGCGGATTCCTGCGCGGGATAGTGGCGCAGCAAGAGAAAATAAACGAGCCATGGCGCAAGCGCCTCCAGGCCCCGTACACCGAACACGAAATACAGGCTGGCCGCCTGAGCGACCCCTGCCAGAAAGTGCCGCTTGCCAGGAATCTCGCAGGGCGCACGGGATGCAGGCGTCGAAGGTTGCGGATCCCGCCGCGACCCAATCAGGGAAGCCAGTCTTTCGATAGTCGGGTGGTTGTAAATGTCGCGCAGGGTAACCGACGCGAATCGAGGGTCGTTGTCCGGCCTGCGAAGCTCCGAAACCATCCGCGCGGCCAGCAACGAATGTCCGCCCAGATCAAGAAAGAAGTCGTCGTCGGGAGCGATCTCGCGCGAGTCGAACAGCTCCGTCCAAACTGCCAGCAGCAGGCCTTCGACTTCGTTCGTCGGAACAGGGCGGTCTCTCCACTGCTGTTGAGGCGCTCGTTTCCGCATCCTGCTTTCCTGCATGATGGCCAGCAACCCGCGATCGAGCTTGCCACTGGGAAGGCGCGGCAATTCGTCTGCAGTTTCAATCCGGGACGGCACCATCCACGAGGGCAGCCAACTCCGCAACTGCAGACGGAGAATCTCTCCATCGAATGGCTCGTGGTTTCGAGGCACAACCCAAGCAACGAGCTGTGAATCCCCGAACGCATTCTCCGTCACAATGCATGCCGCGGCCTGCACGCCCGGGTCCTGCAAAAGGGCCGCTTCGATTTCACCGAGTTCGATGCGCAGGCCCCGCAGCTTCACCTGCCCGTCGGCGCGTCCGGCAAACTCGATGTTGCCTTCTTCGTCCAGACGGCCCAGATCACCGCTGCGATACATCGGCCCACCGGCAAATGGATCCTCTACAAACCGCGACTGAGTCTCCTGTGGAAGCCCGAGGTATCCGCGCGCTACACCCGTGCCACCGATGCAGATCTCACCCGTTCCGCCCACCGGCACAGGCCGCAAATGCTCATCCAGCAGGCAGACTCGATACCCCGGCACAGCCCGACCTATCGTGACCTTGCGGCCTGGCGAAACATCGGCATAAGTGGCGATCACGGTCGTTTCCGTCGGACCGTATGTGTTGACGATCCGCCGCCACGGCCGCGCCCAGCGCTCGACAAGTAACTGCGGACAGGTTTCGCCGCCGAGGATCAGGAGCCGCAGCGCGGGCAGTTTCGACAATTCCGCATCCATCATCGCCAGCAGCGTCGGGACACACGAAAGCACCGTGACACCGCTTTCCTCGAGGTGCCGTAACAGATCTGGGCCACTGCAGGACATCAGCGGTGTCGCTGTGATCAGAGTCGCACCGGCCGCAAACGCCAGCCAGATCTCCTCGACGGACATATCGAAGGCCAGCGAGGCGCCTTGATAAACGCGGTCACCCGATTGCACCCCGAAGATCCGGCTCTCGGCGTGCACCAGATGGCACACGTTTCGGTGCTCCACCATTACGCCTTTTGGGCGGCCCGTCGAGCCCGAGGTGTAAATGACATAACAGAGGTCGTCCGCGCCAGCGGACTCCTCATTCCCCGGCAGGGCCTTCTCGCTGTGCGCCGCTATCCGCACATGGTCGGCGCCGACGTTAATAACAGAACCGCTAAAAGCCGCGGGATTTCGGAACGCGTCGTCTTTGAGAAGTGCGCATGCCCGCGAGTCTTTCAGAATCCAGTCGATGCGGTCCGCCGGATACAAAGGATCGATGGGAACGTAAGCCCCGCCGGCTTTTAGAATCCCGAGTATCGCAACATAAGCCTCGATGGATCGCGGCAGCAGCATTGCGACCGTCGCTCCGCGCCGCACGCCATGCTGGCGAAGGTGTCGCGCAAGCTGGTTTGCACGCGCATCCAGTTCGCTGTAAGTAATGGTCTGGCTGCCAAATATGGCCGCGATCGCATGGGGCCACCGCCGGGCATTGGCCTCGAACACGTCGTGAAGAACTGGCCCGGCGTCCTGAGAAGGCTCCGTACTTACGTCGTGACTTGCCAGCGCCACGGAAAAGGTTCCATTATTGCGACTGTTGCCTGCCAACCAGTAGAGTGCGGAATCGGCGGGAATTTCTCAGCAGCCAGCGCAGGCTGTTTCATACTGAAAAGGCATGCCGGGATACGAGAACGAATTGGGGCAAATCGTAGCCGAACTCAACCGCGCCGCGTCCGGCTCGAGAGATTCGCGGCCACTCCCAACCCCTGGCGCCACTGAGCGCTTCATACCTCAGGTTTCTGACTCGCTCGACGCGGTCCTGCAACACGCCGTGCGCGCCGCGGCTTCAGACATCCTGTTCATCTCCGACGTGCCCGTGACATTTCGGATCGGCGGAGTTCTCACACAGTCTGCCGGGCCGCCGCTTACCCCCGAAGGCACACGCGGCCTGCTGCTCCCTCTGATGACACCCGCGCAGAGTCAGGACCTGCAGCGCACGCGCTCCGTCGACTTTTCATTTAGCCGCGAAGGCATCGGCCGTTTCCGCGCCAACGTCCACTTCCAGCGCGGCACCCTCGCCGGCAGTGTGCGGCTGCTTCCCGAAAAGGTTCCGACGCTCGAATCTCTGCATCTTCCCGCCAGCCTGCGCAGCCTCGCCGAAGCACGCCAGGGACTCGTCCTCGTCACCGGCCCCACCGGCTGCGGAAAGAGTTCTACCCTGGCGGCGCTGGTGGACTTAATCAACAGCCACAGGCAGGACCACATCGTCACGATCGAGGATCCGATCGAGTTTCTGCATTCGAACCGCATGTCGATCGTCGAGCAGATCGAAGTCGGTCACGACGCCACGGACTTCGCCGGTTCCCTCCGCAGCATTCTCCGGCAGGATCCGGACGTCATCCTGGTGGGCGAGATGCGCGACCCCGAAACCATGGCAACCGTGCTCACGGCGGCCGAGACAGGGCATCTGGTCTTCTCGACCCTGCATACGAACGACACCGCGCAGGCTGTCTCGCGCATACTCGATTCGTTCCCTTCGGGCAATCAGCCGCAGATCCGGCAGCAGCTTTCGCTGGCGCTTCTGGCGGTGGTCGCACAGCAGCTCGTGCCGTCAACCGGAAACGGTGGGCGCTACCCGGTTGTGGAAATCCTGAAGGCGACAAGCGGCGTGCGCAGTCTTATCCGCAAGGGTGAAGACCACCAACTGCACTCCGCCGTTTCGACAGGCCGCAACGACGGCATGATTTCCATGGAACAATCGCTGGCAGAGATGGTGCGGATTGGGCGCATCCACCGTGTGACGGCACTCGCTCATTGCTTCAAACCTGATGATTTACTCCGATACCTGCAGGGTTGAAGCTAAAAGAATTGGCGTCCCTGGTACCCGAGAGTTGGAACCGTCTGGTACCGGAACTTCGGAACCTGAGGCTAACTTTGACAGATGTCGGTATTGTCTGAATACCCCTGCACTTTGGTACGATCACTGAGCTTTTCTTTACATTCGACAGAGTCACGACAATCTGCTCGCCGCAGGCGGCGCGTTCGCTGCCCAGCACCTCACGGTGGATGCGCCTGCCGATGCGCCAATAGTGGAGGATGCGCCCGTCAGGAGTGGGGTTGCAGTTGAGGTGGCGGGATGGCCGGTTCCGGCCTCCGCTACAATATACTCGCGCATTCGCCCATGGAGATTCTCCTCGAGCCCAGCGAGTACCGCTTTTTGAATGCCGGCGACAGCGCTATGACGCAGGTTGCGATTTCGCGGCTCCGCTCGATGTGGCCCGAAGCTGAGATACGGGTCCTGACAAGTCATCCCGAGCTGCTGCCCGCCTACTCGCCCAGGGTTTCGCCGCTCACTAACGATGGCCGCCTTCGCTGGCTGGGAGAAAACCTGTTTCCGCTGCCGTTGGTCCGCACGCGGTGCAAGTCGTGGAGCCGGTCGATTTCTATTCGACAGCCCAAAATCGCCCGTCGACTACGGGATTTGCGGTACGTTCTGCGTAGTCCGCACGATCGGCAGGTGATGGAGGAGTTCCTCACCGTTGTGGGGAAGGCAAACGTGTTTGTTGTGGCGGGGATGGGTGGTCTGACGAGCGCCTTCCATGACTACACGGTAATGATACTCGATACGCTGGCCCTGGCGCAGGCGCTGAAGGTACCCACGGTGCTGTTTGGTCAGGGGATCGGTCCGTTTGATGGGGGCCTGGGTGAAAAAGCAGCGGACGTACTCCGCAAGGTGGACTACATCGCGTTGCGCGAAGGCCGGCATGGACCAGCGTTGCTGCGCGCATGGGGCGTCCCGGAGGAGCGGTGGTCGGTGACCGGGGATGATGCGGTAGAGTTGGCGTTCGGGCATCGTCGCCCGCCAATGGGGCAGGCCATCGGGGTTAATTTGCGGGTTTCGAACTACTCGGCGGTATCGGAGGGGATTGTTGCGCGGCTTCGTGAACCGTTGTTGCAGATAGCGTCCGAGCTCGGTATGCCGTTTCGGGTCATTCCGATTTCGAGGCTGCCGGACGAGGCCGATGCGGCGCAGGTGGAGCGCCTTCTGGATGGCTACGCACCAGTCGAATATCCGGACAGCGCCGTCGATAGTCCACTGCGCGTGATCGAGGAGATCGGCCATTGTCGGATCGTCATCACTGGGAGTTACCATGCCGGGGTGTTTGCGTTGTCGCAGGGCATCCCGGTGATTGGACTGGTGGCGAGCGATTATTACCAATGGAAATTCGACGGGCTCGCTCACCAGTTTGGCGATGGTTGCCGTGTGCTTCGGCTCGCGGCGCCAACCCTCGCGTTGGATCTGCAGACCATGTTTCGTGAGTTGTGGGATGGAGCGGCCGATCTGCGGCCTGCGCTGCTAAGGGTAGCCGAACGCCAGCGGGAGGCCAGCCGAAGCGCTTACGCGCATGTGGCCAGTTTGTTGCGACAGCGGTTAGAAGGTGCTCGATGAACGTGCCGGTAGCCGTGCGGTCGCTGTTATGCCAGGTGCTTGGGTGGTCTGATCGAAAGCGCTGGAGCGATACGAGTGAGTTGCTGCCGGACTGGGATGAACGCACGCGGATGATTGCTCGGCTGATACCGAGCGGCGCGCATGTGATTGAGTTCGGGGCGGGGAGAAGGGTGCTGGAGCGCTACCTGCCGAGCGGATGTACGTACATCCCTTCGGACCTGGTTGACCGGGGACAGCCGACACTTGTTTGCGATTTGAACGTGGAGCCTCGTCCTGACCTGCGCCCGCTCGATTTGGATACGGCTGTGTTTGGAGGCGTGCTTGAGTACATCCAGGATCTGGAGTCGCTGGTCGCCTGGGTGACCCGAGATGTCAGCTGTTGCATTGCGTCCTATGAGTGCGCGCGGACGCGACGTTCAGACTGGCAACGCGTGCAGGAGTCCGTGGCCAGAGCCCGAGCGGGATGGGTGAATACTTTTCACGAAGACGAGTTCGTCGGGTTGTTTCAGCGAGAAGGATTCACCATGGTTCACCGCGAGCTGTGGCAAACGAAAGACGGTGCTGAGCCGATTTTTGCGTTTGAGAGAGTGCGCGGCAGAGTCGCCACCGAGGCTGCGACAACCACGGCTGGCCTGTGACTAATCCGTCTCGGTACCGCTATCAGGCTGTTAGCGGAGTCAA
>ODAK010001370.1_pt1 | contig 26787 bp, 38 predicted proteins | sample 1539591 | NCBI WGS metagenome assembly ODAK01 (sample SAMEA3539303, study PRJEB22396) | soil metagenome | biome: tundra; feature: field; material: soil | place: USA | collected 2010-05 | depth 0.15 m
ATCTATTTCTTTAATATTTTTATATTTATACCACTGTTCATAATGATAGCTACACCATCCGCGAGCTAAATATGGCTCACTACACCCATCTACCATGCATATACGAGGGCCTCTTTCTTCTTTCCTTCTAAGAAATTCAGCTAAGCCCCTCTCAGCCGCTTGGCGCAATAAAACACTAGAGCCCAGCTCAGCAGGTTTCTGCTCTTCTACAGGGGGATTATCGGGGAAGAGAGAACTACTATTTTCATTTTCCCCCGCCGAATCTGCTGCCGGTTCAGAAGCTTTTACTATTTGTTCATCAGACACGCATTAGATTCTATCAAAATAAGGCCACTCTCCGGCAGGATTTCGCGCGAAAAGTGGCCTAATTTATAAGCATCCAGATACAGGCTCTCCCTGAATTGGCATTGGCATCACCTCCTCAAACTACTTTTCGGCAAGAGATATCCCTCCAAGAGCTAAAATTAAGGCATCTGCGCGATCTCCGCCCCCGTTATCAATTCTACCCCAATCATGGTCAGGAAATTTTTTCTTAATCATATTATATGATTCTTGCTTAGATAAATTTCCCTTTCCCAAAGTGGCTTTTCTAGCACTTGTCACTCTTGCTTCTATAACCATTAAACCTCTAAGCTTACAACACAGAGAAGATATAGCTTGAAAGTGAGCTATTTTTCTTGTGGCTTCAGCGTTCCTTACGACACTTAAAAACTCTATAACAGCTACATCTGGTTTATTTATAGTTAGCCAACTCTGTAACCAGACAAAATAATCCACAAGTTGCTCAGAAGGAGATCCATTCTTTAATTTTTTCCAAGCATCAGTAAGAATAAGATTATTGTTCTCAACTAATGCTACTCCAGAACAACTAGAGCTTGGATCTATACCTACTATTTTCATCTAACGCGGTGCATCTTGAATCTCCCGTTCATATTTACTCATCTGCCGAGACAATCTCTCACAATCAAGGTGAAAACAATCTCTTAACACTTTAAGATCAGTAACAATCTTCTTGACCTCATGTTCTTTCATACCTAAATCAAGAACTTCTGGATCGCCATTAATCTGATGATCTCTAAACTCATTCGTATTTCTCTTACCATCCTCTCCCATAAATGGAATTTCTTTAGCAACTACTGCTTCTCTATAATTCCTAAGCTTTTTACAATCATTCATCTCATCTTCATATTGCATTAATACCCAGTTCATTCTCGTCTCATATGCGTGGAATCTGGCATGTAACGAAAACAATTCATCTCTAGAAATTATAGATACATCAATTGGAAATACTGGAGCTTGCTCATCTGAATATGCGGGCGGAATGGGAAAATTCTCAGATTTTATAATCTCCATCGCGCGACTTTGCCCTGGAGATTTATCTACCTGCTCAAGAATTATATTATCTTTAGCATGCTCAGCCTCAACAAATTCTGTCGCTTTATCTTCTTTTTCTGCTTGCGCTTTTTTAGCCGATTGTTTAGCAGCTTCAGCAATTGTTCTATCTTCAATAGGAGGATCTGGTTTAATAAGACTCTGCTCTATTGTTGAAGTAGCAATCTTTATTTTCTGTCCTGAAGGAAGAGTTACTTCAGTTAATGGTGACTCACCAGGCGCGTTTTGCGCCGGAATATTATCTTCAGTATATCCCTTAACTTCTCCTGTACCAGAATCATATATCGCTCCAGTAGCAGGATCAGTCTCAAGTACAGTCCCATTATCTAAAGCCCTAGCATTCTCTAATTCCTCTGGGCTAACTTTCCCAGTAGAATTATTGATCATAAATTTAAGCTCATTATCACCAATATTAGGAATTTCTTTCCTACCCTTACCAAAAGCTTTCAACATTGGGCCAGTTATTTGACCTTCTAAATTATCTCTCTCAGCAGGATTCGCGCCGGATGTATCATCTATATCTATTCCTAAATCAGCTTTACTTACAGTCTGTACAGAAGTAGTTGACTCGGGGACAATTCCGCCGACTACCTGCCGACCTCCTGTCGCCTGATTAGTAGTAGGAATAGCCTCTACAGACTCCTCATCTATTGCCATATTTATACTCTCTTTGCCCTCTTCTTCGGATACATTTTTGGGCGCTCCTTCTGGATTTTCAACAACAAACTTTAACTGATCAGTAGGAATCTCTGCAAGCTTTGTTATATCTATTCCGTGAGCTTTTACAATAGGAAGAGTTAACTGAGCTTCTATCTCAGAGCGTTCTCCATCTTCCTCAACCGGCTTGGCTTTAGCTTTACTCTTTTTTTGTTCGCTCGTCTCTGGAGTTTGTGCTCTTGCAAAAGCTCCGGCATCTTCTCCTTGCGCGGAATCCTGCTCAGCATGAACCGTAGTTCCGTCTCCTGCTGCTCCGTTCTGCTGCCCAGTCCCTCCAGATACTTGATCCCCCGCCGGAATCCCTGCTGCTGGGACCTCTGAGCTAGTTTCTCCGGCTTTTTCTGGAGCCTCTCCCGCCGCTTCTGCCTGTGGGGTTTCTTGGCCTTTTGCACTAGCTCGTCTCTCTTTCTCAGCTAAATATGCTTTGCGCTCATTTTCTACATTTTCATTATTAGGAAATTTATCAAGACCAATAATTAATCCCTCTAGCACCCCATCTGATACTTGAGTAATATCAAAACCTTGTATCGGGGAAGATTCACTGTGCGCGACTTCTGCCGAAGGCTGAGCAGGAGCAATAAATGTGTTTCCATTTGCGACTGCATCAGTCACATTTTGTTCAGGGGAATTTTGCGCGGGAATAGAAGCTTGATCAGAAAGGGCTATAAAAAGTATAGTTTCAACATTATCTGAATGATTACCATTCTTATGTGCGGCTTGAGCAATTGAAACAAGATCAGTAGCATCTTTTAATCTTTGTGCAGGGTCTTCAGGAAGAGCGTTATTTAAAGACTCATACAAACCCCTTGACATTCCCTCAGTGAGAATTGTAACTACTTGATTATCATTTAAATTAACCGACATTACTCACATCGTTTCTATTTACTACAACCTCTGTTCTGGACGCTGAAATCTCAACATTAAGAGTTTGATCGTCTAAAAGTAATTTATCTATAACTTTTCCTAATTCCTCATGAGAAATACTATTTTGTAAATAAATTTTATTATATTCACTTGTATTACTATTAGAGATTTGTCTTATTCTAAACTGTTTCATTGCCACCTTTTCAGAACTTCTGCTCTTGTTTTATTATAATCATAATCCGGCCATACTAATTTCGTGAATATACCTACCTCTGATTCACTAAGCTTTTTACGTTTCTCTTTATAATCAACTTTACATCTTTTCTTTTCACTACAATATTTGCAATCTCCAACACTCCATTTACTTGACTCTCCCTCTCTCACATGAGGGGGGATTTCATCATTCTCATAATAAGTACGCCATTCTTTAAGCTTTTTCTTACCAGCTTCAAACATATCAGGATCATGAGTTATATAATAGCTAGCTGTTAGAAGTGGCTCTTCTCTACTAGAATAAAATAGAGTACCATCATCGGGCGGTTCTACTTTTAGAATTTTAGGCTGACAATTACCTTTATGGTTAACAGCACATCTATCATTGCCATTTTTAATTAACAGACCACTAATAGTACAAATAACTACAGTAGGGGAAAATTTTTTATTAGCTTCTGCAATATACGCCTTTAACTGTCTCACATACTTTTTATGGCTGTATATTGTTGCTTCTGGATCAGCGCGCATTGCAAGAACTTTTTCATGCCCAGTTGTCTTAACATCTACTACATGACCTTTTGTCCAAAATGGCGGCAAAAGTATAGCATCGGGAGAACCAGTCAGCCAACAATCAGAATCTTCAAAATATGTTTGCTCATCGTCAACCCCAGTTACATCTGCTGAAAGTAGCGTTCCATTCTTTGACCATCTTCTAATAAACATATGCTCAATATCATTACCCTGATCAAATAAAACACGTACTTTTGGCTCCAGCGGCTTTTCCGGCGCGGGATGAAGCAAATTATATACTTGTGCTCTCCCACAGACTGAATCATCATTCCCAGGAAAAGTAGAATAATGAAAACTTGTATATCCTTTTTTAGATTTTACTCCTTCCCGCCAAATCTGCTGCTCTTCATTTTCATAGGCAGATAAAAGGAGAGGCTCTACAACTGTTAAGTTGCCTAGCGCTCCCCAGAGCGCGGCACGGCTCATACCCACGGCTTCGTCTCCAATTTATTCCATCTATCAACCATTATACGAACATCATCAGTATTCAAATGAGCATACTTTCTATCATCAATTTTAGTTTTCAAAGCATCTAACATTCTCTGGCACCAACCATCTATATTTTTATTAATACCCACTATATCTGCTATTTTTATAGCAGTTCCAGAACTTATTGTGCCAAATGGATTTCCATCTTTAGGATATCCCTTTTTGTATAATTCTGTATACGGTTTTCTCTGCTCATCGGTGGGACTACCATACCCATAATCTGGTTCATAAGGTGATGTTATACCAGTTATTACTTTGCACTTCATACATGCTTTACTAGGCCAATAACTTTCTCCACCATAGTTACTCAATAAAATTACATCTATATTGTCATCATGCTCACACTCTTTATCAGGCCATCCCAGAAAACCTGGCTTCTGCCCTGCCATTTCTTTTTCATAATCGATTACAAATTCAGGAGGAACTGTATCGCTAGTCCCATAATACTCTCCATAACCAATTACTTTTAGGTCTTTATCTAATATTTCAAGAACTGCACTACTCAAAACTCATCAACCCCATATACTAAAACTTTAATCCCGCGCTTTTTGGCCTCTTTAATTGTATGGTTTGTTCCAACAGATTTTCCATAGGGGAATGCATATACTATATCTGGTTTCTCTTCTAACATTTCTATATTTCTTTTAGGGCCAGCAGATTTTCCCCATAGTTGCCATTTAGCATAAATTGTTTCTACCTTTAAATCTTTCCTATGTTCAGCTAACACTTTAGCAATATTATCCGCGCCATTTGCGCCGCCATTCAGCACAGTAGAATTTGGCGGGAGTGAGTTAATAACCTTTTCAATAGCCCTTACATCTTCCCAATTCCTGCTGCCGCAAATTAGTACCTTCATTATTTGCACTCACAAGTTCTAGGCCAAGCCTTAGTCAGTGAATTATAATATCCTACTGTTCCAGGCTCATATTTATTTTGTTCTGATCTTTTCTCTTCACGAATAATCCTTGGCTTTATTCTGCCACATTTTCTACAATAATCCCTATCAAATAAATCTTTTATTATATCTATAGTTTTCATCATCAAATGTCTTTATCTTTTGTATACCGGCGTATTTGTCCAGTTAATCTATTATTTCTAAAAACTCTAAAAGCTGGTCGATCAAAATCTGAAGTCTTAAATCCATTAACTTCTTCATTAGCCTTGACTATTTTAAAATCTATATTGTGGACTAATCCACAATCGCAGCATGCCATACGATAGCTACTCTCTAAAGTAGGTATTACCCAATCTCCTTCTTTGGGCTCGTCATAACTTCCCATCTCAATTTCCCGCCAGCATTGCCGAGCGGATAAGTTGCGCAAGGTCCTTATCTGCATCTATCATCTGTCTTAATGCACGCTCTCCCTGAACTTTATTTCCATCCGGGAGGGATACCCACCCGCCCTGTTTCGCCTGCCGATGAGCAATTGCAGGTTGTCCAGATCTATGTGCAATTCCACCAAACTTATCAAAATATTCTGCTCCCTCCATAAGCTCAAATGTATGATCAAATTGTTGTGTATTCAAATCTAATCTCAAATGAGCTTTTCTAAATGGTCTGCATACTCTACTTCTACTAACATTAACTACAATTTCTTGTCCATCTGCCTCTTTAGTCCCTGCAATTCCTATAATACCTTTCTCTTTTAATTTATCTTCAGTCTGTAACAATCCTTCTTCGTCGTAATATAACCATTTAGTCTGTTTCAATTGTAAATTCAAACCAGATTGATGTTCCATCTCCTTACCGCCAAGAGGTTTTTCTGACTTAGTCTGAAAGCTTTTAGTCGCATGGTCAATTTGTATAATACAATTTTCTTGCTTATCAAGAGCATTCATTATATATTCAAATGCCTTTTCCCAAACTCGAATCTTCAGTCCCACATCCCAATCACCTGCATCTTTATTTAATCGATCCTGCGGCTTTGCTTCCGATACTGAGTCAAGAACATGACAATGTACACTTCCTAACAATAATTGAAGCTCTCTTGCCACATCCTCAATTATATCACCATCTCTAATTAATAAAGTATCAACATTCATACCTACATATTCTGCATACTCTTTACTAAATACCTTCTCAATATCGTGCCAGCAGACCATCAACCCAGCCGGAAAATTCGGCCCACGTAGCTCCTGAGCTGCTTTAGCGATCAGGTACGCGATTCTTGACTTGCCCCCACCGGGCTGTCCCCAGAGGCGCGTAATCCGGCCGAGGGGAATTCCGCCCGAGGTGATTCTCATTAATGCAGGAGACTCTAAAGGTATTCTAGTAATAGGTGGTTCTTCTGCACCTGTTTGAATAGATGTTTTTCCACGACGTTTTCTAATTACTGCTATATCTCTATCAAGATTCTCTATCAGAACAGGGCTCATTGCGCTAATTTACCATCTATCTCGATACTAATAGAATACCTATCCATATTTTCACAAGCTTTTTTAACACTGCCACTCCCAGCAAATGGGTCTAATACCGTTTGTCCTTTATATGAATTTACTGCCAGTAACTTTTCCATCAATGAAACAGGCTTCTGAAATTCATGAGTACGATAAGTAAGTTGATCAATAAAAGTACCCGATCTAGTAGTCCAATGTGTATCTTGACAGAATGGACTATTCTCTAAATCATAAGCAGCAATTGTCTCTACAAATCTACTATATCTTTTCTTAGTATTCTTAGTACTGGCAGTCTTTACCCAGAATAAAATCTGATCCGGTTTACTATCTAATTCTACTAAATCCTCACCATACATAAAGAAGAAAGATGGACCGCTGCACAATTCTCTAGCAGAGGCAATAGCCAAATTTATCAGCGGGAATTTGCCATACGGAGGATCAGCGATTACTAAATCAATCTTTTTACCTTCCTCTGCAATCTCACACATCTCTGCTAATGCATCTCCTACAACCCATTTATATTTACGTGTCTCATAAGAAGATGAGGGCATATCTTCCAAAGCTGCTGATCCTACTCCAAAGGGGCTCATGCAAATCTCTCCCCGCGCGAAATCAGTGCCCATTCTGTGTCGCCGTGCCGCTGATATTCGCATTCATATAACGGTCCAATTATATTGACACGATAATCATGATCAGGATCTTTTCTAGCTTGATGCTCAAATTTTCTTAGTAAAACTTTCTCATCATCTCCAGACCAAATAACTTCATTATCCTTTGTTACATCTACCTGCCCAAATTCAATTGCTAGCGGCGCACTTAGCGGCAGCAAATCAAACCGAGGTGGACAATTTAAACAATGCCTAAATCCTTCAATTGGTTTTTGTTTAACAAAACTCAATGTGGGTCTCCCTCTGGGCCGGAATCCTGCCGAAGTTTTCCTTCATCTTGCATTTTTCTTACACTTGATGAGGCAGAAAATCGCGCATGAGGACAATAAGTCAAATGATCAAAATCATCATATTCTAAATTGCACTTTTCACATCTGGCTATCATCCGAAATCCATTACCCTTATTCTAGAATCACAATTAGTACACCACAAATCAGCATCACCAAACATTCTATTATAATTTCTTACTTCAGCTTTTGTATCTAGACCGCAAGTAGCACAACTGTCATAAGCTTCTCGCCAAATCTTTTCTTCCTCATTACTCGGCCTTTCAGACCATCTTTTAGAATCGCCCTCTGGAAAATCTCGATAATTATCAGCTAGTTTCCACTCTTTTATTTTTGGTAACTCAGCGTGAGGCATAGCTATTCGTGCTTCAACTTTCCATCTTCTTTTCTAGCTAATAGCTTAACTAAATTATCTTTAGCTATTTCATCCATATCAAGACCAAGCTCTGTACACATTTGAGCTACATACCATAAAACATCCCCAAGCTCTCCGCGCAAATTTTCGCGCCGAGATTCAGTAATTCTCATTCTATTGCGCCAAGACTTCTTTACCTCATCTGCTACCTCGCCAGCCTCTCCCGCGAGCCCCAGCGCCGCATACATAATTCCCACAATTGGATGCTCATCTAAATGTGGATAAACCGCCGTGCTCTCTGCTTTCTTTTGATATTCCTCAAAATTCATACTGTTTCTACAGCCTCCCAGTGAATTGGTACAAGATTATAAGTAGCTCTCCAGAAGAAACATCCTGGGCACAAAATGGTTGTATTATTACCTACTACTTTATTCCACATATCGTCAGGCGCAGTCCAATAAGAACCCATCTTCTTAGCTACAGGATTATCACAATCATCACACATCTCTCCACAATAATGACGAATTTTCTGATAATAAAAACGTCGTAAGCTCACGCCGCTATAGCCTCAGTTCCGTTTATTTCATTCACAAAATCTTCTACACGCATCATTGAGTTTAATATAATTCCCCGCGAATCCTTTCTCCCATTTATCATAACTTTCTCACCAACATTTAATAATGGTTTATTAGCAGCCCATTGTTGAGGGAATATAGTACATTGGAAACTATCTAGTCCTAATGATACCTTCGCGAATCCCATCTTTTCGCCAGGATTCTTACCTTTCTTTGTAACAGTCCCCTTAATCTCTGCAATTACTCCGCCTATTACTACATTCTCTCCTACTTCTAAACTATTATATTCTTCTTCACTATGAGTTTTTTCAATTATTAATTGCTCATCTTCGCCCAAAGTTCCGCCGGGGGATAAACTCATACCCAATAGCTCGACCTCCGCCGCAGATTTCTCGCTGTCACTCCAATCACTTCTTCCCCCCAGCGAATCTAGTGCCCCAACTTTTAATAACTTCTCCCGATGGCCTTTATTGCATTTAGAGTATTTGAATTCTTGTTTCTTCTCAAAATCTTCCAGGGACAAGTACGGCCGGAGTTTCATTACTTGTTCAGATGAAGTCTCAGCAATTCCTTTAATACCATTAAGCCCATATCGCAAAGCATTATTCTCAAAATCAGGAGTATAGTCGGAGTTAGATATATTCACATCAGGAGGAAGAATTTTTATATCGAAGTATCTAGCCTCTTTAATAGCTCTCAAAGAATCCTTTGGTTCTAAAGTCATTATAATAGAATAAAAATCTAAAGGATAATTTACCTTCAACCATTGATCTTGATATGCTTGAACTGCATATCCAGAAGAATGTGCCTTATTGAACGAGTAATCTGTATAAGGAAGAATCTCCTCCCAATATCTTTCAGATTCTTCTAAACCAATCTTCTCTGAAGCTTTTTGAATAAATTTTTCCTTATGTTTATTCAATTCATCTTCTGCCGCTGATCCCTTCTCTCTATAAATCTTAGCAATAATCTTTCTAATTCCATCGGATTGACCAGGAGTATAATCTGCTAAAACCTCGAATAAATCTGTTACTGACTCCTGAAAACAAAGGGACCCATAGGTATCAGAAAGATATGGTTTTAAAATATCATTAATACTATATTCTTTTTTGCCATTCTTCCTATCCGCATAATGTAGATGCCCCTGTTTACCCATAGGACCAGGACGATAGAGAGCATTGATAGCAGCTAAATCAATAATATTTTCAGGCTTCGCTCTAACTACAAAAGAAGTAACTCCGTTGCCTGGAAACTGATTTGTTCCTAAAGTTCTGCCACCTTGAAAAGACTCCATTACTTGCGGTTCTACATTCATAGGATCAATCAAAATTGGTAGTTTATCCAAATCTATATAATCTCCACTTCTATCATAAATTTGATCTACTATCATTTGTTGCTGATCCATTCCTGTAAGACCTAAAGCATCCCACTTAACAAAACCGTAATCCTCTATGATTGAAATCTTAGTAGTCTCGGACCAAGCTGTTCTAGACCCTACCTCATTCTCATCAGATCTAATAGTAGGTATATAATTAGTAATTTCTTCTGGAGTAATAATTACTCCCGCAGCATGTTTAGAAATCCTCATTACAAAAGGATCTCCACCGTTCTCTAATCTAACAGATTGTTTCCACTCCTCAGGCCATTTCTGTGCCCATTCATCTAACTCTGATATTCTACCTCTCATTACTTCTAAATTGGTATCATGAACAGAATCTATTAAATTTGAATCTTCATGACAAATCGCAGCTATTTCATCATAAGCTTCACTTTTAAATCCATTCAATACCTTCGTTACATTCTTTAAAGCAGCTCTAGGTTGAAAATGCTGCTGAGCCATTACATCAGATATATTTTTCTCTCCATATTTTCTAGCAAAATATTCCTTTGCTTCATTTCTTCTTTTGCTAGGAAAATCTATATCTATATCTGGTAATCCCTTTCTTTCAGGATTTAAAAATCTCTCAAACTTCAACTTATAAGCAATAGGATCTAAAGTAGTAATATTACAAAGATAAGAAACAAGAGATCCTGCAACAGATCCTCTACCAGATCCAATTCTCATAGGCTTCTTCGGGGCAGAATCGCCGGGAAGAGGGTCTGTACTCTTTGCCCATCTAACCCAATCTCCAGTAATATAGAAGTAATCAAAATTCTTTCTATTACGAATTACTTCTAACTCATAATTCAGTCTATCCTCATATACGGAATCCCCACTCCTTCCGACTCGTGCCAATCCCTCTTTACACCATTGAATGACTGTTCTCTCTGCTTCTCCCGGCGATTTTCCTGCCCGTGGCATCTTGATTGATCTGTCCATAATGAAGGGTTCGATCTTTGAACCAATATAATCAGTATTTCTGATAGCTTCATCGACCACTGTGCTAGGTATATCAGGGTGATTTCGCGCGAAGGTTTCAGATACTTCCTTTTCATCCATAATATGTAGCCCATCATGCCAAAGCTCATATATCTCTTCATTATTTTCTATCCTTTTTTTATTCTTAGCTTCGGCACTTTCTACAGTTTCATTAGTACCAATCAAAATAGCTATCTTCTGAGTATCTACCCAACCCTTTTTAGGATAATGAGAATCGCCCTCATATACAATCGGTATACCAAATTTATTAGCTAATGAAATAAGCTCCAGATTTACTGCCCTCTGGCGATCAAAATCATGAGGCATTATTGCTATATAAAAATCTTCTCCGAATATCTTCTGTGATCTAATAACAAAATCGCGTGCTTCTCTCTCAGAACCATTCTCAATAAGAAATGGCAATGGACCTAATATACATGAAGTCGAACAGATTAATCCTTCATGATACTTTTCTAATAATTCCCAGTCGAAACATGGGTATTGATAGAAGCCCGATCCAAAAGCCTCAGAAGTTATCTTAATTAAATTATGCCATCCTTTTAGATTCTTTGCTAAAAGAACATAATGCCACTTACGAAATCTCCAATCTTTATCTCTTACTGAGCGATCTGGTCGGAAATATCCCTCTACTCCATTTATAGGTTGTATCCCTACTTTATTACATGCCTTAATATGCTTAAGAGATCCACTTAAAGTTCCATGGTTTGATTGTGATAAAGAAGTTTGTCCTAATTCAGCAGCAATTTCGGCGCATTGAAGTGGAGTTCCAAGACCATCTAAAATAGAATCGCTGTCATGATGATGCAAATGAATCATAATATATAACTATAAAGTATCCCTACCTCTGAAATGCAGATGATCTCATAGGAGTATTTCCAGAAAAGACATCATTCTCACTCGGCGCAGATTCCCGCTGAAAGGTTCCCTCTTTTACTGCTCCTTGCCCAACTAATAATTGTTGCATTTCTTCAAAAGACCCCGGAGAAGAAAGATTTACTAGATTGAACTTACCCTGCGCGAGATTCTGGTCCGCAACAGTCATTGGTTCCAAGCCGCCATCTACAACTGCTGGCTCAATAAAGTAATTAGTATTCTCTTTAGTCGCACCTTTTCTGCTCACGAGAAAGTCGCGCGACATAAGTCCCTTATAAGACTTATCCTTAGCGAGAACCTGTTCAAATACTCCCTTTGGCGACTTCCAAAGCCATACTAGATCCTCAAATCCAGTAATGATCTTCTGTTTATTTGCGTCTTTTTCAGCAACACCTTTATCATTCCTTTTATATACTGGAGAACGAGTATACTGAGAATCTTCAGTACCTCTCCAAATAAGATTTAGATATCCCTTAGTGCCTCTCATACGAATATCTTTTAAATCGCTCTGACAAGCGGGGCATGAGGTGCCATCGTCTAGCTGATCTAGACAAGGAACATCATTATAGTATCCATAAGAGTTTCTTATGCGATGAGTTTGCGCATAAGTAAGATCCTCTCCCTGCTCTAGGAATCTCACCCGCGCCGTCTGCCCGTCGAGGATCTGGAAATACTCTACGCGCTCGAAGGTGGTTTTACTGTTCCTGCGTGCTGATATGACCGCTGTGTGTTTTTCAAAATTACTAGCTCCGCTGGGCAAGGATCTGCCCTCCTTTTATTTGCGTTTTATTAGCGGCTGATTCTACGCAGTCCGATGCTCTGGCCTGTTTCTGCGCGAATTAGCTCCTATAGATTATCACAACTTTCCGGCGGCTTGTAGAACAAGATATGGTTCGGCGCTATTTATTAATTCACTAACAGTTTGTTTATCTAAATCCGCTGCGTCTCCAGGCGCATTTTGTACAACTTTTATAGGCATATAAGCACATATCATCTCTACTGCTTTTTTAGTACCCTTGTTTCCAGCCTTATCATTATCTAAATATATAATAGCTTGCTTGCAATATCTATTTATTAATCTAGCTTGCTCACTTGAAAACTCACTACCTGCTATCCCAACTGTATCAGGATAACCATGTTGTGTCATAGCTAAAACATTTAGCTCGCCCTCAACTATAATAACATCATAACATATGGTATTATATCTAAACTCATCTAAACCAAATATATACTGTGACTTCTTATATGGTTGAAATCCATATCTGTTTTGATTCTCGTTATAATCTCCAAGTATCATATACTTAGGAATAGTATTCTCTTTATACGATCTACCCTTAAATCCTACCAAAACACCATTGTGATCTCTAATAGGAATAGTTATTCTTTCAGATAGCTTATCATATCCTATTTCCCATCTCTTTAAAGTATCTGAATTGAAACCTCTATCATACATATATTTCTTATATGCAGGTGGCTCAGAACAACCAGAGCAAGGCTGATCAAGCGCATATTGAGGGCTTGCCGAACAGTGCTGGCACCAGTTCTTATTCAGCCAATCAATTTTGAACTCCTCCAGCCAGGATTCGGCGGGGGGTAATCTCTTCTCTTCCTCTACTACTACTGGGTTCATTATTCTTTTTACCTCTTGTTCTAATGTTCCAACTCCCGCCGAAATCCCCCCGCCGCCATATCTTTCTTCAAGTAACCTCCTAGCAACTGTTTCAGATAGAGACTTATGCCAAGCAAGGAATGTAATTGCATTCCATCTCTGCCCACAACTATGGCATATTCCTAAAGTAGTTCGAGAATTCATTCTCGCACTGGGAGAAGTATCTCCGTGAAAATGTTCAGACGAAGGGCACGAGAAGGAGATCTCACCGCTACTTTCAGAGATATTGGATATGCCCGTTGACTCTAATAAGTCACGCACATTTATATAAGAAAGATCCTCAAGCATTACATCCACATGAAATTGCTTGATATCCGCACTTTGGGCACTTCTCTACATCACAACCAGGATGATGAAAATCACCCTCATCTACATTGCAGTCATGACAAGGAACACTCCACTCTTGTTTCTCATCTCCGAATCTAATTCTTTCCCTTTTTATTCCATCAGAAAAATCATCATAAAAAGCTATAGTACAGCTTATAATATTATTCATCTCATTATTACAATATATACACTTGCTCATAAAATTCTACCTTTTTCCTTTTCACATATAATACAATATCTTCTGCCATTTTTTCTGAGAGTGTTCTCTTCAGAAAAAAGATGCCCATATTTACACTTCGTTTTTCTCTTATTTATAGCAGAAGCAGAATTAGATCTTTCGTTATTTGTCGCGCCTCTTAACAAAACTAGATGTTTTGGGTTTACACAGCTAGTAGTTCTGCACTTATGCTCTATTTGATAAGGATGAGGAAGAATCCATCCATAAGCTAATAAAAATGAAAATCTGTGCGCCTTTTTAACTTTACCTTTTTCTACAACAAAATTTGGATATCCTTTTTGATCTTTTGCACCTTTCCAAATCCAACACTTACCTAAATTAGTTTCAGGATACAGGGAAGTTGGCCGAAAAAGAGGTCCATCTTTATCTATCTTGTCATAAAATAATTTTACCCGAAGAGGATTAGTCGTTTCCAAAATGATCTCCCACAACCACTAGTTGTTCCGCAACAAGGGCAAGTGTGACAACTGCCAGTTGGCCTCATCAGATTCCCACAAATATTGCAAATCATTTTATTTCTCCTTATTGAATTCCATCTCTTTCTACTGCTACTAAAGTTTTTGTATTAATATACTCATTCAAAGCGTTTTTGAAATCATCTCCATTCAATGACCAAATGCAGTCACCGCTAACCCAGGCATTTGCCATAGCACACTCAAAACCTGCTTTCCAAGCTTTCTCTAGCTCCTCATGAGTATTCACGATTTTCTCCAAGTAACTTTACTAATACCAGTAATAGGGAAAAATATACGCACTGCAAAAAGTAAAACTATTATTTGCGCCACTAATTCCCAGCTCATACAGTAACTTCCTCTTTCTCAAACTGTTCAGTATTCACCCAAGGCTCAAACCTCATGAATTCAGGGTCACAAAGTACATCTTGCTCTCCAGGTGCTCCATTCCTATTCTTTATTAATCTAGTATTCAATTTCTTATTTTCTCGCATCTCTTGATTCTGCATCATTCCTATATAAATATCAGCAGCCTGATAAACAGATATCGATCCACCCATATTACTCTCAGTAGAACCATCCTCGGCCGAGTTCCGCTGATCCTGGCTAACCATAATAATTGTAGAATCAGTAGCCAGTGCAACTGACTTCAGCTCATTAGTAATTTCAATTAATCCTTCATGCTTAGCAGCAGAAGCTTTTGTACCCTTCATCAATTGCACATAATCTACACAGGTGATATCTGGTTTATATCTATTTATCTCAGCATAAATTCGATCTACGGTACAATTTCCAGGGCTATCAATCACAATCAAGTCATTTTTAGCATTCTCATATTTTTTAGCAGCCTTACGCCAATTCTCTAACTCATGATCTGGTAACTCGCGCTTGCGCAATTGCTTGTGCGAGAAATTAGTTACCATAGTGTCAAAGCGATCCATAATTTGGCGCTTACTCATCTCAAGCGACATAAGCAAAGCGTTTTTATCCTGGTCTATAGCCTGAGAAAGAAAAAACTGTGACAACATACTCTTTCCTCTGCCACTGAATCCGGCTACAGTTACTATATCTCCCTGTTGGAAGCCGTCAGTCAAATCATCAAATAGTGGAATACCACATAGGATGCCGGGCTTTTTACCTTCGGCCTTATCTATTTCATACTGATCAATACGATCTTGCATCTCTGCCCTCACGCGCGAAACCTGGCCGGAGGGAATTACAGTAGCTAGATCTCTAGCTGCATCTAGCATTATCTCATCTAATCTTGACCAATTGGCCGGATTTCCTTCCGCGTGAGCTAACTCAATTACCTTTGCCGCGAAATATCTTCTGCGCACATCATTCAGAAACTCATCAATTAATGCCTCCAGTGGATCTGATGACGGTTCACCTCTCCAATTAGGGAAATTATTTTTCACTAACTGAGGGCTAGGACAAACTCCGTATTTTCGAGCATGTTTAGCCGCGTAATTGAATACACTTTTACATTCTTCCCCAGACTGAGTATTAGAGAAGTGTTTAATTTCCACTCCTCTAGCTAATAAAGTAGATATCTGGCCGCTGTTTAGTGCTGATGAAATTACGGCGCGCTCTGAATCCATTAATCTCCCTTATTAAATTTTACCTCTTTCCCACGACTGCCCGAATTTGGTCGCGCGAGTCAGTGGTACAGAAGACTGTTTCAAAACCACTAGAGCGGACTAGCTCGCAGACATCCGTCTCCTGCGTCAAGCCCACCTCTAAGGCGATCAATTGTACAGACTTCCGGGGCTGAACGAGCGCGAGGAGACGGCGAGTCAATTCAAAGCCGTCTGGGCCTCCCCAGAGGGCGACCTCGGGCTCATACTCAGTCATCTCCGGCTCATACGAACTTCTCTTAGTAGTAGGTAAATAAGGTAAATTAGCGAGTACACAATCAAATTCACCTTTTACACCTTCAAGTAAATCTGCATATCGCCAATCTACATCTAGATCAAGAGCAACAGCATTGATCGATGCGACATCAAGTGCGTCTTTACTGATATCAACTCCAGTTACCTTCAGATCAGGTCGCTCCTTCTTCACTGCTAATGCGACTGATCCACATCCAGTTCCTACATCTATTACTCGTGCTTCGCTAGGCAGTTCCTCCACAGCAATCTGCACGAGAGGTTCAGTCTCAGATCTAGGTATAAGAGTTCTTCTATCAACATATAGATCCAGATTTCTAAATCTACAATGATTTGTTATATAAGCTACAGGTTCATGCTTATTTATTCTACGTTCAAGAAGTTCATTAAATTGAGTATCATCTTCTGATTTAACTAGAAGATCTTCTGCTTCTGTACTGGGATCATATCCGCCTATATCAGTAATAAGACGTACAGCATCATCAAATGAATAGTCTACAGTGCTCATAATCTCCCTTTATATATAATTAACAATAAACTACTGCACTACTCTCCAGTATATCTACCACCGGCAGACTGCCTGGTCAAAGCATGAACAGACTCACGATCTTCTGCAATGGCTTCCTCACACAATGTTTGAGTAGCTCTTATTTGGGCCTTTAAAGTATTGTCATCAGAATCTTCCACATATCTACGCACAAAAACAGGGCCACACGAAACATTCCCGTATTGGATAGTGGGTATCAACTCTGCTGCTGCACAACCTATTTCAATAAGAGGTTTACCATTGGCCCCAACAAAGCTGCTAGAACTATCTATATTTTTCATTCCCTCAGACAAAGCTAATTTATTTTGAGGACCCTCTCCAGCCATTAAACCAACTCCTCATGCATATGATCTTCTCTCATAATGTCATTCATTTCTTTTAAGACATCTCCTATATATACAAATGCATTTGCAATAGAACCTAAAATCTCAATTTCAGATTCATTCTTGATACCCTTTTTCAACTGCTTTACAGCATTTACTCTATTTATATTCTGTCCAGAAAAATCCATTCTTAATTATCTACATCCTTCTATTTAGATTTGCATAATAATCAAATTTGTGCTCCGCTGGAGCCTAAACTCAGCCAAAGCATAGCATCTGAAAGATTTTGATGCTACGCTTGACATACTTCTTATGATCATGCTATAGTGTTCATACGCTCTTATAATCGAGATCTCAAAGGAGAACACAGTGAGCGCAACTGATGCGGCAGTAAAGTTGGTGCAGGAAAGTTTAGACGAGAAGAATGGAGAGCTTGAGAAGGTTGCGGGTCCTCTTGCGGCAGAGATTAAGGAGCTTGAGGCTTTCTTGAAGAAGATTACAAGGGGTACTAAGGTTCCTGGCGCTCCTCCAGCTACTTCGGATGAGGATCTTATCGCTGCTGTTGGGCATGTCTCTAAGGATGGTCCGGCTAAGTCTCCTGATATTGCTAAGTTCTTGGGAGTTGACCCCCGCACGATTTCCCGCCGCTTGTCGGCTTTCGCTACGGATGATACCAAGGCTGTTGTTGGTAATAAGGATACTGGCTACACTGCTTCTTAATTAGTATTGTTTAAAGAATTACTGGTCGGGAGGTAGTTCACTCCCGGCCGTTTTTCTGCCCAGATGCATTATCAAGTATCAAGCTCAATCTTTTCGTTATCCCGTTTGTAATACTACCAGAGAAATGAGCAAATAAAGTCTCGTGATCGTTCTCAGTTAGTTCTTTGACTAACAGCCTCAATCCATTTTCCATTACTTCTCGTTTCTCCTGAGAGTCAATCTTCTCAGCAATAAGAGCAGTAGCCTCCATTGCATGATTATGTGAAGTATGAGTCCACCATTGGAATGGCGCTTTCGCATCGCGTGGGAACGCCCAATCAGCTTTCCAATCTTTAGTTCTCTCCTTGGCCTCTTTTACATAGTTCCTCAATCTATTTAAATCTCGCATATCTCGCGCATATTCTAAATCACGTTTTTCAGCAATTCGATGACATCGTTCTCTTAATCTTTCATTATCTTTCAAAAGATCATCATATTTATTACGTTTCAACTTTATATCCTTTATTATATATAATAAATCAAACATAATCTACTGGACTTTCTCTCTTCCAAATTTTCTCCCATTCTGATTTACATGATTTACAAAGATACCCAGCAGGCCATCCCATAATAGAGATTTGGTAGTTAGCAATTTTCTTTTGTATCTTATGATCTACTAAGCACCAATATAAACTTCTTTTCTCTAAAAGCTTTATTTCTAAAGCGCCAAATTTTTTAGTTTTCTGATATTTCTTAGTCACCCATATCAACTTCATAACTATTTTTGTGGTACATTTGGCACCTAGATCTAAACTGGCTATTTAGCAGAGATACATTCGCATCTCTAAAGTCATATACTATAGCATCTTTCTTCTTAGGATGCGGTCTCATTATTCTTCCTATAGCCTGTTCATATCCTCTTAATTTCCGTCCAGGATAAGTAAGAAATAGACGATCTAGCTTGGGAATATCCGTACCCTCCTCGGCTAAAGTAGAGAATAATACAGAACCTTCATAATTATTCTTATCTATTCTACAAGATATTTTACTTATTTCATTAGAGTTGTCTCCAGTAAGAAATTGTATAGGACCATTAAATATTGTAGGAGCTATATCTAAAAAGATCTTAAGTAAATTACTTAGATGTTCTTTCCTTTTAGAAAGGATTAAACACTGACCTATATCACTTCCTCCCCAACACTCTTCTAGAACTTTATTAATTATAAGTTCATTTCTATCTTGATCTTTTTCAAGAGCAAACATCATCTCAGAATAATTATTACGTTCCACACGCCCATTTTTCAGGCGCAAAGTCGGCCGATAGTCAAATTCAAACTCAGTCTTAATCACCCTTACTGAGGGTATTACTAGATGTTTACCTATTTCTTTTATCGGGGTAGAGACTACAATCGGCCCAATCGCTGCCGAAATAATTGGAAATAAATCAGGATCGCTGTCTGGAGTGGCGCTACACCCGAAGCGATACCGCGCAGGGAATCTCTGGATCAGATCAAAGGCTGTCGAAGCCTGCACATGGTGAGCCTCATCCCAGATCACCATTCCAAATTGCTTATACCAACTATCGTTTAGTTCTCTTCTCTCAGATTGACCTCTAGCCCAGACAGACTGTCTCAAAGCTATAGTAAGATTCTTACCATCTTCCCAACTACCATCACCGATCTCTCCAACAGAATCAAATCCTAATTCATTAGCAAATTTTATCCACTGATCTTGTATATCTGTCTTTTCACAGAATACAATAGTCTTCTGCTGACAAGCTCTGACAAGCGCTAGCATAACCCTGCTCTTCCCTGAGCCAGTAGAACTTTTGTATATTCCATTAAGTTGTTCTATCATTCTATCAGCGGCTTTCAACTGATAATCTCTTAACGGAATTATATCATTATCAAATATATGTTTTTCAACAAAAGAAGTTTTATCAATCCAATTAGCTTCTACATTATTCTTTTTCAAAATCTCTTCAAGATCAAATTTAAATCCGCGCGGCAAAACCATATGTTTAATACCTAGCTCTCTTACACTAGGTCTATCCCAGTTCCAAAGCTCTATATATTCAGGTATATCAGCAGATCTATATAGCATCTCTTTTTCGGCGCGTTTCTTCGCCGGGTTCTGAATCTTCAGCCCATTCATAATTTCTTCTATTACATTTGAAGGTAGACCAGTAGGGCCTAACCTAAGCATATTGTCTACAGTTATATTAATCTTCATATATAGATACTACATCCTATCACATATATACAGCCGTGTCAACTGAAGAGCAAGCGGCAGAAAATCGCGCGGGAATCAAGCGAATTTAATTATTATTACTTATTTTGTAAAACCATTTGTAACCAAAGCGACAACTGTAATTATAGCCATAACGAACATGAGAAATCCAAATAAAGCTGCAATACCAACACCCCACCACAAGCCCGAGTTCGCGCCTCTAGCCTGCGTCTCGACCACCTGTGTCTTCTGCCCCGCCGCCTCATACATCGCCTGACGCAATTGCTCAATGCTGGTCGTGATCGGTTGAAGCGCTGTAGCAAGAGCTGTAGCAGAAGCAGTAGCGGTGGCAGCTACCTGCTGACGCATAGCCTCCGCTGCATCCGCCACCTGCCCGGCCAGCGCAGTCGCCCGAGTGTCCTGCACCTGAGCAGCCTGCTGAACTTGCTGTACATCTACCGCGCGAATTGCATTAATGCGATCTGCCTCAGCTAAACGCAATTCTCTTGCATGGCTAGCACGAAGTTGCTCAATATGTTGAATACCATCAAGCTCATCCTTTTGACAATCAAATCTAATTTCACTGATCTCTCGCTGATGTTCAGTTGCCATCTCCCGCAAATCATCCTGCCGACGGTTCTCAGCCGACACAAGATCGCGGACATTTCTAGTCGGATCGACTACTGTCGCTCCGGCGGCATCCACCGCAGGGCCGGGCGGCGTGCGATTTGAATCTTTAGCCATCCTTGCTCCCATCTTATTCAGTGAGAGTTCGCTCTGTGCCTAACTCGTTATTCTATATGATTAATAATTCTCATATACTACTATTATAGTACCAAATATCTTATTCACCCTTCAAAAAGCTTTATTATTTGAGGTACTATAACTGCTAATAGCATAACTACAACCGTAATATAACCAGTATATGCTTGTTTCTTAGAGAATGCTTGTCCTCTATCCTTCCAATGCAATTTCTGTTCTGTATCCCATATAGTATTTCTTTCATCTTGCTTCTCAACAAATTTATTTACAGTCTCTTTAACATCTTCTAAAGCTTGCCCTGTTTCAATTATTGATCCATTGATAATATTAAAATGTTTATCATGCCCATCTAGTCTATGGTTTACCTCAGCTTCGCGCTTTGCTGCGGCAACTGCCACAGCAGTCTCTCGATCTGATCGTTCTCTCTCAATCTTAATTGCCTTTTCAACAGTTGTTGCAAGAACATCTGCCGCAACTTCCTGTCTATCTAATATAGCTGTAGTAATTTTGGCTTGACCTCTCGCGCGGATTTCTGCCCGAGCCAGCGCTGGGCCTTGGCTCCTAGTAGGAATTATATCAAAGGGTCGGGAGGAAATACTGGACCTACCTCGCGCCGATCTGCTGCCGAGAGTGAAGCTATATTCTTCTGAATAAAGATTGCTTGACTATCATCTAGATCTATGATACAGTATATATCTTCTATACAAAGAAAGGGAATAAAATGTTTCATAAATCATTACTTAGTCTACGCAATTTGTCAAGCTCCATAGCAAAAAAGTATTACCCTGGGCATGCTCGCCCCTATCCTCTGCTTATGATTGAGTGGGCTTTAGACCATATGCTACATCATTATATGCCAGATGATAATTATCTTCCTCCACAGCCGAGAATCGGCCAGTTTAAGAAGATGAATAATACTACAGAGAAGTCTATATGAGACTTGCGTATATACAATGTATTTGTCCTAAACACGGATCAACTACTTTTCTGCATGTAGATTTAGAGAAAGATGACTTCTGTTTATTACCAATTAAAAAAGTGAATAAATAATCTCAGCAGGAAAGTCGCGCAAAGTAGTTATTTATTCTCCCCGATATAAAGATGTACCTCTACTGGAGTCTGAGTGCAATATGCACCGAGGCCGCTCCGGTTGTGACAGTTAATTTCTCTTCCGCGCCGATCTGCGCCGAGGGTAAGACTAAATTGTTCTATATAAAGTTTTTTAGTTGTTAAATTATTCTCTGCAATCTTAGCAGCATTATCTGCCGCTTCCACTGCAACTTCATTCCTAGTTTTAGTAATAAGAATTAAACTATCTATTTTCTCTACAACACAATTAGTAGCATCACAATTATCTTTTAAACCAGATTTAAGTTGATCAAATCTTATATTATCATATTTTTCATGCTCTTTAAAATTTACTGATAAATTATCTATATTCGCTGATTCTCTTCCTCTATTAAAAGCCGCTTGAACTTCATTTTCATGTTTTTGAGTTACGGTAGGCATATACTATTGACTTTCTTGTAGAAGAAAAATCCGCACTGTGTCTGAGCCTCGTCGTAGATAGCTAAATTCTATCACGCTAAGCCCTTCATAGCTCTTTTGTACAATTATCCGCCGTAAAAATTTATTTATGATGTTCCATTGTTTGCATAATATTCTTTAATTTCTTCAACAGTGAACACAGCGCGCCCTATAGTTGCAGATACGACGAGAATAGCGCGAATTCGCTCAGTTTACCTTCGTGATTTTTTAGGCTCGCTACTTCCCACTTCACACCCGGCGGACAGATAAATGAGCACGACTCAGATGCTCCTTCAATCGTGCTACCCGCAGCGAGGTACGCGACGTTGATGCCTCCAACTATTACCACACAACGAAGAGGCACACTGATCGCGGTTTCGACCTGAAGCACGACCAGCGTAGAGCGCGTACTATTTGGTTCGTATTTGACGAAAGCTTTGCAGCTTTCCTGCGCCCCATAAGCGTTCCCTGTTTCTACCAGTGCTAGACCTGATTCGATCTTCGCTGTCCCTACTGACCTAGCGGCGATCTCGCGCGAAGTAATTTCTAGAGAAGATATGCGCTCATCTACAATAGTATATTTAGAAGACAAAGTAGCATTTTTAGGTACTACTACATAACATAATCTCAATGAGCTTTGTGGTAACACAGCCGCACCAAATTCAGAAGCTTTTCCTTCTTCTATATGCGCTTTAGTAGCCCCTGCATTTGCACTCCCATTTAGCCACTCTATTCGGCCGTAACTACTGCCGATAATTCCTAATTCTTCTACATCATAAACTCGTAAAATAATCTGCGCAATTTGTGGGTTAGCAGAGGAAACTTCTACCGCATTATACGGATTCTGTTTAGCAGGATTCAAAACATTATATAACCCATTATAAAACGTATTACTAGATTCTTGTTTAGTCGCGGTCTGCGCTACAAAAGCCTTACCTTTTTCTACTTCTACTTGGAGACCAGCTCCAGCAGTTACTTTGCAATCATTTTCTTCTACCACTCCTGCTTGCACACCTAATGACTTTATTAAGAGCCTATCCTGACAAGCAGGCGAATCCATATCCTCGACATATGCGGGTTGACCAAATAATAATCCGCCTGCCATCGCTTACTCCTTTCTAACTAAATTATTTACTAAGCAGTGTACGGTGCCATTTAATTGTTGGTTCTCTCTTAGAATTAATTCTGTACCATCCTTGACTTTCACTCTTGCTTATTAATCTGATACCAGCTCTCCCATTTTTCTTCCTCCAAGAAAATCCATACTTATATCCTGGAATAAAGTAGATACTAAAAACAACCTTTGGCCTCTTTAAGGTATTTCTTTTCAAATGCACCCATATAGGAAATTTATTTAGATTCTCTTTACTGTCTATGTATTTAGTAGTCTTGCTTTTATCTAAATCTATATGTTCTACTGAAATTTTTTTATCTATAATCATTATTCAACTTTCGTTTTTTTCCAAAATCCATTTTGTCTTACAAGCAAATATCCATTAAACGGATCAGAAATCAAAATTCCATTTCCAGGTTCACCACCACCACCGCCAAGAACGATCTTATCAATTTCTATATTTGTTAATCCAGCAGTATTGATCTCTAGCAAATATCTAGATAATAAATCAGACCGTTCGTGCGTAGCTAATTTTCTAGTCAATGCCCCATATTGAGCTGGAAAATTTTCTTTATGAAGTGATTTACTCATCCAAAAACTCCTGTTTTTGGATCTGAACTAAAATATCTATATTTTATGTTGCTCATGACGAATACACCGTTTGAATCCCTGTAACATGCTCAGTTCCGTTATCATCTATCGCCAAATTGAAACCAAAGATTCTGACAGGCTGAGGAGTAGGATAGCCAACTTGAAACCTCGGACCCTTTGAGATTGTGGAATACACAATATCGCCTATTTCGTAATCTTCAAATGGCCTCGGAACAGAATAAGATTCTGAATTACTCACTGCTCTAGGATTGAAAGTCAATACTTTAAAAGGGCGCTTTAGAGTTTCAGTTTGAATAGCTGCATAAGCAATTAAAATATCTATATTTACTACATCCGTTAAGCTTTCACTTTTCTCAAACAGACCCTCTTCATTCACGCTCGAAATATCTTCTGCTTTCCCCACGCCGTACTGCCCCTGCACCTCTGTCCGGTTCTGCGTTCTCGTGCCGTCTGCTGACCTATTAGCTGATATACAATTACCGGGATAAGTAAATCTTACACCTTGGCCGCGATCCTGCCCAAGCCCCTTCATTTCACTATTTTCTTTTATCCGGTTAAAGTACATATTAAATTTCCTAGTAAGCGGATCTATATTAAAATCAAAACTATTTTCAATTGAAGTAAGCTGAGTTAATAATTCTCCTACAGGATGAAATTGCGGCACAGTATAATTTAGTGAAGAGCATTCAGGATTCAGCCCAATAGTAACTCCAGTAGGTACATCTATATTTGCTCTATTAATTAGATCAACAGCTATTTCATTTCTAGGAATACCAAACGGTTCTTCTAATCTACCATAATATAACTGTAAAGCAGATTCTGTAGCAATTGGATTATATTCTTTAGCAGATTTTACTTCTCCATATTGTTTCTCAATACCTTCTATTTCTTTAGCTAGTAATTCTTCTCTTTCTTTTTCCCAAGCTTCTCGTTCTTCTTTAGTAGGACTGGGTTTTAATTCTTTTGGATTATATCTAATAATAGTTCTACCAGAATATTTAACTGCCATTTCTTCCCACTCAATACCAGTATGAACTATTCTCTTATTGAACAATTCAAACCACCCCATAGCTGTTACATTCAAAGTCGCGTTAGAAGTATTATCAGCATTCTCTACGCACTTATAAACAGGCCCAGACCATACAGCCTTTCCATTTCTATAGCACACAATACAAGTTTTATGTTCTTCTACATATTTAGTTTTTTCATCTTCTAAATGAAGCCAGAAAGTAGCTGTGCCAGGTTGATTTAACATCAACTGTAAATTTCTACTATGGGCACTATTTAGTTCTACAATCTGTGCCAAATTAGAAGTCTTACACAAAAACCATTTCCAAACAGGAGATTCAGTCATGAATAGCTAGGCAAATCATAGGTTGTATAATAGGGCTTTCTATATATAATTTGCCTACCAATAGAAAAATGTTCCTTAATAGAAGTAGCACTCAAAGCTCCATTATATAATGCAAACTCTCCGCATAATCCAGAAAAATTAAAACGACTACCACCTAAATTCCCACCATTTTCACCTATATACAAAGGCTGTTTATTATCTTTAATTTCTTGAGCGCCTATAGCTTTAGATTCAGATAGAACACCATTTATATATAATTTCATCTTCCCTCTATAAGAAGTTGCAGCAAAATAAGTAGGTATAGATAAAGGCATAGTAACAGCACTATAAAGTTCTGCTTGTGATACTCCATTCCCCATTGCAAATAATATTTTTTTACCTTCAGATAACATTATACAATAAGGTGCTGCTATGTACTCAGCTTCTCCTGGCTTGCCTATAATCCAACCAGTAAATCTCTCTTTAAGAATTATTATCCATCCCTCGATTGTTATATCCCCTGTTACTCTAAGCGGTACTGAATCTGGTATTTCTAAATTCTGGCCTTCGCTACCATATTCTTTTGAGCCGGGAGAAAAAGAACCTATTTCGTTACCTACCGCCGAAATCTGCGCCGATCTACTTACTGGCAAACCATTATATATTCCATTCAGCCCATACTTTCCAGCGAAGTCTATCGCGCGAGTTCCAGCTAAATCACTTCCTCCCATTCTCCAATAAGCTATAAGAGAGCTTTCTCTTCTGATAGCTCTGTAGTATTCAGTTAACTGTGTCATATAATCCTTAAAAGTAACCGTGTCGATACCGCAAGACCATTTTAGTAGTAGCTCCAAAATTAGATCCAGAAACATATATATCATTCCACATAGGCTCTAATTTAATCCATTCAGAGGTAGGAACTAATGGTTCTAAATAGTTTGCCCCTTGAGAATTTACTACAGTTTTTTCTCTACAATTGAACAGCACATAATCACCTTCATTAATTTTTCCCAGCCATTCTATACCTTGGCTGTTAGTCAGATTTGATATCAATATATTTTCTCCAGGACCATATAAGTAAATATTTGGTTCTACAAACACTGATCCTTTATTACAAACACTTAATAAATTAGACTCTAGCGGTAATTCAGTAGAAGTATAAAATCTATATCTCAAAGGATAAGTTCTAGGATATTTTCTTCCTAGAGAAACATTACTAACTATATTTGTAGGAGCAATTGACTTAGTTATTTGAGTATCGGAAAAAGCCCTATAATCAGATGTTT
>ODAK010001372.1_pt1 | contig 26764 bp, 32 predicted proteins | sample 1539591 | NCBI WGS metagenome assembly ODAK01 (sample SAMEA3539303, study PRJEB22396) | soil metagenome | biome: tundra; feature: field; material: soil | place: USA | collected 2010-05 | depth 0.15 m
TTCACGCTCGGCATGATTTTCAGGAACTCGTTGATTTCGGCTACGGCCATAATTGCTTTCTCTGGTTGAGCGAGGCTTCGCGCCGCGTCAGAAACGCGGTGATGACAAAGCCGTCGGCCACGGTTTCACGTTACACGACCACGAGGGTTTTGCCATCGTTTTGTTTTCGCAAGGCGAGCAATTCATCCGCGTTTCCAGCAACGATTCGTTCCGGTTTGGCAATCGTTTCCAAAACGTCAAGCCGCTAACCCGCGAGTTCGGCGTGTTCTTCCGTGATGTGCGACCATCGTTCGTCGGTCAACCGGATTGCCACGCCGTTCTTCGATGTCGCCGTTTCGGTCATTGGAATTTATTTCTTCCCATGCACCTTCGCCGCGACTTTCAGGCGCAGCGCGTTGAGCCGGATGAAGCCGGAACGGCTAACGTCATCCGCCAACTGCATAATGTTGGTGTCGTTGTAAGTTCGAAAACGACCGTGGATTAAATCTTCAATTCCCACCGCAAGCTCGCGCTTCAAGGCAGCAACCTTGATTTCATGCACAGTGCTCATAAATTATTTTTTCTTCGCGTGAACTTTCGCCGCGACTTTCAAGCGCAGGCCGTTCAAGCGGATGAAGCCGGTGGCGTCGTCCTGGTTGCAGGCCTTGGTCGGGCCGGCTTCCATCGTGGCAATCATAGTGGTCGGGCCGCACGGGTCACGCTTTTTTCCGTGCCTTGGCTTCGGTTTTTTCTTCCGGATCAATGTAAAAGCCCAGCCGGCCTTTTGGTTTCTCCGGTTCGGGCGGTGGTGGTGGCGGATCGAGAATCTGCATGACGCGCTGCAGGACTTCGATGATGGCGACTTCATGCCCGTCCAGCCGCGCGGTGAGTTTCTTTTCCAGTGCGGCCAGTTGCTTGGCGAGTTCCTTCGTGCCGCCCAGCAGTTCGCGCATCTTCACAAACGCCCGCACCACAAACACGCTCATGCGCACGGCTTCCGGGCTGTTGAGAACATTGGCGGCCATGATCGCGCCGTTTTCGGTGAAGGCGTAGGGAAGCTTGCGGCGACCACCATGCAAACTTGATATCGCAATTTGCGATATCAAGATGGAATATTCCTCGCGGGTCAGTTGAAAGAGAAAATCATCAGGAAAACGCTGGCGATTGCGTTTGACCGCCTCATTGAATCGGAACGTCGGAACACCGAAGACGCGAGCCAAGTCAGAGTCCAGAATCACTTTCTGACCACGAATCGTCCGAATCAGCGAGCTGATATCGGCCACGTCTGTCACGATTGGTTTGTTCGTTTTCATGTTCTGCTCGTTCAGCACTTTTGACATCGCAAATTGCGATATCAAGTTTGCCTCATTCAGCTTCGTTCAAGGTCGCAATTTGCGACCTTAAATATCTTCACCGTTCAACTTGAGGTTCCAAACTGGAACCTCAAGTTTGCCGCCGCATTACTTCTTCTTCCCATGCACCTTCGCCGCGACTTTCAGGCGCAGGGCGTTGAGCCGGATGAAGCCGGTGGCGTCGTCCTGGTTGTAGGCTTTGGTCGGGTCGGCTTCCATTGTGGCGATGTGCGGGTTGTAGAGGCTCACGGGGGATTTGCGGCCGCTGACCATGATGTTGCCCTTGTAGAGTTTCACGCGCACGGTGCCGGTCACGTTCTTCTGGCTCTCGGTCACGTAGGCCTGCAATGCGAGGCGTTCGGGCGCATACCAGAAACCGTTATAGACCAGCTCGGCATATTTCGGGATGAGCGCGTCGCGCTGGTGCATGACTTCGCGGTCCATCGTGAGCGATTCCATCTGGCGATGCGCGAAATGCAGGATCGCGCCGCCGGGCGTCTCATACACGCCGCGCGATTTCATGCCGACATAGCGGTTCTCCACCATGTCCACGCGCCCGACGCCGTGTTTGCCGCCGAGTTTGTTCAACGCCTGCATCGCCGCGAGCGGCGAAAGCTTTTTGCCGTTCACCGCGACGCAGTTGCCCTTCACGAAATCGAGTGTGACGTATTCCGGTTTGTTCGGCGCGTCTTCGGGGAAAACGGAGAGCGTGGTGAACGAGCCGCGATACTTGAGATCGCTCGCGTCCATCCACGGGTCTTCGAGAATGCCCGCCTCGTAGGAAATGTGCAGGAGGTTGCGGTCGGAAGAAAACGGTTTCTTCGCGCTGGCCTGCACGAGAATCTTGTGTTTGGCACAGTAGTCAATCATCTCCTGGCGACCGGGAAACTGGTTGCGATAAGATGCATCCCGCCACGGCGCGATGACCTGCAAATCGGGCGCGAGCGCGGCGGCGGTCAATTCGAAGCGCACTTGGTCGTTGCCCTTGCCTGTTGCGCCGTGAGCGATGGCGTCGGCTTTTTCCTGCTTGGCGATCTCGACCATGCGCTTGGCGATGAGCGGGCGCGCGATGCTGGTGCCGAGAAAATACTGGCCTTCGTATATCGCGCTGGCCTGAATGATCGGATAAATAAAATCGCGCGCGAATTCCTCCTGCAAATTATCAATGTAAATTTTGGACGCGCCGGTCTTGCGGGCTTTCTTTTCGAGGCCGTCGAGTTCTTCTTCCTGACCGATGTCGGCGCAGAACGCGATCATCTCGGCGTTGTATTTTTCTTTGATCCAGGAAAGCAGCACCGAGGTGTCGAGGCCGCCGGAGTAGGCTAATACGATTTTCATGTGGCCCACATTAAACCGCCAACCCGCCCGGAACGCAAAACGGAAATGCGCGACCGGTTCAGCCCGAACTCCGAAGTAGCGGTGGCCATGCCGGAGGGTAGCACCGGCCACTGGCCGGTGCCGAGCGGCGACCCGCCGCTCGGAATGGGGAAAGCGTGCGAACTCTTCGGCGCGTCTGTTGCCACTGCCAACGTCCTCCACGTTCCGTCCGGCCAGTGGCCGGACGGCACAGGCGGGTCGCCTGTGCTACCCAGTCCAACTTTGGAAATTGGGTTTAGTCCAACGCGTGCAAGAACGAGACGGGAATGCCCGCGAACCAGCCGGCCAGGCCGACGCACCACGCGGTGAGACGGACCGCACGCTGTCGCCGGAAGGCGGGCAACGGGACGATTTGCATCATAAGGCCGCCGCCAAGAAACGCCGCGCACACTGGGAAAAGGCCCAACGAAAATTTCCAGCAGCAGCTTTGAAACCCCCGCGCGATGGCTCCGGCAAACGGCCCGCTGAAGGCACCAAACGCAGCAGCGAGGCTCCGCCCAAGCGTATCGCCGTGGCCGGAAATGCTTCCCGGCAACAGCACCAGCAGCGACAGCGCGACAGACACCAGGTAAAAGCCGAGCAAAATCCAGCCATGCCGTCGCTCGAAATGGGATGATAATTTCTTCACGGATGCCATCACGGTTTTTTCAGCCGGAAAAACTGGTGCGTGTTCACGCCGCCGTTGGTGAGGGTGAAAGTTTTTAGTCCGCCGGCATCGGCGATGCCGGAAGTGACGGCCTGCCATTGCACGGGCGGATTAAGCGAATCGGTTTTTTCCAACGTGAAGAACGTCGCCGCGCTGGGCCAGACCACGGTGGTTGTGGTGGCTGTGCCGCCGCCGCCACCGCCGCCTTTGGCGACCGACAGCGAAGGGCTGGCGATGCCGTTGGTGGAAATACCGATGCCGGCGGAAAACTCCGACGTGTTGCCATTCACGTCGGTGGCCGTGGCGGTGATGAGCAGATTGGTGGCCGGTGCCGTGGCAAAGGCTGCGTTGAAGCTGGCGTTGCCGCTGCCGTCCGTGGTCACGTTGGTCGAGCCGAGAAAGATTTGGCCTTCGGGAATGTAGGTGGCATCCCACGCGGACGTCGCAAAAAATTCCAGCCGATACGTCGCCCCGGCCTTGCTGTTGAATCCGCCCTGCACGGACAACGCGCTGAAGACAATGCTGGCATTCGTGAGCACGGGATAATTTTGCAGGCCGTTCGCGCCGGTGTCCGCGTCCAGCACGTCGTTCGTGTTGATGCCGGCAGGATAAAGGTCAATGCCCAGCCCGCCGTTGTCGTAAATCGAGTTGCCGGCAATCTCGTTCTGCACGGCCGAGACGGAAGTCACCTCCACGCCCGCCCCGCCATTGAACTGAATCCGGTTGGAGCCGAGTCCGCCGATGCGATTGGTGCTGCCGCTGATGGTGATGCCGGCGAGCGCGTTGCCGAGCGGCCAGGCGCCCGAGGCGTCCGTGCCGATCAAATTAAATTCCACATCCGTGCCGAAGGACGCGGCGAGATTGATGCCGTTACCGCGATTGTTCACGATTTCATTGCTCCAGATGCGGTTGCTCTGGCTGCTGGTGATAAAGATGCCGTCCGAGATGTTGCCCAAATCGTATAGGCCGCTCATGCCCGTGCCGATGAAATTGCCGATGATGGAATGGCCGCCGCCGCTTTGCACTGTGATGCCCGTGCCGCCAGCCCCAGTGGCCGCGCAGATGAGGTTCGGCGCGCTCCCGCCAATCGTGATGTTGGTGACGTTGAACAGATGCACGCCGCCAAAGAGGTTGCCGCGCGGCAGCAGGCCGGACTGATCCGTGCCGATGTAATTGCCCTGCACCAAACAGTTCGCCGTTTTCGGCCCGCTGAAATAAAGACCGTAACGATTGCCCGAAATCACGTTGCGCTCGCCTGGTCCGGTGCCGCCAATGACGATGTTGTTCGCCGAATTGAAAAACGAGGAGACGGAGACGCCTTCAAACGTCGTCCCGCGCGCGACGCCGTCCACATCAATTCCAATCCAGTTGCCGGCGATTTTCACGTTGGAGGCTTCACTCATTTTTATCCCGTAGGCAAACCGCACGATGCACAGTCCGGAAACCGAACTGCCGCTGGCACCGACTCCGGAAAAACTCAGGGCGGTGGGCAGACTGCTGGTGATTTTATAGCCGTCGAGGCGGATCAGAATGACCGCATTGGCGCTGGCGGGTGTTTGGTTCTGGCTGCTCCCAGGTTGGGAGTAACCGCTGATGCTGACGGAATCAGTGATGTCTGGCAGCGCGTTGGTCGGCGCGATGGTTTGCACCCCGCTGCCGGCGATGCTGAAATTAATCGTGTCCGCGCCGGGGTTGGCATTGGCATCCAGAATGGCCTGACGCAATGAACCGGGGCCGTTGTCATTGACGTTGGTGATGGTGAAAATGGCGGCGGAGACAGTGAAGCCGGCCAAAGCAATTCCAGCGAGGAGCAAGCTGAATGCTGTTTTCATGGGAATTTGCTCAAGTGGTTTTACAGTAGAAAAAGAATAAAACGACTCGCCGGCTTTTCAAGCGTGTTTACAGCCGGCGGTTTCAGTTCCGCCAAAACCCCGGCATTCCCCGCGCGCATACCATCGCAACGAAAATTCATTTCGTTGATTCCACCAGGCAAAAGGGGAACCGGCTACGGAACATTGATCCAGTTGGTCATGGTGTTGTAGGCGAAGGTCATCTCGGCAGGATGGTAGCCTTTATACCATTTGGCATGACCGTCGGCGAACATGACATTCTGGCCCTTGCTGTGAATTTGCCAGTATTCCGTCACCGCCGGATCAGCGGCACCACCGACGCAATTTTGCGAATAATCATCCTTGTCCGCATCCAGCGGATCAAACTGCAGGCTGGCCCCGGCGCTTTTGATTCCCGCCGTGTCGCCGCCCAGGACAAACGCCGAGGGATACAAAACCGCCGTGCCCTTGACGGGCGCAAAACCGCGGGTGGCCACAAACGCCGCGTTGCAGCCGTTGAAATAGTTGAACGGCCCGCGCAGATTTTCCGGCAACTGCACGTTGCCCGGACAGTTGAACGCGTTGGTGTTGCCGACGTAGGGGAAAACCTGCTCCGACCAGCTCGGCTTGCCCGTGCCCTGCGGCGGCGCGGGATCGGTCGCCCCCCAGCGAATGTCCGATCCGGATTCGGGATAAAATTCATTGTTGTCGTCTGCAAACATCCTCATGCCCAAACCGATCTGGTGCAGATTGGAATTGCAGCTCGTGGTCCATGCCTTCTGCTTGGCGGCTGACAATGCCGGCAACAACATCGCCGCCAGAATCGCGATGATGGCGATGACGACCAGCAGTTCGATCAACGTAAACGCTCGCGCAGCTTTTTTATTTTCTGAAAAACCAATCATATGAAACCTATAGACGAAGTCACCTGGTTGAGGTTTCAATTTTGTTGGCTGGATTGAAAATAATTTTGACCGCAGCTACCTTGGAACCGTCGTCCAGTTTTTCAACTTCACCCAGTCCGGGTCCGGCCCGGACGAATAGCTCATCCAGTCCGACGCCGACGCGGTCATTTTTATATTTTCCATGCGGCCGTCCGCAAAGCCCAGTTCGTAGGACCGGCCATGACGGGTGGACGGTTTGTCTATGATTCCATTCTGCTCGCTCATGTCCACGATGAACAAAGAATCGTTGATGCTGCCGGCATCCTCGTCAATCAAACACCACATTTGCGACGGCGACGCAATCTGACTTTCCCGGCGGAAAAGCACATAGGTCAACTCCCCGTCCTTCTCGGGCGTGACAAAAGTGGACCCGCCCGTCGGGTCGCCATAACTTCGGCCGTTCATCCACGAATTCATCGAATAGCTGCGGACCACCGGCGCGCCGCCCAGGCTCCGGCCATCGGCGGGACAACGATAGACGCCTGCGGATTTGACGTAAGACCAGATGGCACCCTGCTGCAAGGCATAAACGTTTGTGCAGTTGAACTCCGGGTCCGGGCCGTAATCATAACCGACCGGTTTGGTGTAAGTCACCCAGCCCGGACACCACGAATACGGATTCACCGGATAGCTGCCCCAACCGATCGGCCAGCTTGATACCAGTTGCCCCCGGCTGTCATCCGCATACATTTTACAAGCCAGGCTCAACTGTCGCAGATTGTTCATGCAGCCGATGCGCTGCGCCTTCTGCTTGGCGGCGGACAGCGCCGGCAGCAGCAGCGCCGCAAGAATCGCGATGATGGCGATGACGACGAGCAGTTCGATGAGCGTGAAAGCGCGAGCGTGACGCGTGACAAGTGACGCGTTACAAGAAGGCACGCTGGCCGTCCTGTCACGCGTCACTCGGCACTCGTTGCTTTTCATGGCGTCAGGTTGCACTTTTTACGACGAGCACTTCGACCCGGTCGCTGTCCGGTTCCAACGCAAGGCCCCAGCCGTTGAGAATTTTTTTTATGGCCGCGGTAGCCGTCGCCTCATTTTGGATTTGCCGCTGCATTTGTGAATCCCAAACCGCCGAGAAATCATAAAAATTGGTCAGGTCCGTTTTGTCCACGACCGGCAGCTTGAGCATTTGCTCCAGGCCTTCTGTCAATGCACTTGGCCGCATGTGCGTGAAGTAGAGTTTTCCCTTGTCGAAATGGACATTGGGTTTGGCGCTGGCGTCGCTGGCGGTCAATCCAGGCAGAGTGCCATTGGCGATTTTCAGCGTCAGCACCTCCTCGTCGCTGGTTTCCGTCTGCGCGATGAAACCCAGTTTTTTGCGGATGGCTTTCTGCAATTGCTGCTGCTGATTGCCGCGCACGGTGACGAGAAAATCGAAATTGGTTTTGGGCGCGGTCGCCGGCAGCACCACGCGCGCCTCACTCCGGCCATACGCTGCGGCGACGAGTTGCTGGAACGTCACGTTGCGTCCCATCATCCTCCAGACCCGCTGGCCCGACACTTGGATGGTGTCGGACATGATCCCCTTGCGGATGGATTTTGGAAAATGCGTCGGGCGGACGACCACCAGGCCGGACGGAGCCTGGCCCAGGCTCTGCTGGTTCATGGTGAAATAGGCGTCCTTGATGGAAGGGAAAAAAATCCATTTCACCGCCACCGCCGCGACAATAATCAAAGCGACAGTGCCGGCCAGAACAATTTTGTGCGTGCGAGTCATAACATTTTAACGGGGCAATTGCATCCGCTCATGGCGCGACGCCGACGCGCGCGGAAGTCCGCTGTTGCATCCAACTCCAGTCGGTTTGATTGGCATCATTCTGGGCCTCTGGCTTCTCCATCCACTTGTGAATTTCCGAATGGCCGTCCGCGAAGGCAAAGCCGCACGCGCCGTTGTGATAGGAACCCGGCGCGTCTTTCCATTCCGTTTGTTCCATGCCAAAGGCAAAGGCCGCGTCGTTGAGGCCGCCGGCATTCTCGTCCACCAGCACCCACACCATGGAAGGCCCCGGCGCGCCGATGTTGGCAGCCTTGCCGTAAGTGGCCCAGGGCGAATTCCGCCGATGGTTGTATTGGTTGTTCAACCACGGACCGTTGACGGATAAATGGGGCGCACCGGAATGATCGGTTCGGGTCGTATAACCCTCTTCGTCAAATTGGGGATCAATTGTGCCCACCGCCTGACTCATTGAAAACGTCCGCGAGGCGGACACCGTTTTGCCAATGAGTGCCGGGTCAGTCCCCTGATACAGACCGGCGCGCCGGTCGGCAGGACATCGGAACATGGCTACATTTCCCCCAAGATAAGTGATTAACAGCGAACGGGCCGGGTCCTTGATCACATCGGGATTAAATTCCTCCGGTCCGCCGACGCCCGCCTGGCCGGAACACCAGTTGTAGCCGGGCATGGTATTGCCATCGTCGGGATTGGGCGGGAAGAACTCGTTGTTCTCGCTCGTGTAAAGTTGCATGGCGGTCATCATTTGCTTGCCGTTGTTCAGGCAGATGGAGCCTTGCGCCTTTTGCTTGGCCTTGGAAAGCACCGGCAGCAGCATCGCCGCAAGAATGCCGATAATGGCGATGACGACGAGCAATTCGATGAGCGTGAAGCCCATCCATGTTTTCGAAGAGACGAGCGGTTTTTCACCGGAACGGTTCGGTTCGTTTGGCTTTATTGATTTCATGGCACAAATGATCAAAATAGTTACAAGTTGAGGGAACAGTGATAACAGGCGGCGCTTAGAAATCCCACACCACGTCGGCGTTAATCCGGTGCTCCATCGCTTTGAAATTGCGCCACATGGCGTGGCCGTCCTCGAAGGCAATATTGCCACCCTCCGGCGTATTCCCGTGGATGTGGCTTGTGCGGTCCAACCAGAGACCTTGGATATGCCGGTAATCGTCATCCTGACTGCCCACCGCGTCGATGATATATTCCGTTTCCGACGGTTTCCGGCTTCCATCGCCAAGAATGTTGCGCCGCCATAAGTTTTCGGGAACTTGATCGCAGCCATTCAACAAAAACACATAGCCCAGCACGCGAATGGGCGATGGTGTTGGCGAATACGCGTAAAAATTCCAACGCTTGTCGTTATTCATGTCGGGATTGGATGAGCAATAAAGCGAATCGCGCTGCACGCCGCGGTTTTGCAATTCTGTAACGACGTTGGTATTTAAATCCCAGGGCCAATAAGAACCGAAAAAACGGGGATTGTTGGTGGTGCAATCGGGGAGCAAATCCCGGTTCTCGGCAGCATAGAGATGCATCGCAAGGCCGATCTGACGCAGGTTGTTCAGGCAAGTAATACGGCGTGCCCGTTCTTTGGCTTTGCTCAATGCCGGCAACAGCAGCGCCGCGAGGATCGCGATGATGGCGATGACCACGAGCAGCTCGATCAAGGTGAATGCGTGATGCGTGATGCGTGATACGCGACCGGAACTCGCAGCGCACTCAGCCGTCCTGTCACTAATCACCGGCCTTTTATTATGTTTCATAAGCTTGGCAGTGAATTGGTGATGTCATCGCCAAAATCCGGTGTCACCGGCTCCGCGTGGCCGTCGGCGAACGTCACGTCCGCCCGGCCGCGATGGCGGATGGTCAGCGGGTCCTGCCGTGGCATCCAACGGCCGTCGTTGATGACATTGGCGCCGTCGGGACTCTCCCGGACCGAACCCGGCTCTTCGACGAGCATGAGCTTGACGGTGGGGTTGAGGACGGCGGCTTGTTTGAAAATGTAATTTTGCTCGCTGGAAAAAACCGAGGACATGCCGAGGTTCACGCCCGCCGGCAGATCCGCATACGAATCCACGCCGTAGCCGGTGAAACTGTAGCTGAACAGATACGGCCCGTTGGCCGCGTCGGCCTGCGCGATGCGGCTGGCGTCGCTGGTGTCCAGCGGGCAGCGCAGCGACGGTTTTTGCATTCCGGGAACGGCCGTCAGAATGGGGCTTTTCTCGAACGCCGGATAAGCCGGGTTGGTGCGCCAATAAATCCAGTCCGCCGGATTGAACCCGCTGTGCTGCGAGGCGATGCCGGGGAACGCGCCGTTGTTTTCGCCCACGTAAATTTCCATGCCGAGGCCGAGCTGCTTGAGATTATTCAGGCACGCGGTCTGCCCCGCCTTGCGCTTGGCGGCGTTCAAAGCCGGCAGCAGCAGCGCCGCGAGAATCGCGATGATGCCAATGACGACAAGCAATTCGATGAGCGTAAAGCCGCGCCGCCGCGTTTTAGAGTCCGTGCGCAGCCAACACTGCTTCCGGCGTGATTTGTCCGGCTTCATGTGTTTTCCCAATTGTATTAACAGTTTTCGGAGCGAAACGTTACGAACAAAATGAAAATTTATGGCTTCGCGATCCCACCTGCCCGGCGACAATCCGTTCCGGTTGTTAGTAAATAGACACCGATGGCATCCGTTTTTGTATATTTCGTGCGGCGCAGAACGCTGCGTAACCACGGAAATGACGCGTCCGGCGGCAACATTTGTTGACTCTCCAGCGCGTCGTCGGCGGCGAATCGCGGCGTGCGGTATGACCAGTCGGGTAAAATGGTTCTCTCGCCGAGCGTGGCGACCTTGCGCGCCAGAATGATGAAGACCGCCTGCGCTACGTCCTCGGCCAGATGCGGATCGAGCACCTGTCGCAGCGCCGCCGAATAAACGAGGTTGACGTGCCGCGCGACCAGCGTCTCGAAAGCCCGCTCTGACAGGCTGGCGGCGTATTCCCGCACCAATGCCATGTCGTCATTCATCATCCACTAATAAATGGACGCCGAAGCCAAAGGGAGACAAATTATTTTGCCTTTTCCACGACGAGCATTTCAACCGGCTCGCGGCCCGACAAGAGTTCGAGACCGAATTGGTCAACAAGCGCCTGTTTTAAGGATGCCGGATTGCGTTGTTGCCAATCCTGTTCGTCTAATTGGAGATCAATGTCGAAACGGTTAGTGAGGCCGGTTTGGTCAACCACTGGAATCTTCAAGTAATATTCCAGATAATCCGTCAGACTGGAAAGCGGCAGGTTCACAAAAGAGTAATGGCTGCCTTCGTTGCTTGATGAACTGTTCCGATGGTTTGCGCTCGGCTTTAAGCCCCGGGCGTTCTTGTATTTTACCGTGAGCAGCAAAACATCCGTTTCCCGCATTTCGCGTCTGCCGACCACGCCGAATTTCCTTTTTAATTCTGTTTGCAGGGCTTCCACCGAGCCTCGGGGTAAATTGGCGATGTAGTCATACTTGCCCGGTGGCGGTTCGACTGAGAGAACTGTTCGAGCCGAACTCATGCCATAAGTGGTTCGCAGGATGTCCTGGACCGAAGCTCCGCTGCCCAGCAGCTTGCCATTGGCACTTCCCCAGCTTTCGCTGTCGGGGAATATGGTGGGCAGGATCATGACTTGCGGTGGCACTTGCTCCAACACCCGGCTGTCAAAATTCCGAACCTGCCAGGGATGAGTCCGGTGCTCCTGAATTTCTTTTACCGTGACAGTTGCCGTTCCTGCTGCAAGCAATACAACCACGCCGCTGACGATTGCTGTTTTCGCTTTAGTCCACGCCATAATTTTCAATGCTCCTTTGATGAGGGTTAGGGTTGAGGCTGAAGCCGCCGCGCCTTTGGCCACGGCGACGGTTGAAATTATTTTTGCCAAGCCCGCCGGCGCTGCGTGAACGGAATTCGCCGAAACCGCCCCCGCAATTGCCGCCGCCGTCAGCGTCATGCCGCGTTTCGCGAACATTTTCCGCAGTTTTTCCAGCGCGCGGTTCACGCGCATTTTCGCCGCGTCCTCGCTCGCGCCCAACGCCGCGCCGACTTCGCGCAGGTTTTTGTTCTCGAAAAACCGCAGCACGACGGCGTGGCGGTCACGCTCGCCCAGCCGGTCCAGCGCTTCGTCCAGCAGCGGCGCGATCTGCGGCCACACGCTGGCATCCGGTTCGTTCAAGGTGGATTGCATATACGCCTCTTGTTCGCGTTGTTGCCGGCGGATTTCGCCGCGCAGAAAGTTCGCCGCCGTCAGCCGCGTGGTCTGATGCAGCCAGCCGGCGAGAACGGTTTTCGCGCCGAGCGACTTCGCCTTGCGCGCGAGGATGATGAATACAGCCTGGGTTATTTCCTGCGCGGCGTGCGCGCCCCCAACGCTGCGCAGGGCGGTGGAATAAACCAGATTGACGTGCTGTTCCACGAGCGCCGCAAAGGCGGATTCGGATTCCGTCGCGGCAAATTCGCGCAGCAGGGCAATGTCATCCCGTTCGGTCATTCACCAATAAATGTCCGCCGGACGGAAAAAGGAACAGAATTTTTCACAGAAATTGGTAGGGACGCCGCGCAGCGGCATCCGGACAGCGCAGCGCGCTGTCCCTACCGTTCCGTCATGGCGGGAACCCAATCGCCAGCTTCACCGCCGAGTATTCGGGATGAAGTTTTCCGTCGCGCATGCGGATGAGCAAATCCGGCTCCGTCCAGGTCTGGTCACGAAACCATTCGGGCAAATCGTCCGCGCGCATCAGGCCGAACAGCGCCACGAGCGCCGGGTCGCCTTCGCGGAAAACTACTGGACGTTTGCGGACGATGACCAGATTGGAATTTTTTGCGGCGGCTTCCATGCGCGCGAGCTGCGCCGGTTCGTGCGGAAACACGCACGCGAAAAATCCGCCGGACGCGAGATGCCTCGCCGCCGTTGTGCAATAATCCGCAATGGTTCCGCGCAGTTCAAAGCGGCAGGCGAGTTTTTGCGGATGCTCGCTTTTCACGCCTGCGTCCGGCGGGAAATACGGCGGGCTGCCAGTGATGAGATCGAATTTTTCCCCCGCATGTAAAACAGCAGGGGCGCGGACAGCCTTGTCCGCGAGTTCAGAGCCGTGATCAAGTTCGCGCGGACAAGGCTGTCCGCGCTCCGATGCTTCGCGGAAATCGCCTTCGCGAATTTCGTGGCGGTCTTCAATTCCATTGTAGCGCGCGGACTTTTTTGCAAGCGCAACACTTTCGCTTTGCGCCTCGACGGTGACAAATTTCGCGCCCGGCAGACGCCACGCGCAAATCATCCCGACCGTGCCGAGACCGCTGCCGAGATCCAGCGCGGTGCGGGCGGTCGGACACCAAGTTGTGCCATACCACGCCGTCAAAATGTCGTCGGTTGAAAAACGATGTCCGTCGCGCAATTGAAACAGGCGGAAATGTCCGCTGATGGCATCAAGCGTCTCGTGCGGTTCAATCGTCACGCCGGAAGCAAGTCCCGGCGGCACCGGGCCGGGCTTGGCCCAGCCCTTGAAATGCGTCGTAGCAGCCGACGTGAGGAGGCTCAAATCAATTTGTTCAATTTTCGGTTCCATCAGTCAGAGCCTCCTCACGTCGGCTGCTACAGGGATTTTTTCGCCGCAATGCCGAGCGGTTCGATGTGGACGAGCACATCGCGGACGGACGGGATTTCCGCGCGAACTTTGTCCTTCACCTCGTGGCCGATGCGGTGGGAATTTTCCACGGTCATCTGCGGGTCCACCTCGACGTGCATGTCCACGAAAAATTGAAACCCCATCTTGCGCACAAAACATTTTTCCACTCCGTCCACGCCGGGAATCGCCCCCGCCACGGCGCGGATTTTCTCAATGAGCTTGCGGTCGGGCGAGCGGTCCATCAATTCGTTCACCGCCGGGAGCAGCAGCCGCCAGCCGTTCCATGCGATGACGGCGGCGGCGGCGACGGCGGCCCAGTTGTCCGCCGCCTCGTAGCCTTTGCCGCCGATGAGCGAAATGCTGATGCCCAGAAACGCGGCGGCGGAAGTGATGGCGTCGCTGCGATGATGCCACGCGTCCGTTTCCACGGCGGAACTGGAGACCGTCTCCGATTCGCGCAGCACGAAGCGAAACAGCGTTTCCTTCATGACAATGACGAAGATCAGAATGATCAAAGTCCACGGCGACGGCGCTTCGCGCGGCTCGATGATTCCCTTGAGCGAATGAAACGCGATCATGCCCGCCGCCAGCAGCAGCATCGCGGAAACTATCGCGGCGGCGAGTGGCTCGGCCTTGCCGTGGCCATAGGGATGATCTTCATCCGGTGGCGTCTCGGCTACGACGAGGCCGCGCCAGACGATGATGGAACTGAAGATGTCCGCCAGCGATTCCACCGCGTCCGCGATGAGCGCCTGCGAATGACCGAAGACGCCCGCGAGAAATTTTGCAATGGTCAGCGTGACGTTCGCGGCGAGGCCGAGGAACGTGGCGCGGAGACTGCGTTGCAGACGGGCGGTTGACACGCGGAAATTATTAACCACGAAACACGCGAAAGACACGAAACAAATTGTGATGCGTGATACATGATGCGTGAACCGGACAGAACGCGCAGTCTATTTTCATACCTCACCCGTCACGCAGCAGCCCTCAAATCAGATGGCAGAACATCGCGTCGCGGAGCTTCGGCTCGAACCAGGTGCTCTTCGGCGGCATGATGCCACCGGCGTCGGCGATGCTCATCAAGTCCTCAATGCTCGTCGGGAACATTGAGAACGCACAGGCGTATTCGCCGCTGTTCACGAGCTTTTCCAGCTCCGTCGTGCCGCGGATGCCGCCGACGAAATTTATTTTTTTGCTCGTGCGCGGATCGTCAATGCCGAACACCGGCGCGAGAATCTGCTTCTGTAAAACCGTCACGTCGAGGCGTTCAATCGGGTCGCTGGTCGCGGTGAACTGCGGCTTGAAATGCAGCGCGCGCCACTGGCCTTGGAAGTAGAAACCGAGTTCGTGCTTTGATTTCGGTGCGGCACTGCCGGGCTTGATGTCGAAAACCGTCGCGAGCTTTTGCAGCAGTTGCTCCGGCGAATTCCCGTTCAAATCTTTCAGCACGCGGTTGTAGGGCAAGATCTGCATCTGGTTGTGCGGGAAAATCACGGCGAGAAACTGTCCGCTGTGGCCAGCGCCTCTGCGTGACTGGAACACGCGACCGGCGGCGGCGCTGCGATGATGGCCGTCGGCGATGTAGAGAAACGGAACCTGCGCGAACTGCGTCTCGACGAACTTGATTTCGTCCGCGCTGGAAATCGTCCACGACGTGTGGCGCACGCCATCCTTGGAGGTGAAATCCACGGCGGGCGCTTCAGCAATTTTCTTCGCGACAAACGCATCAAATGTTTCCGCCGCGCGATACGTCAGGAACACCGGGCCGGTCTGCGAATTAAGCGCTTCGATGTGGCGCACGCGGTCGTCTTCCTTGTCCGGGCGGGTGAACTCGTGTTTTTTTATGATGTTCTTCAGGTATTCCTCGCAGCTCGCAGCCGCGACGAGGCCGACCTGGGCGTGTTTACCCATGACTTGCCGGTAGAGATAAAAATTCGGTTTCTCGTCCTGCTTGAGCGCGCCTTGCGCAATGAGCTTGGAAAAATTCTCTTTCCCTTTGGCATAAACGGCGGGCGAATACAGATCGGTGCCCGGCGGCAGATCAATTTCCGGCTTGCTGACATGCAGGAAGCTCAAGGGATTGCCGGCGGCGATGGCGCGCGCCTCGTCCGACGACATCACGTCATAGGGCAGCTCGCAGATTTGGGCGGCGAGTCCGGGTTTCGGGCGCAGGGCGGCAAAGGGTTTGAGTGTGGCCATAGAAATTGCGCCGTGAAGATACGTTTGACGCGCGGCAAAGGCACGCAGAATTTCCCGAAAAAGAACTTGTCACTTCAGGATTCGCTGATACTCTTTGCGGCTCTTTAACGAAAGAAATTTATATGGCACGCATTTGTGAATTGACCGGCAAACGCCCGATGAAGGGCAGCATCATTTGGCGCTCCGGTAAAGCCAAGAAAACCGGCGGCATCGGCACGCACATCACCGCGATCACCAAGCGCAAATTCCTGGTGAACATCCAGCGCGTGAAGGCGCTGCTGCACAGCGGCGAAGTCCGCTACGTCCGCGTCTCCGCCGCCGCGCTCAAAAAAGGCCTCGTCACCAAGGCGCCCAAGCGCACCTGGAAAAAAGGGGACGAAGCCAAAAAGGCTTGATCCCCGGCGCGGATGACGAATTGAAGATGGCGTTCAGCGATGAACGCCATTTTTCTTTTCTATAATCCATCCTCAATTTTCCATCCTCTGCTTCATTTCCCCGGCAGCCCGACGCGGCGTTTGATTCTGACAACATCCGACTTTTCAACGAAAGTGACCAGCTCCTGCCAGACGGGGTTGAAACCAAAGCCGCCATTTTTCATCTCGTCCAGCGCCTGCTCCTTGCTCCAGCCACAAACGACAATGCGATACATGGCGCACATGACACCCGTGCGGTCCGCGCCGCGTTCGCAATGCACAAACACGGGCAGATTATTGGTATCCGTGGCCGCCTTAAGAAAAAACACCGCCTCATCCTCGTCGCTGTGCCAGGGTTCCATTTTCATGCGCACGGATTTCAGGCCGGTGCCGGCCAGCGTTGCCTTGTCCGAATGCAAGGCACGCAAGCTGATGACCGTCCTGATGCCGAGCGCCTGCAATTGCTTCATGCCCTCCGCCGTGGGCTGCGCCCCGCGATAAAGATTCGTCATGACCTGATGGCAATTCTTGATGCCAGCCACTTCCAGCCTTTGCGCCCAATTGGCTGGACGATTGGGCGCGTCCTGTGCCGGAGAAACACCGGCCATGATGAAGCAAAGCGCCGCCAGCGGGAAAATTTTTAATCGCGCGTTCAAGCTATCTGCCTTTCGTCCATTTCATCTTCGCGCGTTGCAGTTCACGGTCGGAATCGCGCTGTTTGATGTCGTCGCGCTTGTCGAACTCCTGCTTGCCCTTGCCCACGCCGAGGGAAACTTTCACCTTGCCGTTCTTCCAGTAAAACGACAGCGGGAACAACGCATTGCCCTTCACCGCCGCGAGGCCGAAAAGTTTTTTAATTTCCGATTTGTGCAGCAGCAGTTTGCGCGGCGCCTTCAACTCGTGATTATGGACATTGCCGTGCGAATACTCGTCAATGTGCGCGTTGTAAAGCCACACCTCGTCCTTCTCCACGCGCGCAAAGGCGTCCGCAATCTGCCCCTTGCCGGCGCGCAGCGACTTGACCTCCGTGCCGTGCAGCACGATGCCCGCCTCGAACGTCTCGAGGATGTGGTAATCCCGCCGGGCTTTGTGGTTGGTCACGATGTCGGCCATGAAAAAATCTTTCCCGCAGCTTACGTGAAATTCGCCAAATAAAAAAGCCGGAAGAATAAATCCTCCGGCTTCGTAAAATTTCAGGAACGCGCTTAATGCTTCTTGCGCTTCTTGGGGATCGGGCGGACCGCCGCCAATTCTTCCGGCAGTTCCCAGCCCATCTTGTCCTCGATGATTTCCGTCAGCGCGATGTCGGCCAGACCCATGCTGGCGGGCACATTCACGAGCGGTCGGCCCAATCCGCCGCCTCCGGCGTTGAGCTGGCGCACGCGGCGCGAGATGAGATTCACGAGCACGTTGGGGTTGCCCACTTTTTCCACGGCACGTTTGCAAAGTTCAGCGTTCATTATTGTTCTAAAATCGAGTTGGTGAGCATACCTGATAAACGCGGGTGCGCAATAACAAAAAATTCCCTTCAAACTTGCCTCTGTTTCCGGCATTTTCTCCCGATCATTTTATGGCCGCCACCAAATCATCGTTCGACCTGAACCAATTCCTCGCCACGCGCACCGAAACCGTCAACCGCGCGCTCGACAAATTTCTCCCGTCCGAAAAGACCAAGCCCGCCACCATTCACAAGGCCATGCGTTACTCGCTGTTCGCCGGCGGCAAACGGATGCGTCCCGCCGTTCTGCTCGCGGCGGCGGCGGCCTGCGGCGGCAAGGAAGCCGACGCCATGCCGCTCGCGTGCGCCGTCGAGTGCATCCACACCTACTCGCTCATCCACGACGATCTGCCCGCGATGGACAACGACGATTTCCGCCGCGGCAAGCCGACGAACCACAAAGTTTTCGGCGAGGGCATCGCCGTGCTGGCGGGCGATGCGCTGTTGACGCAAGCATTTGAAATCGCCGCGCAGGCCAAGGGCTGGCCGCGCTACCCGCTCCGCGATTTGATTCTGGAAATCGCCAAGGCTTCCGGCTCGCTGCAACTCGTCGCCGGGCAGGTGGCGGACTTGGAAGGCGAAGGCAAAAAACTTTCCGTGGCCGAACTCCGCTACATCCACGAGCGCAAGACCTCCGCGCTGCTGTGCTGTTCCGTGCGGCTCGGCGGCATGAGCGCCAACTGCACGCCCGCGCAACTCGCCGCGCTCACGGATTTCGGCTACCACGTCGGCCTCGCGTTCCAGGTGATTGACGACATCCTGGACGTGACGCAGACCAGCGAGCAGCTCGGCAAGACGGCGGGCAAGGACGTGGCCGTGCAAAAGGCGACCTATCCGGCCATCGTGGGCCTGGAAAAATCGCGGAAGATTGCGGCGCAACTGACGGCCAGGGCGTTTGCTGCGCTGGACATTTTCAAGGGCAAAGCAGTTGCGCTCGAAGCGCTGGCGGAGTTTTTGTTGAAACGGGATAAATAGAATTGAAACCTTTTCCTGCGCTTGAAAGTTTTGGCGAAAGTTTACAGGCAAAGTCCGGGTTTACAGGGCTTGTTTTCTTTGGTAGGTTCAAACGCATGAATAGCTGCCTGGCGGAATCGGACCTACAAGATTTAGGCAACGCGATGCTTGAAGGTTTCCAGCGTCGGGTCGCCGCCATTCCCAACGATTTGACCGCGCCGTTTCATTCCGAAGCCCGACAACTCGAAACGGAATTGTTGACGATTTACAAATTTGTCGCGCTGTCCACCCGCAGAACCGAGGATTTGACACAGGTTGCAAAAGCCTGGGAAACGATGGTCCAGGTTTGCGACGAGTCAGCCAAGCGATTGAACACGCTGGTAAGGCAGCATCCCCACTGTGGCGCAGAATCGTTTTACGACCGCGTGCTTGACCTCCGGAACAAATGCCAACGCCTCCAGCAGATGCATTCTTAAGCTCTGCGTCAAAAGAGCAAATTGCGGCGCTGACCGGTTTGTATGACCGGTTCGCCCACGCGCTGGATCCATTTTCTCCCGGACGCGATGAGGCCGAGCGGGTGTTTATGCAAGACGTGAACGATTGGTATGACTCGCTTCCACCGCCGAAACCGTCGCTGCAAGATTTCCGGAAGGCTGTCATTCTGCGATGCAAGCGGCATCTGGCCAAGACCGACAAACCACCATCGGTTTGACGAATTGCCTACAGACTGCGACGCAATTCAATCAACATTTTCTCGCATGAAACCAAAGTCCCGTTCAGCCACCGCTGGCGAAAAATCGTTGATCCGCTGGCGTGGAACGCACAAGCTGGAGCGTGTCCGGCAGATTGCCAGTCGCAGCGGCCAGAGCATCAGTCAAATGGTCAATTCGTGGGCGGACATGGTCATCGCGCAGAACGAGGCCGAGGCGTCGTTCCTCGCCGCCGCCGCGCGCGGCAACCCGGCGCGCGGACTGCGCTTGCTGGACAAATTAAACCGTCAGGACCGGAAAAACCGGATCGCCGTCACGAAGCCGTGATTTTGCCGCGCTGGACATTTTCAAAGGCCGCGCCGTCGCCCTCGAAGCGCTGGCGGAATTTCTTTTGAAGCGGGAGAAATAAAATTGGATTTACTTTCAATGCGCTACGCATGAAAGTCGCGCAACATCTACCAACAGGAAACAACAATGAGCACAGTATTCAGCCATATCGTTCAGAAACGACTCTCACGAGAAAATGAAAACGTCGCAACCGAGGCGCTTGCCTATATCCTTGGTTACAGTAAAGCCGCCAGAAATGGCATGATGAAGCTTCTTCGAGGCGTTGTCCCAGAAATGCAGGATTTGCGGTTTCAAACGCAACAGACCGAAGGCAACAACCGACCTGATATGTGGGGCTATGATAAAGCTGACCCGCGCGTCTTTATTGAGAACAAGTTTTGGGCATCTTTGACAGAGAAACAACCTGTCTCTTACATCGAAAAACTTGCCAGATACACCCAACCAACCATACTTCTGGTAGTTGTTCCCGAAGCCCGCGAGCAGGCTTTGTGGCGCGAGCTCAGTCGCAAGCTGAAAGATGTCAGAATTTTGGCATCAGACCGAGACGTTTCCTCTGGCATCGTTTGTTCTGTTTCAACGGACAAAGGTCCAATATTAGCGCTCACATCATGGACGAGATTGATTTCAGCTTTGGAACTTGAAGCTGTGGACGACCAGCGGGCACGTAGCGACCTTCTTCAGTTGCGGGCACTCTGTAAAGCAGCAGATACGGACGTGCCAATATCCGCTGTAGAGGTGTCTGACCAACGCACACCTGCACTTATTCTTCAGTTGAGTTCTATTTGGGAATCTGCCGTGAACAAGGCTGTCGCAGAAGGCATCCTGAATCTCAAAGGGACCACTCCTCAAGCGGCGACGGAACGAATAGGACGTTATGCGTATTTCGGGGCTGAGCGACACGCCGGTATGTGGCTCGGAATACATTTCGATCTGTGGAAATCATACGGCGGAACCCCGATCTGGGCGGTATTCTCGGGCAGTGATTGGGGGCGTGCGCGTGAGGTGCGGGTTTTACTCGAACCGTGGGCAGCCCAAAATGGAGTCTTTGCGACCAGTCATGAGGACGACAGTTTTGTGGTGGCCATTGACATTGCTTATGGCGAGGAAAAAGACCAGGTGGTCGGGGCTATCGTGAGCCGTTTGAAAGAGATTGCGTGCGTTTTGTCCAAACTAAAATCGAAACCGGCGCGGACCTGAATAATGAGTGACTCTGTCGCATTACCCGATGCTCTGCGGGAGTTCATTGCCTCTGCAAAATGGACTTTCGCGAAAACAATGCCCGAATGGCCTCACGAATACATCGTTCGTGAGCGGGTTGATGAGAATCTTTTTTTGCAGTTGGTGCGCCACATTCGCACGAACGGACACGAGGAGGCTTTCTACACGGAAACCTACATCTACTTTGAGGAAGCCGGAATGCTTTACTGGACAATGGACGCTCTGATTAGCGAAACGACCATCATCAACAGATGCAGGAAAGAGAGTTCGTATGAATGTCGTTTGAAGAACGGGACGTTGCCTTAAGTTGCACCGAAATGTGGGGCGCGGTCTCTTTGTCGCCACCCCGAAAAATGCCCCCGGCCTCCGGTCTTTGCGGTGGCCACCCCTTGCGTCCGGCCCCGGCTGGCACCGGCGCTTGACTCGAGACCCACACAATCTATTTTGTGAGTATGAGCCTTCAACGCATTCATCTGCATTTGAGCAAGGAATCGCTGGCTTATGGACGCCAGCTTGCCCGTCAGAAGAAAACCAGCATCTCCAAACTGGTTGAAGGCTTTTTCCTTACCGGCCGACGCCAGGTGCAAAGCGGCAAATCTTTTTCCGAGCGCTGGGCTGGCAAGGTCACGTTGCGCATACCAGAAAAATCAGATCGCCGGGGAACACGGCTTACCAAGACGGCGCGCACGGAGTGACGCGCCCTACCTTCGCGCCAGCGTCTTGGACTGCGGTTGGCAAGCGCAGCGCGACACCGCTTTCGCCCGCCCGACAACTTTTCGTCGTCCGATTCATTCTCGTCCGCTCTAGAGCGCCGTCGCCGCTACGGCTCTGCCGGCGCAGTCCAAGACGCTTTGCGTTACCCGTGAGCCATTGGTATTCGCGCCTGCGTGCTGGACTGCGGCCCCCTCCACCGCCTTTCCATGTCCAGCCTCATGGTTCATTGCCCGGCTGGGCCGATCTGCAATTTCCCAACGACGACCGCGCCGGCTTCCACCACGAGGTTGCCGGCCGTCAGATCGCCGAACCAGCGGGCGGTGGATTTCAGCGTGACCGTCCCGGTGGCGTGCAAGGTGGCGGCCATTTCCCCGGCGATTTCAACCGAACCGACTTGGAGGCGGTGCGGCCAGTGAAACCGGTTTTCCGCCGGGATGATCAAATGCGGCGTCGCCAGGCTGCCTTTGATTTCGGCGCTGGAATAAATGGTCAGCGAGTTTTCCGCCGTGAGTTTGCCGATGAATTTTCCCTTGAGGATAACTTCGCGGGCGATGGTGTCGGTGTTGAAAACGTATCCCTTGGGTTCGATGATGAACCGGCCCTTGGTCTTGAAGTTCCTGGAGTAGGCCGTCGTGATGCGGTAATCGTGCATGTCCACATAGCGGCTGCACTTTTTGCACATGGTGGATTCGGCGCTGGCCGGCACGTCCAGTTCGGCACCGCACTCGAAGCAGGTGATGCGCAGCTGCGGGGGAGTGCGGTCGGGCGCCTTGGGCGCGGGATGGAGGGCCTCCTGAACGTGATAATGCTTTCCGCATTGCCGGCAAATGGTGGAAAAAGCCGTGCGCGATTCGGGCTGCTGATGGCCGCAATGCGGACAGCCCACCAGGACGTGGTCCTGTTTCTTCGCTGGCATTCAATGTGTGCGCGCCGGCTGCGGTTCAGCGGGGGGCCGGTTTGCCGGCCGGTTCGGCGGGTTTGGGCGGTTCTGGAGTGCGCGGCTGGGCGGAAGGCGAAACCTTGTTGGGATTGACTTCGGTCTTGCCGACGAAAGTCACGCCCTCCTCAACCACGAGCTTGGTGGCGCGGATGTCGCCGAAGAGTTCGGCCTTGGCCTTGATCTCAATCTTCTCCTTGGCGTTGATGTTGCCGTTGACCTTGCCGCGCACCACGACGGACTGGGCGTTGATGTTGCCGGTGATGACCGCACTGTCGCCGAGGGTCAGCACGCCGTCCGTGTGGATTTCGCCGTCCAGCTTGCCTTCAAAGGCCATTTCGCCGGTGAATTTGAGATTGCCTTTGATCTCAACGTCCGAGGTTAGCACGTTTTTTGCCGGAGTATTGGTGGGGTTCATGTTTGAATCCATAATTGATGTATTTTTTGTGACGCCTGAATTTGACACGCAAATGGATTGTTCGCTCAAATTATTTTCGGTTGCAAGAAAAAATAATCCGGGCGCGACCCCATCTTGCCAACTCAAACGAAACGCCTCCAGCCTGTCCTTGCGGACCGGCACCATTGACTTGGAGGCTTGGAGGCGCTGGCGGAATTTCGATTGAAGCGGGACCGGCCGGACCCGACACTGCGCTGGTGCGTTCCCACTGGAAACCCATAGTCGCGCTGCTCGTCGTCACGCCGTTTTTAACCGAGCTGCTCTCCGGCAGTCTGCCGGCGCCGGCATTTTTTCGGCCGCAGGTGCTTCTATTTCTGGCGACGGTCGGTTATGGCTTTCCGGTTTTGCTCCTTCGCGAATTGGCGGTCCGCCGTCAACTTGGCGTTCTTGGGTTGTTCGTTCTCGGCTTGGTCTATGGCATCTTCAACGAAGGGATTCTCGCCAAAACTTTTTACCTGGCCACGAACGTGCCCATCTCCAACTTCGACGGTTACGGTTACGTTTGGGGCATCGCCATTCCGTGGGCCATCACCATCAGCGTCTGGCACGCGCTGCACTCGGTGTTGTATCCCATCGTGGCCATTTACTATTTTTTCCCGAACCACCGTGAGTCTCCCTGGCTGAACTGGCAATGGCTCGCCGGCCTTGCCGTTCCAACGGTGGTAGTTGGGACGCTCATTTTCTTTGGCCATCAGAAAGATCGGGAGGCCGGCTGGCTGGACCATTTCATCCTCATGGTGTTCTTGAGCGGATTGTTCATTTTGATTGCCGCCAGACTGCCTTCCGCCCCAGCCTTGGGCGGCGGCGGAACCTTTAAAATGCCGGCTGTCTTTTGGGGCGGCCTCGGGTTTTTGCTGCTGATTTTCGTGCCGGTCTTGTTCGCGGGCGTGAAGATTTTTCCAGTGGCTTTCTATGGCTACCATATTTTGTTTTTCGCCTTGATGCTCAACCGGCTCGGCCGGCAGACGTGGCTGCCCGTGACCACCGTCTTGCTGTTCGCCCTCGGAGATGATTCCGTCATGGCATTGTTTGGTTTCGCCAGCGCGGTCGGACAAACCAACGTGGCGAAACTTGTCACCAACGCCTGTTTCCTCGCCGGGTTCACATGGTTGTTTGCCCGGCTTCGCAAAGCCGCCCGTTGAACGACAAGTTATTATTTCAGGGCGCGGCAGTCCTGGCTGCGGCGCGTCCGCGCAAAAATCGTCCGCTAAATGCCGTGCATTAAAACCAAGGCCGGCGGCAAAATGCGCGTGGCAGTCAAAGCTTTGGACGGATTGAAATCATTTCCAAGATTGCCAAGCGCGCATTAAAACCGCTAAATGAAGGCAATGTCAACGGTTGCAGAACAACTCCGCACAGCGCGCGAAGCTCAAAAGCTCACGGTCGAGGAAGTCGCCGAGGCGACGAAAATCCGCTCGGATCGCGTCCGCGCGCTGGAAGAGGGGAAATTCAACGCGTTTTCCGCGACGATCTACATTCGGGGCTCGGTGAAAAATTACGCCAAGCTGCTCAAGCTCGACGAGGCGAAACTGCTCGCCACGCTGGATTCGGAATTGAAGGCGACGGAGAAATTCAGCGAGCCGCCGCCGCTCGTCGAAACCAGGAAGACCATCCTGGACACGCTCATTTTGCTGCTGGCGAAATTGAACTGGAAGGTCGGCTTCGCGGGCATCATTGCCATTCTGGTCATCGGGGTCGTGGGCGCGTCCGGCTGGCTCTGGCGGCATCACAAGGCCAGCGATCCGCTGAAGAATCTCCCGCCGGCGGTTTATCAGCCCGCCAGTTCCGGCGACACGCTGCCGCTCGTGAAACACTGACTTCCCATTGGGCGCGACTGCCACGGCAAGCCGATGTTCTTTACGCTTGCCCGGAAATGATTTTATTCCATAGTAGGCATCCGTTTTGGAACGGGGTCGGGCGCTTGGCGCAGTGGTAGCGCTGCTCCTTTACACGGAGAAGGTCGCAGGTTCGAATCCTGCAGTGCCCACCATTCCATCACTCGACGATTTTTCGACGAGCAGTGACCACGGTTTGACGCAGGAGTTCAATCTCCAACCGCTGCCGATTTAAAATCTGCGATGCGCCGTTTCTCCTGGCAAATTTTTCAAACTTGAAAGGTGTCTGAAAATGCACGACTCTCAATTTCCGTGGCCTGACCTGTGGAGCAACCCGTTTATGAAAAAGAACATCATTTTCTCACTGGCTTCATGCGCCTTTCTTGCCGGCGCACCAGAGTCGGCAATGGCGCAAACGACCGCTGGTTCCGCCCATGATTTCCTCAGCAGCGTCGGCGTCTGTTCAGCGGTTTCCAGGCGTGGGGAAAATCTGGCGGACACAATCCATGCCGCCAGGTTTCTTGGACTGCGCTGGTTTCGATCCGGCTATGAAAGTGAGATGCCCGTCGCGGATTTGATTGAATTGCACCGGCAAACTGGCGTCCGCTTTAGTTACGGACTGATGAGCGGCGGGACGAACATGGCCCGACTTCTCGATGGGGCCAGGAAACTGGCCGCAGCCGGCGCACTGATCGCCTTGGAAGGGAATAATGAGCCGAACAACTGGGGCATCACCTACTTGGGGCAGGCGGGCGGCGGGAAATTGTCATGGCTGCCGTTGGCAAGGCTGCAGGCGGAACTATACCGCACGGTTAAGAGCGATCCGGTGCTGAAAGCTTATCCCGTCTGGAGTCCCAGCGAGATGGGTGCCGAGACCGACAATGTCGGACTGCAATTCCTGACCATTCCAAACGGCGGCGGTTGTCTGATGCCGGACGGCACAAAATTTGCCGACGCTGCGAATTGTCACAATTATATGACTCATCCTGGCTGGCCGGGTTTGCATGACAATCAAACTTGGGTCGCGGCCGATCCGACGTCGGCCTGCCGGGTGGATGGATTGTATGGGAATCATGGCCTGACTTGGGGGCGTCATTACGGTGGTTATTCTGAGTCCGCCCTGTTGACGCTGCCAAAGGTCACCACGGAAACCGGCGTTACCATCGAAGGGGCGATCACCGAGGAGGTTCAGGCCTTGCTCTACCTAAGCCTGTATCTGGACCAGTTCAAGCGGGGTTGGAGTTACACCTCCATCTATCTCTTGAGGGACCGTTCGGATGAGGGTGGCAATCAAACTTTTGGTTTCTTCAAAACCGACTATACGCCGCGAAAAGCGGCCGTCTATTTGCACAATCTGACAACGATCCTGGCCGACGACCGTTCTATTCCGGCACCGGGAACTCTCAACTACTCGTTTTCAAATCAGCCGGCAACCATGCACGACCTGCTCCTCCAGAAGCACGACGGCACGTTCGAGTTGGTGATATGGGATGAGCGGTTTACCGGCGGCTCGGACAGCGTCAACGTAAATCTGGCAGCGCCTTGCGCCTCGGTGAAAGTCTATGACCCGACGATGGGCACGTCACCCATGCAGACCCTGACCAATGTCAGTTCGGTCGCTTTGATGGCGGGCAATCATCCTGTGGTTATCGAAATCCCGAAGTAAGAGGATGCACATCCATAGCTTCGGGCTGTTTTCCGCCGCCACAATAGATGGGCCGGATGCATGCCTTCTTCCAACTCGTCAATTTCTCGGTGATGAGCGGCTGAGATTGCAGCCTGCGCCATTTCGATCCAAGCGTCCCCTCGTTTTTCTTCGGCGTAAATCTGCCAGCGAATTTCAAGCACATCAGGGTGGAATCTTGGTCTGGCGTGATGTTCTGGAGTTTCTATCGCAGTTAAAATCAACCTTGGCACATTAGGCGGGTAGGGCGCGTCGCTCCGCGCGCGCCGTTGTGGTGAAGCAGGACGTGTTG
>ODAK010001373.1_pt1 | contig 26754 bp, 25 predicted proteins | sample 1539591 | NCBI WGS metagenome assembly ODAK01 (sample SAMEA3539303, study PRJEB22396) | soil metagenome | biome: tundra; feature: field; material: soil | place: USA | collected 2010-05 | depth 0.15 m
GCGGCACATACAGCAGCGCCTGGCTCTCATAGTCGAAGTGCGATTGCACCACCAGTTCGCGGGCGTGTTCGATTCCGATACGGTTGCGGATGTACTCAAAACCTCCGGCGACGGCCAAGGTCGCAGAGGTGAGCACCGCCGACTCCAGGTGTTCGAAGAGTGTGGTGCGCAGGATGTCGGACACCGTGATAGGGGTGGCCTGGAGAAACACATTGTGCTGGGGGCCACGTCCGGTGCGGCGCTCAATCCAGAAGACGATGTTGCGCTGCTCGGCCTCCAGGATGAATCCCAGGTTGACGCGCAACTCATCCACCCGGCGGGACAGCGCCTGCACTTCGTCGGGCTTGTTGGGAATGGCTTGCAACTCGGTGTAGAGGTGGAGCAGCGAATTCTGCAGGCCGAGATACTCGTCGCCATTTTCTTCCAGGAACTCGGGGCGGTTCTCGAATGCGAAGCGGCCCTCGCCCGGCGGCAGCAACGAGAAGAAGAATTGCGAGCGGTCGCGCACCTGTCCGCATACCGGCAGAACCTCGGCGATAGGCACATCCACCCGGCGCAGGGTGTGCTCGACATCGCGAAGCAATTCGTCCACCCGAAGATTGGAGACGGTGACGCCGAAGTAGTTGGTGGCGATGTCCTCCAACTCATGCGCTTCGTCGAAGATGACGATACCGGCGTCGGGCAGCACACCGGTGTCGGGAGCATGGTCCTTGGCCGCCTTGATCGCCAGGTCGGCGCAGAACAGGTGATGATTGACGATGATGATGTCGCTCTCGGCGGCGCGGCGGCGCATCTCGGTGATGAAGCAGCGGTCGAACTGCTGACACTGCGAGCCGATGCAGCGGTCGGTACGCGCATCCAGCTTGGGCCACAGATGGCTGTTCTCGGGCAGTTCGGCCAACTCCGCGCGGTCGCCGGTTTCGGTGGTCTTCTCCCAATCGCTGATGATGCGGAAGTGGTTGATCTCTTCCAGCCCGTTCAGCACCGGCTGGTCGGCGAGGTCGTAGAGTTTCTTGCGGCAGAGATAGTTGCTGCGGCCCTTCATGTAGCAGACGCGCAGCTCGCCGAGGTGCTCGCGCAGAAAAGGAACGTCCTTGAAGAAGAGCTGTTCCTGCAAGGTCTTGGTGCCGGTGGAGATGATGACGCGTTTGCCGGAACGGATCACCGGCAGCAGGTAGGCCAGCGTCTTGCCCGTGCCGGTACCGGCTTCGACAATCAGGTGACGGCGCTCGGTTAGCGCTTGCTCAACGGCCTCGGCCATTTGAAGCTGCCCGCGGCGGAATTCGTACGCCGGATGAGTGCGCGCCAGCACGCCGCCGGGGCCGAAGAACTGATAGAGCGACGGCAGACGCGCGGCCAGTGCGGCGGATTGTGGTTTGGAAGACACGACGCGAGAGGTCTTGTCCCTATAATAGCCGCTAGGGGCGAGTGCTGTTTGAGCCAGCGCCGCGGAAAGAGTCTCAGTGAATCGTCGAATGCAATTTGAGTCCAGCAGGACTGTCGAACAGGGCGAACCGCCCACCGTCGGCACGCTGGCCATCGTTGGGCGTCCGAATGTTGGCAAATCTACGCTCTTCAACCGGCTGGTCGGGTCGCGGCGGGCCATCGTCGGCGACGAGCCCGGCATCACGCGCGACCGCATCTATGGCGATGTCGAATGGGTCGGCAAGAAGTTTCGCGTGGTTGACACCGGCGGCATCGTTCCTGACGACCCGCAACTGATTCCGGCGGAGATCTTCCGGCAGGCACGGGTCGCGCTGGAAGAAGCCGACGTAATCGTCCTGGTGGTTGATGGGCGCACGGAGCTGGCGTCTCCCGACATTGACCTGGCGCGCCTGCTGCTGCGCACCGGCAAGCCCCTGCTGCTGGCGGTGAATAAGGCCGACACGCCACAGCTCGAACCCTATGCCGAGGAATTTCGCAGGCTCGGGATCAGGGAACTGTTTCCCATCTCCGCGGAGAACGGCAACGGCATCGCGGAATTGTTGGAGCACGTTCTGAGCGTGATGCCGGCGGGCGAGGCGACTCTCGAGGACGCAGTACCGCCGCACCAGGAAGTTGAATCTGAGGACGGCGAGGAACAACCCGAAATTCCGCGTGAGACCCGAGTGGCCATCATCGGCCGGCCCAATGTTGGCAAATCCACGCTGCTGAACGCACTGACCGGAACTTCGCGCGCGATTGTCTCGCCCATTGCAGGCACCACGCGCGATGCTGTGGATGAACTGATGGAGCACGATGGCCAGGAGTATCGCTTCATCGACACTGCCGGTATTCGTCGCAAGGGCAAGACCGAGTTGATGGCCGAGAAACTGTCGGTGGTGATGGCACGCAAACATCTCGAAGGGGCTGACGTGGCGCTGATGTTGATCGATGCGGTGGAAGGCGTCACCGCCGCGGATGCAACCATCGCCGGCTACGCACACGAAAGCGGCCGGTCGGTCATCATCGTCATCAATAAGTGGGACCTCGTCACCGATAAACGGACCGACGGCAAGCCCCGCGCCGAGCGCAGTGTTTACGAGGAGCAGGTGCGGCGGCATTTGAAGTTTCTGTCGTATGCTCCGGTGCTGTTCATTTCCGCGACGACCGGGCGAAATCTCGACAAGGTTTTTTCCACGTTGGAACTGGTGGCGCGCGAGCGGCGCAAGCGCATCGGCACGGGAGAGATGAACCGTTTTCTCAGCAAGGTTGATTTTGAGCGGGCTTCGGTGCCGATGGCCAAGCGGGTCAAGATTCTTTACATGACGCAGGCCGGGGTGTCGCCGCCCACCTTCATCCTGTTCACCGATCGCGCGGTGAAGCTGCACTTCTCCTATCAACGCTTTCTGGAGAACCAGATTCGTGCGGCCTTCGGCTTTGTGGGAACACCGATCTGGATCAAGAACCGGGCAAGGAACGAGCCGCGCAAGTAACTCAGGGTTTCTCAAGTCGAGGTGTCGTCCCTAAAGGGACTCGGCTCCATTACAACGTGCACCCAGGACTCACGTCCTGGGCTACTATTGTGTCGCCCTTCGGGCTGAGGTTCTGGCAAAGCGCCGGTTGCGCGCGCGGCGCATCTCCTGTAACTTTCCGCTAGTGGAACATCCCTGCTATCGCTGCCAGGCCTCGATTGAAGAGGGCATTACGTTTTGTCCGCACTGCGGCGCTCCGCAGATTCGAGTCGTGCCTCCTGACGAAAATGTGCCGGATGTACCGCCGCCTCCACCCAGTGCGCCGTCGGAAGTTAGTCCACAGGCCTACTCGGTACCTCCCAGCCCAGTCTGGACGCAGGGCGGCGCGCCCTACGCGCCCCTGGGACTCGCCATTCAATGGGAGCTGGCGTGGAAGGGAGCGCTGCTGGCCGGAGTTGGGGCTGCGATTCTGACTGCCATACCGTTCGTCTCGATCGGTTGTTGTCTATGGATGCTGGGCGCGGGCGTGCTCTCGGTTTCGATGTATCGCAAGCGCGTGCCGGGGACCTTGATTACTCCGGGGATGGGAATGAAGCTGGGGGCGCTGGCAGGCGTGTTCGGGTTCATGGTCAACGCAGTCGTGACCGTGCTGTCGTTCGCGATATTTCGTTCCAGCGTCGATTTCCGCCGTGCCATGCAGGAGCAGATGGAAAAACAAATGGCCAACAATCCCGACCCCAGGGCGCAGGCCATGGTGCAGCATTTCATGGACTGGATGAGCAGTCCGCAAGGCGCCGCAACCTTCGTGGTGCTGGTTTTACTGGTGCTGGGAGTGGTGTTCATCGTAATCACGGCTGCCGGCGGCGCGTTGGGAGCTTCCATGTCGGGCCGGCGGCGGGAATTCCGATGATCAGCGACACTCGTGCGCTAGAACACCGTGCGCCGGGTAAGGGTTGCCGCCCTTCTGCGCATTTCGTATGATTCGAACGGCATGACCAAGGCCTCCATTCAGCCCTCTAATCTCCGCGAGAAATCGCAAATCCTGTCAGCATCGGAAATCGAGCGCACCCTGGTTCGGCTGGCGCACGAGATCGTCGAAAAAAACAATGGCGTCGCCAACCTTGGACTGGTCGGCATCATGCGGCGCGGTGTGCCGCTGGCGCAGCGGCTGGCAAAGATTCTGGGACGCATCGAAAAAACCGCAGTGCCGGTCGGCACCTTGGACATCACGCTCTATCGCGACGATCTCTCCACCGTCGGGCATCGCCCGGAGGTGAAGACGAGCACCATGGAATTCGACATTCAGGACAAGAACATCATCCTGGTGGATGACGTGCTCTACACCGGGCGGACCGCCCGCGCGGCGCTGGATGCGTTGTTCGCTCATGGGCGCCCGCGCCGCATTCAACTTTGCGCGCTGATTGACCGCGGCCATCGCGAATTGCCCATCGAGGCGGGCTTCGTCGGCCGCACCATCCACACCACCACCAATCAATTCATCGAATTGAAATTGCAAGAGACGGATGGCTCCGACAAAGTGCTGTTGATGGAGCGGGTGGGCGAAGGCCAATGAAGCCGCAATTGCATTCGCTGCTGGGCATCGAACAACTTACTACTGCGCAGATTGAGTCCATTTTGGCGCTGGCCCGGCGCATGGATCCCAGCCGTCCGTCGCAATTGTTGCGCGGCAAACGCGTGGCCCTGCTCTTCTACGAATCTTCCACCCGCACCCGCACCTCATTCGAGTTTGCCGCCAAAACCCTGGGCGCCGCGACCACGCTGGTGACTCCGGTCTCTTCCAGCATCGAGAAGGGCGAATCGCTCATTGATACGGGCTGGACGGTGGCGAACCTGGGAGCCGATGCCATCGTCATGCGGCACGCCAACAGTGGCGCAGCTTACCTGCTGGCACGTTATGTGCGAGTGCCGATCGTGAATGCGGGCGATGGAATGCATCAGCATCCTTCCCAGGCGCTGCTCGATGCCTTGACCATCACCAACCATAAGAAGCGGCTAAACGGTTTGCGCGTGGTGATCGTCGGCGACGTGTATCACAGCCGGGTCGCGCGATCCAATGCGGAGCTGCTTTCGCGCTTCGATGCGGACATTGTTTTCTGCGGCCCGCCGGATTTCGTGCCCGAGATCTCCGCCTCCCTCGCGCCGGGAGTGACCGCCTGCCACGACCTGAACATCGCATTGCAAGGCGCCGACGTGGTCATGGCGTTGCGCGTGCAGAAGGAGCGGCTCGCGGGAAAGGACATCAGCGTAGAGGACTACATTGCCAACTACCAGGTCACGCCGCAGCGCATGAAGCTGGCAAAGCCGGATGCGATCCTGATGCATCCCGGACCGGTGATTCGTGGCATGGAGTTGACCAGCGAAGTAGCCGACGGCCCGCAATCGTGCATTCACGAGCAAGTCCGCAATGGGGTGAAAACCCGCATGGCGATCCTGGCCATGCTGCTGGGGGCGGCGCCTAAATGACAGACATGGACACATTGCTCATCGTAGGCGGACGCGTGGTGGATCCGGCGAGCGGCGTCGACCAGGCGATGGATGTACTCCTGCGCGACGGACGTGTGGCTGCCGTGGCGCCCCCCGGAAAGCTTCGCGGCCAGGCCCAGCGGAGCTTCAACGCCAAGGGGTGCATCGTCGCTCCCGGCTTCATCGATCTGCATGTGCATCTGCGCGAACCCGGACAGGCGCACAAGGAGACCATCGCCACTGGAACTGCAGCGGCCGCGGCGGGAGGATTCACCTCCGTCTGCGCCATGCCCAACACCGTGCCGGTAAACGACTCGGCGGAGATCACCCGCTGGATGCAGGCCCCCGAACGTGGCGCCCTGGTGAACGTCTTTCCCGTCGCCGCGGCGACGGTCGGCAGCCTGGGAGAGAAGCTTACAGATTTTGCCGCATTGAAGAAGGCTGGCGCAGTCGGAGTAACCGACGATGGCAAGCCGATTCTCAGTGATCGTCTGATGCACGACGCGCTGCATGCTGCCGCCAAGTTGAATATCCCCGTGGTGCAGCATGCCGAGGACACTCGCATGACCGCCGACTGCTCGATGAATCTGGGTGCAACCTCGTTTCGCCTGGGCTTGCACGGCATGCCGAACGCCGCCGAGGCGAACATCGTGGAACGCGACATCGCGTTGGCCGGTGCGACCAGGGGACATGTGCATGTGGCGCATCTCTCGACGCGTGAGGCCCTGGAAGCCGTGCGCCGCGGGAAGAAGGCGGGAGTACGCATGACCGCCGAGGTCACGCCGCACCACTTCACGCTGGTGGATGAGAACGTTGGCGACTTCAACACGCACTACAAGATGAATCCACCGCTGCGCTCGCTGGCGGACCGTGCAGCGCTGATCGAAGGCATTGCCGATGGCACGATCGACGCCATCGCCACCGACCATGCGCCCCACGCCTTCCACGAAAAGCAAGTGGAGTTCGAGCGCGCCGCCTTCGGCATCACCGGGCTGGAGACCGCGGTTGCGATTGCGGTCACGGTGTTATATCAGCACTTCAAACTGCCACTGCGGCGGATGGTCGAGCTGCTCTCGGCAAATCCTGCCAGGATTTTCGGCCTTGCAGAACGCGGCAGCCTGGCGCCGGGCTCGCATGCCGATGTCACTATCTTCGATCCCAGGAAGAAGTGGACCTTCGATGCATCGCAATCGAAATCAAAATCCAAGAACACGCCCTATGATGGGTGGAGCTTCGCGGGGAAAGTGGTCGCGACAATTGTGGGTGGCAAGGTCGTCCAGGAGGGCTGAAAGGTTCTAGGGTTGGCTCCTCGCCTGACCCTTGCAACTGTCACAAGACTCGAGCAAAAGGGCGATGCGTTACACTGCGCTCCACTCAACCATGAACAACGAACACGGTTTCACTCCGGCGGAACTGCGCAAGCTGCGCAGTTTGAAAGACCCGTACGGCATACAACGATTTTTGGACGACATGCCGTACCACCTGGCCGACACTGCGTGGTCGCCGCGGCGAGTGTTGCGGGAAAACACCTCCCACTGTTTCGAAGGGGCAATCTTTGCCGCCGCTGTCTTGCGCGCCAATGGTTATCCGCCGCTGATTATCGACTTTGAAGCCGAACACGACACCGACCACGTGCTTGCCATTTACCGGGTCAGGGGACATTGGGGAGCCATAGGCAAGTCGAACTATGCGGGCTGCCGCTATCGCGAGCCGGTGTATCGCTCTCTCCGCGAGCTGGCCATGAGCTATTTCAACATCTACTTCAACATGCGGCGCGAGCGCACACTGCGGACCTTTTCGCGTCCCGTCAATCTGGCGCGATTCGACAATCAGGCATGGATGACCACCGAGGAGCCGATCTGGTTCATCATTTACCACCTGCTGGAAATCCACCACTACAAACTGCTGACGCCGGGAATGATCAAGCGCCTGCATCGCGTCGATGACAGGTTGTTTCGCGCCGAGACGTTGGGCAAGGCGTACCACGCAGAGAAAGTCCCACCGCCATTTGGATAGCGCTGCCAAAACTGTACTGGGCCTCGCAGACGCGAAGCTGATTCGACCTTGGCATCGTGCATCCCACACTTCTGGGTGATAACCAGCCTGAGGCGTGCTCGCTGTGTGAGTGGGGCGCAGTTGAACCCAAGCAGGCGAAATCCCAAGCGCGTTTTGCGGGGGACCTTGCTTTGGCTGAACGCTGACGGCTGGAATTTGGTCGGGACGGGCAGATTTGAACTGCCGACCCCTCGCACCCCAAGCGAGTGCTCTACCAGGCTGAGCCACGTCCCGACTGGGCGGTGAGTCCGGTCCCTGCGGACCGGAAGGGTTTCGAGGTCAACGATAGTGTACCACCGCGCGGGGCCAACTTCTCCCTTGTAATGCGGCTGCGGCATCGCTACTCTGTCCGGCATGAAGATTCATGCACCGCTCTTGATGCTGTGCCTGGCAGCCAGTCTCTCCCTGGCTCAGGACACGAAGCCCACCACCCAGTCAAAATTCGGCCCCACGGTTGAGATCCCCGCGGACGCCACTCACCAACTGAAGATCGAGAACGAATACTTTCGCGCTTACTACGTCACCATAGCGCCGCAACAGTCAACCCTGATGCACCACCACGGCTACGACTATGTCGCCGTCACGTTCGGGCACGCGGTGATCGACAGCACTGCGCCCGACGGCGCGGTCAAGCATATCGTGCTGGAGGATGGCGCCGTCGGTTACACGCCGGCAGGGCTGACCCACGCGGTCACCAACGTGGCCGCCGTACCGTTTCACAACGCGACCATCGAACTGCTGCAGAACTACGGTCATCCGGTCTGCGTGAACAATTGCGCCAGCGATCCTCGGGCGAAGGATTGGCCTCCGCTGACGGGCGAATCGAAGTTGATCGGCTACGGCGACACCTTCCGCATCTCGGAGGCGATCATCAAGCCGCAACAGACGGTCTCAACCGACGAGCCATTTCCTCACCTGGTCGTAATGGTGACCGACATGCACGCCCACGCCGGACCCGCCGGAAGCGGCGGGATGGACTTCAACGGGAAGGCCGGAGACATGATGTTTCATGGCGGCCACCCCGACCATGGGCTGACCAACGTCGGCGACCAGGAGATACGACTGGTCGTGATGGAATTCAAGCCCGCGCCCGCGCCTGCAAAAGAATAGCTGTGGACGAGAAGCGATACTCGTGTGCGCACGTGGTTCCGATCGAGCAGGAGCCGCGGCATCATCTCGTCATCGACAATGAGTTTGTGCGCGCGTTCGCGGTTGAGATCGCGCCACATGACCGCACCCTCTGCCATCACCATCCGCACGATTACTTGCTGTACGTGGTGGGCGACGGAGACATCGTCAGCGCCGCGCGTGACGAGGAGCCGAAGAAGCTGAGTTATCGCGATGGAGAATGCGAGCTGTTGGAGGCGGGAATGGTGCACGTGGTCGAGAATCTCGCAGATACAGCGTTCCGGAACGTCGTGGTTGAGTTGCTGCCTGGAGCTGCTGGGTTGCGGGGTGGCGCAGATCCGATAGTGGTAGCGGGAGAGGCAAACATCACGAGGCGCTTTGAGCACGGGCGGGCGGCAATCTTGCTGCTTGAGATGAAGAGTGGGTCCGAGGTGCTGATCTGCGGTCCGGTAGTGGTCGCGGGTTCTCCTGACCGCGGAGAAGTGGATTCAGGGGAGCTGTACAAGGTTGCTGGGGTCAATGATTTCAGTGGCTTAGCTTGGATTCCTGAAGGTAAGAGGGTGCGTCTACAGACGTCCGCAAACGCCTCCCGGAGGGCGCTGGTGTTTCAGGTGGGAAATGTCGGGCTCAACACTGGCGCGTCGCGAAGATGAAGAAGGGCAGGTGGAGCTTTGATGCTTCCACCTGCCTTGGTGAAGGACTGACCTAATCGCGACGTGTAGTTACGGCGCGAAGTAGCTGGAGATGTCCAGAATCAATTGCGTGATCCCGGACGCGTAGGCATCGACCGAGCCGTTGTTGGTGGACACGATCGCCATATTGGAGGAGATTGATCCGTCTAGCGCGTTCAGCGTCGAGACCAAAGGCCGCATCGTGCCATCCGGCCACAGCGTCAGATACCCCAGCGCACCGGATGGCACGACGCTGGCGTTGAAGATGTAAGCCTGCGCCGCGCTAGGTATGCTACACGGACTATCCACCACATCCACCGGAGGGCTCAGGGTTCCGCTGAAGGGCAGACCATTGCGTACATGGCGAGTGTCGATGACCCGACAGGGCTGTACCCCGTACAGCGAGAGTCCCCCGGTTCCCGCCGCGGCGAAGTAGCCGTTGATGTCAATGATCAAGTCGGTGTCGTTCACCGCCACGCCGTAGGGATAGTACCCCACATGGACAGACAAGGTGTTGCCAGTCGCCCCGTCAATGACGGTCACTGCCCCACCGCTCGTACAGCTGGGATCGGTACCGCACCAATCTGCCACGTAGATCTTATTGGTCACCGAGTTGACTGCTGCGCTCAGGGGCCCTTGGCCCACTGGTAGGGTCGCAATCACTCGCTGCGCGAAGACAGGCAGTGCCAGGGCTGCGAAGCTGAATGCCAGAAACAACCAGAGAAATCGGCGGGCGGTGTGCATGGCGGACCTCCAACAGAATCTTCCCGAGGTTCGGCCAGGATGTCTCGGTTGACCCTTATTTCGCGGGGTCGGGCGCATCAACGAACCGGCAACCAGACACGTTGCCGAAAGGAAGGAGATTGCCGATTGCGTATCTACTGCGGATAGTAGCACGATTAGAGCGCTACGCTAACTCTTTCTCGCTCTTTTTCGCCGTTGCGAATCATTCGGACCCACTTCAGCGCTCCTGAAAAGTTTCGACTGAATTGTGCGCTTTAGTGTCGCAAGCTTTCAGCCACTCCTGCAATTCCGCCAACGCTCTCTCGCAGACCATCGCGTGGCGCTGCTTCTTGTCGCGGATGCGGCGGCGGGTGGCTTCGTCGAGCGGCATCAGCAGGTCGAAGGTGATATTGGCGGGCTGGAAATGTTTGGCTTCGGCGTGGCAGATGTAATTCACCAGCGCTCCAAAAGCAGTGGCGCGGGGAGGAGGCGCCGGCTCGGCGTTCAAGGCAAGAGCGGAGGCTTGCATGCCGGCGAGCATCCCGGTCGCGATGGACTCGACATAACCCTCGACGCCGGAGATCTGCCCGGCGAACAACACGTTGGGATGGTGCTTCATCTGCAAGGTTTCGCGCAGCAGCGTGGGGCTGTTGATGTAGGTGTTGCGGTGAATCTGTCCGTAGCGCAGGAACTTTGCGTTCTCCAGGCCTGGGATGAGGCGCAGAATGCGCGCCTGTTCGCCGAATTTGAGGTGGTTCTGGAAGCCGACGAGATTGTAGGAGTCGGCGCGCAGGTTTTCCTGGCGCAACTGCACCACTGCGTACGGGGTGTGGCCGGTTCGCGGATCGCGCAAGCCGACCGGCTTCATGGGCCCGAAGCGCAGGGTGTCGCGGCCACGTCGCGCGATCTCCTCGATGGGCAGGCAGCTTTCGAAGTAGTTCAGGTTCTCCCAATCCTTGGCGTCAACCGAATGCGCTTCCAGCAGAGCGTCGAGGAAGCGGTCGTACTCCTCCTTCGTCATCGGGCAGTTGATGTAGTCGGCGGTGCCCTTGTCGTAGCGCGCGGCCATGTACACGCGCGACATGTCGATGGAATCGGCCTCGACGATGGGACTGATGGAATCGTAGAAATACAGTTGCTCGCTCCCGCTCAGGCGGAGGATTTCGCGCGTCAGCGCGTCCGAGGTGAGCGGACCGGTGGCCACAATGGTGATCGCGCCCTGGTCGTCGATGGCCGTGACCTCTTCGCGCAGCACGCGGATGAGCGGTTCGCGTTCGATGGCCGCCGTCACCTCGTGGGAAAACTTGTCGCGGTCCACGGCCAGCGCGTGACCGGCGGGAACGGCAGTCTGGCGCGCGATGTCCATCAGCAGGGAACCGGCGCGGCGCATCTCCTCCTTCAGCAGCCAGGGCGCGGTGTTCTCGGTGTCGGACTTCAGCGAGTTGGAGCACACCAGTTCGGCGAAGTTCGCGCCCTGGTGCGCGGGCGTCGAGCGCAGCGGCCGCATCTCGAACAGCTCGACGGCGACGCCGCGCCGGGCGCATTGCCAAGCGGCTTCCGAGCCGGCCAGTCCGGCGCCGATGATGCGGATGGATTTGGGCATGAGAAAAACGACGTGGAGATATGCAGGTATTATAAAGCTGGAGGGTTGATCAAACCTTATGGCGCGACTTTCGTACGTGGAGATGGAGCAGGCGCAACCCGAAGTTCGCGAGGTTTACGAGAAGACACTGAAGGGCAAACCCGGCAGCGTGCAAAAGCTCGTCGCCCACCGCCCGGAGGTGCTGAAAACTTTCCTGCCCTTCTACGCCAGCGTTGGACGCTCGCTGGACCGCCGCTTGTACCACGCGGTGTACATCCGGGTCTCGATGATCAACGGCTGCCGCTACTGCCTGCAACATCATCTGGCCGCGTCGAAGCGCGTTGGCCTGACGCGCGAGGATTGGCAGCACCTGAAAGAAGGCCAGCATGGCAACTTCAGCGAAAAGGAAGAAGCCGCGCTGGATTTCGCCGAGAAGCTCACCCGCGATCCCCACTCGATTGCCGACGGCGACCTGCAAAGCCTGAAGCTGCATTTCTCGGAAGCGGAGATTGTGGACCTCGATCTGCTGATCGGCCTGGCGAACTTGACCAACCGCTTCACCGATCCGCTGGGCGCGGATTTGGAGTTTGCGGAAGAGAAGATCTGAGCGCGCAGGAGCAACTTTCAGAGTCGGGAATCGACCGGCAAGACAGACTATCGAAAAAACTCGAAACCGCAGATCCCTCGCAGGCTAAAGGCTGCTCGGGATCACAAAAATAAAGGACTGATAACCGCGCGCCTGAAGGTGCGCCCCTTCATAGGGAGATGCAGTCGAGTTTTTCCGCAGCCTGTGAAGGCGTACTCCACCCATCGACAATACATCAAAACCAAATGCTTTAGAGGATGACCCTCTCATCCCCCACCCGCCGCGTCACCCGCTCACGGTCGAGATATTCGAGTAGCGGTATCGCATATTTGCGGGTTACCCCGAACAGGTCCTTGAAGTTGCCCACGTTTAGCTTCGGGGTCTTTGCCTTTTGCGCGAGAATCTGACGGCGCATGGCCTCGAGGGCGTCGCGATGAAACACCAGGTCGTCGGAAAGCTTGACGAGCACGCGATCGCGCAGCAGCAGTGTGACAATTTTCTGGGCACGCACCTTGTCCACCGGCAGCGAGGCCAGTACTTCCTTGAGCGCCGGGACCTGTAGGCCCGCTCTGGCGAAGACCTGCTCGATCTGCGACTTCGATTCGGCTTCCTCGTCGCGCAGGACGACTCCGCGGCCGGAAAGTCGCAGCAGCTCGCCGTCGGCCTCGAGCTTCTTTTCGCGCAGCAACGAAGCGACGACTCCATCGAACAGCTCGGGATGTCCCCACTTCGTCGCGCGGAGCTCTTCCTTGTTGATTCCCGCCAGCAAAGGATTGGCGTCATGGAAGTGAGCGGCAATCGAGAGAATGTCCTGGCGAACTCTCTCCAGCCAACGCGATGTGATCAGAACATTGCCGAAAATCGCTGTTTCGCCTGCCTGCTTCAGTTCCGCCGCGAGCTGTTGCACGCGAGCGGGAAGCCATCCCGTTTCCGCGACCGCTTCGGCCACGGTGAGGCCGAAGATCCACCGCCGGTTTATGCGCGCCAGCAGCGCTTCCCTGAGACTGGCGCTGGCGATGGCCTGAAGAAACGGCAAGATTTGATTGTGTGCAATACGTATCGGCGGATCGCCCGCGTCGAGCACGCGTCCGCCTCCAATGGTGATCACAGGGGAATACTGGCGGAGGATGAACCGGTCGCCGGGAAACAACACAATAGGACGGTCCAGCTTCAGGCGTGCGAATCCCGACTCGCCGGGCAGAAGCTGTTTTGTTTCGAGCAGGGTCACGCGTGCGATGGTCTCCGCCGCGAAGGCGTGCAAATGGACGCGGGCGTATTGCCGCAGTGGCTTGGCCGAAGGCAGCAGGTCAAGCCGCACACCCAAGCGCACCACCGGATGGAACATTTCCGGCGGCGTCAGCATCATGCCGCGAGCCAGTTCTGTAGTCTCGACGCCGGCCAGGTTCAACGCGGTGCGCTGTCCGGCGATGGCTTCCTCCGCCGGGTGGCCGTGCACCTGCACCCCGCGCACGCGCAGGCGCTTGCCGGTGGGATGGACTTCGACCTCCTGCTCCTTGTGGACGGTGCCTGAAACGAGCGTGCCCGTGACCACCGTTCCGAAGCCCTTCATGGTGAAGACGCGATCAATCGGCAGCCGGAAGACTGCGCTGGAGTCTTTGGCCGGAACCTCAGCGGCCAGCCGTGCTAATTCGCGTTTCAGTTGGTCGAGTCCCGCGCCCGTCTTCGAACTCACGGGGACAATCGGCGAAGTTGCCGGATCGAGGAAGGAGCCGGCGAGGAACTCCGCGACTTCCATGGTCACGACTTCGAGCGTCTCGGCATCGACCAGGTCAGCCTTCGTAAGAACGGTGATCCCGCGCTGCACCGAAAGCAGGCGGCAAATTTCAAAGTGCTCGCGGGTCTGGGGCTTGACGGATTCGTCAGCCGCCACCACCAGCAGCACCAGGTCGATGCCGCCAACTCCGGCCAGCATATTGCGCACAAAACGCTCGTGCCCGGGGACATCGACCAGGCCAATGCGGATCGGCTCGCCACTTGGACTCTGCAAGTCGAGGTTGGCGAAACCGAGGTCGATGGTGATGCCGCGGCGCTTCTCTTCCTCTAGGCGGTCGGGATCAATGCCGGTGAGGGCGCGCACCAGCGCGCTCTTGCCGTGGTCAATATGGCCCGCGGTGCCGACGATCACGGACTTCATGGCAGACAGTGTACCTTTTGTGGAACTCTCGCAAGCCCGCGAGCGAATCGCACTAAGGACTCTTCCTGTGCGAAAATAAGAGCTAGAAACTTGCAGAAGGCTAACGGGTTTACTACGGTTGCGCCATCACCGGGGAAGTATTGCACTTCCGGAGGGTCGAAGGGCGTCTAAGTGGTTGAGCTCAGGGCGTACTTGATCCAAACGGATGGCTTCAATCTTAATACCGCCAGACAGATCGGCCGAGCTTCCCACCAAGGAAGAACAGCAGCTTGCCTTGTGGGCTGACGACGGTCCTGCGGGCTTGGACCTCACGCCACATCTCCTGCTCCAGTTAGAGGATGATCTGGAGCGCTCGCGCCTGCGCGAAGCCTTCTGGATTTCCGTCGTGGTGCACCTGATGGTGGTGATCTTGATCGCCATGTCGCCGAAAATTTTCGGCTACAAGGGCATCGATCTGGCCACTACTGCCGACCTGATGAAGAACCAGAACATGACCTACCTGGATCTGCCGTCCGACTTGCAGAAAGCGCCCAAGGTGGCGCCCAAGACGAACGTGCTGTCCGACAAGAACCGCACCGCGATGAGCCGGCATCCGTCGATCGACAGGAAGACGTTGGAAGAGTTGCGGCGCGCGGGACCGCCGGGACCTCCTTCACAGTCGGCGGAGATGACGCCACCGGCGCCGCAAGGCGGCCAGCAGCAGAACCCATCGCAACCGATGGCGCAGATGCAACCGGCCAACCCGCAGGCGAATCCCAGGCTTCCAATGCCAGACCAGGGTGGCAGCAAGGTTGACTTTGCGCAGATGATGAAGACGCCGGGCGACCTCACGGCGCAGGCTGCCCGCGCGGTTGCCGAGCACCGCGGTGGAGGCTCTTACGGCGGCGGTGGTGGCGACTATGGGACAGGTCCCGGAGGCAGGGCGCGGACGCTAGGAAACCTCGAAGTCCTGAGCGACACGCAAGGCGTGGATTTCGGGCCTTATCTCTCGCGTGTGGTCGATGCGGTGCGCAGAAATTGGTACACACTGATCCCGGAAGCGGCGCGCGCTCCACTGCTCAAACGCGGCAAGGTTGCCATTGAGTTTGCCATCCTGCCGGATGGCAAGGTTGCAGGCATGAAGATCACCGGAGTGTCGGGCGACGTGTCGCTGGATCGCGCCGCCTGGGGTGGAATCACGGCGTCGAATCCGTTCGCTCCCTTACCGTCGGAATATCACGCCCCTTATCTGGCATTGCGTTTTCGCTTCTACTACAACCCGCAAAAGGGCGATATGGAATAGCGGCCACGCGTAAAATGGGGCTGTGACCCCTGGCCAGCAGCCTGTACCAAAGCCTGACTCCGATGCGCGCGTGCATGACGCAGATTGGAAAGCGCGATATCGTTCGCGCGAGCGCACAAAAGTTTTCGGCCTGCTGGTCCTGGTGATCTTCATCCTCGCGCTGGCATTCTTCCGTTTCGGCCGCACCATTCCCTGGGGCGCGCGTTGAATGAGCACCCTGCCTCCGACTCAATCTGAGCCACTCCTCGTTGTCATCCTGGGACCGACAGGTTCGGGCAAATCGAGCCTGGCGATCGCTCTGGCGCAACAGTTCGCCGGTGAAGTGGTCAGTTGCGATTCGGTAGCCATCTATCGTCACTTCGAGATTGGAACGGCCAAGCCAACCTCGCAACAACGGGCCTTGGCGCCGCATCATCTCCTCGATGTGGCAGAACCCGGCCAGCCATTCACCGCAGGTGAGTATGCGCGGCAGGCCAGGACAGCGATTGAGCAGATTGCTCGCCGGCAGCGACTGCCCATCGTAGTTGGGGGCACGGGTCTTTATCTGCGAGCACTGCTGGACGGGCTCTTCCCGGGGCCGCAACGCTCGGAGGAGTTACGCGAGCGCCTTCGCGAACGCGCCGAGGAACGCGGCTCGCCTTATCTGCACGAGCTTCTCCTGCGTCTCGATCCCGCGGCGGCGGCGAAGATTCATCCTAACGATGCGCCGAAGATCATCCGCGCTGTGGAAGTGTGCCTGGCTTCGAGGGCGCCGATGAGCAAGTTGTGGGAGGAACGCGGGCGTGCCCCCTTGCGTGGCTTTCGCATTCTGCGGATCGGGCTCAATCCGGAGCGGGAAGCGCTGTATGCGCGCCTGAATCAGCGGGCCTGCCGGATGTTCGACAACGGCTTGATCGAGGAAACAAAATCCTTGCTTGGGCGATATGGCGAGCGGAAGAATGTCACGCCACTAGACTCGCTCGGCTACAAGCAGGTGGCGCAATTCCTGCGCGGAGAACTTACGCGCGAGCAGGCGCTGGCGGCGACACAACAAGGACATCGCAATTACGCCAAGCGGCAGATGACCTGGTTTCGCCGCGAGCCTGACGTCACCTGGCTCGCGGGGTTCGGAGATGATCCCGAAGTGATAAAAGAAGCCGCCGAACTGGTTTCGGGTAAGCGGCGGGCTGGTTAGTTGGGCTGCTGCTGAGAACCGTGCTCTTCCAACAGGCACGACGTCATAGGTTGACGGAAAAATGCCATGCGAGACCCAGAGAGTGTACTTCTTGGTGGGAGCCCCCGCATTTATGCGGGGGAAGGAGCGCTTCGGCGCTCCGAAAAAGGTTTCGACTTTGATCATGCGCTTTAGCGCTGGTCTCAGCAAATCCCGCGGCTAAAGCCGATTTTAAGAGCGAACGCTTCGCCGCTGGACTTAAGTCCAGCTCCCCCTGCTGAAGCAGGGGGCTCCCACCAAAAATTTCATACCCGGGTTTTCCCCGGCATTTCCTCCGGCTGGGAATGGCGCCCTTTCAAATCACATTCGCGCGGTTTTTCAGCGGACTCAGAAGCCCCGCCAGCCACCTTTATTCGTACCTCAACGCCTCCACCGGGTCGAGCTTGGAGGTGCGCAGTGCCGGCACCATGCCACTCATCACGCCAACCACCAGCAGCACAATCGCCGAACCCAGTACTGCCATTGCGGAGACGTGCAGGTGAATGTCGCCCTTGCCGGAAGTGTCTTCGAACAGCGGGCCCAGCATTGGGAGCGTGGGAATCACGGCCGAAAGCAGGTACGACATCACGATGCCGATAACGCCGCCCAGCAGCATCAGCAGCATGGTCTCAGCAAGAAATTGAAAACGGATGTGCCACTTGCGCGCGCCCAAGGCGCGGCGCAGGCCGATCTCGCGGATGCGCTCGTCCACCGAGACCAGCATGATGTTCATGACGCCAACGCCGCCAATGCCGAGGGTGAGTGCGCCAATGAACATCAGCAGCACTTGCAGTCCGATGGTGAGTCCGTCAATGATGGGGCGAAACTCTTCGCGCCCGAACATCTGGATGGCTTTGTCATCGGTAGGGGAAAATCCCTGGCGCTCGGCAATGGCGGCCAGCACCTGGGCTTTGGCCTTCTTCTCGAATTGCGGCGCCACCGGCGTGAACACCATCACCTGCGCATAGCGTGTGTTCCACAGGTCACCTGCCGCAGAGAAGGGAATGAACACTGATCGGTCGTCACTGGTGAAATAGTTGGAGAATTGCATCTTGCGGTCCATCACGCCGACCACGGTGAAGCGGACGCCAGCGATCTCGACCGTTTCCCCGACAGCGTTGCGCCCGCTGAAAAGCTGGTCTTTCACGCGGTAGCCAAGGAAGACCACGCGACGGCGCTCCATTTCGTCGCTGGAATTTAACCAGCGCCCCTCGACTGCGTTCTCGTTGCGCATTTCGCCGTATTCCGGGCACACGCCGCGGGTCGCGGTGTTGACCAGGCGGTCGCCAAAGGCGATGGGCAGCCACTTCACCGTCTCCAGGCAGGCATGCTTCACCATGTTGGCTTCACTGCGGACCGCTTCCAGGTCGGCCAGTTCGAACTTGACCTTCTTTCCGGCGCGCTGGCCGCCAGGCTGCTCGCTGGTCTGCGCCGGCCACGCGATGACAGTGCTCTTTCCGAACGCGTTGAAGGCGCTCACCAGCACGGTGCGAAAGCCGCTGCCGTAGGCGATAAGCAGCGTGACCGCGAGAATGCCCCAAACGATGCCGAGCATGGTGAGCAGACTGCGGGTGCGGCTGCGCACCAGCGCCGTCCATGACTCCCGCAGGATTTCCTTCATCATGCTGAGCATCAACCACCCGCCTCGTAACGCAAAGCCTCGATGGGATCGATGGAAGCCGCCTGGCGCGCCGGATACATCGCGGCCAGCACCGCAATCAGTCCCAGCAAGCCGACGGAAAGCAGTCCCGACTGCCATGTGGGCAGCAGCCCGGCGAAAAACTGTGGCATGGGCAGCAGGTTGAATAGAGCGCAAAAGCCGAAGGAGATTCCGATGCCCAGGCCGCCGCTCACGAAGACGACGATGATGGTCTCGACGAAGAACTGCATCATGATGTTGTGCGACTGGGCCCCCACGGCTTTGCGAACTCCGATCTCGCGGGTGCGTTCACGCACTGCCACCAGCATTACGTTCATCACGCCGAGTCCGCCCAGAAAAAGCGTAGTAAGCCCCATGGCCCCCAGGAAGTACTTCATGCCGTCGGTCATGGTCTGGAAGGCCTGCGCCTCTTCGATGGTGTCCCATACGTTGGCGGCCTCTTTATCGTGGGATCGAAATTATGGATCCGGCCGAGCGACGCCAATACCTCGCCCTTACAAGGTTCGTGCTGCGCCACCGACTTGGGCGTTACCAGGAGGCGATCGAGGCCGTGGGGCTTGGCTGGAGGTTTGTTGGGAAAGTCGTTGTGCATGGCGGGATAGGGGACAAAAATCTTGTTTACATCGAAGCCGTCGTAGCTGCTGTCCTGGTCCTTGGCCTTCATGACGCCGATGACTTTGTAGGGGATGTCGTCCAGGTAAATGGTTTCGCCGATTGCATTCCGTCCCGCAAACAACTGCTTCTTGACCTCGGTGCCGAGAAACGCGACCCGCCGTTCGTTCGCGACATCGTTCCAGTCGTAGAAGCGTCCCTCACCAACGGCCACGCTGCGAATCTCGGCGAAAGCCGGATAGGAGCCGGTGACCTCCTGAGCGCTGGCATTGAAGTTGCTGTGGATGCGAACGTCGTTCTGGCCGACTTCGGGCAAGATCCATTGGCAGTCGGGACTTTCCTGCGTCAGCCTGTCGAGGTCGGTATCTTCGAACTCGATGCGCCTTCCGGCGCGAGTACCGCCGGCCTGAAGGCTGGTGCGTCCGGAGAAGACGATCATCAGGTCGCGGCCGAACTGCTGGGAGACTTTCGCCTGGCCGACGCGCAAACCCTCGCCCGCCGCGACCATCAGGACAATCGAGATGACCCCCCAGGCAATGCCGAACATGGTGAGCGCGGTGCGCAGTTTGTGCGCCCAAAGTGTTTGGAATACATCGCGGATGAGATCGCGGAGAACCATGAGGAGAAGATGGCCCGCAAATTGGACGCAAGGCCGCCTGAGAGGTAATACGCGGAGAGGCGGGGTGCGGTTCAAGAAAAACGGGGCAGCCCTGCGGGGACGTTTCCCTTGAAACTATTTCCGGGCAAACGGATCGCTCACCACTTCCATTCCTTGCGATCGAACTCATTCGCCCCGACGCCTTGCAACAGCAATTCGTCCTCCGCCGGCGGCCCCGCCGCGCGAAATGTTTCTTCCCAACCCTGCCGTGACACGCGCTGGGGAGAGACGATGAGACGATGTTTTCTACGCGTAGTTCCACCTTTTCGCCGAAGCCACATTGCTCGATGATCGGTTTGGGAATTCGGATTCCGCGGGAATTTCCGATGCGCACCAGTTCTGTCCTCATCGCCACATTCCTCCTCGTAATTACATTGTCATCACATAACGCCCAGGTCGTGCAAGGACTCGTGATTCGTTGTACTTGCTACTGGCCGGCTTGCGCTGCCTGGATTGATCGGGAGGGGTTGATCTTTCTCGGAGCGTTGAACCCAGCGCCTCGGGCGCGGAATAGGAAAGCCCACCGCTTAGCGGTGGGTAGGAGGAGGTAGGGAATCGAGTCTCTCGGGGACGGCACACGCGTCCATCCCTTGCTTGCGTCCAAACACGCTAGAATAGTGACTTCACCGCAACCCGCCTATTTGCGGCGTTACGGTGGGGAGAACATGTTCGAAGTCACGGTAGAAGACACCTTTTCCGCGGGACATTACTTGCGCAACTATCACGGCAAGTGCGAGAAGCCCCATGGACACAACTACCGGGTTCGCGTCACCCTCAGCGGCGAGACCTTGGACCACGCCGGGCTGCTGCTGGACTTCAAGGACCTGAAGGACGTTCTGCGCCCGGTGATGAACTATCTCGACCACCAGATGATGAATGAGTTGGAGCCGTTCACCACCATCAATCCCTCGGCGGAGAACCTGGCCAAGTATTTCTACGATGAGACCAACTCGCGGCTGAAACAGGGCACCAATGGCCGGGTCCGGGTGAAGGACGTCACCATCTGGGAGACCGACACCACCACCGCGCGGTATAGCGAATAGCTCGGCTTCCATGCAGATCATCGAGATTTACAAATCGCTGCAGGGTGAGTCCTCCTACACCGGGCTGCCCTGCGTGTTTGTGCGGCTGGCGGGATGCAATCTGCGTTGCACCTGGTGTGACAGCGAATACACCTTCACTGGCGGCCAGCGCATGAGCCTGGGGGAGATCGAAGCTGAAGTGCATCGCCTCTCGCCGGAGGGCGGCCTGGTCGAGATCACCGGAGGCGAGCCGCTATTGCAGGAGCGCGAAGCGGTCGCCCTGATGGACCGGCTGTTGCTGGCCAAGTACACCGTCCTGCTGGAAACCAGTGGCGAACGGCCCCTGGAGCGCATTCCCGCGGCAGTGGTCAAGATTGTGGACGTAAAATGTCCCGACTCCGGCGAAGGCGATGCATTTCGCCTGGAAAACCTTGACGCGCTGGGCCGCCGGGATGAAGTGAAGTTTGTCATCGCCAGCCGTCGGGACTACGAATTCGCGCGCGACTTCATCCGGCAGCACGGGCTGAGCGCGCGCGTCGGTAGTGTGATTTTGTCGCCGGCGTTTCGTAAGGACGCCGCCGGAAGCCGCGATGCCTCACATTGCATGGTTGATCCCCAGCACCTGGCCGAATGGATGCTGGCCGATGGGCTGAACGCGCGGTTGGGGCTGCAGATTCACAAGTTCATCTGGGAGCCCTCACGGAAGGGCGTTTAGGGGGCCGGGAAATTACGATGCACGATCAAGCAGCACAGGTGGTGGTGGCGCTCAGCGGAGGGATGGACTCCTGCGTGTGTGCGGCCCTGGCAGTGCGCGACTTCGGAGCCAACGCGACCGCTGCGCTGCACATCAGTTACGGGCAACGCACCGAGCGCCGGGAACTGGCCTCGTTTCAGGCGATTTGCGAGCGGTTGCAGATTGGCCAGCGTCTCAGGGTTCGCACCCCGTTTTTTCATGCGATTGGGGGCTCCGCGCTGACCGACGACAAGATCTCGATTCCTGATGCCGGCCCGGAGATCGGGGTGCACATTCCCGTTACTTATGTTCCTTTTCGCAATGCCCACTTCCTGTCCGCGGCTGTGAGCTGGGCAGAGGTGCTAGGCGCGGCGCGGATCTACATCGGAGCCGTGCAACAGGACAGCTCCGGCTATCCCGATTGCCGTCCCGAGTTCTACCGGGCATTCAATGAAGTCATTCGTGCGGGCACCAAAGAAGGCAAAATTCGCGTCGAAACGCCTTTGATCACCTTACGAAAGGCCCAAATTGTGATGCTCGGCCTTGAATTGGACGCTCCCTTCGATTTAACTTGGTCATGCTACGGTGCGGAAGATCGGGCTTGCGGCATTTGCGAGAGTTGCGTGTTGCGGCGGAAGGCCTTCGCGACGGCCGGAGCAGTTGATCCCATTTCTTATGCGCCGCCAACAGCGATTCAGTTTCGAGGTTAGTCACCGTTGCCGTAGTGAAGCAGTTATCATTCTTAGATGGGTTGGAGGAAAAATGAAGAAACATATTGCCCTCGTCGTATGGTTGACATTCCTGCTCGGAATCTGCGCAGCCCCGGTTTGGGCGCAGTTCACGGGCTCCGTGCGGGGCGTTGCCAAGGATGAAAGCGGGAAACCGATCGAAGGCGCTATAGTGGAGATCTCCAATGCCGAAAATGGCAGGAAGATCACCCTGAAGACCAATGCGAAAGGCGAGTATTTTTCGATTGGGGTTCCTCCTGGTACTTACAAGTTCAGCCTGATACAAAACGGCAAGGCGATCGACTTTTTCGACAAAGTGCCGGTCATCGCCGGCGACGAGCGAAAGTTAGATTTCGACCTCGCGAAGGACAACAAAGCGCAGGCTGGCATGTCTGAGGAGCAGCAGAGAAAGATTGCGGAGGTCCAGAAGCAGAACGAAACCATTAAAGGCCTGAACGCGCAATTGGCAGAGGCGAAGCAACTGGAAACGGCTGGCAACTATGACCAGGCCATTGCCATTTTGCAGCAAGCTGTTCAAGTTGAGCCCAATCAAGATGTGATTTGGGCAAACTTAGGCGAGGCCCAACGCGGCGCCAAGAAGTATCCAGAGGCCATTGAGTCTTATCAAAAGGCGCTTGCCCTCAAACCAACCTCCGGCGTTTACCACAGCGCACTGGCCGAGGCTTACGCCAAATCGGGCCAAACCGACAAAGCGGTGCAGGAGTGGGCTACTGCCGCGCAGAATGATCCCACCAATGCCGGATCGTACTATTTCAACGAAGGCGCCGTGCTCACCAACACGGGCAAAGTGGACGAAGCTATCGCTGCGTTCGACAAGGCGCTGCAGTCCGATCCCACCCGCGCCGATGCCTACTACTGGAAGGGCGTCGACCTGATGGGCAAAGCCACGGTCAAGGGCGACAAGATGATCGCGCCGGAAGGCACCGCCGAAGCTTTCAATAAGTATCTGGAGTTGGCGCCCACCGGCAAGTACGCCGACCCCGCCAAACAGATGTTGGCCACAATTGGCGCTCCGGTCGAAACTAGTTTCGGAAAGAAGGCGCCCCCTAAAAAGAAGCCGTAAGGGGAGGGTTGTTCTGTTTGCAAGGGCGGCCTGTTCAAACAAGGTCGCAACCGGTATGGCCGCTTTGCGGCCCCGCCCTCCTGCGAGCAGGGCCGCTCCGACGAAAATCATTCACCCCCTTCGGCTTCGCTCAGGGCAGGCTCCGACACAGAGGGCACGGAGTTTTGATTTCCACAGATTTCTCCGTGGTTGGTTTTCCTTCCACTAGCGGTACATTGTCGGATAAATTGCCGGCCGCTCACTGCCGCTGTACACCATCTTGGCAAGGTGGACAGTGTAGGCCGGCTTCGAGACCAGCGAGGTCAAGCTGAAAACCCGATAGCCATCGCCGCTGATTTCGGTGCGGCGGAACAGACCAGGTTCGGTCTCCGTGGCCTCACGGTTTCCACCCAGCTCATCGAGAAATAACTGCGCCGACTTCTGATCGGCCTGACCATGTTCGGCGGCCGTGGTCAGTGAATCGGCAGCATAGGACCGGATGAGCTTCTGCCAGTACTTTTCCAGCAAATCGGTACTGGCGAAGACGTCGGCCCACAGGATGCGGCCATTGATGGCGACCACCACGCCTTTGGCTCCTTCCTTCTTCAACTCGCGCAGCATTCCGTCGTAATCGGCAGCGACGGATTCAACTTTCTTCTGCACGTCCGGATTTTCCATTGCCTTGGCATACGAAGTGGATGCGCGCATGGAAGGCCTGGCTTGGGGAACTACTGCGGCCATGCTTGCCATCGCCGAGCCGACCTGTGCCCACACACTCTGCTGATTGCGCTCGGCCATCGCCGGGGTGCGCACGCTGGGCTGCGCCATCTGCGATTTCATCGAGCCGAAGTGCTCGGACGAGGCCACCCAGCGTCCCGGCTCAACGCAGAACACCGACAGATCAATGGGGCCAGATTTCGGCGACACAATCCGATCCACGCCGATCACCCGGTCCTGCTTGCCGCCGGTCACTACCTCGCCAGCGAGCAGAAGCAGAGGATGGTCGGAGTTGTTGATTAAGACCAGGCGGTTCACCTCCGCCCCGGATTGTGGGGGCAAGGGCGTGCCTGGCCGTACCAATCCCCGAAGCGAGCCCGCCTCGGTTACCACCACCGAGCCCGCGCGTATTCCTTCGTCGAGCGTCAGTAGGCGGGCGGTGTTGTTCTCCGCGCCTCCGATAACTGGGAAGATACTGAGGTTTCCTTTGGTAACGGGCGGCAAGACATGCAGTTCCGAATGTACAGTGTTTCCAGCGGCAGCGAATGTTGCCGCCAGCATGGCCGAAGCAAACGACGCCAGGATTCTGAAATTCATGGTTGACCTCCGGAGGCGCTGGAGCGTCTCTTAACATGAGAACGCTGGACAGTATTCTTCTTGCACCCAAATTGATACGATTCGTTCCATGGCCTCCGCTCCCGCTTCCGCTCCGCTCAATCCGCAGGTGCTGGCGATAGTCAGGGAGTTCTCTGCGCAGCGCTACGAGGAGAGTGGCGCGCGGCAGTTTGGTATGTCGCCGGCCGATCTCGCGGAGAATCTTGCGGAAGTCGTGGGTCAATGGAATCACACCGCATCGCCGATCGCGGTGCGCGATTTCCTTGCAGCCCTGCGGCTGGAGGAGTTGGCGTTGGCCCGCGCGTGCGCCGCCGGCAACAACCACGCTTGGGAAGTGTTCCTCAATCGTTATCGAGCTACGTTGTACGAATCGGCATACAAGATCGCCAAGGAAGAGAGTGCCGCCCGTAGCCTGGCGGACTCGCTGTATGCGGCGCTCTACGGGGTGGACGCCAAGGGACAGCAGCGGACTTCCAAACTCCGTTCTTATCAGGGGCGAGGTTCCTTGCAGGGGTGGCTGCGAACGGTAGTCGCACAGGAATATGTCAATCTGTACCGGTCTACCCGGCGCGAGACCAGTCTGGACGAGGCGTTGGAAGAGGGGCAACAATTTGAGGCCGGGGCGCCAGATGTTAGCGTCAGCGATCCTCGCGCCGAGACCGCGGCTGCGGATGAACTGGCGGCGCTGGCGGCGGAAGAGCGTTTCCTGCTGGTTGCCTATTATCTTGACCGCCGGACGCTGGCGGAGATCGCCAAGCTGCAAGGGGTGCATGAGTCCACTATCAGCCGCAAGCTGGAGCGCGTGACCTCGGGTTTGCGCAAACGCGTTCGCAAACGGATGGTTGAGGCGGGAATGTCTCCGCGACAGGCTGACGAGGCCATGCAGGACGTGGATGTCCGCGATCTGCGCGTGCCGGTGCGCAAAACATTAGGGCAAGGAATGGAAGATTTGTCGTTCTATAAAGAGAAGAGCGAGAACGAAGGATGAACCAGGAAATTCCCAAGCTGTTACGGAATGCGCTAGCCCGGCAAGCGGTGGGCGACGTTCATCCTTCGCCTGACGTGCTCACGTCGTTCATGGAGCGCACCTTGGCTCCGATGGAGAGCGAGGTGGTGACGCACCATCTGGCGCAGTGCGCGGAATGCCGGGAGATCGTGTTCTTGGCGAGCGAGACTGTAGAAGATGAGGCACGTCACGAGGTGGAGTTAGTGGCTGCGGCGTCCATGGGACGAGTGGCTGCTATGCCGGTCTTCGCCGATAGCTCACTCCCAGTTGCTGCGGCTGAACTGCCTCGGTCTAGATGGACACTTCGGATGCGGTGGGCTGTGTCTGTTGCGGCCGCGGTGGTGCTTGTCTCTGCGGGGCTGGTTCTGCAATTCTGGCGCACTCGCAGCGGGTACAGCGCCGCGCCGGTCAGGCTCGCCAGCAATCGTCCGGCGCTTGCAAGCTCTGAGGCGCAGCAAACCGCGAGCACGCAGGGTTCGCCGCAAGCTTCCGCACAGGCGCCTCTTCCGGAAACGCTCGCACAATCTGTGCCGCACCCGATGACGACTGCGCGAGCGAAAAAGGTTCCTGCACAAACCACAGTGGCTCGTAATGCCGCCGATCAGTTTGTGCCCGCTCCAGCGGTAGAGGTTGGTCCGAAAGCGAGAAGTTCAGAAGCAACTGCTCGCGCTGTTGGTGACATTGCCAGTGCTATGGTTCCCGAGGTTCGTCCGCAGAGTGCATTCGCGGAGAGTGAGGCCGCGCCGGCGGTGCAGCGGGCCGCTCCACTGGCGTTCGGAAAAGCGCAGACGGGAATGCAATCGGTCAGCACGGTGCGACCGCAATGGCGCATCGGCCCCAACGGCCAGCTTGAGCGGGCGATGGCTGCGGACCAATGGACTCGCGTGCTCGACGATCAACCCATCACGTTTCGTGCGGTGGCGGTCATTGCGAGTGATGTGTGGGCTGGCGGCAACGGCGGTGCGCTCTTCCATTCGTCCGATGGCGGCGAACATTGGAGCAAAGTTTTCCTTGCCGCGAATTCCAAGGTTGAGACGGGCGCCATTGTTTCTATTCGCTTCGATGATCCGACACACGGAACCGTCGCTTCCGACAGCGGAACACGCTGGGCAACAACGGATGGTGGAGTCACCTGGACAACGCAGTGATTGCGCCGGAACGGCCCGTCGGATTGAGTTCGATCGAGAC
>ODAK010001375.1_pt1 | contig 26730 bp, 19 predicted proteins | sample 1539591 | NCBI WGS metagenome assembly ODAK01 (sample SAMEA3539303, study PRJEB22396) | soil metagenome | biome: tundra; feature: field; material: soil | place: USA | collected 2010-05 | depth 0.15 m
CACTGTTCCCGAACCCGGAACTATGGGCTTGCTGGGGACGGGGCTGGCAATTCTCATCGGGAGTGCGCGTCGGAGACTGCGCATCTAGCGCATTCGGCGGGTGGCGACGCTGCCGATGGGGTCTTTGTTTCGAACTCGCGCGGCGTTCCTGCCGTCCCCTTGCGGGACCCGGTTTGCATTCGCTTGCGGCTGACGCAGGACTGAAGTCCCTTCGACTGCGCTCAGGGCCGGCTCTGGGCTATTTTTGTGCGTCGCCCCGCGACCACTGCAGCCCTTCAATTCTTCCACAACCTGTCCTCGCATCCATCCCGTTCTGAATTCGTAACATGGTTGACATTGTTGCCGCGGACGGAGACATTTCGTCCAAAGTTGTCCTGCCACTTTCGTCGCCTTTCCCCTGGGATCCTACGAAACGTTTTCGAAGTGAACTGCACTATTCATCGCAGGAGTGTTTCTATGCCGCCTGGACTCGACAAGCTGCAACACATCGTCGTGCTGATGATGGAGAACCGGTCGTTTGATCACATGCTGGGATCGCTGAAGGCGGTGAATACGGCGATCGATGGGGTGACGCCGGACTTGAGCAATCCGGATACGAATGGGAATCCGGTGAAGGCGCAGGCGCTGGCGGAGTTTCAGGCGCAGCTGCAGCCGGATCCGGATCATCATTTTCCGGCGGTGGATTTGCAGATCTTTGGTGGCGATCCGAATCGCGTGGCCAACATGCAGGGGTTCGTGAAGAGCTACTTCAACCAGCAGCGCGACGTGGGGCATTCGCAGAAGATCATGTATTACTTCGCGCAGAAAGATCTTCCGGTGCTGACGACGCTGGCACTGGAGTTTGCGGTGTTCAACCGCTGGTTCGCGTCGATTCCGGGACCGACGATCTGCAACCGGGCATTCGCGCATTACGGGACGTCGTTCGGGCGCGTGGACATGAATCTGATTTATATCAACGAGCCGTTCAAGAGTATCTACGACCGGCTGATTGGGGCGACGCCGAAGCACACGTCGAAGCTGTACTACTACGACACGACCAGCTCGACCATGGAGGTTACGAACCTGCTGGAGAATCAGCCGGAATTGTTCGGCACGTTTCCGCAGTTTCTGGATGACTGCGCCAAGGGGAATTTGCCGGACTATACGTTCGTGGAGCCGAACTTCAACGATCACGAGAGTGACAGCGGCGAGGAAGTGGCCAACGATCAACATCCCGACCACAACGTGCAGGCAGGAGAAATCTACATAGGGCAGGTTTACAACGCGATCAAGAACTCGCCGCTGTGGCCGAATACGGCGCTGCTGATTGTGTATGACGAGCATGGCGGGATCTACGACCACGTGGTGCCTCCGGCGTGTCCGAAGGATCAGTTCACGGCGTCGGCGAATGACACAGGAACGGGACTGCCCTTTGCGTTTGACCGGTTGGGAGTGCGGGTGCCGGCGATTCTGGTGTCGCCGTGGATTCCGAAAGGCACGGTGGTGAATCGCGTGTTCGACCACGCGTCGATTCCCGCAACGGTGACGAAGTTCTTTCTGGGGGATTATGCGCCACGGTCCCCGCGGGAAACGAGCGCGGATGTGTTTATCGAGCCGAACTCGGGAGCGGTGGATCCGGCGCGAAACCTGCTGTCGCTAGATGTGATGCGGACGGATTGTCCGGACTTTGATGTATAGGCACGAGACGCGCGCGCGCTGTGAGGAGGAACTATGATGATGATCCATGTGCCGAGGCCGAAGAATGCGTTTAATCCGAACCGGCCTGTGTCGGCGTTGCTGAAGGCGCAGATGGAGTATCTGCACGAGGCGGAGAAGCGGCTGCCGTTGCGCTATCACAGCGAGATCTACATCAATGCGGTTAAGACCGAGGGTGAGGCAGCGAAGTATATCCGGCACGTGACCGAGGCGATCCATGAAGCGCATGAGGACGCGGCGGCGGCGCGGGCGAGAGTAGTGCCGAAACGCAAGCGCGTGATCGAGATTGCGGCCGTGGCCGACGAAGCGGGTGAGCGGAGGATGCGGGGCCGAAGCAAGTCGAAGAAGAAAGGGGGCTCCCGTGGACCGAAGAAATAGGGCTCGGCCGCCCCGGACGAATGCGTCCGGGGCCACAGGTTGGGGTGTGGTGATGCTGCTGTGGCTTGCGTCGATGGGCGCGATGATTCCGTGCGCGCGGGCTCAGGAGAACTGGCTGCAGGCGGATTTTCGCCGCGAGGGCGAGCGGATGAGCGATGCCTGCAAAGGCGGCTTCAATGCGGCGCCGGGATGCGCGATCGAGTTGTTCACGGATCATCCGTTGCACATTGCAGCGGGAAGCATGCCGCCACAGAACGGATTCGGGCTCGGCGGGGCATTCGTGGAGTCGAGGAATACGAAGAACTGGCGGACGAGTTGGGACATGGATGCGGTGGGCTCCTTTAGCGGAGCTTGGCGCGCCGGCGGATACCTGACGCTGGTGCATACGCCGGAAGTGACGATCCATGTGAATGAACCGAGCGCCGGCGGATCGGGGAGCACGGCGCCGAAGGCGAAGAAGTCTAATCTGGCGGTGCATCCTTACACTGTCTTTAATCTGTACGCGCAGACGATTTCACTCAACAAGCTAAATTATTTTGGACTGGGGAACGATTCCTCGCTGGCGGGAGCGTCGGTGTTTGGGATGACGCAGACGATTGTGGGAGTGAATGCGATCAAACCGGTATATGAATGGGCGGCGATCCGCAAGCTGAACCTGGCGCTGCTGGGGGAAGTGAATGGGCGGTGGGTAAATATCCGGGGAGAGAACGGGCAGTCGGTGCCATCGATTTACGCCAACTACACGAATGTGACAGCGCCGGGGTTGAATTTGCAGCCGGGATTTGTGCAACTGGCGCAGGGAGTGCGCATCAAGCCGGTGATCGCGGAGCACCTGGAGCTGAACTACATGGGAAACATTCAGGAGTTCTTCGCGCCATCAAGTTCACAGAATTCGTTTCAGCGCTGGACAGTCGATTTGAATCACACGCTGTATTTGTATGGGTACACGCAGTCGGGGGCGAAGAGTACGGAAGGGGTTGGTCCGGACTCGTGTGCGCCCATCGGAGAAAAGTGCCCCGGCATCTCGAGGAACCGAAATGGGTCGATCAATGTGCGGCTGCTGCTTTCGGAGTCGATGAATTCGGCAACGAGCGCGGTGCCGTTCTATTTCCAGCAGACGCTGGGCGGGTCGGATATTAACGGCGCGATGTCGCTGGGGAGTTATCAAGACTACCGGTATCGCGCGCCCAATCTGTTGCTATTGCAGGAAGGCTTCGAGCATTCGATCTGGGGGCCGTTTGGATTTAAGTTCACGGCCGACCAGGGACGGGTGGCGCTGACGCGCGGAGATTTGGGATTCGACCATCTGCGGCACAGTTTTGCGGGCGGGTTCACGCTGCGGGCGGGCGGGTTCCCAATGGTCTCGATCATGTTTGCGTGGGGCGGGCCCGAGGGACATCACAACATCTTCAACATGAATCCATCGCTGTTGGGCGGATCGGCGCGACCGCTGTTGGATTGAGTTTTATTGTTCCCTCACACAGCTATTGAGATGGAGTGGTCAGGAGCCGATCCTGCGACCTTGTGTTTCTGGGACTGCCGGGAAGATGATCGGGCAGCGCGCGGGGCGAACTGACTGGCGATTTTCCAAAGATACATGGCCGCGTAGGCGCGCCACGGTCGGCAGGCTTGGACGCGCTGTTCCAGTTCCCGAGGAGTGGCCAAAGCCAAGGCACGGAGAAGGCCAAGATCGCTGGAGGGAAAGGCGTCAGGCTCGCGGAGCGCACGCATGGCAACGTATTGTGCGGTCCATTTGCCGATGCCGGGGATTTCGCACAGGCGATCGAGAAATGCGTCGGAATCGACGACTCCCGCGAAGCTGATCTTGCCGGAGGAAACGGCGCGGGCCAGGCTGCGAATAGTTTCAGCGCGGGCACCGGTGACGCCGACGGTCGTGAGTTTGGCCTCGGCAAGAATCTCGGCGGAGGGAAAGAGATGCGTGAGACCGCCCGGCCCCTTGTACGTCTTTCCGAACGTGCTGACAATGCGGCCCGCGAGGGCCGTCGCGCCCTTGACCGTAATCTGCTGGCCGAGAATGGCGCGGGTCGCGAGTTCGAAGCCATCCCAGCAACCGGGAACGCGAAGGCCGGGATCAAGTTCTACTCTGGCTGCCAGAGCGGGATCGGCTCTTAAGCTGGGTACGATGGCCGCCCAGTCTGCGTTGAGATCGAACATGGCGCGGATGCGCTCGACGATGAAGAAGAGCGACTGGGGATCGGCGAATTCGATGCGAACCAGAAGCGCGTCGCGGGAATCGTCGAGGGAAACCTCGAAATACCCAGCACGGCCATGCAGGGAAATGGTCCGCCGATATGTACCGGATTCCACGACTTCGACTCCGGGAGTGGCGCGGGCAGCGAGAAAGTCGAGCATGCCCTGCCAGTGATACGGTGGGCGGAAATGCAGGCGGAAGAGATATTGATTGCCCGGTTGAGTCGTGGTCTGGCGAACCAGGCGCCGGATCTGCGTGGGGGTTCGATGATAGACCTTGCGAATGCCGGCGTTGAAGCGGCGGACGCTGCCAAAACCGGAGGCAAGGGCGATCTGGCTCATGGGCAGGGTGGTCTCGTCGATCAACTTCTTGGCGAAGTGCAGGCGGCGGGTCTGCGCGACGGCGATGGGAGTGGCGCCGAGATGGTGCAGGAAGAGGCGGCGCAGGTGGCGCGAGCCAACTCCTAGCCGCTCGGCCAGAACTTCGACGCCGCCATCTTCGAGGCCGCTCTCGCCGATCAGACGCAGGGCTCGAGAAACGGTGTTGGAAGTTCCCAGCCAGGCGGGAGTTCCGGGTGAACACTCGGGGCGACAACGCAGACAGGGACGGAATCCGGCTTCGGCTGCGGCGGCGGCACTGGCGAAGTACCGGCAATTCTTTTCCTTCGCGGTTGGCGCGGGACAAATCGGACGGCAGTAGACCCTGCTGCCGACGACTCCAATAAAGAACTTGCCGTCGAAGCGGGGATCGCGCGACAAGCGCGCACGGGAACAGACTTGCAAGTCCAAATTCATAAGCCATCCCGCTCGGGGAGCCGATAATTTCTGATTGATGGGCGATCAGAGAAATCGGAAACGCCTGCCTATGATAGCCGACTCGTCTGCGCAGTCTGGACGTTTTCGGACCGCGCTCTAAAAGGTGCGATCGCAGAGAGGAGAGAGGTCCGCAAACGTCCAAGGTGCGGTATCGGAGTCCGCAAACGTCCAATGCGCTGCCATCTTTTCAGCTAACGTCGGGCAAGCGGGGTTCTGGCGTTGAGCCCATTCCACGAATCCCGTTCTGCTGATAGCCGAGAGCACCATGGGATTCCGGGTCCGCCATTGCGTCGAGTGTCCGCGGTGCCGCACCCGGTACCTCGTCGGGTTCAGCCCGTATGAAAACGGGTCGTATCTGGCGCCGATTACTGCGGGATGTTGGGACGAATGGATTCTGCATTGTTCGTGCGGCACGCCGAGTTATGCGAGTCGATGGAATTGGAGCGAGTTGAAGATGTACGTCGTGCCAAGCGAAGCGCATCATCGTGGTTATGGTCCGGAGCGGGAGATCATGTGCATTCGTGGGAACTCGCAGCGGTCTGGGTCGGCTTCGGGTTGAAGACTTAACCACTAAGGACACAAAGGTACACGAAGGAAACCATGCGCTTACTTCTTGCTGGTTAACTTCATCTTCTTCTTCATCTTGCCGCCGTTTTTCTTTGCGCCAAATACTCGGGCGAAAATCTTGTCTACATTTTTCAGTTGGCGTGGGAGGTCGAAGGCGTATTCGATCTGCTTGCGCGGGACTTTGCTGGTGATTTCTTTGTCAGCCAGGACTAGTTGATGGAAGTCGAGGTTTTCTTTCCAAGCGCGCATGGCATGAGACTGGACGAGGCGGTAGGCATCTTCGCGGCTTACGCCGTGTTCGACTAGATCAAGCAACAACTGTCCGCTGAAGATCAGGCCGTGCGTGCTTTCGAGATTGACGCGCATGCGGTCCGGATAGACGAAGAGCGTGTCGATCAGGTTCGTGGTCTTGCTCAGGAGATAGTCGACGAGCGTGGTCGAGTCCGGCAGGATGACGCGCTCGGCTGACGAGTGCGAGATGTCGCGCTCGTGCCAGAGGGCGACATTTTCCAGTCCTGCCTGGGCGTTACTGCGGACTACGCGCGCGAGGCCGCTGATCTGCTCGGCGGTCACCGGATTGCGCTTGTGGGGCATGGCGGAGGATCCTTTTTGCTTTTCGCTGAAGAACTCCTCGGCCTCGCGGACTTCGGTGCGCTGCAGGTGGCGAATCTCGGTGGCGATCTTGTCTAAGGTTGAGGCGATCACGGCGAGCGTGCCGAGATAATGCGCGTGGCGGTCGCGCTGGATGACCTGCGAGGAAACCGCAGCGGCTTTCAGGCCCAGGCGCGCGCATATCTTTTCTTCGAGTTCGGGCGTGAGGTGAGCGAAGATTCCCACCGCGCCAGAAAACTTTCCTATCCGCATATCTTCGGCGGCGGCCATGAAACGCACGATGTTGCGTTGCGTCTCGGAATACCAATTGGCGATCTTGAATCCGAAGGTGATGGGCTCGGCATGAACGCCGTGGGTGCGGCCAACCATGGGAGTGTCTTTAAACTCCCGGGCGCGGCGTTCGAGGACTTCGGCGAGGCGCTGGAGGTCTTGCGCGATTACCTGCGAAGACTGGCGGATGAGCAGGGCTTGCGCGGTGTCGACGACGTCGTTGGAGGTGAGTCCGTAGTGGAACCAACGGGCATGCGGGCCGACGATCTCCGCTACAGCGGTAGTGAAGGCGATGACGTCGTGGCGGACCTCGGCTTCGATCTCGTGGATGCGTTCGACGCGGAAGTCGGCGCGCTCGCGGATGGCGTGGGCGGCATCTTTGGGGACGAGGCCCGCCTCGGCGAGGGTCTCTGTAGCGGCGACTTCGACGGCCAGCCAGGTGCGGAAGCGGTTTTCGTCGCTCCAGATCCGGGCCATCTCGGGGCGGGTGTAGCGCGGAATCACGGTGGGGTTCTCCTGTGGGTAAGGCGAAATTGTGGACTAAGGATTCTAAATGGATGGACGGAAAGAGTGCCAGAGGAGCGGGTTTCACGGACTCCCAGAGGAACAAACGCTAACCACTAAGGACACTAAGGTTCACTAAGGAAACCCTGTGAGGACATTACTCTGATATGTCCTTCACGATAATGCGGAGTATGGCGCCTAGATCGATGGAGGGCACGACACGGCGGGCGAAAGACCCCACTTCTCGCGCAAAGAGCGCGCGAGAAATGGGGCACCCGAGAATGCCCCTCTGGCAATCTGGGGACGCTGACGGCAATGATTCAGAGTATATCGCTTTACGATATAATATTCAGGTACTATCGCGAGACGATACAATCGGCGGCATGAAGAAACTTACCCTGTCGGATTATCAGGCTCTGGCCGAGTTTCGTTACCAGATTCGGAGGTTTTTGCATTTCAGCGAGCAAGCGGTGCAGGCGGCCGGGCTGGAACGGGGGCAGTACCAGCTGATGCTGGCCATCAAGGGGATGCCGGAGGGAGTGCGGCCGCGGATTCGGGAGCTGGCCGACCGGATGCACATTCAGCATCACAGCGCAGTGGAGTTGATCAACCGTCTGGAGGGTGGAGGGTACGTGCAACGCGAGCGGGCGCAGGACGACCGGCGCGAAGTGTTGCTGGCGCTGACGCCGAAGGGCGAGCGGGTGCTGGGGGAGCTGGCGCTACATCATCACGAAGAGTTGCGCAGTGCGGCGCCGGGTCTGGTGGCGGCGCTGCAGCGGTTGATGCCGGAGAAAGAGACGCGAGATAAGCGCACCGCGAGTTGATCGGATAATGGAGCACGCTTTGAAACGTACCTCGGGCGGTTAAGGCCCTTATTGATAGCTGAGCCCGGATTCGCAGCGCTGAAAGCGCTGCGCCACCCAAAACCCGAAGGCTCGCATGCGTCGCGCACTTCCCGAGACATTCAGATGGCGGTTAAATACACAGATGGCAACTAACGCACCCTCAAACTCGACTTCGACAGCTCCGCAGCCGGCGCAGTTTCGCATCGTGCTGGTGTCGTTTCTTGCGGCTGCGATTGGGCTCGTGGCTGGACTGGTAGCTTACGCGCTCTACAAGCTGATTGGGCTGTTCACCAATCTTTTCTTCTTCCACGAGTGGTCGACGACGTTCCGCAGTGTGGGATCGAATCATCTGGGGGCGTGGGTGATTCTGGTTCCAGTGGCGGGCGGCTTGGTCGTGGGAGTGATGGCGAAGTACGGGTCGTCCAAGATCAAGGGCCACGGCATTCCGGAGGCGATGGAAGCGGTGCTGACGAACCGCAGCCGCATTGAGCCGAAGGTGGCGATTCTGAAGCCGATTTCGGCGGCGATCGCGATTGGAACGGGCGGGCCGTTTGGCGCGGAAGGTCCGATCATTCAGACGGGAGGAGCGATCGGGTCTCTGGTGGGACAGGTGTTGCATACGACGGCGGTCGAGCGAAAAGTGTTGCTCGCGTGCGGCGCGGCGGCGGGAATGTCGGCGACGTTTAACACTCCAATTGCGGGGGTGATTCTCGCGATTGAGTTGCTGCTGTTTGAGTTCAAGTCGCGCTCGTTTATTCCGCTGGTCATTGCGAGCACGCTGGCTACAGCAGTGCACATGCAGCTTTTGGGTGCGGGACCGATGTTCCAGGTGGGGGCGATGGACTTCGGGATTCCGCACGCGCTGCCGTTTTACCTGGTGTTGGGGCCGATCTGCGGACTGGCCGCGGTGGGATTGAGCAAGACGTTGTATTGGGTGGAGGATTTATTCGAGAACCTTCCGTTCGATGAATTGTGGTGGCCGGCGGTTGGGGCGCTGGCGCTGGGCGTGATCGGGTATTTTGTGCCGCGCGTGTTTGGCGTGGGATATGACACGATTGGGGATATTCTCAACGGGCATCTGGTCTGGAAGATTCTACTGGTGGTGATGATCGCGAAGTTTGCGGCACTGGTGATTTCGTTGGGGTCGGGGACGTCGGGCGGGTTGCTGGCTCCGACGTTCATGTGGAGCGCGGCGATGGGCGGGCTGTTCGCGATGATTGCGAATCAAGCCTTCCCTTCGGCACATCTGTCACCGGGCGCGTTTGCATTGGTGGCGATGGGCGCGGTGTTTGGAGCGGCGGCGCGGGCTGCGTTCTCGTTCATCATTTTCGCATTCGAGATTACGCGAGATTACAACTCCGTGTTGCCGCTGATGCTGGTTGCCGTGATCGCGGACGGAATCGCGATGCTCTTCATGCCGAACAGCTCCATCATGACTGAGAAACTGGCGCGGCGCGGGCTGCGGGTGCATCAGGATTACGAAGCGGACGCTCTGACGCAGGCCACGGTGGGGGAGACGATGGAGAAGGAAGCTCCCGTCATCCGGGCCGACACTAAGGTGGGAGAGCTGGCGGAGAGGATCGCGCGACATGACCCGGCGGTGGCCCGGCATGAGGCGCTGCTGATTCTGGACGATGCGAGCCGGCTCGCGGGGATCATCACGCGGGGCGACGTGCTGCGCGCGCTGGATAAAGATTCGTCCGGCGCAGCCACGGTGCAGGAAGCGGGCAGCACACATCTTGTGGTCACGTATCCGGATGAGTTGGTGTCGGAGGCGGCGGCGAAGCTATTACGCTTCGATATTGGGCGGTTGCCGGTGGTGGATCGCGCGGACGAGCGCAAGGTTGTAGGATACCTTGGGCGTGCGACGATTCTTGCCGCGCGATTGCTGCGGTTTCATGACGAGCATGTCCGCGAGCCGGGGTGGCTTACAGTTGCTAAGTGAGATGCGGGGATGAAATGGAGACCCTGCACAGAAACAGCAGATCCCTCCACTCCGCTTGCCTTTCCCTTTGGGAAGGACAAGCTCCGGTCGGGATGACATAGATCCTTGAATCAAGATCTTTGAATCGCGGGGAGAGAAGATGGCTGCGGGGAATTTGGAGGAACTCCGGCTGTATCTGAGGCAACAGCCGGTGATGCTCGCGCTGCTGGCAGTGCTGGTGGTGATCTTTTTTCTGGCAGTAACGGGATTATCGCGGGCGTATCATGCGCAACGGGATGCGCTCGGAGACCGATGGTTTACGAGGGGCGCAGCTGACCTCAGCGCGCGGAAATATGACAGCGCGGTTACGGACTTCGGATCGGCCCTCCTCTACTCGCGCGACAACTACACCTACCAACTCAATCTGGCCGAGGCTTTGATCGGACTCAAGCGGACCGGTGAAGCAGCGGCCTACCTGACGAATCTGTGGGAGCGCCAGCCCGAAGATGGATTGGTCAATCTCGAACTGGCGCGCATCGCCGTACAAAAAGGACAAACAGAACAGTCTCTCCGCTACTACCACAATGCAATCTATGCCGCGTGGCCGAGCGATCAGGAAGGAAAGCGGCGCGATGCGAGGTTGGAGTTGATCGAGTTTCTGTTGAACACGGGCGCCAGAGCACAGGCACAGTCGGAGTTGATCGCATTGCAAGAGAATCTTGGGGACGACCCGTCGCAGCAGGAGCGGGTCGGCGATCTTTTTCTGCGCGCTCAGGACTACGAACATGCGCTCACCGCGTACCGGCAGAGTTTGAAGTTGGAGCGGGATAACCGGGCGTCGCTCGCGGGAGCGGGATTCGCTGCGTTCCAACTGGGGCGTTATCCACTAGCCCAGCGATATTTGGAGGGAGCAGTCGCCGCGAACCCCAGCGACACGCGCAGTGCTGACCGGCTGAAGATGACAGAGATGGTGCTGGGTATGGATCCGTTCCGGCGGCAGTTGTCGGTGGCCCAGCGAGCCAAAATCGTGATCGGAGCATTCACGACAGCGGGAGAGCGGCTGAAGACATGCAGCGCTGCGAGAGGCATGGCGCTGCCAACCGCGTCGCAATCCAGTCTGACAGGAAACTGGGCAAAGATGAAACCGCAGATTTCCGAGGGAGAACTGCGGCGGAATCCGGACTTGGTCGAGGCGGCGATGGACCTGGTGTTCGACATCGAACGCCAGACCAGTGTGACCTGCGGAACCCCCGGCGGAACCGACATGGCGCTGCTGCTGATCGCAAAACTGCACGAGGGGAACTGATTTTGGACTTCCAGTCGAGCCCACAATCCGGAGCGGTAGTAGAGAGCGGCCAACCCGTGGCGTCAAGGCCCATCAACGGGCACTCCCCGAAGGCTTTGTTGCGATCTGTGTTCCGGGAAGACCGGTTCTTCCTGGTCTTGTCGGTGTTCATCGGAGTTTTTTCGGGGCTGGCGGTTGTGTGCTTCCGGTTTGCGATCGGCTGGTGCCGGCTTTATCTGTTGGGGTCAGGAGTGGTGCTGTCGCCGTCGCGGCTTCTGCTGGCGCCGACGCTGGCGGGCCTTGTCATCGCGGCGCTGGTGATTCATTTCTTCCCGCAGACGCGCGGGAGCGGAGTCAATCAGACCAAGGCGGCGCTGTACATCTACAACGGACACATTCCGATTCGAACGGCGATCGGCAAGTTCATTACGGCGGCGCTGGCGATTGGATCGGGACACTCGCTGGGGCCCGAGGATCCGTCGCTGCAAATTGGCGCATGCCTGGCTTCGGTGCTGGGGCGGCAGATGCGGTTGTCGCGAGATCGCATGCGTCTGATTGCGCCGGTGGGCGCGGCGGCTGGGCTGGCGGCGGCGTTTAACGCGCCGATCTCCGCGGTGCTGTTCGTGATTGAAGAAGTGATTGGGCGGTGGACGGCCGGCATTCTTGGGTCGGTGGTGTTGTCGGCGGTGTCGAGCGTGGTGGTGATGCGGTGGTTTCTGGGCTCGGAGTCACTGTTCAGGATTCCGCCGGTGCAGTTGGAACGGCCTTCGGAACTGATCGCGTATTCCGTCCTAGGAATCGTGGGTGGGTTGGCTTCGGTCCTGTTCTCGACGGGCATTGCGACGTTGCGGCCGTGGTGCAAGGCACTGCCGCGATGGACGCAGTATTTTCAGCCGGCGCTGGCGGGATTGCTCATTGGCATCATGGCGGTTCTGGGCGCGCCGCAGATCATGGGAGCCGGGTACGAAGCGATTGACGAGGCCATGCACGGGCGGTTTACGTGGCAGTTCCTGGCGATTCTGGCGGGGCTGAAGATTGTCGCAACTCTGCTTTCGTTCGTGAGCGGAACCCCGGGAGGCATGTTTGCGCCGACCTTGTTTATTGGGGCGATGCTGGGGGCGGCAGTGGGCGGCGCGGAGCATGTGGTTCTGCCGCATCTGAGCGGGTCGCCGGGGACATACGCGCTGGTCGGTATGGGAGTTTTGTTTGCCGGATTTCTGCGGGCGCCGATGACGTCTGTGTTCATGGTGCTGGAGGTAAGCGGGAATTATTCGATCATCGTGCCGGTGATTGTGGCGAACACATTTGCGTATGTGATTTCGCGCGGACTGCAACCCATTGCGATTTTCGATCTGCTGACGCGGCAGGACGGGTTGGAGCTGCCGTCGATGGAGGAACAGAGGGAAGAAGGAATCCTGCGGGTGGAAGACGCGATGCGTCCCATGGAAGGTCCGGTGCTGGAGGCGCAGGAAACAGTCGATCAAGCGCTGCAGAAGGCAGAGCTTTCCCCTGCGGACGATCTGCTGGTTCGATTAAGTCCCGTGGGCTGGAACAGCATCACGAAGCAGGAACTTCGCACGATGGCGGACGAGGGCAAAGGCGCGGCCATTTTGAGTTCGCTGTTGCCCATCCGCCGTATTCCGGATGTGCATCCCGACCATCCTTTGGAGACGGCGCTGCGGTATGTGGACCGGTGGCCGCTGGTGCCGGTGGTAAGCCGCGCGGACTTCCGGCAGTTGGAAGGCGTGATCTCGCAGCGCGACGTGCTGGAACGCTACCGGGAATTCGGCGAGGGATAGCGCGGACGGGATGGCTCCGTCTGGAAGCTAAATTGTTACTTCGGTACAACATCTTTTCTTGCCAACGACTGCTCTGATTCGGTAATCTCTTTTCACTCCACGCAAGCACACTCAAGCAGAGTTGTATTTCGATAGCTATGGCAGAGGATAAACCATTCTTACTTGGACTTCGCGATCGGAAGCGGCCGTCGCTGATCCGCGCCAGGCTATGGGTTGTTGGTTGTTGTCGATGTGCTGAGTTCTCAAATCCGCGCTAACTGCAGGTTGAGGTTTCTGTCCAGGAATAGGGAGAAGAGCATGGCAAGTTATTCAATCAGGGTAGTTATTCTCAGTCTGATCGCTTTCGTCTTTGCGGCTCAAGCGTTCGGGCAGGGCGGGGCCACGGGGGCCATCACGGGGACCGTACAGGATCCGAGCGGCGCCGTAATCGCTAACGCTGAGGTGCGCATCACGAATCAGGACACGAATGTTCTGGAGCGCGCGGTTACGACCGGGGCGGAGGGCACATTCACAGCGCCCCTGCTGCCGGTTGGCACCTATACGGTGAGCATCCAGAGCGCGGGATTCGCGCAGGCAAGCTTCCCGAGCATTGTAGTGCGTGTAACTGAGACCACGCGCATGATTGCCAAGCTGTCGACGAAGTCGGTGCAGCAGAAGATCGAGGTTGAAGCGGAAGTGCAGGCCGTGGATACGAGCGACGCGACCACGGGGCAGGCGATTGACACCAACACCATCCGCGCGCTACCGCTGGCCACGCAGAACTTCCAGCAGTTGCTGACGCTGTCGACGGGGGCGCAGAGCGATTTGAACGCAGCAGCGCAACTGGGACGCGGCAACGTGCGCATACAGGTGAACGGACAGCGCGAAGACAACAACAATTACCTGATCGAAGGCGTGAGTGCCACTGACTACAACGTGGCGGAGCTGACGAACACGCCGCTGCCCAATCCGGATGTCATCCAGGAATTCAAGGTGCAGACATCGCTCTACGACGCCAGCCAGGGACGCAACGGCGGCGGGAACATCAATGCCATCTTAAAATCCGGGACGAACCAGATTCACGGGGACGCGTACGAGTTTTTCCGCAACACGGCTCTGGATGCGAACGAATATTTTCTGAAAGGGAGCGGGTCGCCGCGGCCGGTGATCCAGCAAAACATTTTCGGAGGCAGCCTGGGAGGTCCGGTAGGCGGCGGGGGGAAGTTGGGATTCTTTTTCGTGAACTACCAAGGGACGCGGCAGCGCAGCGGAGATTCGCCGGGAACGCTGATCAGCACGTTTATTCCGTATGTGCCCGCAGCCGATCGTGGGCCAGGCGGGGCGGCGCAACTGGCGACGGATTTTGGAGTGGCCAGCGCCGATCCAGTGGCGGTGTCGCTGCTCGGGTTTCAAAGCAATCAGTTTGGCGCACCGGCAAACGGGTATCTGTACCCGGTACTCAACAATGTTCCTGCCGGGACCGCGGCCGGTTCGCTGGTGCAATTCACCGTGAGCAAGCCGGGCAAGTTTACGGACGATCAATTCACGGCGAACTGGGATCACGAATTCCGTAATTCCAGGGATTCGGTGGCAGCGCGCTTTTTCTTCTCGGACTCGGAGCAGGACATTCCGTTCGGTGCGGGAGGGCTGCAGGCCTCGCTGGGAGCGGCGGCCAGTGGGACGGACTTGAACTTCCCGTACCAGCTTCCGATTCATGACCGGCTGTTCGTGGTTTCGGAGACGCACGTGTTTTCTCCGCGGCTGGTGAATGACTTCCGCTTTGGATTGGTTCACATCAACAACAGCGCGATCAACGTAAATCCTGTGACGGTGGCCGACGCCGGAATCGACCGGCCAACCGATAATTTGACCAGCAGTATCTACAAGTTTACGTTCCTGACCTCAGGATTTCAGTTCGGACCGACACCGCAGGCGAACCAGTCTCAGGTCCAGAACAATTACAACTTCGTGGAGAACCTGAGTTGGGTAAAGGGGGCGCACACTTTTACGTTTGGCGGGCAGTACGTACGAGTGAGTCTCAACAAGCAGTTTCCGCAGGTGTTTAACGGGCAGCTGTTTTTCACGAATACGGGCAGCGCGACCGATTTCGGAAATTTTGTGGGCGGAACGCCGGAGTTCAGCTTCGGCGGTGGCGGAGTTTACAACCACCAGTATCGGCAGAGCAATTCCGCGGTGTTCGCGCAGGACGATTGGAAGGCCACTTCGAATCTGACGCTGAACCTGGGCCTGCGGACGGAATTCCTAGGAGCATGGACGGACGGGGATTGCCATATCGGCAACATGGAGTCGGACCTGACCAAGTCGGGGACGTACCCGTTTATTTATCCGAGTTGCGTCAACAAGCTTGGTGTTACAGGACTGACGGGGAACGCGGCGGGATCGACGTTCAAGAACAGTGTTTCGACGGGATGGGGACCGCGCGTCGGATTCGCATGGGACTTGATGGGGCATCACACGACCACGGTGCGCGGCGGCTATGGCATCTACTACGTGCGGGAGGACGTGGGTGCGGTGGACCAGTTGAGCTTCCAGGCGCCGTTCGTCCCGATCGTATTTTTTGGACAGACGCCGGGGTTCACGATGTCAGACTTTTTCACGGGTACACCTGCGACGAACCCGAACGCCGTGCCCCAGGCTGGACAACTTTCTGGGGCGTGGTTGCCCTGTCTGGCGCGGCTCACGAGCTTCGCCCCAAGCGGCAATCCCGCGATTCCAGACGGCACCTACGCGTGCACTGGCGGACCGGGCATAAATTCAACGCAGAATCTGTTTGTGCTGGAAGTGCCGCGGCATTTTGTTGTCCCCAACACGCAGCAGTGGAACCTAACGCTGCAGCGCGAACTGGGGCGGCACTGGGTGCTGGAAGCGGGATATGTGGGCACGCGTGGAATCCACTTGCGCGAAACCCGTGACGCGATCCAGTCGGTCGATGCGACCAAGAACCCGATCACGATTACCGACACCAGCAACAACAGCTATACAATTTCCAACAACACGTTCTCGAACGCGATCGCACGTACACCGACGCCGGGATTGAACGGCTACAGCGGTTACCAGATTTTCGCCAACGACGCGTATTCGATCTACAACGCGCTGCAGGCGACCGTGTCGCGGCGATGGGGCGCGAATTATTTTCAGGCGGCGTATACCTTCTCGAAGAACATCGACGCCACCTCGACGGGAAACACGGCGTTTAACACCGCTTACAACGATCAGAGCAATATCAATGCGTCGCGCGGGATTTCGGACTTCAACCGTCCGCACCGGCTTGCCGTTAGCTACGCATATAACCTTCCGTTTTTCGCGCATGCCACCGGCGTGAAGAAAGCTGCGTTTGGCGGCTGGCAGGTGAGTGGTGTGACGATCTTCCAGAACGGCTTGCCGTTCTCGATTTACGATTCGAGCTCGGGCACAGCATTCCTCGGACAGGGGAGCACTCCGTTATTGGGTGCAAGTCTGGCTCCCGGTGCGAGCATTGCAAGCGGACTGTCGAGGGGAAATATTCACTCGCGGGTGGTCAATGGCTATTTGAACCCAGCAGCGTTCAGCGCCGTTCCCTACTACTACTATCCCAACACGGCCCCTGGTCAATGCGCAGTTCCGACTGGGCCGGACCCATCGGGCAACACTTGCGTGATCGGGTTTGGAGATCTGGGGCGCAATATTTATCACGGGCCGTTCCAGCAGAACTGGGATGTGTCGTTCCTGAAACATTTCAAGATCGGGGAGCGGCAGGAAGTGCGCTTCGCGGCCGACTTCTTCAACCTGTGGAACCACACCAATTTTGGAGATCCGACGGTGACGGATATCGAGGCGTATCTGGCGAGTCCGACGAACAGCCCGTTTGGGAAGATCGTGCAGACCAACGGGAACCCAAGACTGATCCAGTTTTCGCTGCGCTGGGCCTTCTAGGCAGGCGAAAGAACAGTTGAGCCGGGAGGCAAATTGCCTCCCGGTTTTTTATTTTGAGGCTCGAGTATGGTGGCGATGGGTTCGAAGCGTTTGTGCCGTCCCTACGGGACTCGATCGAGCGCTTGACGCCACCCAGCGCTGAAGCGCTGGGCTAAATTGTTTTGCGGCCCTGCCGCAGCACATTAGTCTTGCGCCTCTGCGGATGCGGAGCGGCTCGCGGACAGCGCTTGGGGTGGATCCATTTTGAGCGCGGACGTTCAGGAACCTTCTTATACTCCGATCCAATGGAACAGGATCAGGGCTAGCGTGCCTGTCCCGACGATGATCCAGAGAGCGAGTCCCTGGAGAAGTGGACGGGCGCCCACGCGCTTGAGCGCTTCTTTGTTCAGCCCTGTACCGATCAGGAACAGAGTGACCGTGAGGCCGATCTTTCCCAGATGATTGAGAACACCAAATGCTGGATTGAACGACGGCAGCAGAGTGTTCAGCAGCGCGGCCAGACAGAAAAGCAGGATGAACCAGGGCCACTGAATACGCGCTTTGCTCTTCAGGGTGGCAGCGGTGACGAGCGACAGAGGAACGATCCAGAGAGCGCGTGCCAGCTTGATCGTGGTCCCGATGGCGAGTGCAGTGGCGCCGTATTTGGCAGTCGCGCCGACGACCGAACTGGTGTCGTGAATGGCGAGAGCCGACCAGAGACCGAACTGCGCTTGCGTCATGTGAAGGGCATATCCAACGACGGGAAAAAGAAACAGCGCGACCGAGTTGAGGATGAAGACCGCGCCCAGGGACACGGCCATCTCTTCTTCACTGGCTTCTGCGATGGGGCCGACGGCTGCGATGGCGCTGCCGCCGCAGATGGCTGTGCCGGCGCTGATTAAGAAAGCGGATTTCTTGCCGACGTGGAGGAGATAGCCGAACGAGAGACCCAAAAGCATGACGGCGGTGATGCTGACGGCCGTGTAGAGGAAGCCAGAGCGTCCAGCTTGAAGGACCTGATGCAGGTTCATCCCAAAACCGAGAGCGACGACGGAGGCCTGCAGGAGAAATTTGGCCAGGCGCTTGCTTTCGACGTGAAAGGGATGCACGGCAGCGAATCCGTAGACGAGGCCACCGAGGAGCGCAAGGGGCGGCGAGACGAGTCCGGTCGCGGCGAGGATCAGTGCCAGGAAAAATATGTTCTTGCTCACAGATCTAGTCTGCGGTGGAGGCAGGAGCGGCGTCCAAGCAGTAGTTTTGATGGGCGATTAGCTGAACTTATCGGGTGGATTTGGTGGAGCGAGGGCGTTTTCGGGCAGTGTTGGCGAGGAGGCGGGCACGCTCGAGAGCAAAAGTTCGAAATGCTGCAGCAGGACCTTGTGGCCCCGGACCAGTGCGTGAAATGAGGGAAAAATGGCGGTCCGCTTTCAGGCCTGCTATCGCAGCAACTTTGAGTGCGCCGAGTTCCAGTTCCTTGGAGATAGCCCAGCGCGAGACGAAGCCGACGCCTAGCCCTACCTCAACTGCGGACTTGATTGCTTCGGTGGAATCGAGATCCATCACGTTCTTGAACGACTTGAGCTTGAGGCCGGCGTTGTCCAGAGCGATTTCGACGACGCGGCGAGAACCGGAGCCTTGTTCGCGCATCAGAAGATTGGAGGCTAACAGCTGGGCGCGAGACATGTGATCGGACGCGAACCCGGGTGGCACGATCAGGACCAATTCGTCTTGCATGAAGGGTTCGGTGCGAATACCGCGGTCGCGCGCGGGGCCTTCGATGAGGCCGATCGCGAGCTTGTTATCGAGGAGAAGATGGACGATCTCATCGGTGTTGCCGCTGTGGAGCGAGAACTGGACCCGGGGATGCTCGGCGAGAAAGGCTCCGAGCAAGCGCGGGAGAACGTATTGCGCGATGGTGGTCGACACGCCGAGAGACAGCTCGCCGGAGACTTTGCCATCCTCGGCGCCGAGGGCCTGCTCGGTTTGGGAGACGAGGGTCGCCAGCTTTTTCGCGTAGGTGAGCAGGACCGACCCTTGCGGTGTGAGAACGACGCGATTGCCGGCGCGATCGAAGAGACGGATGCCGAGATCGTCTTCGAGAGCCTTAATCTGGAGAGTGATGGCGGGTTGAGTGAGAAAGAGATGTTCCGCAGCCTTACGAAAATTCAGATGTTCGGCAACCGTGCGGAAGACCTTGAGACGAAAATTCTCCAGTTGGGCCACGTGGATGATTATCCACGAAACGGGCACACAATTGTGGTTCTGTCGGCGCTGATGGCGGGACGCCATCAGGACAGCCGCCGGGACGGCGGCGCTACTGTTTGGTTTGTGCTTCCTGCAGCAGGGGACGCAGGGAGTCTACGGAGACTCCGAGAGTGCCTCCGGAGAAGCCGTCCATGTACGCGGAGTTGACGCCGATGACTTCGCCCTTGGTGTTGAAGACTGGGCCGCCGCTGCCGCCGTGGGCGGTGGGGGCGTCGTAGATGAGTTTGTCGCCGACTACGTCGCCGAGATGTCCGCAGGTGGTGGAAGGACGAATCAGTGACAGGGCCGCCAACTCGCTGGCCGCATTGATGTCATTGTGACGGTAGGCCATCCGCTCGTAAATTCCTGCGGGAGATTTGGCCACCATGCCGGCGATGCCCATGGGGTAGCCGATCACCGTGACCAGTTGACCCGGAGAGCCCGACGACTTGGCGAGGGGCAGGATCGGGAGACCGCGGACCACCTCCGTATTCTCAGCATGCAATACCGCTAGGTCGGAAGTTTTCGAGACAGACGCAGGCGTCAGATTCACGGGCGTGGGCGAGCCGGGGAAGAAAACCACGAGGCTTTCGAGCATCCCGGTGGCTCCCTGATCGATGAGCTTCTGGGCTTCTGCGTCTCCGTACCAGGGCTCGGCTACGTGACGATTGGTGGCCAACAGACCGTTGCCAACGAGAAATCCTGTGCCGGAAACGCGCGCGCGAATGACAGGCCGCTGGTTCGAAAAGCCGACCTGATAGACGCCGTAGATGTATCCGATGGAATTGCGGTAGCGGTTGAGCACCACGGCGGGCATGGCCTGGTCTTGCTTCAGTTGCTCAACCTGCGCGGTCAATTCGTGGACCTGCTTTTGCAGATCGCTGGGGGGCTCCTCTACCGCCGTCGTGGGCGTGTAATAGTGGACCAAGGCGAGGGCGCCCAGCAGGAGCACGACTCCCATGACGGCCTGCACCATTTGCTGCCAGCAGTCGCACACGATGGATTCCTGCGGAGGCTGGACTTCGGGAGCGCGAACGGGGGAAGCGTCGTAAGACGGGGGCTCGTTGATCTGGGGATCGGCCATGAGTGTCGAAGTAGCGGTCCTCGGGTACTCGCCCAAGTCGTTCTGTTTCAGCCTTTTGAGCGGAGGGACGCTGGCGGGGCCGAGGACTTGGAGTAAGTATCTTCGCCCCTGTGGCGCGGGTTGGCTACGGTACTGAAGACGATGTACGTACGATAGGTGAAGAAATGCCGAGGCTTCAACCACAGAAGACGCGGAGGATACGGAGGAAAACAGCTACGGCGTCTTGATTCCTAGACGCTTCGCCATCGCATCGTAGAGGAAGCCTTTGCGGGGGTCGTAGGGCTGGATCCACTCGCCATCAATTACGAATTGAGGGATGGCGCGTTTACCGGTGCGTTTGACGATTTCTTCGAGGGCGCCGGGCGTGGTTTGAACGTCGACCTCTTTGTAGGGAATGTTGTGCTTCGCGAGAAAGCGCTTAGCCTCCCGGCAGTCGGGGCACGTGGGGGTCGAATAGACGGTGAGATCCATACGTTGATTGTACGCGGATCGGCGATCGCTAGACTCGCTCCAGTTCCGTGAGCGTGCGCTCGTTGACGATGTTGCCGGTATTCAGGGTGGAGGCGGGTTCGAACAGAAGGAACCAGCATTCCTCGTCGGCGACGGGTTTGTGCTCGACTCCGCGCGGGACGACGATGAACTCACCTTCTTCGATCCACTCGTGATGGTCGAGGAATTCCATGCGGAAGCGGCCTTTGACCACCAGGAACATTTCGTCTTCGTGCTCGTGGTGGTGGAAGATGAACTCGCCTTTGATCTTGTCGAGCTTAACGTGTTGGCCGTTGAGTTCGGCGGCGATGTAGGGCTTCCAGTATTCGGTGACCTTGGAAAATTTTTCGGCGATGTTGACCTTGGGCATGGGGCCTCTTGGGGTGAGCATTCTAGACGACTGATGTTTTGGATTGAGCTAGATCCGAAAAGGTCGCGGCAAATTTCTCCTGGCGAGAGGGGGCGCGCCTGTCATAGCACTCCACTGCGGAAAAAAGCCGCCAGCTTTTTGGCTGGCGGCGTCATTGTGCCGAGCTTCGCTCGGGGACAGCCGAAGGCGGCTGTCCCCACATGTGCAGTTTTCTAGAAGCCCTGGGTTGAAGCGGTCGCGTGGCTGTTGTGGAGCGTGACGCGCACGCCGCGTTGTGCGTTGAGTTGCGTGGTTGTCGTCCAGTCGACGTCGTCTGTACTGATGACGCCGGTGCCGCCACCGACCAGGGAGTAGGTAATGCGGCTGTCGGTATATCCGTAGCCACTGACCGACAGAATGGTGCCATTGGTCAGGACGAAGACGGGCATGCCTGGAGCAGCGTTCACCGGAGCCGGCGTTATGGTTCGAGTTACGAGACTTGCGTAGGAGGCTTGTGGGACCGCCTGACTCGTGACCGAAGCATCCCGCAGCATGAGTTGCGGTTTGCTGTCGTCATAAATCGAGGGTTGGTAGGACTGGCTCTGAGGACGTCCGAAGAAGTGCCAGCTCGGGCCGTAGGTCTGCGCGACTTGCGGGATTTGAACATCATCCATCAGGCGCATGCTGAGGACAGTTTCTCCTTTCAGCGTGGGGCGCGGACCGCGGGCGGGCAGCATGATGACCTTCCAGGGCCATAGCGGAGGGATCATCCATTCGACGACGTCGCGGACGGGATGTCCTTTGCCGTCGATCTTCCCCTGCTTATCGACTTTGTAGCCGCGTGTGGCGATGACTTTGGCCTCGAGAGGCAGGTCGCCGCTAGGAACGCCGATGCGATCGAACTGCAGCTTGAGATATCCCTTGCCCCAGAAGTGGCCTGGATCCTTGGCTGCTTCGAGATGGCCGACGAGATAGCTACCGCGCGGAAAAGCCTGCTGACCGAACTCGGTGATTCCGCGCAGGTGGCAAAGAACGGGATCCCCGACATCGACGGTGGCCGAGGAGAAGTTAGGTTCGTTGAGGGTACATTGCAAAAGAGTACCAGCGGGCAGGACGACATCCCGTGCGCTGGCGCCCAGGCTCAAAGAAAAGACAACGAGGCCTAGCACGCTTACAGCTAGGGCCGCATGCAAAGTGGACTTCATACTTCACCTCGGTCGCACGCCCCAATCGTGGCGGGCTCTGGCGCAGGGCCCGCGATGTTCCGCGCATCTAATCACAGGTTGAACCCGGGGTCAATCAGGAAGTTTCGGGTAGACCCGGACACATGTAGGCCCGGACGCATTCGTCCGGGGGTACGCTCGCTGCGCTTCGCGGGGCGGACGAATGCGTCCGCCCGTACGTGTTCCCTTTTGGGAATCTGTGCGACCTATTTCCGAGTTTCCCGGATGTTCCTTTTCCCTCTGTGCCAGAATTTCGATATGTACTTCTATCGGCGCAATTTACCGCATTTACAGGGGGATTTCAAGCCGCATTTGATAACGTTCGTCACGAAGTTTCGTTGGGTGTTGCCGGAGTGGGCTCGCGATATTGTGCTGTTGTCGTGCTGCCATGATCATCGCAGGCAATACGAGCTATACGTGGCGGTCGTAATGCCCGACCACGTTCATCTGATTCTGACGCCTTTGATCGATGAACGCCGTAGTCAGGTGTTTTCTTTGATCGAGATCATGCGGGGTATTAAGGGTGCATCCGGGCGCGAGATTAATCGGCGAGTGGGACGGCACGGGGCGGTTTGGCAGGAAGAGTCGTTTGATCATGTGTTGCGCTGCTCGGAGGGTTTGGATGCGAAGGTCGAGTACGTGTTGCAGAATCCGGTCAGGAAAGGGTTGGTGGATGACTGGTAGAAGTATCGATGGGCGTGGCGGCGAGGTGAGACGGACGAAGCGAGGATGACTATTCGGACGCTTTCCGCAGGGTAAGAAACGTAGTCCCGGACTTATTCGTCCGCGGACGCTCGCTTCGCTTCGCGGGGCGGACGAATGCGTCCGCCCCTACGCGAGCTATTTCTCGTACAGCAGGACGCCTTCGGTCTTCTCCGCGTCTACTGGGCGGTAGAAGAGCTTGTTGTCTTCGAGGAAGACCTCGATGAAGGCGGGGCGCGTGGTGATGGTGCCCTGGATCAGCGCCTCCGACAGCGGGTCTTCGATGTACTTTTGCAAGGCGCGGCGCAACGGGCGCGCACCGTAGCTGCGGTCGGTGAGGGTCTGGTTGAGAATCCACTTCTTGGCATCGTCCGCAACCGTGACCGTGATGGCTTTTTGCGCCAGGTTCTGGTTGAGCTGCGTGACCATGAGCTCGAGAATCTGGATCAGGTCGCCCTCGCCCAGCGCCAAGAACAGGATGACTTCGTCGAGGCGGTTGAGGAACTCCGGGTTGAAGGTGCGTTTGACTTCGCCCTTCACCAGTTCTTCCACCTTATCGGAGATCACGTCTTCCTTCGTCGACTGGAAGCCGAAACCCTCGCGCTTCTGCAAATGCCGCGCGCCGATGTTCGAGGTCATGATGATGATCGTGTTCTTGAAGTCGACCGTGTTGCCGAGGCCGTCGGTTAACTGACCGTCTTCAAAGACCTGCAACAAGATGTTGAAGACATCCGGATGCGCCTTCTCGATTTCGTCGAGCAGGACGACTGAGTACGGAGCGCGCTTCACGCGTTCGGTGAGTTGGCCGCCCTCTTCGTAGCCCACGTATCCCGGAGGCGAACCGATCAGCTTCGAGACTGAATGTTTCTCCATGAACTCGGACATGTCGAAGCGGACCAGAGCCTTTTCGGTGCCGAACATGAACTGCGCCAGGGTGCGCGCGACTTCGGTTTTGCCGACGCCCGTGGGGCCGAGGAACAGGAACGAACCGATGGGCCGGTTCGGGTTCTTCAGGCCAGCGCGCGAACGGCGGATGGCGCGAGCCAGAGCGCTGATCGACTTGTCCTGAGAAATGATGCGCTTGTGCAGCTCTTCCTCGATACGCAACAGTTTCTGCGTCTCTTCTTCTTTGATCGAGGTGATGGGCACGCCGGTCCAGCGCGAGACCACGTCTTCGATGTCTTCGCGGTTGACCACGCCGGTGGACGACTCGTCCAGATGATATTTTTCGCGCAGGGCGCGCAGGTTCTCGCGCTCTTTGCGTTCTTCATCAGAGTAGAAACGCGCCTTCTCGAACTCGTGGTTCGCGATGGCGTTTTCCATGCGATGCACGATGAACTTGATGCGCTTCTGGACTTCGGTCAGTTCTTCGGGCAACGAAGTCTGTCGCAGCTTTACTCGTGCTCCGGCTTCGTCGACCAAGTCGATGGCCTTGTCTGGAAGGAAACGGTCGGGTATGTAGCGGCTCGAGTGCGAGACCGCGAAGTTGATGGCGTCGTCGGTGTAGGTGACGGCGTGGAATTTCTCGTAGCGATCCTTGATGCCGAACAGAATCTTGATCGCATCGGTCTCGTTCGGCGGCGGAACTTTCACGGCCTGGAAGCGGCGCTCGAGCGAACGGTCCTTCTCGATGGACTTGCGATATTCGCCAGGCGTGGTGGCTCCAATGCACTGGATTTCGCCACGCGATAGGGCGGGCTTCAGAATGTTGGCGGCATCCAGCGAACCTTCTGCCGAGCCTGCGCCAACGAGGGTGTGCAATTCGTCGATGAAGATGATGGAGTTCTGCGATTCCATCAGCTCTTTCATGATGGTCTTGAGGCGCTCTTCGAATTGGCCGCGGTACTTGGTGCCGGCGACGATGAGCGACAGGTCCAGTGCCAGGATGCGCTTGTCGGCGAGGAACGACGGAACTTCGCCGTCGGCGATGCGCTGGGCCAGTCCTTCGACAATGGCGGTCTTGCCGACACCGGGCTCGCCGATCAGCACGGGATTGTTCTTGGTGCGGCGGCAAAGAATCTGGATGACGCGATCGACTTCGGCTTCACGGCCGACGAGAGGATCGAGTTGGCTGTCCATGGCAGCCTGAGTCAGATCGCGCGAAAATTCGGCTAGCAGCGAACTCTCACGCTGGCGCTGGGGCTGAGCTTTTTCCTGGGTGCTGCGGGCGAGTTCCTCGCGGATGGTCGAAAGGCGCAGGCCACGCTCGTGCAGGATCTCGGCGGCGAAGCACTTCTCTTCCCTCAGTAATCCCAACAGCAGGTGTTCGGTGCCGATGTGCCGGTGCGAAAGACGCTCCGCTTCCTCGGCGGCATAGGCGAGAACCCGCTTGCACTCGTTGCTGAGCGGAAGGTCAACCGAGGTCGAAACCTTCTCACGGATGGTGGTGTGTCCCTCGATCTGCTTGCGAATGGATTCGACCGAGGCGTGGGACCGCAGGAAACGATTCGTCAGGGCTTTGTCTTCTCGCAGGAGTCCGAGGAGCAGGTGCTCCGTCTCGATATAGGGAGACCCGAACTGGCTGGCTTCGTAGCGTGCGAAAAAGATGACGCGCCTGGCTTTCTCCGTATAGCGTTCAAACATAATGCCCCTTCCCCCTGACCTTTCCTGGTCGAATAGAACCGTATTCGCCCGACCTACCGAACCCGATCCCTAAAGCCTACTCACCTTATTCTATCCCTACATTATGCAATCAAAGGGCCCCAAAACCAAAGTACTGAAACGATTTTGCAAATCTTTGATCACGTTACCGAAGGAACGGTTGTACGGCCCTCCGGCGAAGAACCTCGTAGGTCAATTTCTTGCACTTTGTCTTACTAATCTTTCGCCTCAGGGGCTAAAGCCCGCAACATCTTTGAACCCCTGACGCGGCCCTGAAGGGCCGCTCTTCCACCTCGCTTACCCGCTCGCTTACACCGCTCTCTTGCCTCGCTTACTCTCTTGCCTCGCTCACGCCCTTTGCCTCGCTCGCACTGCTCTTCCACTTCGCTCACGCCGACAAGGACCCTGGCGCAATTTCCTCCACGCGCCCTTTCTGCAACCGTAATACACGATGGCAGCGGCGGGCGAACGACAAGTTATGCGTGGCAATGAGGGAGGTGAGTTGGTGCTCGCGGTGCAAGCGCGCAATCAATTCAAAAACCGCTTCCGCCGTATGTCCGTCGAGGTCTCCCGTGGGCTCATCGGCCAACAGCAACTTAGGACCGGTGATGAGCGCGCGGGCCAGAGCCACCCGCTGCTGCTCTCCGCCCGAAAGCTCGCCTGAGCGATGATGCGCGCGTTGCTCCAGTCCGACCTCACGCAGCCAGCGTGAAGCTTCCGGCTCGGCCTGCTGCCATGTCTGCCCCCGCAGCAGCAGCGGCATGGCAACGTTCTCTGCCGCCGTAAACTCCGGCAGCAGATAATGGAACTGCCAGACGAAGCCGGTCTCCCGATTGCGAAAGTCGGCGGCCGCGTCGTGCGATAGAGAATTCAATCGCAAGTGGGCGCAGTATACGTCACCTGCGGAAGCACGATCAAGAGCGCTCAGGATGTGCAATAAGGTACTCTTGCCTGCTCCGGATTCGCCCACGATTGCGAGCATTTCTCCCCGCTTGACTTCAAACGACAGATTCTCAAAGAGCACCAGATCCGATTCGCCGGACCGGAAAACCTTCTTCAAGCCTTCCACCCGAAGCATCGATTCTTGTTCCGTTAGATGCACGCCGTGTCTCTTTCGTTCCAAGGGCTAAAGTGCGGAAGATCGCGACCTACTGTCGGGCCCGTATCTGCGGGTCGTTATCATCTTCTAGATTAGTGCTTCACGCGACGAAATCGTTTCCTGACCGCTGATTGCAAATATC
>ODAK010001377.1_pt1 | contig 26717 bp, 25 predicted proteins | sample 1539591 | NCBI WGS metagenome assembly ODAK01 (sample SAMEA3539303, study PRJEB22396) | soil metagenome | biome: tundra; feature: field; material: soil | place: USA | collected 2010-05 | depth 0.15 m
GCGTGTCGGAGTGCTCGCGCCCGAGGTCGGCGATCAGCGGGTCGTCGGCGTTCAGGACGAGCGTCGTCGGCAAACTCGCCACCAGGATCGCCCAGCGCTCGCCGATCGTCTCGAGCTCGCCGTAGCGGTCGAGCTGGTCGCGGAACAGGTTGCCCAGCACGATCGCGCGTGGCGAGAGCGCCGGCGCCACCGAGTCGAGCCAGAACTCGTCGATCTCAAACAGTCCGAGCTGAGCGCCCGCGCGGCGATCGAGCAACGCGGAGAGGACTCCGCCCGCCATGTTCGCGCCGGCCACGTTGTGCACGCTCGCCACGCCGGCCGCGTCGAGAATCGATGCCGCCAGCGCGGCGGTTGTGGTCTTGCCGTTGGTCGCCGAGATGACGACGCTGCCCTGCGGCAGCGCGCCGGCCAGCCGCGCGATCGCACCCGGATCCATGCGCAGCATCAGCTTGCCCGGCAGGCTGGTGCCGCCTCGACCGCCGGCCCGCATCACCCGCCCGACGCCGCGGGCAAGCGTCGCCCGGAGGTCGAGCCTCACGACTGGGTCCAGCCCTGTTCGGCCATGAAGGCGGCAACCTCGGCAGGCTGATCGGTGATCACGTAGGCGTCGATGATCGCCCCCGCGACATTGATCGTGATCGATAGTCCAGAGGCGACCGGGCGCACCTTCGATATCAGCGCAACTGGACGCCCCGCGCCCATTCGTGGCGTTACGCGGCCGGTCGCGACGCGGTGCACCGACGGGTGGTCGGCGAGACGATCCAGCACGCGACGGTACCCCTTCGTGGAGGAGTGCTTGTGGTGGGTGCGCTTGGCGCTCACTGACTCTCCATTATGGGTCGATCGCCGCCTCGGCGATCAGCGCGCGCGCAGCCAGCCGGCGAGCGGCGCGGCTCTCGGCGCTCAGGAGGCGCCGGTGGCCTTGGCGCGTGCAGCCTTCTGGCGGCGCCGACCGAATGCCGCGAGGATCGCCAACACGGCGGCGTCGAGAATCACGCCGAGCAGCACCGCCGGCGGCAGACTGAGCCGCCCCGAGGGCAGCGAGATCAGCTCGACGATTCCGGTGCCCAGGGCGATCAGCACGATCACGATGACGATCGCGACCGCCACGCCTCGCAGGCGCGCCACGATGCCCATGCTCTTGGGCGGAGCGATCAGGCCCATCATTCGCAGTCCGAACAGCGCGCGTGCCGAGGGAGCCTCCTGCCCGAGTTTCTCGACCGCGGTCTTCAGGTCGCCGGCCCGGCGCTCGGCTAGCGCGAGCGAGGCGTCGGCCATGCGTCGGATCTGCATCCGCTCCTGCGGATGGGTCGAGGCGACCATCGCCTTCTGAAACCAGCTGCGCGCAGCGTCTGCGTCGTAGCGTTCCCCGGCGCGGGCGCCTAGGATCGCGAACGCGACGGACTTGTGCTTGCGCTCGGCCTCGAGCTGCTCGTCGCTGCGAGTCTGCATCTGCTCCATCACATCGGGGCTGACGCGCTGCTCGATTCGGATCTGACGTTGCTTGGGCGGCACGCCGCCGTAGTCTACGGACCGTCGGCGGATATATTGGGCGCCATGAGCCGCAGATCGCTGGGAGTCCGAGCGTCGGCCGCCGCGCTTGCTCTGGTGGGGGTGCTGACGCTGCCGGTCGGCGCACCCGCGGCCACGCCGTTCACGGGACTGACCGGAGCGACGTCGTCCTCGAGCGTGACGTCGACCGCGACATCGTCTGCGGCCACGGCGGCACCCGTGAAGATCCCCACCGGGACCAGCGCCAGTGGTCTCTCCACGCTCGCCGAGGCCGGGATCGCTCTGGCCGCGCTGATCGTCTTCGGGACGATCATCTACGTGATCCGCAAGGACGCCCACATTCACGCGCCGCGCCACGCCACGCGCGAGATCGATCGCGAGCGGGGGACGGTCGCGCCGCGCACCGAACGCGTCAAGCGGTCGCGCGCCAAGGCGAAGGCTGCGCGCCGCGCGCGCCGCTCGCGCCGCGGCTAGCTGCGCGCCCGCCGGGCGACCCTCACCCGGTCGACCTTCGCGAGCACCACCTTGCGCAGGCGCACGGCCTCCGGCGTGACCTCCGCGCACTCGTCGCTGCGCAGCAGCTCGAGCGCCTGGTCGAGTGAGAGCTGGCGGTATGGCACCAGCCGCACGAGGACGTCGGCCGTCGAGGAGCGGATGTTGGTGAGGTGCTTCTCCTTCGAGGCGTTCACGTCGAGGTCGTCCGCGCGGGAGTTCTCGCCGACGATCATGCCCTCGTAGAGCGGATCCCCCGGGCCGACAAACAGGGTTCCGCGCTCCTGCAGGTTCATCAGGGCGAACTGCGCCGCGGTGCCGTCGCGATCGGCGACCAGCGCCCCTGTCGGGCGCATGCGCAGTTCGCCGGCCCACGGTTCCCAGCGGTCGAAAACGTGGTGCAGCAGTCCCGTGCCGCGCGTCTCGGTGAGGAACTCGGTGCGAAACCCGATCAGCCCGCGAGCGGGCACCAGATACTCCATGCGCACCCATCCAGTGCCGTGGTTGACCATCTGCTCGAGCCGTCCCTTGCGCAGCGCGACGAGCTGGGTCACGACGCCGACGTAGTCCTCGGGCACGTCGATCGCGAGTCGCTCGACGGGCTCGTGCAGGCGTCCGTCGATCTCGCGCGTCAGCACCTGCGGCTGGCCGACGGTCAGCTCGAAGCCCTCGCGGCGCATGATCTCCACGAGCACGGCGAGCTGGAGCTCGCCACGTCCCTGGACCTCCCAGGCGTCGGGGCGCTCGGTGTCGCGCACCCGCAGGGCGACGTTGCCGACCAGTTCTGCCTCCAGGCGACTCTTGATCTGGCGCGCGGTCAGCTTGGAGCCGCTGCGGCCCGCCAGTGGTGAGGTGTTGATGCCGATCGTCACCGACAGCGACGGCTCATCGACGGTGATCACCGGCAGCGGGCGCGGGTCATCGAGGTCGGCGAGCGTTTCGCCGATCGTCACCTCGGCGATGCCGGCAACGGCGATGATCTCGCCCGGGCCGGCCTCCTCGGCGTCGACTCGATCGAGCGCGTCAGTGACGTAGAGCTCCCCGATCTGGGCCCGCGTGATCTCGCCGCTCGCGCGGCACCACGCGACCTGCTGGCCGCGGCGCACCGTGCCGTGGCGCACGCGGCAGAGCGCGAGACGGCCGACGTAGGGGGAGGCGTCAAGGTTGGTGACAAGCGCCTGAAACGGGTGTTCGGGGTCGTGAAGCGGGGGAGGGATGCGCTCCAGCAGGAGGTCCATCAGTGGGCCGAGATCGGTGCCGACGGCGCCCTCTTCGAGCGCCGCCCAGCCGGCCCGTGCGTTCGTGTAGACGATCGGGAACTCGATCTGATGCTCCTGCGCGTCGAGGTCGAGGAACAGCTCGTAGACCTCGTTGATGACTTCGCCGATCCGTGCGTCGGGACGGTCGACCTTGTTGACGACGAGGATCACCGGTAGCTGCGCGTCCAGCGCCTTGCGCAGTACGAAGCGCGTCTGCGGCAGTGGTCCCTCGCTCGCATCGACGAGCAGCAGCACCCCGTCGACCATCGTCAATCCACGCTCGACCTCGCCGCCGAAATCGGAGTGTCCGGGCGTGTCGATGATGTTCAGCTTCACGCCGCGGTAGCGCACCGAGGTGTTCTTCGCCAGGATCGTGATGCCCTTCTCGCGCTCGAGGTCCATCGAGTCCATGACGCGTGTGGCGACCTCCTGGTTGGCGCGAAACGCCCCGGATTGCCAGAGCATCGCGTCAACCAGCGTGGTCTTGCCGTGGTCGACGTGAGCGACGATGGCGACGTTGCGAATGTCAGAGCGGGGGACCAGCACGGCAGGGGAGGCTAGTCCTAGCGGCAGCGGCGCGCGCGACCGCCACGCCGCGACGGGCTAGGATCCGCGGTCGACCGGGCCGCTCGCACGGCGCCGGGACGCTCGCGCGGGCTCGCAGAGCGGGTCGATCATCCGTCGAGTGTGCGCGTGCGAGATCCGAGCGCCCGCGCCAGCACCGATACCTACGTATGGCCATGCCTCCAGGCGCCGCCGCCACCATGGCAGCCAAACCCACGACGGCGAGAGCGTGCCTGCGACCGCTGGCAGGGCTGCTCCTCGCCGCCATGTGCGCGTCGGCGCTCGCCGCCTCCGGGGCGCGCGCGAGCGGACCGCCGCAGTCTGTGGCGCACAGCGCGGTGGTGGGCGGGACACCGGCACCGCTCGGAACCTGGGGCTGGCTCGCCTTCATCGAGAACACCGGGAAAGACACGGAGTGCAGCGGGACGATCGTCTCCCCGTCCGCCATCCTGACCGCAGCCCACTGCGTCGAGGACGAGGCAACCGGAGTCGTCTCGCCGCCGCGCGACCTCACCGTGATCACCGGACGTCTCGACTGGCAGGACGCGAGCGGCGGCCAGTCGCTGTCGGTCTCACGGGTCGTGGTATTCCCCGGCTTCAACCGCGCCACGTTCGTCGGCGACGCCGCGCTGCTGGTTCTCTCGGCGCCGACGGCTTCGCCGTCGCTGCCGCTTGCCAGCGGTGGCCGGGCGCCATCGGCGGGTGGCGGCACCAGCGCGCTGTTTGCAGGTTGGGGCGCTACGGCCGCCGGTGCAAGCGGCTCCCCGGTGCTCAACCAGGGCTCGCTGGTGGTGCAGAGCGACGCCTACTGCACCAGCCAGTCCGCGCTCGAACATCCAAGCTTCGAGCCGGCCGGCGAGCTCTGCGCGGTAGACGAACCCGCCGACACGAGCGCGCCGTGCTACGGCGACAGCGGCGGTCCGTTGATCGCGAAGGGTCCCGACGGAAAGACGATCGAGATTGGAATCACGAGCCATGGCTCGGCCAGTTGTGACCCGGCGGATCCGACGATCTTCACGCGCATCGACAGCGTGTCCGCGTGGATCGAGCGCTCGACCGCCGCGGCGGGCTCACAGCCGACGGCAGGCACGCCCTCGCCGGCGGAGCCGGCCCCACCCCGGGCCCGCGTATACGAAGCCTCGACCCGCCAGCAGCACGGTCACCTGTCGTTGACCCTCGCGCCGAGCCGCACGCGGCTGGCAGCGCTGCGAGTGGAGTTCGATCTGCATTGCTCGGCCGGCACGCGGGGACCTCTGACCGACACCGCGACCTGGAGCGACCCTCTTACGCTGCGCGTCGACGCCGGCGTGTGGGGCTTCTCGGTTAGCTACGTCGATTCCGTCGGCTACCACTACACCGTCCGCGGCACGTTCTCGACGTCCGGAACGGCATCGGGGACGCTGATGATCCGCACGCCCAACGGCCAGTGCACGAGCGGGCGAGTTGGCTGGACGGCGGCCGCCGCCACGCGTTGACGTCATGCCAGCGACCGGCGCCGGGACGCGGCTGAGCAAACGCCCAGCCGGCGCATAGCATTCGCCGAGGCGACTGCGGGAGGATCGGCAAGGTGCAGGCGATCAGCGACGAGACAAGCGCGGTGCGCGACGGCGTGGTGATCGCCGGCGGCGGGCTCGGCGCCCAGCGCTGCGCCGAGACGCTGCGGCGGCTCGGCTATGAGGGCCGGGTGCGGATGGTCTGCGCCGAGGCGCATCTGCCGTACGACCGGCCGCCGCTCTCCAAACAGGTGCTCGGCAGCTCGGCTGCCGAGGAGGCCGTCGGCTTTCGCACCGGCGAGTGGTACGCGACCAAGGCGATCGAGCTGGTTCGCGGCATCGCCGCGAGCGGCCTGGACGCCGCGGCGCACTCGCTCGCGCTCGCCGACGGCAGCGCGCTGCACTACGAGCATCTTGTCGTCGCGACCGGGTCGAGGCCTCGCACGCTCGACGCGTTTGCGACCCACACCAACGTCAGCACGCTGCGCACGCTCGAGGATGCGCGCGCGCTGCGCGAGCGTCTGGCGCGCGGCGCGCGGCTGTTGATCATCGGCGCCGGCTTCATCGGGCAGGAGGTCGCGGCCGCGGCTCGCGGCGCGGCGACCGAGGTGACCGTGATCGAGGCGGAGCCGCTTCCGCTCCACGGCCTGCTGGGCCGCGAGATCGGAGAGTGGCTGGCAGAGCTGCACCGCGGCGAGGGCGTCGAGCTGCTGCTCGGCCAAACGGTGGCCCAGATCCACGGCGACGCCAGCGTCGAGGCGGTCACGCTCCGCGACGGGCGGCGCGTGCAAACCGACCACGTGCTGGTCGCCGTCGGCGTTGTGCCCCAGACCGACTGGATCGCCGCCGCGGGGCTCGCGAGCGGCGCGATCCGAACCGACGAGAACGGGCTCAGCGAGCAGCTTCCCGACGTCTACGCCGTCGGCGACGCAGCCGCGTCTTACAACGCCTTCCTGGGCCGCCACGTCGCGGGCGGACATTGGGAGGCGGCCGCTCGCCAGGGGACTGCGGTTGCGCATTCGATCGCAGGAGCGCCGCCGCCGGGTCCGGCACTGGCGAGCTTCTGGAGCGACCAGTACGGCACGCGCATTCAGTACCTCGGACACGCTGAGCTCGCCGATCGCGTCAGCATCGACGGCGACCGGGACGCGCGCGACTTCGTCGCCGTCTACACGCGCGGGGAGCTGCCGGTCGGGGCACTGATCGTCGGACGCCCAACGGCGCTTCCCGAGCTTCGCGACCGTCTGCGCCACATCACCGAAAGGACTCCCGCATGACACTCGAGCCCTGATCGACCCGAACGCCTGCTCCGCGCACGGCGATTGCGAGGTGATCGCACCCGAGATCTTCCACGTGGAGGACGTCGCCGTCGTGATCGGCACGGGCTCCGACGCGCTGATGAGGGCGGCGGCCGAGGCCTGCCCGTCGAGCGCGATCCGGATCGTCGAGCGCGAGGGCCGGCAGCAGCTGTATCCGTAGCGGCCGACAGGGCGGGCTCGGATATCCTTGGCGCCTCCGCCGATCCGCGACCGGGACGTGCATGGCAACGACGCCGCGAGTAGTCCACAACGACGCCGACTCCGCCGCGTCAGGCGCCCCCGCCGACGAGATCATCCGCACCGTCGGGTTGACGAAGGTCTACGCAGGCACCGACTTCGCCGCTGTCGACCGGCTCGACCTCAGCATCCGCGCCGGGGAGATCTTCGGGCTGCTCGGGCCGAACGGCGCCGGCAAGACCACCACCGCCGGCATGCTCACGACGCGCGTCGTACCGACGTCGGGGTCGGCGTATGTCGGCGCGATAGACGTCGTGGCCCATCCGGCGCTCGCCAAGCAGCTGATCGGCATCGTCTCGCAACAGAACACGCTGGACCGCCAGCTGACGGTGCGTGAGAACCTCTACTTCCACGGCCGCCTGTTCGGTATCCCTGCGCGCGAGTGCGGGCGGATCGCCGATCGGCTGCTCGAGCAATTCCAGCTCTCCCGCTGGGCGAAGGCGTCGGTCTATGCGCTCTCAGGCGGGATGGCCCAGCGGCTGATGGTGGCGCGCGCGATCTTCCATCGGCCGGCGGTGCTGTTCCTCGACGAGCCCACCGCCGGTCTCGATCCGCAGAGCCGTTTGGCGCTGTGGGAGATCCTCGGCGAGCTCAACCGCGAGGGGCAGACGATCATGCTGACCACGCACTACATGGAGGAGGCCGACCAGCTCTGCGGCCGAGTCGCGATCATGGACCACGGCCGGATCCTGGCGCTCGACACTCCGCAGGCGCTCAAGCGGTCCGTCGGCGTCGACACGATCGTCACGCTCAAGTCCCGAGGCGACGGCCCGGCACTCGCGCAGGCGCTGGCTGAGCGGCTGCCGTTCGTGACGCGCACGCGCGAGATCGCGGGCGGTGTCGAGCTGCACGTGCGAGGCGCCGAGCGGCTGGTGCCTAGCGTCGTCAGCGCGGCGGAGAGCGCGGGATTCGAGATCGTCGATCTGTCGGTCGCCGAGCCCAGTCTCGAAACGGTCTTCATCAACCTGACCGGCAAGGATCTGCGCGACTGATGGCTACACGTGCGAGTGCGACCGACCCTCTGGGGGGCCACCCGATCGTGGCGACGCCGGGGCGCAGCGCGTCGGCCGCAAGTCGATCGGCGCTGGCGGCGCTGATCGTGCGCGACCTGGTCGTGTTGCGCAAGCACTTCGTGGAGTTCGTGATCCGCACGGTGATCCAACCGTTCCTGCTGGTGTTCGTGTTCCTCTACGTCTTTCCGAGCATCGGCCAGGGGGTCGGTGGCGGTCACGGACCGATCGCCGAGTCAGACTTCGCCACTGTGCTCGTTCCCGGCGTCGTCGGCATATCGATCATGTTCCAGGGCATTCAGGCCGTCGCGCTGGCCCTCGCCACCGAGTTCGGCTACACCCGCGAGATCGAGGACCGGGTGCAGGCGCCGTGCCCGATCTGGCTGGTGGCGGTCGCGAAGGTCCTCTCGGGCGCCGCGCAAGGGCTGCTCGCCGCGCTGATCGTCTTTCCGATCGCGGCCGTCGTGCACGCCCCGGGTGTGCACGCACAGCTATCGGCGCACTGGGCCATCGTCATCACGCTGATCCCGCTTGCGTGCGTGATGATGACCTCGCTCGGCCTACTGCTCGGAACCGCGTTCGAGCCGCGCAACATCGGCCTGATGTTCGGTTTCGTGGTGCTGCCAATCACATTCCTCGGAGGCACCTACTACCAGTGGAACCGCCTCGCTCCGATCAGCGCGGGCGGCATCCACTGGCTGGCGATCATCGTGCTCGCCAACCCGCTGATCTACGTCAACGAAGGCCTGCGCGCCGGCCTGACGTCGATCCAGCACGACATGCATCTCTACATCGTCTACCCGGCGCTGCTCGGCTTCACCGCCCTTTTCCTGACGCTCGGACTGCGCAACTTCCGCCGCCGCGTGCTCAGCTGAAGCGCAAACGGCAGGTGTCGAGCCGGGCGTCCACCGACCCGGCGCGAGCGCCGTTCAGCCGGAAGCCGCCACGCGCGCAGACAACGTCCGACTGCGTCCGGCGCCGGCGCCGGTCAGCGCCTGAGGCACCAGGATGACGATCAGCAAGACCAGCGAGAACGTCCACGAGCCGGTCGCGTCGTGCAGCGCGCCGATCACGAAAGGACCCGCCGCCGCCAGCAGGTAGCCGACGCACTGCACATGGGTGGAGAGTCCCGCTGTCAGCGCAGCGGACCCGGTTCGCAGGACGATCATCGTCAGCGCGAGCGGGAAGACCGCGCCCTGGCCGATGCCGATCACGATCGCCCACAGCGCGGCCGCGCTTCCCGGGGCGAGGAGCAGACCGCCGTAGCCGACCAGGGTGATCGCGGTGACGGCGACGGCGAGGGCGGACTGGTCGCGGTATCGCGTCGCCAGCGCCGGTACGACGAGCGCCGCCGGCACCGCCATGATCCCGCAAAGACCGAGCAGTAGGCCCGCCGAGGTGCTGCCGATTCCGTGGCTCTCGAAGATGCTCGGCAGCCAGGCGAGCGTCGCGTAGAAGCCCCATGACTGTAGGGCGAAGAACACCGTCAGCTGCCAGGTGAGGCGGTTGCGTGTGACCTCGCGCATGGCGGGCTGGCGCGCGTCCTGGGGTGAGTGAGCCGGCTCACGCGCGAGCTGCGGCAGCCACACCGCCAGCGCGACGATCGCAGGCGCCGCCCAGACCGCCAGACCGCCGCGCCAGCCCTCGCCGAGCGCGTTCGCGAGCGGCACCGTCGCGCCGGCGGCGATCGCCGCGGTGCCGACCAGCGCCGTGGTGTAGAAGCTGCTCATCCGTCCGACGCGGTCGGAGAAGCTGCGCCGGACCACGACCGGAAGCAGCACGTTGCCGCACGCGGCGCCGGCCGCCGCGAGCGCTGTGCCCGCGAACAGCGGGAAGACGCCGCCGGCGACCCGCAGCAGCAGGCCGGCGACGATCGCAAAGAGCACGAGCGCCACCGTGCGTGCGATCCCGAGCCGCCGCCTAAGCAGCGGCGCGAGCGGCGCGATCGCGCCGAAGCAGAGCACCGGGATCGTCAGCAGCAACCCTGCCGCCGCGCCGGAGAGATGCTCGCCGGCCCTGATCTGGTGAATCAGCGGGCCGACGCTCGTGGCCAGCGGGCGCATGTTGGCTGCCATCAGCACCACGCCGGCGATCAGCAACGCCGACGGCGCGGTGGCAACCTGCCCGGGCCGTGCCGCTCCGGGAGGCTGCGGCATGGGCGGCGTCGCTCGCGTCGAGGGCCGCGCCGGCAACTCCGTCACGGTCGCATCATAGTCCGGGCGATGCTCAGCTCGGCGGCGCCACGCGAGCGCGACGGACGTGACCGACGGGCGCATGGAGGAACATGCGTAGCGTCGTGCGAAACCGTTCCCTCTCGCCGCTCTTCCTTCGCAGCCCGCGACCGTCGCTGGCCGTGGGGGCGCTCGTCGCGCTGATCTCGGTCGCGGCGGAGACGCTCGCGATCTACCCGCTTGCGCACGTCGCGCCGGTCGTGTCGCTCGGCGTCGTGTACCTGATCGGCGTCGTGGTCGTCTCGACCTACTGGGGCATCCGCCTGGGCTTCGCCACCGCGCTGCTCAGCGCCCTGGCCTACAACTACTTCCACCTTCCGCCGATCGGGCGTCTGACCCTCGCCGACGATCGAAACTGGGTGACACTCGCGTCGTTTCTGGCCGTCGCCGCCGCGACCGGAGTGGTTGCCGAGCTCGCTCGCGCTCGCGCCGAGGAGGCCGATCGCCGTCGCCACGAAGCCGATCTGGCCACCGAGATGGCGCACACGATGCTTGCCGGGACGAGCCTCGAGGACGCGCTCGCGGTCACCGCGCAGCGTCTCGCCGCGGCTATCGGTGCGGCCTCCGCGTCGATCGAACGTGGCGAGGTCGCCAGCGACGCGCGACGCGCGACGTTCGCCTTGCGCGAGGGCGACGAGGTCATTGGCACGCTCGTGCTGCCGGCGGCGTTCGCCGCCAACGACCGCGATCGCATCGTCGAGCGCATCGTGCCCGCACTGCAGTCGGTTCTGGCTGCTGCGCTACACCGTGCCGAACTGCAGGCAGAGGTGATCGAGACCGCCTCGCTGCGGCGCAACGACGAGATGAAGACGGCGCTGCTGCGCTCGGTGTCGCACGACCTGCGCACACCCCTGACCGCGATCCTCAGCGCGGCGGCGGCGCTCGATCCGCAGCGGCCCGACGCCGAGCAGGTGGGGGAGGTGCGCGAGGTCGTGCTGGAGTCTGCGACACGACTCGCGGCGCTGGTGGAGAAGTTGCTCGATCTCTCACGACTGCAGTCCGGCTCGGCGGAGGGCCGCGTCGACGCCTACTCGCTCGATGAGGTGATCGGCGAGGCGGTGGAGCATGTCGCCGGCGACCCGGAACTGATGCGCCTCACACTCGACGACGACCTGCCCCTGCTGGAGGGGGACTCGAGCCAGCTCGAGCGAGCGTTCGCCAACCTGATCGAGAACGCCGTTCGCTACTCGGCTGGCAAGCCCGTGTCGATCCGCGCGCGCGTCGTCGGCAGCAGGGTACGAGTACGGATCGTCGATCAGGGACCGGGCATCCGCGCCGGCGAGCTCGAGCGCATCTTCATGCCGTTCTATCGCTCACCGGGCCAGCGTTCATCCCACCAGGGCTCGGGTCTTGGCCTCGCGATTGCAAAGGGTTTCATCGAGGTCAACGGCGGCCAGATCTCCGTCGAGTCGCTGCCCGGGCAGGGCACGAGCTTCGTTGTCGAGTTCCCGCTCAGCGCCGCCGGTTCGCGCGAGGGCGCAGCGGCCTGATGGCAGGCGAGCGGATCCTGGTCTGCGATGACGACCCGCAGATCCTGCGTGCGCTGCGTCTGGTGCTGCGCGGGGGCGGCTACGAGGTGCTGACCAGCGCCACCGCGGAGGAGGCGCTCGACCGTGCCGCGATCGGCGGACCGCACGCCGCGATCATCGATCTGATGTTGCCGGATCGTCCCGGGATAGAGGTCTGCAGGGAGCTGCGCAGCTGGAGCGAGCTGCCGATCATCGTGCTGTCCGCCGTGACCGACGAGGAGGCGAAGGTGGAGGCGCTGCAGAGCGGAGCCGACGACTACGTGACCAAGCCATTCGCGCCGGGGGAGCTCGTCGCCCGCGTGCAGGCCGTGCTGCGCCGCGCCGGTCGGGCCGCCACCGAGCCGCGGATCGAAGCCGACGGGCTCGTGATCGATCTCGCCGCGCACACGGTCAGCCTCGATGGCGAGGAGGTGCGCCTGACGCCGCTCGAGTTCGCGTTGCTGCGCGCCTTGGCGCTGAACCGCGGCCTGCTGATGACGCACCGCAAGCTCCTGAGCGAGGTCTGGGGACCGGAGTACTGCGACGCGACGCCGCTGCTGCGTACGCACATCGCGAACCTCCGCCGCAAGCTCCACGCCGGAGCCGAGCGGCCGCGCTTCATCCGCACGGACTCCGGGATCGGCTACCGCTTCAGCGCCTGAGCTCGACAGCCGCGCGACGCAGTTTGACCACGTGCAAGAAAAGGACGGGGCGGCCGATTGGCCGCCCCGTCCAAGGTCGATCGTGTCTGCGCTGCTGTTACCAGCTGCCGCCGGTGGCGGTACCGACGCAGCCGCCGATGACGGTGCCGGAGGTCGGCGTCACGAGGCTTCCGCCGACGTACCCCTGGCAGGTGCGCGTCAGCGCACCGTTGGTCATGCGGCTGATGGAGAACGTGTCACCGGTCGTCGACATAGTGGTCACCGTGTAGGTGTTCGTGGTGGCAGTCGGAACGCTATAGAGGTAGGCGTTGCCGTTGCCGGCGCTGGTCTGGATCGCGGCCTCATAGTTGTGCAGAGTCGACGGGGTCGCCGTCGCGTAGCTGCCGTTGTTGTCGGTGCCGAGCGTTTCGATCGCGACCTGCGCGGTGTGCGCGAGCTCCTTGGCCGCGGCGTCGGACGCCTTGCTCTTCTGGTTGAGGAACGACGGGATCGCGATCGCGGCAAGAATGCCGACGATCAGGATCACGACCAGCAGCTCGATGAGCGTAAAGCCGCTCTCGTCTGCGAGACACTTTCGGCGTGTAAGCGGGCCCATCCAGCCACACCATCGGCAGCGACGGCGGCGTTCTTTAGGGTGCAGGCGCGTTTTCAGACCTTCGCCTTGCGTGACTAGCGCTTCACCCTCGGACGACGTCCGCGCCTGCGCGATCGCAACGCACGCAGATCGACCTGCGTCCCGGGACGGATCACAAAGATCTCGCCGGGGACGTTCTCGAGCAGCCAGCTGATCTCATCCGGCAGCAGGCCCGCCGTGCCGCTGTCGGCCGCGGTCACGACGGTCGTGTCGAAGGTCTCGTGCGTGATCATCTCGCGGATCGCGTGGCGGTAGCTGCGGCCGCGCTCGATCCGCGAATCGACCGTCACGCCGGAGCGAACGGCGCGCTGCTCGATTGCCTCCAGCAGCGGCAGCGCGCTCTCGCACTGAGCCGGCAGCGCCGCGTCGAGCGGCAGATTCATCGGCACGCGCGCCAGCAGTACCGGCACGAGCGTCGCACCGTCGATCCGTGCCAGGCGCAGGGCCACGTCCAAGCCGCGTTGGGAGAGCTCGGTGCCGAGGAACGGGAAGAGGATGCGGGTGGGGGACGCGGCCGCGGGTTGCCGTTCGTCACGCCCGCGTTCGCGCAGCGCGATCACGATGCCGAGCGCCACGACCGCGAGACCGAGGATCACGACCAGCACGGTCATTCGTCTGCGTTCGGTCGCTGTGTCCGGTCGGCGACGATGCGCAGATCGACTCCGGGCAGGGCGCGCAGGATCTGAAACAGCAGGGAGGGCTGTGTCAACCGCTGCCAGCCGCTGCGCGGCGGTGGCGTCCCCATCAGGATGTAGGTCGTGCCGCGCTCGTACGCGACGCGCGTGATCACGTCGATCATCACGTCGCCCTCCTCGACGAGAACGTGAGCGCCGAGCACCGACGCCAGACGGCGCACGGCCGCCAGCTCGCTGGAAGCCTCCTCGCGGTTCCGCCGCCCGGGCTTGATGATCCACAGCAAATCGAGCTCGGCGCCAAGCCGCTGCGCGGAGCGCCACGCCCGGCGTACCACGCGCTGGGACTGCGGTGAGAGGGTGATCAGCGCCAGCAGCCGCTCTCCGACGGCCTGCGGTGCGGCGGTCTGGGCGAGCCGATCCTCGCGCACGGGACCGCTCGGAACGAGCCGCTTGGCCTCGACCTCGTGTGCGACCTGGCGCAGCGAGACCTCGCGCAGGGCCGCGAGGTTCTCGATCCGGAAGAAGTTGTTCAGCGCCGTCTCGATGCGATCCGACCGATAGATCTTGCCGGCGCGCAGGCGCTCGATCAGCGCCTCGGGAGGAATGTCGACCAGCACGAGCTCGTCGGCGTGACCGAGCACCGAGTCGGGGATCGTCTCTCGCACCCGTGTCGAGGTCAGCTCCGCCACCTGGTCGTTGAGGCTCTCCAGGTGTTGGACATTGACCGTGGAGAAGACGTCGATCCCGGCGTCGAGCACCGTTTCTACGTCCTCCCAGCGTTTCGCGTGCTCGACACCGGAGGCATTGGTGTGCGCCAGCTCGTCGATCAGGCATAGCTCGGGCGCGCGCGCGAGGATCGTAGGCAGGTTCATCTCCTCGACCGGCGTGTCGCGGTAGGTGATCCTCCGCCGCGGGATCACCTCGAGGTCGCGCGCCAGCTCCTCGGTCTCGCGGCGACCGTGCGCCTCGAGATAGCCGATCACGACGTCGCGCCCGCTCTCCGCCTCGCTGTGGCCCTCCTGCAGCATGCGGTAGGTCTTGCCGACCCCCGCGGCCATACCGAGGAACACGCGGTGCGAACCTCGACGGGGTGCGCCGATCACAGCCGGCCGGCGGCTACCCGCCGAGGAGATTGTGGACGATCAGGTCGATCAGCTTGATCCCGATGAATGGGGCGATGATGCCACCCAGGCCGTAGATCCACAGGTTGCGGCGCAGGAGCGCGCTCGCCCCGATCGGGCGGTAGCGCACGCCGCGCAGCGACAGCGGGATCAGCAGCGGGATCACGATCGCATTGAAGATGATCGCCGACAGGATCGCCGAATTTGGCGTGCCGAGCTGCATGATGTTGAGCACGTGCAGCGGCCCCTTGACGGTGCCGGCCGCGTAGGTGGAGATGAAGATCGCCGGCAGGATCGCGAAGTACTTGGCGACGTCGTTGGCGATTGAGAAGGTGGTCAGCGCGCCGCGCGTGATCAGCAGCTGCTTGCCGACCTCGACGATCTCGATCAGTTTCGTGGGGTTGGAGTCCAGGTCGACCATGTTCCCGGCCTCACGCGCGGCTTGGGTGCCCGTGTTCATGGCCACGCCGACGTCGGCCTGCGCCAGCGCGGGAGCGTCGTTGGTGCCGTCCCCTGTCATCGCGACCAGGCGCCCTGACGCCTGTTGCTCCTTGATCAGGGCGAGCTTGGCCTCAGGCGTGGCTTCGGCGAGGAAGTCGTCCACGCCCGACTCCTCGGCGATCTTCGCCGCGGTCAGGCGGTTGTCGCCGGTCACCATGACGGTGCGGATGCCCATCGCACGCAGCTGGTCGAAGCGCTCCTTCATGCCTTCTTTGATCGTGTCCTTGAGGTAGACCACGCCGAGCACCTGGCTGTCGCGTGCGACGGCGAGCGGCGTGCCGCCCTCGCGGCCGATCCGGTCGAGCTGGGCCTGCAGCTCGGGCGGCGCCTCGCCACCCTCCTTGCGCGAGAACTCGATCACCGCGTCGCCGGCGCCCTTGCGCAGTTGCTGCCCGCGCCAGTCGACGCCGCTCATCCGCGTCTGGGCGGTGAACGGGACGAAGGCCACGTCGGCGCCGGTCATATCGTGCTCGCGGATCCCGTACTGCTTGGCGAGCACGACGATCGAGCGTCCTTCAGGCGTCTCGTCGGCCAGCGAGGCCAGCTGCGCGACCTCGGCCAGTTCCGCCTCGGTCACCCCGGGCATCGGGATGAACTCCGACGCCTGGCGGTTGCCGAGCGTGATCGTCCCGGTCTTGTCGAGCAGCAGCACATCGATGTCGCCGGAGGCTTCAACGGCGCGGCCTGAGAGCGCGAGTACGTTGCGCCGGACGAGGCGGTCCATGCCGGCGATCCCGATCGCCGACAGCAGTGCGCCGATCGTCGTCGGGATCAGCGCCACCAGGAGTGCGATCAGCGTGGTCTCGGAGATCGGCGTGTGCGCGAACAGGCCGAACGGCCGCAGCGTCGCGACGACGATCATGAAGATCAGGGTCAGTCCGGCGAGCAGGATGTTGAGCGCGATCTCGTTGGGCGTCTTGCGCCGCTCGGCGCCCTCGACGAGCGCGATCATGCGGTCGAGGAACGACTTGCCGGGCTCCTGCGTGATCTCGACGACGATCCGGTCGGAGGTCACGCGCGTGCCGCCGGTGACGGCGCTGCGATCGCCGCCGGACTCGCGGATCACCGGCGCGGACTCGCCGGTGATCGCCGACTCGTCGACCGTCGCGATGCCCTCGATCACGGTGCCGTCGCCGGGGATCACCTCGCCCGCGACGACGACGACGATGTCGCCGCGCGAGAGCTCGGCTGCCGGACGGGTGCTGCCGTCCTGCATTGTCGCGATCGTCTCCTTGCGCATCGAGCGCAGGGTGTCGGCCTGGGCGCGCCCGCGCCCCTCGGCGAAGGCCTCGGCCATGTTGGCGAAGACGACGGTCAGCCAGAGCCAGATCGAGATCGCGAAGGTGAACCAGGAAGGCTCGTAGCCGCCGAGCGACTTGCCGCCGCCGAGCTGGATGAACCAGGTGATCGTCGTGATCACGGCGCCGATCTCGACGACGAACATCACCGGGTTGCGGATCTGCACGCGGGGGTCGAGCTTGGCGAAGCTGTCGAGCAGCGCCCGCGTGACGATGTCACGGCGGAACAGCGAGATCGCGCGCCGCTCGGAGGTTGCTGGTTGCGTCGACATCTTCTTACTTGCTCCCTGTGCGGCGGTCGAGGGCGAGGTTCAGCTCGAGCACGTTGACGCCCGGCTCCCCGAGGAACCCGAGGCTGCGCCCGGTCGTGTAGGTGGCGATCAGGCCGTCGACCGTGCTCAGCACGAGATGGCGGACGGCTGCGATGCGGTAGGCCTGGATCCTGGCATTGGCGACCGAGATGTTCGGATCCACGGACGACGCTGAGTCATCGACCGCGTCAACGGGAATCTGTCCGGCGCTCGTCACGGCCGGGTCATACGGCTGCTTGTTGGGGCCGATGTTCAGTGCCAGATAGGTCTGGATGTAGCCCTGGAAGGCCGTCAGCGTGGTCTTGCCGTTCGGGCCGAGGTTCGAGAAGGCGGTGCTGGCGTCGTTGTCGGAGGTGGATGATGGTCGCGTCTGGAAGTAGCGCGGGTCAGGCTGGGTTTGCGCAACGCCCTTGACCACCTCCTGCTTGCCGTTCTTACCGATCAGCGGCTCGTAGAACTGCTCACCGATCAGCGCCGAGCCGACGACGACGCCGTTCTTCTTGATCAGCGAACCGTTGGCCTTGCCCGGAAAGATCCCCTGGCTGACGCCCGTCACCAGCAGCGGGTAGCCGAGGCCGAGCAGGATCGTGAAGACGATCACCGAGAGAAAGCCGGTACGGAGGTCGCGAAGCATCAGAAAAGGCGTCCTGTTAGTGCCTGCACGATCGGGCCAAGTAGGATCGCCGGGAAGAAGGTGAGCGCACCGACGAGCAGGATCACGCCGAGCAACAGCACGACGAAGGTCGGGTTGTCGGTCCGCATCGTGCCGAGCCCAACGGGGCTCACCCGCTTGCCGGCGAGCGCACCGGCCACGGCAAGCGCGAAGAGGATCGGCGCGTAGCGCGCGAACAGCATCGTGAAACCACCGAGAAGGTCCGCAAACGTCACACCGTGCGAGCCAACGTTGCCGGCGGCCGGCTGGATGAAGCCGGTGTAGCCGGCAAACGCCGAACCGTTGTTGTTGGCCTGCGAGAGATAGGCGTAGATGCTCTCAGAGAACCCCTGCGGGCCCGTGTTGTACACCGAGGCCCGCCCGGCAGCGCTCGCCGTGGCCAGCGACGTCGAGAAGAGCGCCGCAAGCGGGGTGATCAGGATCCCGAGCGCGACCAGCTTGATCTCCTTCGCCTCGACCTTCTTGCCCAGGTATTCCGGCGTACGGCCGACCATCAGGCCGCCGATGAACACAGCAAGCAGGACGTAGAGCAGCATCGAGTAGAGGCCTGTGCCGACGCCGCCGAAGATCACCTCGCTCGCCGATAGGTTCGCCATCGGAATCGCGCCACCGAGACCCGTGAACGACTCGATCGAACTGTTCACCGCGCCGCAGGAGGTCACCGTGGTGACGACGTCGAAGATGGCGGAGCCGGCGATGCCGAGGCGCTGCTCCTTGCCCTCCAGGTTGCCACCGGTCGAGTTGGCGATCACCTGCGTGTGGATACCGGCGGCGCGCTGCGCCGGCGACCCGTGTGCCTCCGCCGCATAGGCGACCGTGACACCGCCGATGAACAGCACGAACATCGTCGCGAAGATCGCGATCCCCTGGCGACGCGAGCCGACCATCCGGCCATACATGAAGACGAGCGAGGCCGGGATAATCAGCACGAGCAGCATCTCGTAGTAGTTGGTGAAGCCGTTGGGGTTCTCGAACGGGTGCGCGGAGTTCGTGTTGAAGAAGCCGCCACCATTGGTGCCGAGCAGCTTGATCGCCTCCTGCGAAGCGACAGGCCCCAGCGCGATCGTCTGCGCGATGCCGCTGATGCCGTGCACCGAGACGTAGTGCCCAAGGTTCTGAATCGAGCCCTGCGAGACAAGCACGAGCGCGCTGACGAACGAGATCGGCACCAACACGTAGAGGATCGTCCTGGTGAAATCCTCGTAGAAGTTGCCAAGGCTCTTGCCGCTGCGGCCGATGATCCCGCGGATCAGCGCCACCGCCACGACGATGCCGACCGCCGCCGAGAGGAAGTTCTGCACGGCCAGCCCGAGCATCTGGCTGAAGTACGTCATCGTCGTCTCGCCGCCGTAGTACTGCCAGTTCGTGTTCGTCAGGAACGACGAGACCGTGTTGAACGTCACATCCCACGGAGCCGCATGGAACGTCACGCCGCCGTAGTTGTTCCACGGCTGGATCGTCTGGCTGCGCAGGATCACGTAGAGGATGAGCCAGCCCGCCAGCGAGAAGATGAGCAGGCTCTTCGCGTACGACTTCCAGTCCTGCTCGCGCTTGGGGTTGACGCCGAAGCAGCGGTAGAGCAGCCGTTCGAACCCGCCGAAGACCGGCGTCAAGAAGACGCGTTCGCCGGTGTAGACCTTGGCCATGTAGCGGCCGAGGAGCGGCGAAAGGATGATCAGCGCGGCGCAGAACGCGGCGATCTGCAGCCAGCCGTTGACCGTCATGGCCTAGAACTTCTCCCCGCGCACCAGCGCGTACATCAGGTAGATGCAGATCACAACCGAGACGACAAGACCGAAGAAGTCCGCGGCGCTCATGTGCGCGACGAAGTAGCCGAGCGTGGTCATACCCGGTCGATCGCCTCGATCATCAGGTAGAGCAAGGCGAACGCGACGATTCCGAGGACGATTGCGATGATGTCGCCAGGCATTTGGAACGAGCCTAGGACCGCCGCCGTGTAGGCCGCATCAAGAAGTGGGGTGGCCGCGTGGAGATTTCGTCAAGATCACGCGGTGCCCGAGATCCAGCTCGTCAAGATCACCCCGTGACCCAGGTTCAGGAGATCCAGATCAGCGGCGACACCATCAGGCTCGGCCAGCTGCTCAAGCTCAGCGGCATCGCCGAGTCCGGCGGCGACAGCAAGGCGCTCCTCTTCGCAGAGGTGGTGCGCGTGAACGGGGTCCCCGAGACTCGGCGCGGGCGCCAGCTGCACGACGGCGACCTCGTTGAGGCGCGCGGCGAGGCCGCGCGAGTAGCGGCCCGATGAGGCCCAGCTCGGCGATCGCCGGCGCGGTCGCCTGCGCGTCGATCCTCGGCTGGGCCGCGCTGGCGCGGGCGGACCAGCCGACGGGGACGCCGACGCCCTATGCGACCGCAACGCCAGCGGCGATGCCGACCGGGATCGTTGCCGGGCCGGACGGGAACCTGTGGTTTGTCGAGCCCGGTGCGGGTGTGGACAGGATTGGCTCGATCACGACCTCCGGAACGGGCGCTGACTATCCGGTGACGCTCGCTCCAGACTCAATTGCTTCGGGCGTCAGCGGGACGTCGTCGGCCGGTGCGCTGTGGTTTGTCGAGTCAAACACTGACATCGGCGAGCTCGAGAGCATCGCTCCGCCCGCTACAAAGCCCGCCCCCGAGGCAAGCGTCGGGAACCTGCCGAACGCGATTGCCGCGGACTCATCTGGAAACGTCTGGGTCACGATTCGTAACGAGGTCGTCAAGGTTGTGTCGCCGTATACCTCGCGCGACGACGTGCTGGACTACGCCCCGTCGGGCGGCTTTCCGACAGGCGCAAGTCCACGATCGATCACGGCCGGACCAGGCGTGGGAACGGATCAGACAATGTGGTTTGCCGTCATCGGGCCCGGGGTCGACTCGGTCGCGTCCGTCACCGAGGGCGGGGCTATCACGCTGTACCCGCTTCCGGATGCGCTCACCGGCACGCTCGGCAAGATCGTGCTCGCCCCCGACGGGAATCTCTGGCTTGGCCTGGTCGGCGCAGCCGGGAACCCTTCGTACGTCCTGCGCGTCACGCCAACCGGCACGATCACGCCTTTCAAGTTGCCGGCAACATCGACCGCCGATGCGGACGTCATCGCCGCCGGCCCCGACGGCGAACTATGGATGCCGGACAACGCCGACACCGATGGCGGCTTGACCGCCGTAACGACGTCCGGCACCTTCACCAGCTACGCCGGCATCCTGCCAACGAACGACACGTTCAGCTCGATCGTCAAGGATCCCGGCGGCGCCGACGCGCTGTGGCTGACCGATTCGACCGCCAGCGCGATCTACCGCGTGCCTCTCCAACCTCCGCCGACCACGACCACGCCCCCGCCGAGTACACCACCGGCGACCATCACGGCTGCGCCCCCGACGTTGACCGCGACGCTGGCGCCGATCTCGGCTGTGGCCAAGTCCGGAGCGACGCTCTCGGGCACGATCTCCGAGCCGACCGGCAGTCCCTCGACCACGGTCAGCTACCAGTTCCAGTACGGGACGAGCACCGACTACGGCTCAACGACGCCGTTGACCACCGCAACCGCCACGTCATCGGGCCTGAACGTGACTGCGCCACTGGGTGGCCTGACCCCGTACACGACCTACCACTACCGCCTCGTGGCGAGTGACTGCTCCGCCGCCCCGTGTCAGACGGTGAGCCCCGACCAGACGTTCACCACCGGCTCGACGCTCCAGCCGGCGCTGGACACCACCGTTGGCGTGAGCACGACCGCCGGGCGCGTGCTCGTCAAGCTGCGCGGAAAGCGCCACTTCGTGCGCCTTGCCGTCGGCGAGCTGATCCCGCTTGGCGCCACGATCGACGCGCGCCATGGCAGCGTGCTGATCCAGAGCGCTACCGCCCAAACGCCGGGCGAGTTGGCGAGCGGCGTCTTCTCGGGTGGGATCTTCGTCGTGACGCAGCCGGCGGGAGCAACCGTCACCGTGCTCGTGCTCGCAAGCAGCTTCAAGATCTGCCTCCCCAAGCCCAGCGCGCACGCCGCCGCGGCCGCGAGCAAGAAGAAGAAGAAGAAGACGACATCTCACAAGGTCGTCAACCAGGTGTTTGGCAACGCCCACGGACAGTTTTCGACGCGTGGGCATTACGCGACCGCCGCCGACCAGGGCACCGGCTGGCGGATTGCCGACCGCTGCGACGGCACGCAGGTCGCCGTGTCGAGCGGCCAGGTTGCGGTCACTGATTTCGTGCACCACCGAACGATCGTCGTGACGGCCGGCCATCACTACCTCGCGCACGCCCGCTGATCGACTGGACGTCGCGGACGCAGCCACTACACTCGCGAGGTCGTGACCGCGCCACCGCGCAACGGGCATAGCGACGCCGACGAGTCACCGACCGTACGTTCGGGCAGCGAGGTCAAGGCGCGCCTGGCGGCTGAGCGGGCGGGACGCGCATTCCTGGTCCTGCGCGATGGCGCCGAGCAGCAGCGGATCCTCGAGCTGGACAGCGATGCGCGGCCCCGCGTGACGCTCGGGCGTAGCGAGCGGGCCGACGTGGCGATCTCCTGGGACGGCGAGGTCTCGCGCCTGCATGCCGAGATCGAGTGCGTCGCGGGGGAGTGGATCGTCCAAGACGACGGACTTTCGAGTAACGGCACGTTCGTCAACGGCCAGCGGATCGCGGGTCGCCGCCGCCTGGCAGACGGCGACGCGATCAGGGTCGGCGCGACGGTGATGCTCTTCCGCAGCCCGCGCTCGGCGCCGGCGGCGACCTTGCGCGGATCGGTGGGGGTGACGCTCGAGCAGCTCAGCGACACCCAGCGCCGTGTGCTCGTGGCGTTGTGTCGGCCATACGGCGGCTCTCTGCATCTGGCTTCGCCCGCCAGCAACCAGCAGATCAGCGAAGAGCTTTACCTCAGCCTCGATGCGGTCAAGTCGAACCTGCGCACGATGTATCAGCTGTTCGGCGTCGCGCGCCTGCCGCAGAACCAGAAGCGCGCGCAGCTCGCCGAGCGAGCGATCACGTGGGGTTTGGTCGGGGTCGAGCGCTAGGCGGGCGGTCCGCAGCGATGCTGCGGCACGGTCTGCCGGCGGCGATGCTCGCGGTCGCGCTGCTCGGACTGCTGCTCGGCTTCGCGACATGGCACACGAGCGTTGGGCGCAACCTGGAGTTGCAGACGATCGACGCGCGCTTTGGTGTCCGCGGCACCCAGAAGCCGTGGCCGGGGGTCGTGATCGTAGGGATCGACGTCAAGACCCTCGAGACCTCGCTCTACGGGCGGTTTCCGTTCGCTCGCGTATGGGACGCGCGAATGATCGATCGGCTGCGCGAGGACGGCGCGAAGACGATCGCCTACGACCTGGTCTTCGACAGCGCAAGCGATCCGAAGGACGATCTGGCGTTGTACGACGCCGCCGCGCGCGCACACGGCCACCTCGTACTTGCCGCCACGGCTTCCGCGACCAACGGCAGCGGCGCCACGTTCGTGCTCGGGGGCGTCGCGCACCAGCAGGCCGTCGGCGCCAGCGTCGGCAGTGCGAATCTGAACGAGGACGCTGACGGGGCGGTGCGCCGCGTTCCGGATGCGGTCGAGGGTCTGCAGAGCTTCGCTGTCGCAGCAGCCCGCGACGCCGGCGCTCCGGCGAGCGCGCTGCGAGCCGACTTTAGCGGCGGCTCTCAGTGGATCGACTTTCCCGGTCCAGCCGGAACGGTCAAGACCTACTCCTTCTCCGACGTATTGTCCGGGCCGGTCAAGCCCGCCGCGCTGCGCGGACGGATCGTCGTCGTGGGCGCTACCGCGGGCGACCTGCAGGACGGGCACACGGTTGACAACGGAGCCTCCCAGCCGATGTCCGGCCCCGAGATCGAGGCCGACGCGATCGCGACACTGATGAGCGGTGCGCCGTTGCGATCGGCAGCTCCGCTGGTCAACTGGCTGCTCTTGATCGTCGCGGCGCTCCTGCTTCCACTGCTCGCGATGCGTCGCGTGCGCTGGCCGCGCCTCGTCTTCACGGGGCTCGCGGCGGCCGCGGCCCTGATCGTCGCAACCCAGCTCACATTCGATGGGGGCACCATCACCCTGCTCGTCCCGGTGCTCGTCACGCTGCTCGTGAGCGGCGCCGGAGCTGTGCTCATGCCGCTCGCCCTCGAGCGTCGGGAGCTGGCGGCTCTGCGCGATCGCTTTGCGCGCTTCGATCCGGCGGTGGTGGACGCGGTGCTCGCCGATCCCGCCATCGCGCTGCGCGCACGCGCGCTAGCGATCGGTCCCGAGTCGGTGATCGCCGGCTACCGGATCGTCTCGCTGATCGGTCGCGGCGGGATGGGTGTCGTCTACGAGACGCTCCAGCTGACGCTCGGGCGGCCGGTCGCGTTGAAGCTGATCGACCCGGCACGTGCCGACGACGAGGAGTTCCGCGCCCGTTTCGTGCGTGAGTCGCACGTCGCCGCGGCGCTCGAGCATCCGCATGTGATCCCGGTCTATGAGGCCCGCGAGGATGGAGGCCTGCTGTTCATCGCGATGCGCCTCGTGCGTGGGCCGAACCTCGCCGACCTGCTTGCCTCTGAGGCCCCGCTCACCCCCGTGCGGGCCGTGCGACTGCTCGTACAGATCGCGAGCGCAGTCGACGCCGCACACGCCAGCGGGCTCGTCCATCGCGACGTCAAGCCCGCAAACGTTCTGCTGCACCAGGGCGACCACGCTTACCTCACCGATTTCGGTGTCACCCGCGAGCTCGGCGACGACGGCCTGACCGGCGCCGGGGAACGCCTCGGCACCGTCGATTACATGGCCCCGGAGCAGTGTCGTGGCGAGCGCGTCGGGCCGGCCGCCGACATCTACTCCCTCGGCTGTGTGCTCTACGAGGCACTGACAGGACGCGTGCCCTACCCGGCGGCCAGCGAGGCCGAGCGGATTGCGGCGCACCTGCACGCAACGCCGCCGCACGCAGGCGAGCACTGGCCGGCGGTGCCGATCGCGCTCGACGCGGTGATCATTCAGGCACTCGAAAAGGACCCGCGCGAGCGCTTCATCTCGGCCGCCGCGTTCGCGACCGCGGCGAGCAGCGCCGTAGGCGTCGAGCCGGCTGCCGCGCCATCACCGCCGCAGTCGCGCCCGCCGCTCGACGTGGATCGCCCCACGCTCGCCTCGGGCTGAGCTTGCCGCGCGGCTCGCGCGGACGCGGGAGCCAATACGCTGGCGTTGATGCGTCAGCGCCTCGGAATCGTGCTGTTGAGCGTCGCTGGACTGGCCGGCTTTGTACTGCTCGCGCTGCCCGGCAGCGGCGCGCAGCAGATCGTCGGCACCGTCCTACTCGGCGGCATGTTGGTCGTCGTGATCGGTCTGATCCTGCTGCGACTGGGGCCCCAGAGCCAGCCGGATCGCGAACGCGAGGACCGAGCGCGCGAGGAGTTCGATCGCACGGGGGAGTGGCCCGCGGAGTAGCGCTCCACCCCGCAGCCGCGTCGCGACGCGACGGGCAAACACAGCCCGATCAGCTCCAGGGGCCGATCCCTCCAACGTGCTCCACGGTGATCCGCGAGACGATCCCCTGCGGCGGATCGGACATCGGTGGGAATTTGACCTCAGGGCCGAGGTAGACGTGCGCCAGCCGTTGCAGGAGCGCTGGTGCGCCGCCCTCCTCCAGACGCGCGTTGCCGCGGATCACCAGGTTCTCCTGCAAACCGATCGGGTTGACGGTGTCCGACGCGATCGACAGTGCCACCCGCGGGTCGGCGGCGATGTTGCGCAGCTTGACTTGTCGCCTGTCGAGGTGCCCGGCGACGATCTCATCGCCGTCGAGGCCGACCCAGATGATCGCGACGCGGGGACTGCCGTCGGGTGCGAGCGTGACGAGGTGCGCGAGCTTGCCAGACTCGATCAGCTCACGCGCGGCGGGGTTCAGCAGCGACATGGCAAGTCCTCTCGTTTGCACAGACGGGCACGATGTGCTGGCAAGCTAGCGCAGCCATGGTCGCGCTCAGGCGCTCGCGACCGCCCGGGCCGCTCGCGCCAGCGCCGCGGCCGCCGGCTCCGACGTATAGCCGAGCTCAGCGCGGGCGAGCGCGTCGTCAAAGCGCATCGGCCAGCGCGCAACGCGCACCTCATCGAGCACCAGCAGCTTCGGGTTGCGCTGGACGCGCGCGGCGATCCAGGCGGCGCCGTAGGCGACGGGCCAAGGCACGGCCAGCGTTGGAGCCCGCCGGCCGACCGCCTCGCAGATCGCGCCGAACACCTCGCGCATCGAGACGTTCTCTCCGCCCAGCAAGTAACGCTGCCCGACGCGCCCGTGCTCGAACGCGAGCAGATGCCCGCGCGCCACGTCCTCCACCGCGACGATGTTGAGTGCGCTGCGCGCGAGGTAGGCGCGGGCGCGTCCGCTCGCGACGTCCGCCACCATCTTGCCGGTCGGCGTGGGTCGCCGATCGCCCGGACCCACAGGCGTCGTCGGGTTGACGACCACGATGTTGGCGCCGCGCGCCGCGGCCTGGAGCGCCAGTCTCTCGCCGGCGAGCTTCGTGCGCTTGTAGGGGACCCGCAGCTCCCAGGCCGCCGGCATGTCGGCTTCAGTCGCCGCGCGCCCGGCGACCGGTCCGCACGTCGCAGACGACGCCGTGTGGACAACGCGTCGCGCGCCGGCCTCCTCGATCACGATCCTCGTGCCCTCGACGTTGACCCGCTCCATCGCGTCGGCGTCGGCACGCGAGTAGCTGTAGAGCGCCGCCAGGTGAAATACGGCGTCGCAGCCGACGAGCGCGCGGCGCAGAGCGGCGCGGTCGAGCAGGTCACCCTGCGCGAACTCGGTGCTCCCCGGCAGATCGACCGGGCTGACCCGGTCGAAGGCGCGCACCTGCACACCGGACTCCACGAGCGCAGCCACGACGTGCGATCCGATGAAGCCGGCAGCTCCGGTGACGAGCGCTCTCACCGCCGCAGTGCGCGAGCGCTACCCCGAGCCAGATCCCATCCCAGCCGCCCGACGGCGCCGCCCATGCGGTCAGCCCGGGCGACGACGTCTTCGAGCGCCACTGCGAAGCGGCGGATCTCGGCTTCCTCGACGACCAGCGCCGGCAGCGCCTTGACGACGTTCATCCGGTGTCCGGCTACCTGGCAGAAGATCTGATGACGCTGGAACAGCGGAACGACGATCAGCTGCGCTGCCAAGCCAGTCTGCGCGCGTTCGACGAGGCTCCAGACGGCCCGCCTGCGCAGACTCGCGGGTGTGCCGAGCTCGATCGCCCACATCAACCCCAGACCGCGTACGTCGCGCACGATCTCGTAGCGCTCGACCAGCGGCCG
>ODAK010001378.1_pt1 | contig 26715 bp, 49 predicted proteins | sample 1539591 | NCBI WGS metagenome assembly ODAK01 (sample SAMEA3539303, study PRJEB22396) | soil metagenome | biome: tundra; feature: field; material: soil | place: USA | collected 2010-05 | depth 0.15 m
TGGGTGGACCCGCTCGACCAGAGGCTATTGAGCGGTCACCGGTGGGACTGCGGGCGTGACCATGGGGCGGCCAGGCGCATAGGCAGCCTGAACGCGTGGCTCCATTTGCGGCATGGGATTCAGGAGCGCGGCTCCGGAGGTGGCGGCGGCGGGTGCGGGGAGGGCGCCTGCAAGCCTTTCGCGTGGCACTTCTATCGAGACGTCAGGGACCTCTCGCGACCCAATGGTCTCCTATTGGACCGGGATGCTAAGGAGGTTCGGTCCTCCGCTGAGGCGCTCTCGCTCATCGAGTGGGATACTAGCGTATGGCCCGATGAGGCGAGGTCGAGCGGGATCCTCGAGTCTGGAGTACCACGGAAGCCAGCGCCTGGGATGATCCGCTGGGTCGGCTATCGCGACTGCGGCGCGGGCGGCAACACGATAGGGGGCCACCGTCGCTACACGTTCGCGACCTGCGCTCGGTGTGGGCATGACATCTACGTCGACGTGTACCAGCCAGGCCGCCAGGCCCGTGGGCACATCTCAGGCCTTGGCTGCGGGGAGATGCCAGAGCCGTCGTGGATGGCTGGGCACGCGCCTCTCTACTGCGAAGAAGTCCTCTCCACGTCCGTGTATGCCCCGCAGCCATGCGTGCTTGCGGCCGGGGAGGAGATGCGTAGGTTCGAGGAGACATTGGGCGCGCGCTGGACCTGGTGGACGTCGGGCTACATCGGCGAGCCAGCCTACGCTGTCTTCTGCGGGGAGGACGGCGTGTTTGGACTAGGAATTATCCGCGAGACGGCCGGGCGACTCGCCTGCAATCTGACATGGGGAACGCCACGAGGGCTCCTCGCCATGCTCCCAAGCGTTGACGGCCCGTGGGAACTGCGCGGAGCGCTGACGCTGCTTGCGGGTGCCTCATGAGTTTTGCCACCCAATTCTTGATCATGACGGTCATCTTCGTCTGGGCCTGGGCCATGATGCTAGACGTGGGCCTGGTCGCCGTGTTCGCTCCATGGTTTGCCGCGATTCACATCGCGTGGATCCGTATCGCCGGGGCCCCAGCGCGCCTATTTGCCATTATGTTCACCATCTCCATTCTCGGCTGCACCCGGCCGCTGCGGCTCGACGCGGACCTCTCCGGTGACGTCAGCGCATCATCGGTCGTCCACTGCCGCGAGATCGAGAGCGACTCGGGGCGAGGATTGGTAGAGTGCTCGGACGGTGTCGATGGCGGCTACATCGACGTGCTAACGTTCGACCGGCTCGACGCTGGGGCCGGCATCTTGGTCCCCGTCAGCGACTCGGGCGCGAGCGGTGGCACACTCTACACGTCCGGGCGACGTGGTGCGCCCGACGAGATGGCGAGACGGGCCGGCCACATGCTCTGCCGGCGCGCGAGCGGGGAGACCGTCGATATGGGTGCCATCCCTGACGACGGGCGGTTCGACTTCTGCCTCGGGGCGGCCGACAACATGCCGATGGCTTGCGACTTCTGCTGGCGCGGCGAAGGAGGCAAACCGTGACCGACCCCCGAGAGCCACGCATCGACATCCATGCGCTCGCGAAGGAGTACCTCAAAGCGACCGTCTCGGGCTTCATGCCCTCGGACGTCGAGAACCTCGTGACGCTTCTCGCTCTAGTGGAGTACGAGGCAAAGCTCGATGCCATCTGCCTTGCCGCCAGGGAGGCAGAGCAGGCTGCAGCGGACTCGCCGCTATACGATCTTTCGCGGCATCCGTCGCGAGACGCTTTCGTGTTCGGGGCGACCAGGGCGGCGACCCGAATTCGCAAGATCAAGCCGGTCCCGTTGAAGCGAGGTGGAACGTGAAGCCCGAGCACCATGAACGACTCGAAGCGATGGTCTCGCCAAATCAACAGACATGGGACCTGAGCCCGAACGACGTCGAGGCCATCAAGGCGGTTCTGAAGGCTGTCGACGAACTATTTCTGGCGCTGAGCTCCATCGTCACTTCGCTGCCAACCTGCGACCGATGCCGGGCGCCAGCAACGAAGGCTTTCTCGCGCGGCTCGGCACGATTCTGCGACGAGCACGGCGTCCGACAATTTCCGAACGGGGTCGGGCCCTATGTAGGTGACGCGCCCGACTACCCACGCGCAAAGGCGATTCGGGAGGCGGCCATCCTTTTGGCTCGGTTGCGTGGCGAGGAGTGGTGCAGGCCGAGCATGGCATGGGCTGGTGCTGCCTGGAATGGCCAGGCGCAGACCGACCCGGTCGCGCCCAAGCCAATGGAGCCAACCTTGTGCGACCGACAGGCCGCCGCGCTCGGTCAGATGTGTCTCCTCAGCGAGAGGCCCGAGGCGCCACCGAAGATGCAGGCGCTCGCGCACGCCGGAGTCTGCGCCGCCCCCATCCATCATGATGGCGTCACGACCTGGGTTGGCACCATCAAGACCCCCGACTGCCTCACCTGCATGGATCGCGGTCGCGTATGGGAGGGTGACGACGGAGAGACGCAGACCTGCCCGATCTGCACGAAGTGGGGTGTGTGGCTTGTCGCGCACGACGCCCACGAGTGGGGCGAACCTGTTCGATGCATGACTCGCCGTCAGGCTGATGGTCTAGCTGCCTCATACAACGCCGGCAGTGTCTGGCGCGCCGAAGTGCGGGCGCTTCCGACTTCGGAGAATCCATGACGCCCAGGCAACGAGAGGTGCTCGACGCCATCCGGGAGCTTACGGCCGCACGTGGGGCCGCCCCCACCCTGCGCGAACTCGGCGCGCGGCTCGGGATCACTTCGACCAACGCCGTCAGCGACCACCTGAAATATCTCCAGATCCAAGGACTCCTCACGTGGGAGCCAGGCAAGTCTCGAACGCTGCGTGTCCTGGATGGGGCCGGGCGGCTCGCTCAGCCGCCATCGACTTCGTGTGTGTCGCCGGCGACGCTTGACGCTCGTGGCCGACTCTTGCGTCGCCGGATGGCCGAGCGGACACGCAAATCAGAGGACATGGTCACCCAACGCATCGCGGCATGGCTCGATGGTGTCGCCCTCATTCGCTTCGCCGACAACGAGGAGTCCAGGGCCCAATGGACGCAGGTCCTCGCCAACGAGATCCGGAATGGCGCTTGGCGTGAGGATGGGTCGCCACCATGATCGGCGCAGCTGCCTACGAGCGCCAGCTTCAGTGCGCCGCCTGCGGTCGGTGGCGGAGCTTTGTGGAATATTGCCCGCTTTGCGGTATGCGTGGCTATATCGCCGAGCGCATTGCGCTTTCGCCTGGTGTCACGCTTGCGCCTCTCTCGAGTCTTGGGGTCCACAGCGCGAGCCTAGGCAGGCTTCGTGCCGCGTTCCGAGAACTCGTCGAGGCGAGCTATTCGCTGCCTGTTCAGGTAAGCGCATGAGCGCATCCGAATTTTCTTCGCTTTCATCTTCACTTTCACGAAGTGAAGGTGCTAAGGACGGACTCGTGATTCGAATGCTCGAGGCCATCAGCGTGAGCGGCCTGCTCGCGCTCATCGTGGCGAGTCTCGTGCATGGGCGATGGGACGCGGCTTTCTACGCGGCGCTGGCGCTTCACGTCCTTGGGCGCGCGCGCCGGCGCCGGGTGAGACGTCGATGACGGCCGCGATGGGCGCAAGTGAGAAGGAGGTGCGGAGCGCGAGGCTTCTTCAGGTGCGCACGCAGTGGGCATTCTCGGAGTGCCTGAGGCTCGTCCGGACAGAGACTCCGGCGGCCATCGAGATCCGTGTCGCGAGTTCGTTGGACCCAGCCCGCAGTGCGGCGATGAACCGGAAGCTCGTCTGATGAGCGAAGCTGTCCTGCGGTCCCCATATCCGTACTTCGGCGGCAAACGTAAGGTCGCGCCCATTGTGTGGCGTGCGTTCGGTGACGTTCCCAACTACGTGGAGCCGTTCTTCGGCTCCGGCGCCGTACTGCTGGGCCGACCGCAGATCGGTAAGATCGAGACGATCAACGACATCAACGCGCACGTGTCGAACTTCTGGCGCGCCGTACGGGCCGAACCGGACGCCGTGGCCCGCTACGCGGACGGCGCCGTCAACGAAGCCGACTTGCACGCCCGGCACGCGTGGCTCGTCGCCGGCGCTCCGGCGCATCGTGAGCGCATGCTGAGCGAGCCGGACTACTTCGACGCGAAGATCGCTGGCTGGTGGGTGTGGGGTCTCTGCGCGTGGATCGGTCACGGGTGGTGCGAACCTGGCCGCAAGGCGTCGCGGCAAATTCCTGTCCTCTCTGTCGTAAACAGCGGCGGTGGCAACGGCGTCCATGCGTCGAGTGCGCGCCTGCCCGCGCTCGGGCATTCGGGCCGTGGCTCCCACAGCCCTGAAGCCGGCCCTCTCGCCGACTGGTTCGGCGATCTCCAAACAAGGCTCTCGCGGGTCCGCGTCGCATGCGGGGACTGGACGAGGGTCATCTCGGGCGCGGTCACTGGTGCCACGAATACGCGCGAAAACATGGGTATGATCCCGTGCGGAGTCTTTCTCGATCCACCGTACGAGGGCGAAGAAGGTGTCTACGTCGACGGGGGCGCGGTCGCCGGCGCCGTCCGCGAGTGGGCTCTCGCAAACGGCGACAGCCCTCGCCTGCGCATCGCTCTTTGCGGGTACGAAGGGGCTTCTATGCCATCGACCTGGCGTGAGCACGCCTGGAAGGCGGCTGGTGGCTACGGGAACCGAAACGGCGGAGAGGCCAACGAGAACGCTCGGCGTGAGCGCGTCTGGCTCTCTCCGCACTGCCTGCCGCTCGAGGACGTCCAGGTCGGCCTCTTCGGAGCCTCCCGATGAGCGCACTCGGATCCATGTACGACCCGACCGCTCTTCTCGCGGCCAGAGGCTACCGCATGAGCGCGACGGTCCGGATGATCCGACGCATCACGACAAAGAATGGAGTTGTGCTCGAGGTCGGGGCCCACGCCCGGATCGTTTCTGTCCGCGATGATGGCTGCCTTACGCTCGAGGGCCTCCGGGCAAACTCCAAAGGGGAGTGGACGCTGGGGGACCGAAAGATCGTAGGCCCGGTCTCACCGGACGCCTGCGAAGTCGTGAGGGCCCGATGCTGAAGTTTCTTGTGACAGGACCCGGCAAGGACGCTGTCACTCATGTGGTGGACGCGCCGACCGAGGACAGCCTGATCACGTTCGCTCGTAGGAAGTTCGGGGCGATCTCGTGGTTCTGTGAGACGACTCCTGAGGCGATTGAGAATTTCCAGGTCGGCCCTCTCGGGGTGCGGGAGCGGCCTATCGGTAGCGGAAGGACGGGACCATGGTCGGAGTGGGCGAAGTGACACAACCGGACGTTGACGCATTCGTGAGCGATCTCGTCGCCAAGCAGCGCGAGATTGACGCAAATCGTCGCGCCATGGCGAAGGAGATCGTCGACGGGCAACGGCTCGAGAGTTTGGACGACGCCAAGCGGTTCGCTCAGGCATGGATCGAGTCGGCTGCGCAGTTCTCGGACAACGCGGCGTATGCCACTGGTCGTTATGAGAAGGCTGAGGCGGAACTCGTCAGGGTCCAGCGCGATCATGGTCTCCGCGCGGCCGCCGAGACCGGCCCGCCACCCACGTCCGGCGAGCGCAGGGGCGCTAGCATGATGACTGGCAGCGACTGGCGGGTCAGCGCGACGATCTCCGCTGCGCTCGACGGGTACCGTCTTCAGGGCGAGGACAACGTCTCGGCTGTCGCTCGACTTCTGCGCGAGCTCGACCAGCTCAACGAACAAGTCGGCCACGTCCAGGGCCGATGCACGGAGCTTCTCGATGAGGCGCGCGCACGAAGGTGGTTCGAGAAGGCGTCGCCGGGCCTCCGCCACATCCTCGGTCACGTCGTGCACGAACGCTCTCGCCAGGACGATCGCTGGGGCGACTGCTCGGCCCCCGGGCGCGTGCGGGTGAAGGACGGCACGGGCGGCCAAGAGATGGAGGTCCTTCGAGATTCGTTCCGTACCGTCGTCGACGACGCCGCGAAACAAGGCTCCGACACGTGGGCCATGATTCTCGCCGAGGAGGTCGCCGAGGTCATGGCGGAGACCGACCCGAAGAGGATCAGGGCCGAGCTCGTGCAGGTCGCAGCCGTTTCTGTTTTGTGGATCGAGATGATCGACCGGCGCGCGGCCTCCGAGACGCTCGCGCCACCCCCGATGCTACCGGGCTGGACGTGCGACGCCCCTGGCTGCCTCGTGTTCAATGGGGAAGCCAAGGAAACTCTGACGGCATGCCGATGCTGCGGTCTTCCGCGCCCGCCGGCAGAATGGATCTGCGACACGTGCCACGCACCGACCTCGCAAGCCAGCGAGACATGCCGCACATGTGGGGCTCCGAACGTGAGGCACCCATGAACCAAGTGCTCGAGACGATCTCGCGACCGGACCCCTACCGGCACCCGCTTTTGCGCGTCCAGTGCGGCAACTGCTCTCGCAAATACGTGACCACGAGCCCTGCATGGAACGTCTCTCGGATGGAGAGGTGTATCGCGTGCCGTCGAGGGGACGGATGGGATGCGAAGGCCGCGGAGCAACGCGTTTGCGCTGGGTTCGATGGGGCTTGCCAGAGGAACGCGGAGGCGCCGGCGTCGGCGTTTCGGAAGTCGGTCATCGCCACGCGACGCGGGCGGCCGTGGCGATGTGCGTGCTGCGCGACACGGCGGGCCAGGAGCCTGCCTAAGGAGAGAGCCGCATGACGACGATCAGAGAGCAGGTAATCGAGTTCCATAAGGCCTTCGATCAGCCGATCGTCGAGCGACCGAGCGTCCCGGGCGACGATCGCGTGCGCCTCCGCGCGCGCCTCGTCGCCGAGGAGTTCTTCGAGATGGTCGCGTCGATGTTCGATCAAGCGACGTCAACGACGAACATGCCGCTCAAGGGGCTTCTCCTGGAGTCCAAGGCTCGCGTCGACCTATTCATTCGTCACGCTCGCGTGGTGGTCGACCTACCTGAGCTTGCCGACGCCTTCGCGGACCTCGACTACGTGGTCGAGGGTAGCCGGATCGAGTTCGGGATCGACGGCGCGCCCATCGCGGCCGAGGTGCACCGTTCGAACATGGCCAAGGTCGGCGGTGCGACGGCGCCGGACGGGAAAAAGATGAAACCTCCCGGGTGGGTTGGCCCCGACATCGAGGGGTGCCTGAAGGCACAAGGGTGGAAGCCATGAGCGACTACTACGACGATTGCGAGCCTGTCGCCGTCCAAGACGAAGATTGGCGGACGGCACGCAAATCTCACCGATGCAGCGCGTGCGGTGAGACCGTTGCGCCTGGCCATCGCTACCACCGGACGGCCATCCTGTTCGACGGTCGCTGGGAGGCCACTGTCCGCTGCGCCCGATGCGAGTCTATCCACGCGCACCTCAGCGCCAGGATTGGCCGTGAGGGTGCCGACGAGGAATTCTGTAACGCGACACTGAGTTGCGGTCACGAGTACCGCGAGCGCTGGGGCGAGGACCCGCCGCCGGAGATTTCAGCGCTGGCATTCTGGCGGCCTGGCGATCCGCTCCCGTCGGTGTAGCCATGAGGATTTACCTCGCAGGCTCAAGCCTCGAAGCGTGGACTGTCGAGCGCTACCTCATAGGACTCCGTGCCGCCAGGTTCGAGATCTGCCACGAGTGGCCGGCGTCCGTCATCGCCTCGTCGGTGCCTGATGGCAAGTTGCCAGAGGCCGATCGCGTCCGTATCGCTGGCGACTGCCTGCGAGGCGTACTTGCGTGCGACCTCTTCTGGCTGCTCGTGCCATCCACCCCATCGACCGGCGCATGGGTAGAGCTTGGGGCGGCCGCAATGCGGGCTCCGCGGCCATTCATGGTCTTCTCTGGCGAGTGGAGGCGGAGCCTTTTTACGTCGGTCGCTGACGAGCGCTTCGACACGCATGACGAGGCCTACGATCGAATCTGGCACGCGACGAGCGCTGGGCGCATCAATAGGTCGGCGTGATCCAGGAGGCCGCCATCGCGCTCGCCGTCGACGCGCTGCTCGAAGCCGATGGGGCCGAGATCTTCCATGAAGTCTCGCTCGAGTACCAGCTCCGCAGTCGCCATGTGATCGGCGATGGCCGGGCGGATCACGTTTTCATCCGCGACGGCGCGCGCCTTGGCGTCGTCGAATGCAAGACCACTCTCTCTTGGGAGCTCTTCGCGCAAGCCGCGCGGTGGCGCGACTACACGCACGAAACATGGATCGCCGTTCCGTTCGCACGAATGGGCGAGGGGAGGCACGAGGCCTTTCAGATCGCCTCGAAGCACTACGGATTCGGGGTCATCGAGGTGGACGACGGTGGCGCCAAGATCAAACGGCAGGCCGTCCTTCGTGACAGTATCGACCCGGCCCTCATGGTCTCACTGAGGCCCGAGCACAAGACGGCGGCCGCTGCGGGAACGAACCGCGGTGGCCAGTACACGACGTTCAAAGAGACCGGGGCCAAGCTCGCTGCTTACGTGATGGAGCACCCTGGCGCGAAGCTCGCCGAGGCGGTCGGCGCCATCACGCACCACTATGGATCGAAGGCGAGTGCGCAAGGGGCGATGCTGAAGATGATCAAGAAGGGCCTCGTGCCCGGCGTCCACATCGGATGGCGGCAAGGGCTCTACGCGACGAAGGCGATGGCTTTGCATGGGCATGCGCCGGTCGAGCCAGAACAAGGAGACGAGGTATGAGTTCAACCCGCGGAGGCGACCGACTTGACCCGTCTCACATGTTCACGACCCCCGCCTGGGCTGTCGACGCGGTCTTGCCACACCTGCCTCTCGCCGGCGTAGTCGTCGATGCTGGGTGCGGGGAGGGAGCGATCCTCTCGCGTGTCGCGGCCCGCGGGGCCTCCGGCTACCTCGTCGGCGTCGAGTGTGACGTGGGGCGCGCGGCTACGGCAGAGACGCGCGTTAGGGAGGCTGCCCGCAATCAGTCACCCGTGCGAATCTGTGATGGCGACTGGCTGACGTTCAAGAATATCGGGCGCGTCGACCTCTGTATTTTCAACCCTCCATTTGGTCTTGCCGAGGAGTTCATCGAGCACGCCTGCGAGCTCACGGCCCCAACCAACGGGACCGTGGCGGCTCTCCTCCGGTTCAATTGGGGCATCCCAGCCTGCCGTGAGGCGATCTCGAAAAGGCACCCGTTCGATCTCGGATTCCTTCGGCGGCGATGCGACTTCGTGGCCAGCCTGAAGTGCGGCGCGACACCGCGGTGCGCGTGGAAAACGATGCAGCCAATCGATGCGGCGAGGCCGAAAGGCTGCCCCGGCTGCGGCGGCAAGATCCTCGTCGTCACTACAGACTCTAGCGACTACGCTTGGCATTTGATTGGACCCGGTCGCGGCGGTCGATTCTTTGCGCTCGACATCCCCGAGCGCGCCGCCTCCGCCATCTCCATCACCGACGCAATGGGAGGACGGTGATGGGCTGCACAAGCGCTGGGGCGCGCAGGGAGCACTGGCGAGCCGTCAACGCGCGGCGCCGGAAGAGGGCCACATGAAAGAGCGCGGCATCATCATGACCGGCGAGAGTGTCCTTGGGATCCTCGCCGGACGGAAGACGCAGACGAGGCGCGTCGTTCAAGACCAGGCGCTCATCATATCCGGTGGGACCGTGCGCGGTTCGCGCTTCGGCGACGTTGGCGACCGCCTCTATGTGCGCGAGGCGTTTGCCGAGAACTACTTCGGTGACGCGCAGCCAGGGACACTGAAGCATGGGTACAAGGCAAACTACGACGAGGCGCGATCGAGGATCGCGGACGTGGTCCCTGAGCCGCGCTGGACGTCACCGCTCTTCATGCCTCGCGCGCTGAGCCGCGTCACGATCGAGATCGTCGCTGTCAGGATCGAGCGCCTCCGTGACATCACCGAGGCCGACGCGATCGCCGAAGGCGTCCGGAAGCAGGCCGACGCGATCGCCGAAGGCGTCTGGAAGCACTCGCTCGGGCAGTGGTGGTGCGGTGCGCCCCACAAGATCAAAGGCACGCCCATGGCGCTTCCGACCGCCATAGAGGCCTATGCGAGCCTCTGGGACCACATGAACGGCAAACGCGACGGAGGTATCCATGCCTGGGCGAAGTCGCCATGGGTATGGGTACTAACGTTCTCACGAATCACTGAAACAGCTTGAAAGGATTGATCGTCATGTCAGAAATCGAAGCAACGACCACGCACGAGACCCCGGCACCCATCACGAACGGCGTGGTGGAAGGCCAACCGCTTTCGAGGCTCAGGCGTCAGACCCGCGCGAGCGCACCGAATGGCGTCGCCACCACGGACCATGCCGAACGGCTTGCGACTCGTGAGCTCATCCAGCAAGTGGCGGATGGAGAGTCGATGCTGCGGGAGCGCCGGGCGGAGATTCAAGCGGAGTTGGAGGAGATCGACGCCAAGCTCCAGCCGACGGCCCAGGCCACTACGGCTCCTGTCGCCACCCGCGGCCGCGCCACGGCACTTCGTGGCCATCTCCAGACCCCCGAGCACGACGAGGACGGTGTGGTGACACAATCGCCGACGCGGGCCGGCAAGCCCGGCGTCCCCCGAGCCAGGAAGGCCTCCGCTCGTCTCCCACGCCGGTCGATCGAGCAGATCGACGAGGTCGTCGCCCAGGTCGTGGCGCTCGTGAAGACGTCGCCAAAAGGTCTCCGCGCCGAGGAGATCCGGGAGACCCTCAAGCTCCAGGCGAAGGAGCTACCGCGCGTTCTGAAGCAAGGCCTCGCGACGAAGGCCCTGAAGAAGACCGGCCAGAAGCGCGCCACGGTCTACCAAGCGCGAGCCGGTAAGTGATCGAGCTCGCGCAGGTGGCCTACGAGGCCTACAGCAGGTTCACCGGCGGCAAGACGTTCGACGGGCGCGACATGCCTATGTGGGCCGGCCTGACCGACACGATCCGGGACGCCTGGCGCGCCGCCATCTACGCGGTCATCGGTGACGACGGGAAGTAGCTCCGCCGGTCTGCCTCGCTCTCGGACGCGGGTCCGGAAGCGGGGCGGTTCGTCGGGACGCGCGGATTACTAGCGGGCACAATGTGAGAGCAAAGAGAAGCGGGGCAGCATTTTCACTTCGTAGAAGTGAATGGCGTGAAGTAATAGGATCCTCTTGTGGATCGCGACTACCTCGCGTGCCACGCCGGCAAGATAGGTCACTCGAGCATGACGGACCACCCGTCCTTGGTAGGTGCTCGGGTGACGCCTCTTGGCGGCTAGTAGAGCAGGCGGCATCGTCCGTCGAGAGTGGCGCAGAGCGATGAAGGAACGTCGAGGAAAGCCTTACGCGTGCGTAGACGTGGACGTCCCAACACACCGGCGGTTCCAGTCGAATTCGGACCCAGCCGGCGCGTTCGGCCTCTGGACGGCTATGCTCTGTTACGCCCGCGAGCAAGAGACGGACGGCCTTGTACCGAAGCGGTACGCGGAGTCGCTTTGGGGAGACCGGAGGAATCCAAAGAGGCTGAAGGAGATGTGCGCCAACGACCTACTGGCGGATCGTGGGGCGGACTACGAGATCCTTAGGTACGCGCCGCGCAATCAGACCAAGGCCATGATCACCCAGGCCAAGGGCCAGGCGCGGGATCGGATGGCTGAACTCCGGAAGAAAAGACCCCAGAGTTCGGGCGAAGTTCGGGCGAACAAGACGGCTTGTTCGGGCGAACAAGCGGCGAACGAACGCAGAACAAACGCGTTTGTTCCTACCTCTATCTCTCCTCCCCTCTCCGGTCCCATCTCCTTGGTTACTGAGATCGAGAGTGATCCAGTGATCGCTGGGGCCGACAGCGGTCCCGACGAGGCCCCGTCGGAGGTCCGCCTCTCGGTTCGGCCCAAGACCTTCGCTGAGACCACGGACGACGGGCTGTCGTCGATGGGGATCGACAACTGGCGTTCCGGGATCCGGAGCGTGACGGGGGCCAGCTTTTTCCCGGATCCGCGCGGAGCGGACCGCCTTGAGTTGATCGCATGCCTGCGGGCCGTGAAGCCAGAGGGGGCCGATCCGAGCACGTGGCCGTTCGACGAAGGCGCGGCTTACGCGAGAGCCAAGGCGGGAGGGGCGCTCTCGGCGCACTGGTACTGCGAGTGGGTCGGCTCAGGTCGCGGAAGGCGCGGGCTCACAGGCTCGCTAGCGAAGGTCGTGTCCCAGTACGACGGCGAACAGAGGCTCTGGAACACGGAGGGACTCGCGAAATGAGCACAAGTGCGCACGCGGATGGCGAGACGGCGGCTCCGATCGGAGAGTCGATCGCCGAGATGATGGGTCGGCTTCGTCCGACCCCGGAGATGTTCGCCAGGGCGGAGGCGGAAGAACGGCGCGCGAAGGCCGACGTGGAGCGACGAGCGGATGCGGATCGCGCTCGGGCCGTGGCGGCGTCCATCGCGACCCTGCCAGGCCGCTACCGCGATCTGATGCTCGGCGGCCCGGAGCTCGCTGCGCGGATCGTCTCACGGACCGCCATTGCCGCCACGCACCGGGCGGTAGACGCCACTCAGGTCGTCTGGACGGGTCTAAGCGGGTCCGGGAAGACATCGCTTGCCTGCGCGGCAGCCAGGGCCCGTATCGAGGCGAACGGCGGCGGGTCGGTCATGTTCGTGCGCGCTGGTCAGTTGGCGACGGCGAGCCGGTACCACGCGCTCGGGCAAGGCGCCCCGAGGGTCATACAGGATGCCATTTCGGTCGACCTGCTGGTGCTCGACGAGCTCGGTGGCGACACGCGGGTCAGCCAGTGGCAGGACGTCGACGATGTCATCTTCGCTCGATACGAGCAGGGGCGCCCGCTGTGGATCACGACGTGGATGAGTCCGGACGAGATGGCGAAGAAGTACAGCGAGGGACTGGCGCGTCGCGTCTTCGAGCGTGCCGTGACCGTCGCCTGCGGTGGCACGAAGTGACGGCGGTCAACGGGGACATCGCGCCGACAGTGCGGCTGCTCAAGGGAACGACGAACGAGCCGCCACACGACCTCGGAGCCGAAGCGGCAGTCGTCTCGGCTGTCATTCTCGACAAGGGGGCGATCGACCTGGTCGAGGACATCTTGACGGCCGACCACTTTTTCTCGGAGTCGCACCAGCGGATCTACTTGGCCGTCCAGGCGGTCAGGGACGCGGGTCGGCCGGTCGATGTCGTGACCGTGGCGACGTGGCTACGCGATCGCGATCGGCTCGCCCAGGTCGGCGGCATGGCTTACATGACCGAGGTTCTGAATGCGGCTCCGGCCGTCGTGAACGTCAGGGCGTACGCCGAGATCGTGGTCGACAAGGCAATGGCGCGGAAGTTGATCGCGATGTGTCAGAAGTACGTCGCGATCGGATATGGCGACTACGGTTCGGCGGTAGAGTACGTTGGAGATGTGGCGCGAGACGTCAACGAGATCGCGATGTCCAGCGATCGGTCGACGTCGAGTCCGATAGGAGCCATCATCGCGGACAACGTTCGCGCCGCGCTGGCTGTTGCCAACAGCAGCACGGGGCTCATGGGTCTGTCGACGGGCCTCGACCGGTACGACCGAATGACGTCTGGCCTGCGCAAGGGGGAGCTCACGATCGTTGCGGCCCGCCCTGGCATGGGCAAAACGAGCCTTGTTTTGCAGATGGCGATCGCCGCAGCCAGGACCGAACCGGCTGATGGTCGTCGTAGCTACGTTGGCTTCTTCTCTCTCGAGATGCCGCGCGAGCAGATTGGTGCGCGCGCACTATGTTGTCTTGGAAAAGTAGACGTGAGCCGGTTCCGAACGGGTCTGCTTTCGCCGACCGATTGGACAAAGCTGAACGAGGCCGCGTCGATCCTCCACGACCTACCGCTCCACGTAGACGACCAGGCGTCCATGTCGATCGTGCAATTTCGCGCCAAGGCGCGACGCATGAAGACGGCGGCGGAGTTGGACGGAGACGAGCTAGCTCTTATCGCAGTGGACTACCTGCAACTCATGAACGGAAGCGGCGAGCAATCTCGTGAGCAGGAGATTAGCATGATCTCGCGCGGGCTGAAGCAACTAGCCAAAGAGCTAGAGATTCCGATCATTGCGTTGTCCCAATTGAATCGAGCAGTCGAAACGCGCGGCGAAAAGAAGAAGAGGCCTCTGCTGTCAGATCTACGCGAGTGCATCGCTGGCGATCAGATCGTCGTCGACGCCATGACCGGCGACCGAGTGACGATGCGCGAGATCGCCGCGGGCCGGCCGACGACCGTTTTCGGTCTCGGCACGGACCTCAAGATCCGGTGCGCGCCCGTCGCTGAGGCCTGGTCGACCGGCGTGAAACCGATCCTGAAAGTGACGACGGCGAGCGGCCGAACGCTTCGCTGCACAGCGAATCACCCGGTCCGGACGATCCACGGGTGGACGCGCATCGAGGACCTCGCGCCAGGCGATCGTCTCGCGGCTCCCAGAGAGACGGGCGGACCTATTGTCGCGGAGAACCCGCTTGCGCCCGACGAGCTTCGTTTGCTCGGATATCTCATCTGCGACGGGCACTACGGTCGGCACCGCTCCGTCGGCTACGTGAAGGGCGACTCAGTTCTCGTCGCGGATGTCCGACGAATCGCGTTCGAATTGTTCGGCATAAGCGCGAAGGAGCACCGATGCCAGGGCATCGCCGAGCAAGTGGAGCTGACCGCGCCGCGCACTGGGCCCGGAGGCAACCCACTGATCGAGTGGCTGAAGAAGCTCGGCATCCACGGGCAGATCAAGACGGCCAAGCGCTGCCCGCCCAGTGTGTTCCGGTGCGACAACCGCATGCTAGGCATCTTCCTCGGTCACCTATGGGCTGGTGACGGCTCTGTGGTCCCAAAGAGGGGCGGCGCTGGGTGGGTGCTCAAGTTCACGTCGACCAGTATGGGCCTCCTCGACGAGGTCCACGGGATGCTGACGCGGCTCGGCGTCGTCGCCGCCCGCGGCAAACGCGAGCGCAATTCGAAGTCGACGGTCGACATCAGCACGATCTCGATCGCCGAAGCGGACGCCATCCTTCGGTTCGCGGATGTCGTCGAGATGCCAGGCATCAAGGGCGAGAAGCTCAAGATGGCCGTCGTGTGGTGCATGCAAGCCGGCCGGAACGCGCGGCTCGACCGACTACCCATCGAGGTCACAAGCCAAGTAGAAGAAGCAAAGCAGGCCGCCGGGATGTCTTGGCGAGACCTAGGCTACCGGTGCCAAGGCAAAGAGATGTGCCGACAAGATCTGGACCGTGTGGCAGGGAGGCTTGCGCGCACAGACTTCGCGGAGCTCTCCGATAGCGATGTGCTCTGGGATGCCGTGGACACAATTATCCCCGATGGGGAGGCCGAGACATTCGACCTACGCGTCCCAGGGCTTGGGAACTTCGTCGTCGGGAACGTCTTTGCCCACAACAGCGGCGCCATCGAGCAGGACGCCGACAACATTTGTTTCATCTACCGCGACGACTACTACGACAAGGATTCATCGGACCGAGGTGTCGCCGAGCTCATCATCGCCAAACAGCGCAATGGCCCGACCGACACCGTCAAGGTCAGGTTCGACGCGCAGTACACGCGCTTCGACAATCTGCCTGACGGCGACGGATACGACAGCGAAAGCAGGTACCCTTGAGTTCCCGCCATACCCATCCCGAGGTCCTCGCGAAGCGGCTCCGGGCGATCCGTGCGCTCCTCCAGGCCTCCACCGTGAATCTCGATCACGTGGATCGCCATGGCTCGATCGAGCAGCATGTCTCCGCGGTTGCCGCGCTTCTCGAAGCCGCAACGATGCTCGAGGCGGTCATCTCGGTACATCCGAAAGAGGAACGGCTAGCGTGGGACCGGTTCTACGCGGCGTCGCTGACAGCCAAAGATCGAGACCCAGTCACGCTGCAGGTGACCGCGGAGGATGCGGCTGATCGAGCCATCGCGTCACGCCGCGAGCGGTTCGGTGGCGGTCCGCTCGAGACCGAGTCGGACAAGAAAGAGGCAGCAGAGTGACCTACCGACAGCGCCTCCTCGCCAATCGCCTCGCCACCGAGCACGCTCACGACGTCGCTTCGTTGAAGCGCGCCCAGCTCGACCTCATCGACAGTTTTATCGATGAGGACGCCGCGAGCTCGGCGGAGCAAGGATCGCCATCGCCATACGTCGTGCCGTGTTACGCATGCGGATGCGCGGCGCGGAGGCGTGACGGCGAGCCTTCGCTATGCGTGGACTGCCAGCCGAAACCGGAGGCCCACGGGGGACCGCAGGCGCCGGCTCCCGTCTTTGCTCCTGGATTCAACCTCGGCGCGATCACGCCGCCAGATGGGTGGCCGTACTGCGAAGATGTGCGACGGAACTTTGATCTCCGACTGAATTGCCTGGCATCGTCGTTCGCGATCATCAACGTGCGAACGAACGCGGTGATCGTGAACCCAGAACTGGCCGCGCGTGCTGGAAGGCCGGCCGGGACGCTGATCGAGACGCCGTACGGAAGCCACGTAGTTCAGACCGATATCAACTTGACTGGCGACGCAATGGCTCTGCACTGGACGCAGCTCGAATGAGGCCCATCGTCGTCGACATCCCAGGTCTACATCTAGTCTCCGAGGCCAACCGTGCGAGCCACGAGCACTGGCGCGTACGCCAGAAGCGGGCGAAGGCGCAGCGCGCGTGCGTCGGCCTTCATGTCCGTGCGTGCTTCGGCGGAAGCAACATCACGCTACCGCTAAAGGTCACGATTTTTAGAATCGGCCCGCGACGTCTGGACTGGGACAACGCCGTCGGGAGTGCAAAGCACACGATCGACGCGGTCGCCAAAGAGCTCGGCGTCAACGACAACGACCCGCGCATCTCGTGGGACGTACAGCAGGAAAAGGGGCCCTACGCGGTCAGGATTCGGATTGAGGCGGCGTAATGAGTAAGCGAACGATCGAGATCGGACGGACGCCACTGCCGGATCAGGGCCAGCAACGATTCCGAGTTTTCGTCGACGACGTGCTGGTCGGGGAGATCGATGGCGAGAATGGCGAGGCCGTATCATTGCCAGATCGACCGTGGAAGCACATGCGTCTTGTGCGAGTAAATCCGTGACCTGGAGCACAACGCTATACGCTCAGGTCAAGCAGGAGTTCCGGGACGCGCATCGCATGAGGGGCGCGCACGAGCCAAGAGACGAGGAAGAGCGGGAGCCACTCGGGCCTCGCGTGGAGACGGTCGAGACGACTGGACGACGCCGGCGGATCGTCGGCAGGAGGACGTAAGTGGCCATGAGCGCCATCCTAGGCATCCACCGTCGCGTCCGCGGCCGCACCGTCTACCAGGTGCAATGCTCCGGATGCTTGCGCAAGTACGTGACCGCGTCGCCTCGCGTCACCATCGTGAAGCGTGCCCACTGCATCGAGTGTAGGCCCGGAAACAACCAGTACACGGCGGCTTGCTACCCAGCCTCAGCGGGCCCGGCCTTCACTTCGTGGGAGTGAAATTCGCCACGGTGTGGCATTTTTCCGCTAGCTTCAGAGCGGGCTGGGCGCTAAATCCTCTGCTACGTGCGGGCGGGCCCCGCACCGGAAAGAATTGGCGTCATGGGTGATCCGCAAAGCGACGGTCGTCTGCGTCGCTGGTACACAAGTCCAGAGCTCGCGCTCTTGTGGGGCTGCTCCCCGAATACGGCGAGGGCAAGGCTCCGTGCCCTGAACCGCCAGCGCGGAGGGAGGCTCGTCGAGGAGCGGCCGGGGCTGAAGCGGAGCCATCTGCGCGTGTGGGGCGGGGTGCTCGAGGAGGCGTTCCCAGGAAGCCTGACGCGGCGTGCGCCGGAGGGGCTTCGGGAGATCCGGCAGCTACGGGCGGAGCTTGACGAACTTCGGGCTCAGGTTGATCTGAACGACGAGTGGCGGGACCAGTTCTCGAAGGCTAGGACGGCGTGAATGAATTTCACTTCGCGCAAGTGAATTAGGCTTGCATTGCTATTATGATTGAGACAAGTATTCCGGAACAAGGATGATGGTGACCGGATGATTCGTGTCTACCGATACGGTGTGGCTTCACCACACGACGGGGCCGACCTTGTGTATGCCCAGATGCGCGGTGCGCACGCGTATCGCAATACTCTAATAGAGATCGAGCGAGGCAGGCGCGGCGCGCTACGCGATCTCGAGAGCGCAGAGGTGCGCGGCCTGACCGCGGAGGTTGCCGCCGCGGACGAGGCGTGTCAGGCGATCGGGTCGACCATCAAGGTCGCTCGCGCAGAGAGTCGCAAGCGAAGCGAGAGGAAGGTCGACCTGGAGCGCCTTGCCGAGGCTCGCTCCGTAAAGCGCGCCATAACCGGTCGCCTTTACGAGGCACGGCGCAACCATATGCTGGCGACGCGCAGCGCGGTAGACATCGTGAACGAGCTGGCAAAGTGCCTCCTGAAGAGCGCCCGCGAGCACTGTGGCGTCTACTGGGGCACATACCTCCTCGCCGAGGAGGCTATGGGCGCCTCGTCATCCGCTCCGCTTTTTGGCAAGGACGGAATCACCCAGAACGACCCGAAATTCATCCGATGGACCGGCGACGGCGCGGTGCGCGTGCAGATCCAGAAGGGTGCATCCGTGGCTGCTGTGCGCGCCGACGCGGAGCACTCGCAACTTCAGATCCGAGAGCCTACCGGAGCTTGGTCGCACCCGACCCGCTCCGAGCGGCGACGGCTGGCGAAGCGAGGCGAGGTCCGGATTCGCGTTGGGTCCGAGCCGAATGGTAAGCCGGTCTGGGCTGCATGGCGACTCGACATGCACAGGCCTCTACCAGAGGAAGCCAGGATCAAGGAGGCGACGATCCATGTACGCCAGCGCGGCGCTCACTCGGAGTGGTCACTCCTCGTGACCGTGGATGTTCCTCCAGCAGCCGTGGTGCCGTCGGAGTCGCGTGGCGAGGCTGTTGGCGTCGATGTCGGGTGGCGCCTCATCGACGGCTGCATTCGTGTCGCCGTGTGCATGGGCGCAGGCGGCGCGGTCACTGAGCTACGGCTCGATGCGCCTACGATCCGCCTACTCCGTTCGAGCGAAGCGCTTCGTAGCAAGCGTGACGAGCGGTTCAACGCAGCGAAGGCGCGCATACGGAAGGCCGCCGCCGAACCAGTGGCTCCCGAGTGGCTTCGCGAGAGTGGTAAGACCATGCATGCGTGGCGGTCGCCTCAGCGCCTCGCCCAGCTGCACGCGCGCTGGGCGGAAGAGCGATTCTCCGGAGACGACATGGTGTTCGGACGTCTCGAGGCATGGTGGTGGACGGACCGTCATCTCTGGTCGACCGAAGCTCAGGCGAGCCTACAAGGCCATCGTCGCCGCAAAGACATCTACCGCGTGTTCGCGGCAAAACTAGCCGCGCGCTATGACGTGATCGTGCTCGAGAAGTTCGATCTCCGCAAGGTGGCTCGGACCGAGGAAACTGGTGAGGAGACGCCGGCCGGAGACAACGATACGTCGAGATCGAATCGACAACTAGCCTCGGTAAGCGAGTTCCGCGCCTGCCTCCTGGACGCAGCTCGCTCACGCGGTCGCTCGGTCGTCATGGTGGACGCGTCCGAGACCACGCGGACATGCCATGTATGCGGCCTCGTCGAGGCCTTCGACGCGGCGGCCCATCTCCGGCGAACCTGCGCGTGTGGCTCCGAGTGGGACCAGGATGAGAATGCGGCCGAGGTCATTCTTGCGCGCTGGCGCGAGCGGCCCGGTGACGCGAAAATCTTGGTACCCGCTCGCAGTACGGAGATCTATTGCGAAACCATGGAGTTACTGGAGACTCGGTGGCAGCGCGTAGCCAGGCTGCGTAAGGAAAAGTTGGCTCGGATGGATACCGCTCGCAAATCGGCTTCTAATGCCGCGGAATGAATCGTGTTCTTCGCGACCTCTCGCAATCGTTGCTGGACGGACTTCTCGTTCAGACGAACAGGAAGAGCGCAGCCTGGATCTCGGCGACGTTCCTCGCAATCGTTGCTGGACGGACTTCTCGTTCAGACATCGAGGAGCGCGAGAACCTCGTCTCCGCCGTCGCGACTCGCAATCGTTGCTGGACGGACTTCTCGTTCAGACGGCGGCGAGTACCTCCACGAGGACCTGTTCTCGATGCTCGCAATCGTTGCTGGACGGACTTCTCGTTCAGACGATGACCCCGTCGAGCTGCAGAATCTCGGTGCTATAGTCGCTCGCAATCGTTGCTGGACGGACTTCTCGTTCAGACGTCTAGGCGAGCGGCCTCTCGAGCGAGCATGATCCTCCTCGCAATCGTTGCTGGACGGACTTCTCGTTCAGACCGCTCGCTCGGCCAATAGCCGAGAGAAACCAACCGGCTAGCGCAGCCTAGCGCAGCGCAACGCATCACCTTGCCAAGGGTGAATGAGCGTAGAGGAAGATCTCCGCCGAGAAGGCGGATGTAGGCCAGCAGTCGCCAGGATCGCTTCGGAGATCGCCCATGCCTTCGAGGTCCCGGTGCACGAGATGCTCAGGACGGGGAAGACAGGCAAGGCGGCGACGGCGCGGGCTCGGCTCTGTGAGCGGCTCGCCGGTCGGGGGTGGCCCCTGGACGCGATCGAGCGGCACTTCGGGATGCCCAATGGGTGGGCGAAGGCTGGGGTAGCGCTCGCGAAGCGGATCCCGGTCCTCGTGGCGGCGCCGGCGGGCCCCGAGCTCGTCGTCGGTGACGCCTACGAGGAGCCGCCCCCATACGAGCCCCCGAAGCGCCCGCGCTCTCCCGTCAGCGGCGAGTGGAAGCGTGTCGATCCGCCCGCTCCACGCCCGCGCATCGTCCGGCCGCTCAAGTCCTCGCCCCCGGGGTTCCACCCAGCAACCTGCGTTCAGCCGGCCATCCGCCGTGGCAAGGCCTTCAAGTTTTGCGGGACCGCCGCGTTTCAGAAGGACGTGTTTGGGCGGCCGATATGCACCTACCACGCTGCCCAGGCGAGTCGCGCGAGGCAGACAGGAGGATCTACATGAATGGGCAATTGTTCGCGGCGATAGGGCTTCTCGTGCTCTGCCATTTTGCGCAGGGCCGAGGCAGCGAGACGACATGGGTGGTTCTGTTCGGGATGGCCGGCGCGCTCGGCGGGTTCGGGGCGCGGAAGGCGCTCGAGCATCGATGGGCGCGGAAGGTTCGAAGGGCGCAGAAGTGACGACGATCGCATTTGACGGCAAGACGCTCGCAGCAGACAGGCTCTGCTGTAGCCATGCGGGCCTGCAGCGAACTGTCTCCAAGATCTTCGATTGCGCTCCGTACTGGTACGGCGGCGCCGGTGACATCGCAGAAGTGGCGCTCGTGGCTGAGTGGTTGGCGTCTGGCGCGAAGCCAGCGGACCGCCCGACCTTCGACGAAGGTGGTTGCCACGGGATGGCCGTGCATCGCGAGACCGGTCACGTGTTCACGATCGTCGGGAAGCGCCCAACGCTCTGGCGGTTCCATGATCCGTTCCACGCGGAGGGTAGCGGCAGGGATTACGCGATCGTCGCGATGTCGAATGGGCTGAGCGCCGCGGAAGCGGTCCGGATGGCGGCCAAGTTCGACATGTACACGGGTACCGATGTCGACGAGGTCGTGATCCTGAGCGCGCCATTACCGACCAACAACGCCGGACCCATTACGGTCACCATCGAAGGCAACGAGGAACCGTCTCGCGTGGCGCGACTCACCGCCGAAGAGATCGATAGGCTCGCGCGCAATCCGAATGCCAGCAAGTTCGTCGCGAACTACAGCGCGCCGTCAGATGACGTCGCGGGCCGACTGCTAGATGTGGACAAGCTCGTGGAGGCCGAGGATGGCCGGAGGCTCGACGAGCGCGAGCGGCGGATCGTGTGGGCGGTGCTGAGCGTGATGACGAACGGGGTTTCCGCCCCGGATATCCGATGAAGAGCCGAGACTTCTGTTTCTGGTTGCAGGGGTTCTTCGAGATGCGTGGGCCAGAAGAGAACGCGCCGCCTCCGTCGCTCGCGCAGATGGCGGCTATTCGGTCGCACCTATCACTCGTCTTCAAGCACGAGATCGATCCAAGCATGGGCGACGCGGCTCACCAGTCGACGCTGAACGATGCGCACTCGGGTCCGCAATCGCCAACGCCGCACACAGGTCACGGTGGCCCCATGCTTCGATGCTGAGTGTGATGGCGAAAGGATAATAGTGATGAACTACGGAGTCGAGCAGGCGAGAACTCTCAGCATGGTTGGTGTGACGTGCGCCGCGAAGTCAGATGGAGGCGACTTGATGGTCCGAACGATCAACGGCGTCGTTCCGATCGAGGACGCGCTCGACGGACACGAGCACGGGTCGCGTCGGCGGGACTGCATCGGCGCACACGCGATCCTTTCGTTCGCAGAGACCGACAAGGCGAGCCGACGAAGCCGCCGTGCCAAGGTCGTCAACGATCGCAAGGCGATTCGCCGCGCCGTGACCGTCAAGAACCTGTGGGCCGGACGAGCGAAAGGTCTCGAGGAGCACATGCCAGAAGAGGCGGAAGCGATCGTCGGCAAGCGGATGGCGCAAGCTCGAGGTCAGATGATGACCACAAATCCGCTCATTCGAGACGCACTCACCGAAGCGAACGGGTACATGGCGATGGTCACGCTGTTCAAGCAGCACCCGTGGACGCGCGCGCGATGAGCGCCATGGAGACGCGATGAACGAGATCAATCATGGCATCCGCCGCGTCGTCGAGCTTCTGCGCAAGCACGGGTTCGAGACGTGCGACAGCGGCGACGGCGAGACGCACGCGCATCCGTGCGACCGGTTCGGTGGATACGTTAGTTGCATTATCGGTGCCGCCAGCATTCGCGGAGAGGCGAATCGGCTTGTGCAGTTGCTTTTGGATCACGGCGTGCGCGTGACGTCGCAACCCAATAGGACCGACCTGGAAATTCTCTCGATCGGCGACGACGAAGGCGCTCACGTGCAGGCGTCGTACGACCCATGCGACGGGATCGCGATCTTGGACGTCGAGAATATTCATGACCGTATGCTGAAAGATCAGGCGTCATGATTCTCATCGCCACAGGTATCCTGGTGGCATTCGTCGCCTTGATGGCGATTCGCGAATACCGGTGGGAGAAGATGCGACGGAAGTTGAGCGGCAGAGACGTGAGGCCGAGATGATCGGTCGCGAATGGTCCGTGCTCATCCAGGGTCGATCGAGCTCCTCGATCCACTACGGTCCGGAGGACGAGATCAAGCGTATCGCCAAGGCCAGCGAACTTGCCGGGGCGCGGGCGGTGGACGGGCCGAGAGTTCGGACGGAGTGGGAGGCCCTGACGCTGGAGGCGAAGGTGGCGCGTGGGCTGAAGACTGACTGAGCGAGCACGCGGAGACGATGTCTGGGCTGGTCCCCGGGCCGGAAGGAACACGAAGATGGCGATTGTAGGGATTGAGCGCGCTAGTGGCGTACCGGTTACGACGACGGATCCACCGTCGATGGTGCGTCTGCGAGCCGTCGAGCCCCTGAGGCAGGCGACATGCACCCACTGCCTCCGGTCCTTGCCTAATGGATGGCCATCGCGGTTCTGTCGGCTCTGCATCGACGAGGAGGGGCCCCCCGTTGAATCCGAGGTCGAGCGCGAGGCGGTCCGCGTGGTACGCAAATCGGGCCTCAGAGCGGTCGCTAAGCCCTGCCAGGACGCGAGGTGCTTCTCGTGCCTCTCGACCCGCGGCGGCCCGGTGGGGCCCCTTGGGATGCGTCCCAAGAGCGAGCGCCGGACGTACGAGAGGTCCGCGCAGTTCTCGGACAAGGACGCCGAGAATCTCCGGCGCCACTTCAGCAAGCCGCTCCGGTCCGGCATCGGAGCCAATAGCGGGTCGAACCTTGGGAGCGGCGACGGGACGAACCCGAACTCCACCGAGCAGCCAAAGCGAACGGAGCCGAGGTGCCCGATCTGCGCGTCGAAGGTGCGGTCTGGAACTTCACGGTGGACGAAGGAGAGCCTCAAGACATGGTTCCGAGACCACTCGCTCCGGGAGCTTGGGCAGCGGCTCGCGGCAGAGAAAGGGATCTCCTTCCGGAAGGCGCGCCCGCTGGTCCTCGCCATGGCTGTGGCCTCGTCGGGCCTGACCGAGGAGCGGACGCGAGAGCTCTCCGCCCCGATGACGCCGGGGCACGATCACTCGCGGAATGACCGCGAGGCCGTCGAGCCGATCCGCGTGTACGACAAGGAGATCAACGGCCAGCTTGTCCAAGTGAAGGTGATGCCGCCGTCGCTCGAGCCGCTGGCGCAGGCGAGCTGGGCGATCGACGCGAAAGACACGGGCGGGTCGGGAAAGTTCGGATCTTGGGACGACCAGGCGTGCGACTACGTGCAGGCGAGGGTGGGTCAGGCCGAGGTCAACGGGATCCTCGATCGGCTCTCCCATGGGCACCAGGACGCGCTCGAGTCGTACTACTCGACGCTCCAAGACCGGGGCAGCGGCGACGCGGCGCTCGGGGCCCTCGCCGGCGTCGCGCTCCTGACCAAGGCAGCCCAGAGAGCCCACGCTGAACTCGCGGCGGAAGGGGTCATCGGGAGCATGCGCGCCACGATCTCGAGCCTCATGGATCGGATCGGCGGCAAGGGCCCGATTCGAGACGCAGCGATACGACACCGGGACGCGATCCGGCGGGAAGCCGAAGCGCTGCTCATCGATGCGAAATCTGCGTACGCGCAAGCCGCGGCGGCAGCGTGAGCAGCCCCACGATCGGAGCCGAGCGGCTCTTCGCGAAAGACATTGCAGCCCATCTGCATGTCAGTGTGAGACAAGCTCGGCGGTGGCTCCGTGATCTCGAGAAGGAGCGGGGCCCGCTCGTCGTCGGACGAGTCGGATCGGGCCGGACCCGGCATCAGCGCTACACGACCCGAGCTGCCCTCGTTGGTGCCCAGCCGGTCGCCGGACACTCGACGCTCGACATGTGCGAACGGATCGAGCACCTCGAGGACGAGCTACGGATCGTCAGCCAGATCGCATATGACCTCCTGAGGCGAATCGTTCGCATGGGTGGCTAAGTGGACGGACATGAGGGACGCGGACGGACGCTTTTGCGTGTTTTGCTCAACTACCTATTGCCGGACCGCGTAATGCCGCCACACTGTGGCGCGGGTGCGATCCTCGTCTTGGTGCCGGGCTGGCCCCGTTCACTCGCGGGTACCATGCTCCAACTGCGCCAAGCCAATCCGGTCGAAGTTTACAGCTTCGGCTGGCTCGACGACGCTGAGGTCCAGGAGTACGCGGAAGCCCAATACCGGAGCGACAAGCTTCGGGAGATCTTCCTCGACCTGGCGAGAGCGACGGGCCCGTCACCCCGCCGGCGCGCCCTCGGCGCTGCGTGAATCGAGAGCGTTACGCGGGCGCATCGTCTCGATCTGCTGGGCCTCTATCTCGGCCTCGTAGGTCACGCACACAGGGACCGCGTGACTCATCCGGAAGTGGTCATCGAGCGCGATGTCCTCGGGACACCACGGGCACGAGAGTGTCGTCGGTGAGAGAGTCTTGATTCCCATGGCCGGCATCTCTGCAACACGAGTGCCACTGTGGGACACTAGTGGATAGCTCGATTACGGCGCCTCGCCCTTACGGTAGCGGTGGGCAACTCGAGAAGGACAATTGGCGCACCGAGTCTAGCGTGCGCTACTGAGGGCGATCGGCAATGGCCGAGCATGCGGGTTCGAGTTCCCGCAACGTCCGCCATCCCCACCCGCAAAGGTGGGAACCACAGCCTGCAAAGGCCGGAGACGACCCCATGCGACACGATGCCGCTCACGAAGTGAAGCAGAACAAGGTGCTCCGGATGCTCGCGCAGGCGATCTCCCAGACCGCCGCGCACAACGGGCACTCCGGGTTCAAGTCGCTCGCGGAAGAGGTCGACGCGATTCTCGACGCGGACGAGTCGGAGCCGAGCGAGGCCGTCGTGGTCTCCGAGCCGGCGCCTGTCGTTCCGGCCGTGGTCGACGGCGAACTCGAGTTCTGACCGTCGGACCGTGAAACTTTTTGTAGCGCGACACAGCGACGCCGGCGCCTTCATCGGGGATGACCCGAAGGCCGAGCGCGAGCGTCCGCTGACCGCGCGCGGCAAGAAACTCGCGCAGGCCGTCGCCGGGGCCATGCTCGACTCGGACGAGATCCCATCGGTAGGGTTCGCCTCTCCGCTCGAGAGGACGAAGCAGACGGCCGACCTCCTCGGCGGGCTCCTCTACTTCCAAGTGAACGTCCTGGACGACCTGGCGCCGAACCGTCCGCTCGAAGATCGAATCCTCGAGATCATGGGGCACAAGGCGCTGCGGAAGTTCCTCATTGTGGGCCACGTGGACAACACGACGCCCGCCTTTGAGAACTTCGGCGGCGACATGGGCGAGTGCTACCGCCCAGACGACGAGGACACGATCGGCAGCTCAAACCACTGGGCCCCGCTCGTGAAGGGCGAGGTTCGGCGCATCAAGATCGACCGCAAGACGGGTCGGTGGACCTGCAAGTGGCGGATCCTCCCGAGCGACGTCGGTTTCCCGGACGAGGCCACATGACGTCGACCAGTGCGCAGTCTGAGGCCATGGAGCTACTCGCAGATCTGACGTTTGGCGAAGGCTGGCGCACTCGCATGTATGCAGAGACCTCGCGCACGTTCGGCGTCCAGCCGACCGCGAGGCAGGTCGCCGACATCTTGCGCAAGCGCACCAGCGCGACGTGAGAGCCCGCATTTACATCAACGACCAGCCGGCCGCCGAGACCGACATCACGGTCACGGAAGCCGGAACCAACCGTGCGCGCGCGATCGCGCCGGCCGACAGCGTGACCGTCGTGTTTTTCGACGCGAACGCGCCAGCTTCCAAGCGGTTGTTTTTGCACGGCAAAGCCGAGCCGGTCTGACGCGCACGAGCCGGCTATGCCGGCTCTAAAAAGAAATCGCTCTCCCAAACGAA